>Ga0114967_10003580_pt1 | contig 12709 bp, 10 predicted proteins | sample M_130628_MF_Meta_FD_92639 | JGI IMG/M metagenome (GOLD analysis project Ga0114967, IMG submission 92639) | Freshwater microbial communities from Lake Montjoie, Canada to study carbon cycling - M_130628_MF_MetaG | ecosystem: Environmental > Aquatic > Freshwater > Lake | place: Lake Montjoie... | reverse complement strand
GCCTGGTGCAACATCTCAATGCTTCCATGTTCTGGCCGGAGGACTATCCGAGCTGGAAGAAAGAACGGGATGTGTTGTTTGCGGGGACACCGGCATAACGTTTCTTCAGGATGAGCCGCAGTTCGTCGGGAGAGCGGTTCTGCCAGAAAAAACTTTGCAGCCAGCGGATGAATTTGACGGTCAGCTGGGTGATCCGCTGGAAGCCTGCAATGATGAGGGGCATTTTGCAGCCTCGCTGGGAATTGCTGACAAGTCCTCCGGCTCCGGCGCGTTCCATCCTCCATGAATCCCCGTCCTCTCCTTCTCATCGGCCTGAGCACCCTGCCCCTGACCGCCCAGGAGCCGCCGCCGCTGCCGCCGGTCATCGCTCCGGGCGCGAAATTGGAGCGGCTCTCCGAAGGCTTTCAATTCACCGAAGGCCCGACCCCGGACGCCGCAGGCAACGTGTATTTCACGGACCAACCCAATAACCGGATCCTGAAATGGTCCATCGAAGGAAAGCTCTCCACCTTCAAGGAACCCGCCGGGCGCGCCAATGGCCTGTTCTTTGAGCCGGGGGGAAAACTGATCGCCTGTGCGGACGAAAATAACGAACTCCAGGCCATTGATACCAAAGACGCCAGCTCCACGGTGCAGCTCAAGGGATTTGAGAACAAACGGCTCAATGGCCCCAATGACGTCTGGGTCAGGCCGGATGGCGGATTGTATTTTACGGATCCTTTTTACAAACGCCCCTGGTGGCAGCACACCGCGCCGGAGCAGAGCGCCCAACGGGTTTATTTCCTGGCCAAAAACAGCAGCACGGCCCTGGCCGTCGCGGATGACCTGCAACAGCCCAACGGCATCACGGGCACGGCGGATGGAAAAACCCTCTTCGTCGCCGATATCCGGGGCCGGCAGACCTGGAAATATGCGATCCAGCCCGATGGGACCCTCACGGAAAAGACGCTGTTTTGCGCCATGGGATCCGATGGCATGACGATCGACCATGCCGGGAACATTTACCTCACCGGCAATGGGGTCACCGTGTTTGATCCGTCAGGAAAACAAACCGGGGTGATTCCCGTGCCGGAGAGCTGGACAGCCAACGTCTGCTTTGGGGGAAAGGATTTTGATACCCTGTTCATCACCGCCATGGATTCCCTCTACGCCATCAAAACCACCGTCAAAGGCGTGCGCTGAAAGCTGAAAAGTCCCGGCGACATCGTCCAGCCCGGGTGCTTCAAGGTTCCGGCGCTGGATTTCCGACTCTGTCAGTTCCATGGGCCCGGGCTGCTGTGCGGGCCTTGAAGGCCAGAAAAAAGGCCACCAGTCCGATCAGCGCTGCCGCGAAGAAGGGGGCTCCTGGCACTTTCAGGGAACGGTCCGGGGCGATAAAATAACTGAAGAGATTCGTCGCCAGGAGCGGCCCGATGATGCCGGCGATACTTTCCAGGCTGGTGATCGCGCCCTGCATCGCGCCTTGTTCGTCATCCCCCACGGAGTTGGAAATCAGCGACTGCACCGCCGGGGCCGCCAGCCCGCCGATGGAGCCAAAAAGGATGATCACAAAAACCATCCACCCGTTGGTGGCCAGCCCGTAGCCCAGGTAGCCGCAGACCGCCACCGCCAGGCCGATGAAAGCTGTCCGCCAATCGCCCACCCGGGCGGTGACTTTGCCCGTGAGCCAGGCCGATACCACCGCCGCACACACGCCGACCGCCGCAAGGGACAGGCCATTCAACAAAGGCGTCCAGCCATAGCGGAACTCCGTGTAGAGCACCCAGACACTGGGATAAACCGTGTGCGCCACAAAGGAGAACAGCGCACAAACCGCCAGCCACATGACCTGCGGTCGCGCCCGGAGCGCCGCAAAGGCCCCAAAGGGATTCGCCCGGCTCCAGTCAATGCTGCGGCGGTTTTCCGGTTGGAGGGATTCCGGCAGGATGAACCAGCCGTAAAGCCAATTGGCCAGGGTGAGGGCTCCTGCCGCATAAAAAGGCACCCGCGTGCCGATCAAGCCCAGGGTGCCGCCGATCAGTGGCCCAACGATGAAACCGATGCCAAAGGCCGCGCCCATCAGGCCGAAGTTTGCCGAGCGCTTCTCCGGCGGGCTAACATCAGCAATATAGGCCGTGGCCGCCGCGAAGTTGGCACCGGTAATCCCGGCCAGCACCCGCCCCACCACGAACCACCCGAGATTGGGCGCCAGCGCCAGGAGCAGATAGTCCAGGGCCAGACCAAACTGGGAGATCAGAATCACGGGACGCCGCCCCACCTTGTCAGATAAACAGCCCAGAAACGGAGCAAAGGAAAACTGCATCAGCGCATAAAGGGCTGACAGCCAACCCGCCGCGTGGGACGCCGCTGCCGTGTCCCCTCCGCTGAATTCCTTGATCAGCTTGGGCAGGATGGGCACAATGAGCCCGATGCCGAGAATATCGAGCGTGAGGGTGACCAAAATAAACCCCAGCGCCGGGGTGCGTGCAGCAGACATGGGCCACCCTGTGCCGCGATTCCCCACTCACGCAAGCCAGTGCCCGGTGACAAAACCTCCATCACCTCCGGATTGGCCGATCCCCCGGTCATTTTCCCCGGCACCCAAAGGATTCTACCGCTACATACGGGGGGCTTTCCCTGGCTACAACTTGCGAAGCCCTGGCGGACTCCGTTTTGGATTTGTGTCCGCAGGATTCTGCCTTAGGTAGCCGCCCGTATGACGGCTTCCTTCAGTGATCTTCCTGAGTCCATGGCTCCCACGCACATGGGTTTTCCCATGACGCCGTGGACCATGCTGGGGATTTCGGCAGGAGCAGATCCGGCAGGCGAGCGGGCGATGGCGCAGTTGTGTCAGATGTATTGGGCTCCGCTGTATGCCTGGCTGAGGCGCACCGGGGTTGCCCCCGGCGAAGCGGAGGATCTGACACAGGGATTTTTCCTGCATCTGCTGGAAAAAAGCGTGCTGCAAAAAGCGGCAGCCGAGCGGGGCCGCTTGCGCTCGTTTTTGATCGGGGCGCTGAAAAACTTTGTGCGCGGCGAGGACCGGAAGGAACGCACCGGAAAACGCGGCGGCAAGCTGGTGACCACCGTCCTGACGGAACACATGGAAGCCCAGTTGTCCGACCCTGGACTGGCGGGGGAAAGCCCGGATCAGATCTTCGAGCGGCGCTGGGCGGTGAGCGTGCTCGGGCACACCCTGGCCCAATTGAAGGAGGAAGAGGAACGCAATGGACGGGGCGCGGCCTTTGATATTTTGTCCGATGCCATGGTCCGCAGCCGCTCAGAAAATACCCGGGCTGAGATGGCCAAGGCCCTGGGTATGACGGAAAATGCCGCCGCGGTGGCCCTGCACCGGCTGCGGAAACGCTTTCAGGCGGTGTTCCGGGCGCAGGTGGCGGCGACGGTGGGGTCCGAAGCGGAGGTGGAAGATGAAATCATCCACTTGAGACAGCTTTTTCTGAAAGGTTGAGCCGCGATTGGCAGAGTAAGTCTGATGTCATCCTCTCTTTGTCCCGATTGCGGCGCGCCTCTGGCCAGCGTGGATGGACCGTCGTTTTGCCCCGGCTGTCTGCTCGGGTTATTGTCCGAGGATCCGCCTCCTCCCGGGGGGGACCTGCTGGCAGGCACGCGCCTGGGGGAGTGCTATCTGCTGGAGGAAATCATCGGGGAAGGTGGCTTTGCCGTGGTCTGGCGGGCCTCGCAATTGAGCCCGGTGCAGCGGACAGTGGCGGTGAAATGGCTGAAGGCGGCCGTGGTTTCCCCGCAGGTGCTGGCCCGCTTTGAAGGAGAACGCAGCGCCCTTGCCCGCATGCAGCACGCGGGCGTGGCTACGGTGCTGGATGCGGGCAGCCATGAAGGACGGCCGTTTTTTGTGGTGGAATTGGTCAGCGGCGAAGCCCTGACCACGGCCTGCGCCACCCTGGATTTGGATACGGCAGCCCGCTGCCGGGCGATGATCCGCATTTGTGAAGCGGTGCAGCATGCCCATGCCAAAGGGGTGGTGCACCGCGATTTAAAACCCTCGAATCTCCTGGCCTGGCTGGAGAATGGCACCCTGCAGGTGAAGGTGATCGACTTTGGGGTGGCCCGGGCCCTGGCAGATCCGCTCTGCGACAGCGCGGCCACGGCCCTGCGGCAATTGGTAGGCACCCCCGGCTACATGAGCCCGGAACAGGCCGAGCCCGGACAGGAGGATGTCGATGTCCGCAGTGATGTTTTTGCCCTCGGGGTGGTGCTTTATGAGGTATTGTCAGGCCAGCTGCCCTTCCCTCCCCTGAGCCGGCGCGCGGCAGCGCTGAGTGCACCCCCCTGGCCAAAGGACGCACCGGTCAAAAAGGCTCCCCGCTCCTGGCAGCGGGATTTGCTCGCCATCGCGGACCGCGCCCTGGCCCTGGCTCCGGCGGCCCGTTATGCCGGGGCTCAGGCGATGGCGGATGATTTGCAGCGCGTCCTGGATGAGCAACCCGTCGCCGCCCGGCCCCAGCGTGGCTGGTATGCCCTGGGCAAGCTGGCACGCCGGCACCGGCTCGCGGTCGCCCTCGGGGCCCTGGCCCTGATCAGCCTGATCGCCGGACTGGCCGTTAGTTTGACACTTTACCTGAAGGCCGAAAAACATGCTGCGGCCCTGCGCCAGTCCCAGGCGGCGCAGGACCGCCAAAGCGCCCAGCGCTGGAAATCCAGCCGGCACTATCCAGGAGCCATTCCCGCCCTGGCAAGGTCGCTGGGCACCCTGCCGGATCCGGCCACGGCGGCCGATTTGCTGGCCCAGACCGCCTATGGACGCTTCGCCATGGCGATGGATCCGCCCCTGCCCCTCGCCCCGGAGTGGGGCAAGCTCATCACCACCGCCATCACCGGCAGGACGCTTCTGGCGCTCATGTCAGGCGTGGGGGAGGCCCCGCCGCTGCTGGTGATCTGGACAGAAAAAGGCGGCCGCATCGGAGCGCCGCGCGTGCTCCCCCTGCCGGAAAAATCAGCCATTTCCAACCTGACCGTCTCAGGTGGCGGAGCCCGGGCCGCCGTCTGGGGCCGGGAGCAAAGAGTGTGGTCCCTCAATCTGTCGGGAGGCCCATGGATCCCGGCCCTCTGGCCGGAAGGAGGAGCCGCCACCGCCATTAGCCTGAGCCGCGATGGCCAAAAAGGTCTGATCGCTACCGAAGGCGGTTTCGTCTGGCAGGTCTCCCTTTTCCGGGCGGAAGCGGTCTGCCGGCTTGATGGCAGCATCACTGCCTTTCAGGTGCAACCTGGCGAAAACGGTGCCTTCTGCATGGCCGGCACCAGCACGGGCAAGGTCTGCCGTTGGCCGCAACACCATGTGCCCGCTGTGCCTCAGGAGTTGTTCGCCCTGCCCGCTGCCATCACCAGCCTGACCGCCACCCGGAATGGCCATGTGATTTTCGCCGGCGATGCCCAGGGCCATCTGCAATGGACCCCCGAATCCCCGGGAAACCCGGACCGCATTCCCGTGACCGGACGCAGTGGAGCCATCACCGCCCTGACGGCTGGCATTCAGGGGAAAACCCTCTTCGCTGCCTACTCGCACGGCGTGGTCCGTGCCTGGGATACCTCGACCCTCGAGCCCTTGGGGCCGCAGGCAGAAATCGCCAGCCGCATCCTCCAACTGAGCCCTTCCGGCGGCATTGATGAAATCATGATCGCTGGCAGCGGCGGATCCCTGCGCATGTGGCATACCCGGACTGGCCAAATCACCCCGCTCGTCGCCCCGGTCAATTACCCGGAAGGCACCGCAGCCGAACAACCTGGGGACCGCAGCGGCCGCATGGTCCACCCCTCGCCGGATGGACGTTCCCTCTTGATGATCGATACCACGACACGCCGCGCCGACAGTGTCCTCCTGGAACCCTGGGGAGCCTCCCATCTGACTTGGATGTCCAACCAGAATCCCGCAGGCCTCAATGACCGTGGCGAACTCGTCGCCTGGCAAATTTCCACCCTCAGCCAGCGCCCTTTTTCCAAAGTAGCTTCCGGCGGCATTCTTGATATCCAGGCGGACGGTCCGGATGCCCTCATCCTCCTGGCCAGCGATGGCAGCGTCCACCGGCACCGGGAAGGCCAGCCGGCTGAAATCCTCTGCCTGGCACCATCGCCGGTGCGCCTTTGGCAACATGGTTCCCTCTCCAAAGCAACCCAACGCTGCGCCCTCGCCGCCAGTGATCCCGCGACCATTCTCGTCAGGGCCTGGGCGGGCGGACAGGCCCAGCGGATTGCCGAATGGACGGAGCCCACCCCGGTCACTTCCCTCGCCATGGCCGGGGATGGCCTTGCCCTGGCCACGGGCCACGCCGACGGAACCGCTGGTTTTTGTCAGGCCGATGGCACGCAGAGCCGGCACTTTACCCAACACCCCGCCGCCATCCAGGCGCTCGCCCACGGTCCCGGCCATCAGGCCGCCACGGGGTCCGCAGATGGGTTATTGATCCTCTGGGACACCCAACGCGGCGAGCCCGCCAGCACGCCCCTTTCCCTGGGCAGTCCCATCACTCAACTCTCCTGGGCCAGCACCGGCGGCCGGCTTGCTGCCGCGACGTCCAGTGGCATCACCCTTGTGGATACCCAGCAAGGCACCACCATGGGCCCCCCGCTGAGCTTCCCCTTTCCCTTAAATTCCCTGGCCATCAATGAAAGCGGCACCTTCCTCGCCGGTTCCTTCACCGTGCCCGGGAGCCAGGCTCCCAAAAGCGAAACCCTCCTGTGGCCGCTTCCCCCCACAGATGCCGGAATCCCCGGGTGGTTTGGCGAATTCGCCACTGCGCTGTCCGGCCAGCGCTTTACCCCCAGCGGCCAACTGGAATCCGCCCCGCCGGCCAATGCCCTTTTCCTCGCCAGCCTGATCCCGGCGGACGATCAATCCCCAGCAGCCCAACTCGCCCGCTGGCTCAGCGCCCCCACCCTCCCCCCTGGCCAAATCCATCCCTGGCTGAACCTGCCAATGCAAACCCTGCAGCATATGCAAAAGGACTGGCCTTCCATCCCGTCCGTGAAACGCAGCATCCGTTCCTTCCGGGGCACCCTGCGGCAGAAACCGGAATAATAGCCATAGGCCGCAAATTTGTGATGGCTCCGCAGGGAAACTTCATGCCCTTTGGCTCCAAAAAGAGTTTCAGCACCATCCTTGAAAAAAATCCTCCCAAATGAGAATTCACTTCCTTTCGTGAGTCATTTTTGCCATATTCCTTTCAGAAATTAGGGAAGACGACTGTCCCAGCCATTCTGAATCCAATTTTGATAAAAATCGTAATTTTTAGTTGCAGGAATTCTACTTAGTGCGATTATTGTCCAAAGCAGTATCTACAAACCCACCTCATGAATACCTCAAAACTCTATGCCTTGCTGGATCGCCTGACGGTGGCTCTTTCTGTTGGGCTGGTGCTTGCGGCGGTCTACTACACCGCCATCAGCATGCATCCTTAGCCGGCTTCCGCAGCATCAGAAATCATCCAATGAACATGCCATCTCCCAATGAAGGACGTTGACTTCGCAGAGTGTCCACCTGATTATCGGACCAGGCACCATTGGAAACACCACTGGTAAATTTTTTCCAATCGGCAAAAATCTACAGCCCCCGGAAAAAGGCCAGCGTGGCCACCAGGCCCTCCTCCAGATTGCTCACCGGCTGGAATCCGGTCGCGGCCAAGGCATCCACCGCCGCCCGGGAGTGCTTCACATCCCCGGCCCGCTCCGGCAGGTAAATGATTTCCGACTTCGAATCCGCCAGTGCCACGATCTTCTCCGCCAGATCTTTGACGGTAATCATCCCACCATAGCCCGCATTCCTCACCCCCGTCAGCTTCGGAGTGAGCGTCACATGGCGGATCGCCGCCACGATATCCTTCACGTAAATAAAATCCCGGGTCTGCAGGCCATCCCCGTAGATCGTGATCGGATCTCCTTTCAGCGCCTTTTCGATGAAAATCGGCACCGCTGCGGCATAGGCCCCCCTTGGATCCTGACGCGGTCCAAACACATTGAAAAAACGCAGCGCCGCCGTCCGCACTTTCCCCTCATCATGGAAAAACCGGCACCAGAACTCCCCCTGGAGCTTCGTGATCGCGTAGGGGCTCTTCGGTTCCGGCAGCATCGCCTCCGTCTTCGGCACCACCGGATTATCCCCATAAACCGCCGCAGAACTGGCAAAAAATACCTTCTTCACCCCCGCCCGTGCCGCCGCCTCCAGCACCTTCACCACCCCCATTCCATTCAGTTCCTCACATCTCACCGGTTCATTCACCGATACCGGCACGCTCACCATTGCCGCCAGATGAAACACATAATCCACCCCAACCATGGCCCCCTCCAGCGCCACCTCATCCAGAATACCCCCCCGGCGCAAGTCCACCTCCAGCCCCGCCAGATTCCGCGCATGCCCCGTCGACATATCATCCAACACGCGCACCTCCGCTTCCCCTTGGAACGACTCCGCGAGGTGACTGCCGATAAATCCGGATCCGCCAGTAATTAAAATTCGCATAACACGTCTATCCTCCTCCAATCCCCCGAGCCCGCCAAGCGTCTATTTTTCCAAGACGGTAAAGCCACCGGGGCAACCCTGAAACCAGCGGTTTGGAGTCAACCCCGGGTGCCAGCCTCTGGGTCCCCGTCAGGATTTTTCCACTCTGCATCGTTCCATACCAAATCGGAACCGTCCTCTCCTTCTACCACTACAGTGTAATTGAAATTCCCCTCACCGCAGACGCGGAGCAATTGTGCCATCAAGCGGTCGATGAAGCGCTTGGAATCCCTGGGGCCACTGACATAATGAGGTTTGCCCTCCTGCCCGCCGAATTTCCAATCGGTGTCACATTGCGTTGCATCAATCCCACCCAGCACGCGGCAGGCGGCCCGGTAATCCCGATGAGGAGGAATCCCGAGCCGCCCGGCGTAAGCGACAGCAGATTCGACGAGCTTGCGTCCACAAGCCGGACTGATTTCAATCGGGGGCTTTTCAAATTGCTCGTCCATGATGGATTGCAATTCTGCCGGGGTGACTCTGGTAAAAAAGGCATTTTTCACCCCAAGACACCAGACATCGACCAGGAAAAATCCCATTTCAGCTTCCCCTGAGACTTTGAATCTGGCGATCACGACGGCCCCGATGCCGACTTCAAAGAGATCTGAACTCATCCAAGCGGTGGTAGGGCGTTTTTGGTTGCTGCTCATCCCTCTTAGGAAGCCAGGATCAGACCGCCGGGCAAGGGCATCTTGCTTCATCAATCAATCAATCATCCACCACAAACGCTACCAATTCAGGCCTGAATGGATCGCCACATGGGGCCGGGCGAACAGAAAGACAGAAGCGCCCTCCATGACCGCTTTCAACAGCGCAACAGCCCCTTTTCCCACGTGCTGATTTACGGTTGTCATCCGCCCCGTCGCCACCACACTCCCACCCTTCAATTTTTTACTCCCCTCCGGGCCCCCTTCCAATGCTGCAAATGATCCTCCGTAAAATCGTCGGTTCCAAGAACCAACGTGAACTGAAAAAACTCTGGCCCATCGTGCAGCAGATCAACAAATTGGAGGAAGGCCTTCAGCAGCAGCCCGAATCCGTTCTCCACGAAAAAGTCGCCGCATGGCGCGCCGATCTCGCCAAGCTGGAGAAATTCGTCGAGGTCCAAGCTTACCTCACCAAGATTCTCCCCGAAGCCTTCGCGGTCGTCAAAAACGCCGCCCGCCGCCTTGTCGGCACCAAACTCATGGTCTGCGACCACGAATTGTCATGGGAAATGGTCCACTTCGACGTCCAGCTCATCGGCGGCATGACTCTCCATAACGGCAAAATCGCCGAAATGGCCACCGGCGAAGGGAAAACCCTCGTCGCTACCCTGCCCCTCTTTCTGAATGGCCTCACCGGCCGCGGCGTCCACCTTATCACCGTCAACGACTACCTCGCCCGCCGGGACTCGGAGTGGATGGGCTACCTTCTCCGTTACCTCGGCCTCACCGTCGGCACCATCCAGCACGACCAATCCCCCGCCGAGCGCCGGGCCCAATATGCCTGCGACGTTACCTATGGCACCAATGCTGAATTCGGCTTCGACTACCTCCGCGACAACGGCCTCGCCCAATCCACCGAGGAACAAGTCCAGCGCGGCTACTGGTTCGCCATCGTCGATGAAGTCGACTCCGTCCTGATCGACGAAGCCCGCACCCCGCTCATCATTTCCGGCCCGGTCACCGTCGACACCCACCAATACGACAAATTCAAACCTTTCGTTGAAAAACTGGTCCGCCAGCAGGGCACCCTCCTGAACCAAATCGCCGGCGAAGCCAAGGAACAGGCCGAGAAAAAAGACTTCGATGCCCTCGGCCGCAGCCTCTTCAAGCTCAAGCTCGGCCAGCCCCGCCACCGCGCCCTGATGCGCATGAGCGAGGAACCGGAATTCCGCCGCGCCCTCGAAAAAGAAGAACTCAGCCACTACGCCGACCCCCAGAAGAAAACCCTCTACGCCCTCAAAGAGGAACTCTACTACGCCATCGACGAAAAATCCCACGAGGCCGACCTCACCGAAATGGGCCGGAACTACCTCGACCCCTCCAACCCGGACGCCTTCGTCCTCCCCGACCTCGCTACCCTCTTCGCGGAAATCGACGGCTCCGGCGACACTCCGGAAGAACGCGCCGCCGCCAAACAAGCCGTCCAGGACAAAATGGACTCCCAGGCCGGCCGCATGCACAACATTTCCCAGCTCCTCCGCGCCTACTGCCTCTATGAGAAGGACGTGCAGTATGTCGTTGAGGACAACAAGGTCATGATCGTGGACGAGCACACCGGCCGCAAGATGCCCGGCCGCCGCTGGTCCGATGGCCTCCACCAGGCCGTGGAAGCCAAGGAAGGCGTCCAGATTGACAAGGAGACCCAGACCCTCGCCACCATCACCATTCAGAACTACTTCCGTCTTTATAAAAAGCTCTCTGGCATGACCGGCACCGCCGAGACCGAAGCCTCCGAATTCCACGATATTTACAAGCTGGACCTCCTCGTCGTCCCCACCAACCGCAAGGTCACCCGCACCGACGGCAACGACAAGATCTACAAGACCCGTCGCGAAAAATACAACGCCGTCATCAACTTCATCAAGGAGAAGCACGCCACCGGCCAGCCCATCCTCGTCGGCACCGCCTCCGTGGAATCCTCCGAAACCTTGGCGCGCATGATGAAGCGCGAGAAAATCCCCCACCAGGTCCTTAACGCCAAATTCCACAAAACCGAGGCCGAGATCATCTCCCTCGCCGGCCAGCGCGGTGCTGTCACCGTCTCCACCAACATGGCCGGCCGCGGCACCGACATCAAACTCGGCCAAGGCGTCGCCGAACTTGGCGGCCTTCTCGTCGTCGCCACCGAGCGCCACGAATCCCGCCGCATCGACCGCCAGCTCCGCGGCCGCTGCGCCCGTCAGGGCGATCCCGGCGAATCCATCTTCTTCCTCTCCTTCGAAGACCAGCTCATGCTCAACTTCGGCGCCGCCGAACGCATGACCAAACTCATGGAAAAAATGGGCCTCGAAGACGGCCAGGAACTCGAGCACCCCTGGCTGAACCGCAGCGTCGAATCCGCCCAAAAGCGCGTCGAACAACGCAACTACACCTACCGCAAGCGCACCCTCGAATTCGACGACGTCCTCAACAAACAACGCACCGTCATCTACGCCTTCCGGAACGAATCCCTGTCCACAGACGATCCCCACGGCCTCATCCTCGAAACCATCGAGGAAGCCATCCCTGACAAAGTCGCCACCTTCTACAACACCCTCGACGGCACCCCGGATCTCGCCGGCCTCCTCCAGTGGCTCAACCTCACCTTCCCCCTCCGCCTCACCAAGGAAGCCGCCCAACTGGAAACCCGCGATCAGGAAGGCAACGCCACCTGGATCACCGACCAGGTCAAAGCCGCCTACGAACTGAAAACCGCCACGGAATACCCCGAAGCCCTCAAAGGCCTCGAAAAATACGTCCTCCTCAACGCCATCGACCGCCTCTGGCAGGAGCACCTCTACAGTATCGACGCCCTCCGCGATGGCATCCAGCTCCGCCAATACGCCCAAAAGGACCCGCTGATTGAATACAAGTCCGAAGCCTACAGCCTCTTCAGCGCCCTCATGGTCAACATCCGGAACGAAGTCTGCAACAACCTCTTCCGCAGCACCACCAACCTCCGCGCCTTCGAAGAACTCCTCGCCAGCCTCCCCCAGCAACTCAGCGGCGGCGGCAGCGAAGACGATCCCGATATCTCCCCCCCCACCTCCGGCAACGCCCCTTCCCTCCGCCTCCCCCAGCCGCCCCGCCAGCCCCAACCGCAGCGCCAGCCTCAAAACAATCCCCCCGCCCTCCAACTCGGCGGCACCGGCACCATCACCCTCAGCGGCGGCTTCCCCCTCAAACCCAAGCCCAAGGCCCAGCCCAAGCCCCAGCCCCCCGCAGAACCCGCCCCCGAGCCCCCTGCGGAAGCCTGAGCAGAAACCCCTGCCTCCAGCCCCAATCCCGGAAGGCTCCAAGCTCCCCTCAAAATGAGCAACGACCTTCCTGCCAGCGAATCCGCTCCTCAGAGCAGTGGTGAAATATCAGGGTGCCGCGCCATTGGGAGCACCGTTGTCTTTGCCATAGTGGTCTTCGCGTGCTTGGCGGCATGTGAGTTGTATTACCTTCACCAGGATATTGAAGGAGTCCGAAGAAGAGCGGCAAATGTCATGGCAGTAGGGCTAGCTATCGCTAT
>Ga0114967_10003579_pt1 | contig 12710 bp, 12 predicted proteins | sample M_130628_MF_Meta_FD_92639 | JGI IMG/M metagenome (GOLD analysis project Ga0114967, IMG submission 92639) | Freshwater microbial communities from Lake Montjoie, Canada to study carbon cycling - M_130628_MF_MetaG | ecosystem: Environmental > Aquatic > Freshwater > Lake | place: Lake Montjoie... | reverse complement strand
CGTCAGCATGTCGTACGCCGCGGTGTTGTAGTAGCCGTTGCCCTTGAAATACAGCCCAACATCGAGGCACGCTGGTGGCTGGCCATTCTTGCGCTGCGAGGCCGTCAAGTCGTCATCCTGCTGGACGCCCGCGAGGGCGGCGACCTGCGTGTGACCGTCGAAGCACATGATGGCCGGAGCGCTGTTGTAGCCGTGGTTGTAGAACCACGGCGTGGGAACGTTGAAGGCCGGGTTGATCTCGCCGCCTTCCATGTTCTGCAGCCACTGGTGCTCCCACATGCGCCACTTGAGGGACGGGTACTGCGCCAAGCCAGCGGCTGGGCTCTTAAAGGCTCCTGACATCGTGGTGGAAGTCGGGGCGGGACCGATGGAGTTGGAGCCTTGGTTCCTGCGATCGAACGAGCAGACGTCCGGCGACCACATCGCCGCAGGGCTCCAGCAATACGTCGGATTGGCGTAGTCGCCGTTCGTGTAGCCGAACTCGAGCGGCTGCTGGAAGTACTTTTCGATGGGCGCGAGCGTGATCTTGTCCTTCGGCGCCCAGAAGACCTTGTCGTAGTACTTGCCGTTGACGTAGCTGTTGAACGCCTTGCAATTCGAAATTTGCCACGCGCCAGTGAAAAAGGGGCTCCAGAAGTTGCAAGCCTGGTAGATCTCGAAATTGGGGCAGCCAGGACCGGGCCAGCCGGCGCAGCGTGCAGGCTGTCCCTTGCACCAATAGCCCCACAGGCCACCGTTGCTGTCCCAACCCAGAATGAACTGGGGGATGCACTGCTGGCGGGTGAGATTGTTGCATGCGTCCTGATAGAAGTTGCCGTACTGGCCGGTCTCGTCCGGCACCGCCGTGAACTGGCGGTCGTTGTAGTCAGCGCCGTATGCGCTGCATGCCGCGGTCAGGTTGCGCAGGTTGCCGAGGCTCTGCGTGACGAGCGCTGCGTCACGAGCCTTGCCGATGGCAGGCAGCAGGATCGCGATGAGCAGCGCGATGATGGAAACCACCACCAGCAGCTCGACGATCGTGAAGCCCTTCTTGAGACGGTTCATACCGTCCGCCTTTCTGCAGCCCGCAGGCCGCATGAAGAGTCCGAACCGAGATGTGACCGGCACCGCATTCACCGAGGCTTCGTACATCGGTGCGCCAGCGCCGGCGGGCTGGACTCGAACAGGTGCGGACCTTTGGCGGCAGGCCCGCGGAGCCGTTTGGAGGACTGATCCTCCGGGTACCAGAACGGCCAAGGCGGCCGACCAGCATGACAAACGATAGCTCCGACGGGAGACATACGGTGGCCAGGGATCCCCGGGATTCACTCTTCAGGCCCCATTCCTGGTCCGCATTTCCTGCCGGCCCCGGCGGCTAGTCTCCGTACCGATAAACGGCCTGCCACGGCCCCCCGGACCGCCCCGCATCGCCGGGGTCCGGATCCGGCCCCCGCACCCCGGCGAACGGACTCCTCCATGAAGCTCTACACGCGCACCGGCGACGACGGGACCACCGGCCTCTTCAGCGGGGCCCGGGTCTCCAAGGACCACCCGCGCATCGAGGCCTACGGCACCGTGGACGAGCTCAACGCCATCCTGGGCGTGGTGCTCTGCTCCTGCGACGAGGGCCACCCCTTCGAGCGCCGCCTGAAGGAGATCGTCGGCTGCATCCAGTCGCGCCTCTTCGACATCGGCGCGGACCTGGCCACGCCCGAGGGCGCCAAGCAGCAGTCGAAGATCCATCGCATCGACGAGGCCGACGTGGCCGAGAGCGAGGCGTGGATCGACGAGGTGGACGCCGCCAACCCGCCGCTGCGTACGTTCGTCATGCCGGCGGGCACCGAGCTGGCCGCCCGGCTCCACGTGGCGCGCACGGTCTGCCGCCGCACCGAGCGCACCATCATCAGCCTCGGCAGCATCGAGCCGGTGGGCGAGCCGCTGCTGCGCTACATGAACCGCCTGAGCGACCTCTTCTTCGCCATGGCGCGACGCGCCAACCACGAGCGCGGGCACCCGGACGTGCCGTGGACGCCCAAGCCGGTGAAGTGAAATCCCGCATGAATGCGGGGCTCGATCAGCCCTCGAGCGTGCCGAACACGCGGTCGCCCGCATCGCCGAGGCCAGGCCGGATGTACGCGTTGCCGTCGAGCTCGCGATCGAGCGCGGCGCAATGGATCATCACGTCGGGATGTTCGTCGTGCACACGCTGCACGCCTGCGGGCGCGGCCACCAGGCAGATCATCTGGATGTCGCGGCAGCCGGCGTCCTTCACGTAGCGGATGGCGGCGCACGCACTGCCGCCGGTGGCGAGCATCGGGTCGATGACGATGGCGTACCCGTCGCACACGTCGCGCGGGAGCTTCGCGTAGTAGAAGACGGGGCGATGCGTCGACTCGTCGCGCCGGATGCCGATGTGGCCGACGCGCGCCTCCGGGAAGAGCTGCAGCACGCCGTCGGTCATGCTGAGGCCGGCGCGCAGGATGGGCACCAGCGTCACCGGTCGGCTCAGCTGCCGGCACTCGGTCTCCTCGAGCGGCGTGGTGACGCGCACGGGCCGCGTGTCGAAGCGACGCGAGACCTCGTAGGTCATCAGGCCGGCGATCTCGTTGAGGAGGCGCCGGAAGTCGGCGGGGCCGGTGGCGCGGTCGCGGACGATCGAGAGCTTGTGCTGGATCAGTGGGTGATCGAAGATGCGCAGGCCGGTGAATGCGTCGGAGTGGGTGGGCATGCGTGCGTTCCTGACGGCCAAGCGTAGACTGCGCCGTCCGGCCGCGAAGAGCGCGCCGGAGGAGGAACCATGGAAACCAAGACGACCCGAACCACCCGCCGCAGCAGCACCGTCCTGGTGGGGGCAGGCGCCTTCGCCGGCGCAGCAGCCGTGCTCCTCCTGGGGGCAGCGTTCACGCAGGACCCCCAGCCCGCGCGCCCGGCCGGACGCATCAAGCCGACTCCCGAGCAGGTCACCGCCGAGACCGACGCGGCCATGAAGGTGCTAAACCAGTTCGTCGGCCGATGGGACGTGAAGGGCCAGTCGTTCGACGAGAACGACAAGCCGGTCGAGGACTTCGCCGGCAGCGCGCACTACACGTTCGTCCTCTCCGAGAACTTCCTGATGGGCGAGACCACGCTCCAGGCGGGCAAGTACGTCCTCGACCAGAAGGAGTACTTCGGCTACTCGCCGGGCCTCGACAAGTACACGCACGTGGTGCTCACCGAGCTCGACAAGTCGATGATCTACCAGCACGGCGAGTGGATGGCCGAGGTGGGCTCCTTCGTGTTCGCCATGGCGGCGCCGCTCGACACGCCCAGGGGCACGCCCCGCAGCGTGGGCTACGAGTACACGTTCGGCCAGGGCACCATCGCCATCACCATGACCATGCAGAGCGGCGTCAAGCCGCCGCGCCACGTCCGCATGCTGCTCACCAAGTCGAAGCAGCCCGATGCGCCGCGCAACGAGAACGGCATGCCCACGGGCAGCCCGAAGATCCAGTACGCCCGCGGCGACCCGGCGAAGATCCAGCAGCAGATGCAGGAATCCATGAGCCAGATGTCCGCGCAGAAGCAGGCGATGGCGCAGTACATCAACGGCATGGACATGGGCTGGGATGCCGAGATGGACCACTACATGGACATGAAGATGGACCAGGAAGTGGGCAACGAGACCCGTGAACTGATGCGTGGCCCCGAATGAGCAAGCTCCCGCGACTCGCCATCATCGGCCGCCCCAACGTGGGCAAGTCGAGCCTGTTCAACAGGATCGCCGGACGCCGCATCTCGATCGTGGACCCGACGCCCGGCGTCACCCGCGACCGCGTCACCACCATCGTGGAGCTTGACCCGCCGCCGGAGATGCGCGACCAGGAGCCGCGGTTCGTGGAACTGATGGATACCGGCGGCTACGGCGTCTACAGCGCCGAGGGCGGCGAGATCGACGACGCCGGCAAGGACCTCTCCGCGCTCACGCCGGACATCGAGAAGCAGATCCGCACCGCCGCGGAGCAGGCCGAGCTGATCCTCTTCGTCATCGACGCGCGCGACGGCATCGTCCCGCTCGACGAGATGGTGGCCAAGCTGATCCGCACCGCCGGGCTCTCGCAGAAGGTCATCTCCGTGGCCAACAAGGTCGACGACCCGAGCTGGGACGCCGACGGCATCGAGGCGGCGGCGCTCGGCTTCGGCGAACCCGTCCTGGTGAGCGCCAACTCCGGCTACGGCACGCGCATGCTGAAGGAAGCCCTCTGGGAGCGCCTCGGCAACGTGAGCGTCACGGAGAAGCCCGAGAATCCCGAGGCATTGTTCGCGATCGTCGGCCGTCGCAACGCCGGCAAGAGCTCGCTGGTGAACGCGCTGGCCGGCGAGCCTCGCGTGATCGTCAGCGAGATCGCAGGCACCACCCGCGACGCGGTGGACGTGCGCTTCGACATGGGCGGCAAGGTCCTGGTGGCCATCGACACGGCCGGCGTCCGCAAGCGCAAGAGCTGGGCCGACGACGTGGAGTTCTATTCCTACGCGCGCACCGAGAACGCCATCGACCGCGCCGACGTGTGCGTGCTGCTCCTCGACGCCACCGAGAAGTGCTCGCAGGTGGAGAAGCGCCTGGCCAGCAAGCTCGAGGAGAGCTACAAGCCCACCGTGATCGCGGTGAACAAGTGGGACCTGGTGGCCGGCAAGCTCTCGCCCAAGGACTACATCGAGTACCTGACGCAGGAATTCCCGGGGCTCGAGTACGCGCCCATCGTCTTCATCAGCGCCAAGGACGGGACCGGCCTGCGAGAGATGCTGGCCATGATCGCCAACCTCGACCAGCAGGCGAAGCACCGCGAGGGCACCGGCCGCATCAACAACGCGGTCCGCACCATCCTGGAGGCCCGCGGCCCAAGCAGCAACCTGGGCACGCGCGCCAAGGTCTTCTACGTGGCGCAGATCGACGTGAAGCCGCCCACCATCGCCATGGTGGTGAACAAGCCCGACCTCTTCGAGGGCACGTACGAGCGGTACTTCAAGAACCAGCTGCGCGAGCACCTGCCGTTCAGCGAGGTCCCGATCAAGCTGGTGTTCAGCGAGCGCAAGCGCGAGCACCGGGAATACTGATCGCTGATCATTGATACCGGCAATCGCCGGGTGAACGCCGGTTGCCGGCATCAGCCCGGCCGGACGGCCCAGTCGACCACGAATGCCGCGGCCGCCAGCGCGCCCACGATGCCCGTGCCGATGGCGGTCGCCGCGAACGCGTCGAGCGGTCCGACGCGGAACGCGGAACGGGCCAGCAACGCCGTGGCCACCGCGAACGACGCACCGTCGAAGGCCGTCTTGAGGGCGCCCTGCCCCACAGGCACGAAGTGGGCCAGCATCGCCACTGCCACGCAGGCGAAGGTGCGGCTCGCGATGTCGAACGCGGAACCGGCGGGCCGCCCGCGGACCAGCGACAGGGCCGCAAAGGCCAACGAACCGGCCGCGGTGCAGAGCACGATCCAGACCACCGCCGCACCCGCCGCGGAGAGCCGCTGGATGATGACTGCATCACCGTGGATCCCGGGCATCAGCGCCGACGCCCCGGCCAGGCATCCCAGCGAATAGACCACCAGCGCCGATGCGCCGACGCCGGCCCAGAAGCGGAAGTCGCCCTCCGGGCAAAGCGGCTGATCGTGTACGCGATGCGTCATCGGGCGGGCATCGTAGCCCCGCGCCGGGATATCCTCGACCGGGCATGAAGGTCCAGATCCGTGATCGAAGCCGCCGTCCGGTCGGCGTGGCGAGCGTCGATCCCGCACAGCGGCCGACGCGCGTGCGTGCCGTGGCCGCGGACGGTTCGGAGCACGAGGTGTACCTCGATTGGGAGCGCGCCATCGACGACGGCGGGAGCCTGCGGTCGTGCGTCGCCTGCGGATGCCCGCACATCTACCACCGGCGCACGCTGCCGACGTTCGCGCCGTTCGCGCTCGTGCTGGCCGGCGCCGGCGTGGTGGCCGCCGTGCTCGGGTACTCGAGCGACCCGCTGGTGCTGTCGGCAATGGTGGCACTGGTGGTGCTTGACCTGGCCGTCCTCGCCCTCGGACGGCGACAGCTGGTCTGCTACCGCTGCGGCACCGTCTACGGCCACGTGGCCATCGCCCGCTATCACCGTCCGTGGGATGCCCGTACCGCCGCCGAGCCAGAGTGCCAGCCCGACCCGGAGGCGCCTGCATCGGGAAGCGGCACACCCAACGCCCCGGCCAACGGGCCATCGCTACCATCGAATCCATGAGCGTCCCGGACCGCGCCAATGCCCCCTCGGACAACGCCTGGATGCGCTCGCTCGGCGGGCGCTTCCTGGTGTTCGATGGACCGGACGGAAGCGGCAAGAGCACGCAGTTCCGCCGCTTCGCGGACATGGCGCGCCTCTCCGGCATCGAGGTGGTGGAGGTGCGCGAGCCCGGCGGCACGGCCATCGGCGAGAAGATCCGCGCCATCCTGCTCGACCCCGCCAACGCAGAGATGACCACGCGCACGGAGATGCTCCTCTACATGGCAAGCCGCGCGCAGCTCTTCGAGCAGCGCATCGCACCGTCGCTTGCGGCGGGCGCACTGGTGCTTGCGGACCGGTTCGTGAGCAGCACGCTCGCGTACCAGGGGACCGCGGGCGGCATGGACGAGGAAGAGATCCTCGCCGTGGGAGAGGTGGCCACCGGCAACCATTGGCCGGACCTCACGGTGGTGTTCGATGTCAGCACCGAGGTGGCCATGAAGCGACTGTCGCCGCTCCTGGACCGCATGGAGCAGAAGGGCGCGGACTTCCACGCGCGCGTTCGTTCCGGCTACGCCGCGCAGGCACGCCGCTGGCCGGAGCGCTACGCGGTGGTCGATTCGAGCGTCGGCCCGGACGAGGTGACCGCGGGGCTGCTCGCCGCGGTGCAGGCGTGGATGTCCGCCGCTGCGCGTCCGCCGCGCGGCGCGACGCTGCGCGCGTGAGGCGATGACGCAAATCGAATCCCGCCGGCGTACTGGCCCCATCGCCTTGCGGGGCGGCATGGCGGATGCGCTGGCGACGTTCCCGTGGCGCCCCCGTACTGGCCCCGTCGCCTTGCGGGGCGGCATGGCGCCGCCACTGCCCCTCCGGCGAGGGGGCCAGGCACGTGTTGCGCCAATGGCGTCGGTTCGGCAATGGCCTCACCGCCGCGGGGTGTGTGGAGTGCCGTGTGATTTCCACCGGGCATCCACCGAAGCATGCCTCCCCATGACTGTGCCGGTCCGGCTTTTCCACCGCGTCTCCACCGCGAAAACACATCGTGAAACAATGCACGTTCGATTGCGCAATGTCGCAGAAATTCCGCGGCTTCCGCTCGATTCCGCACGAACCACGCGCATACTCGGCCTCCGTGTGGACAGTGAGCGGGGCACTGCTTGCCCCGCAGATCGTGTGGGACCATGAATCCGTCTGTTGCGCGTCGCGATCGGCTGAGCCGTTTCGTGGATTTGGCGCGCGTCTACCGGGGATGGAGCCGGCAGGAGCTGGCCTCGAACCTCAGGCGTGACCTCTCGAAGGTCGTTCCTGACAGCGGCAATCCGAAGCTCGACCTGGTGGTTGCGCTTGCCGAGGCACTTGACTGGAGCGTCGGCGACGTTGCCCAGTGCGTGTGGGACGAGCCGATGGGGCTGCCGCCCTGCGGGCTCGACTTCGCCACGCTCGATGCGCAGGCGATGGAAGCGCACCGTGCCGGCGACTGGCGTCGGTTGGTGGCGGGCGGGGCAATGCTGCTCCGTGCAGCCTCCACGCCGGCGGAACGTGCCCGTGCGCTCAACCGGATCTCCGGTGGCCACGACGGCCTCGGCCGGCACGGCAAGTCGCTCGAGTGCATTCGCGAGGCGCTGTCGCTTGCACCGCTCACGCCGGGGCTGGAGCTGATGCTCCGCGTCAACCTGTGCGGTGCGCACTATGCGCTCTGGCACGTGGCCGAGGCGCGTGCCTCGGCACGCGAGCTGGTGGAGCAGTTCGAGGCGAGGCCGCCGGAGGGCCGCCTCGAACGCGTGGCGCAGGCGTTCGCGCTGATGTACCGCGGGCAGTGCGCGCGGCGTGCCATCGCGGCGATGCCGGACACCGCCAAGCGCAGCGCAGCGGACGCGCGTGCGGACCTGGAGCGTGCCGGCACGCTCTTCTCCAAGCTCGCGCGCGAGTTCGGCGACGACAGCTACGGAGGGGTCGCCAACACCTGCCGCGGTGCGCTGATGGAGGTGGACTGCGCGCTCGGCACGCTGGATCCGGTGGATGCCGTGGCCACCATCACCGAGGCGCTCGGAGGCGTCGAGGATCCCCAGCTGGCGCCGCCGGGCGATTGGCTGGAGAGCTACGGGTGGTGGTGCATCTTCGGGTGCAACATCGCGGTGCGCTACCTGCAGGACCCGCAGTTCCACCGCGCCATGGCCATCCTCACCAACAAGGCGGTGGAGATCGCCGACCGGCTCGACAACTGGTCGCTCCGCGAACGGGCGTTCAGCCTGGAGCAGGCGCGGCGCGACCGGCTGCAGAAGTCCACCGGCTTCGATGCCGAGTGGGTGCTGGATGAAGACGAGGTCCGCACCATCACCGGCACGATGGGGCGATTCCCGTCGTTCCGCGAGACCGGCTGGAAGATCCTCACCGAGGCCCGCATCGTGGGATCGGCATGAAAGGAGACACCATGAAGCACGCAACACAGACATCCCACAGCAATCATCCGTCCGGCAGGCGCCGACGTGCACCGTTCGCCGCGATCACCCTGGCAGCCCTCGCCGCGTGCATCGCGCTCGTTCCCTCGGGCCGCTGCGCATCCGCGAGCGCAGGCGGCGCCGTCGTGGTGACGGAGGAGGATCCCGGCCCGCCCCGTGACCGCAAGCGGTGGTGGCTCAACACGTGGTGCCACTCCATGCAGGAAACATGCTTCGTCCTCTGGATGGATGACACCACCGGCAGCACCGCCTGGCGCTGGGCCATGGGTGTCCAGCAGGTGAACACGCTGTACGTGTGGTGGAGCATCTCCATCTGGCGGGGCACGAAGGGACCGTGAATCGCTGCGCCCCCGGGCGGGGTCTCCCCTAGACTCCGCCCGATGGGCGCCAGCGGGCACGCAAGCAACGACGGGACCATGGTCGGTTCTCCCTCCAAGCCGGGGGAAACCGGGCTGCTTCTCATCATGGCCGGGCCATCCGGCGTGGGGAAGACCACCATCGTGCACGAGCTCATCCGCCGCTTCGGCGGCATGTTCTCCGTGAGCGCCACCACGCGCGCGCGCACCGCGAACGAGCGCGAGGGCGTCGACTACTTCTTCCTCGACGAGTCGACGTTCCAGCGCTGGATCGACGAGGACCGCTTCCTGGAGCACGCCCAGGTGTTCGGGCGATCCTGGTACGGCACGCCGGAGGCGCCGGTGCGCGCCGAGCTTGCCAAGGGGCAGCTGGTGGTCCTCGACATCGACGTGCAGGGCGCGGAGAACGTGCGCCGCCGCCTCCCGGAATCGCTGGCGGTGTTCGTCCTCCCGCCCGACGAGCAGGAGCTCCTCAAGCGCCTGCGCTCCCGCGGCCGCGAGGACGAGGAGGCGATCCAGCGGCGCTTCGCCGAGAGCAAGCGCGAGATCGCGCGTGCACAGGCAGGCAGCACCTTCGATGCGTTCGTGGTGAATGACACGCTGCCGCATGCCATCGAACAGGTGGCCGCCATCGTGTCGGCACGCCTGCCAGCCGCGCGACGGCAGTGACGGAACGATCGCCGGAATGGTCCGCGACGCGTAATTCCGTGATTCCCAGCCAATCCATGGCCATAATTTGGTTCGTGGACGGGAAATCGCCGCACCCACCGTGCCGACCGGGGTACCGTGCAGCAACGGCGCATCGGACGCCGACCCGGCGACGGCGCCACACACCACCGACGGCCCCACGTTGACCACCGAACGGATCCACCTGAAGCGCCCCGCGGCCACCGAGCCTCGGCAGTTGCTTGCCCGCTATTTCGTCCCGATCGTCACCGTGCACCTCCTGGCGCTGCTGGTCTTCGTGCCGGCGCTCTTCAGCTGGACCGGCGTCATCCTGTGCGTTGCGGGTGTGCACGTCTTCGGCCAGACGATCACGATGGGCTACCACCGGCTGCTCGCGCACCGCAGCTTCGCCACGCCGCTCTGGTTCGAGCACGTGCTGGTGGTGGGCGCGCTCTGCTGCCTCGAGGACTCGCCGGCGCGCTGGATCGCCACGCACCGCATGCACCATGCGCACAGCGACGAGGAGGACGATCCGCACACGCCGCTCGTCACCTTCCTGTGGGGCCATCTGTGGTGGATCCTGGTGCGCAACCGCGAGCTGCACCACCGGACCAACTACGACCGCTACGCGCGCGACATCCTGCGCGACCCGTTCTACATGTGGATCGAGAAGAACGCCTGGAGCCCGCTGTGGTTCTACATGGCGCAGGTGGTGGTGTACGCGGCGGTCGGCTTCGGTGCCGCCCTGCTCTGGACCGATGCCGTGGGCGCCGCGTGGTTCGCCGGCAGCGTGGTGGTCTGGGGCGTGTACGCCCGCACCGTCCTCGTCTGGCACATCACGTGGAGCGTCAACAGCCTCACGCACCTCTTCGGATACCGCAACCACGACACCGAGGAGAACAGCCGCAACAACTGGGTGGTCGCGCTCTTCGCCGCCGGCGAGGGCTGGCACAACAACCACCACGCAGACCCCGCGTGCTGCACCGTCCAGCATCGCTGGTGGGAAGTGGACGTCACGTACTGGGAGCTCCGCGCGCTGTCGCTCGTGGGGCTGACCAGCCAGCTCAACCCGCGTCGCGAAGTGCGCGCTGCGGAAGCAGTGGCGCGCGCGCAGGCTGCGCGGGTGCAGGCGAAGCCCACGAACACCCAGCCTGCCGGCGAGAGCGCCGTGGCGGGGATTGCGGCCGCAGCCACGGCCGCCGGCGTCGGCAACCGCAGCCAGGCCGCGATTCAGGCCTCGCCAGGCTCCTCGAACACCTGAGGCGGGCCGATCACGGCACCGCCGACGCGCACGAGGTTGGCACCGCATTCGACGGCCACCTCGTAGTCGCCGCTCATGCCCATCGACAGGATGTTGAAGTGCTCGCCGCCGGCCCCGGTCTGGCGGATGTCCTCGTAGAGCTCACGGCAACGCTCGAAGCAGGGGCGCGCCGCGGCGGGCCCGCCCTCGAGCGGCGCCATGCACATCAGGCCGCGCGCACGCACATTGACCATGGTCTCGATCTGCGCCACCAGGTGGCGGGCAGCGCCGGGCGCCACGCCGTGCTTCGATGACTCGCCGCTGACGTTCACCTCCACCAGCACTTCCACGGGCGTCTCGCGCTTGGCGGCGGCCACCTGGAGTTCCTCGGCCAGGCGCAGGCTGTCGACGGATTGCACCAGGCGCGTGACCTCCACGGCCTTCTTCACCTTGTTGCGCTGCATGGTGCCGATCATGTGCCAGCGGATGGCCGGGGCCGTGCCACCGAGCTCGGCGTGGCGCGCGCGCCACTCGTCGATCTGCGCGGCGCGCTGCAGGAGCTGCTGCACGCGGTTCTCGGCGAAGTCCACCTGGCCCATCTGCATGAGCTCGCGGATCTGCTCCACCGTGCCGCTCTTGGAGACCACCACCAGCATCACGTCCTCGGGGCGCCGCCCGACGCGCTTGGCAGCCGCGGCGATCCGCGACTTCACGTCGTTGTAGCGCTGCTTGAGGGTGTTGCCGTTCGCGTCCTGCGTTCCGGTGGTCATGCGCGGAGGATACGGCGCGGGGAAGGTTGCGCCGCCGGGCGTCCGTATCCTGCGGCCGATGAGCCAGAACCCCACGCCGGCCACACCACGCAACACCCCCTGCATCCTCGTCATCCGCGACGGCTGGGGCATCAACCCGCATGCCGCGGAACGGGCCGCGGACGCCACGCGGCTGGCCAAGGCGCCCGTGTGCGACCGGCTGGAGCGGGAATGGCCGCACACCCTCATCAAGACCAGTGGCGAGGACGTGGGCCTGCCCATCGAGAACGGCGAGCCGGTGATGGGCAACAGCGAGGTGGGACACCAGAACATCGGCGCCGGACGCATCGTGGACCAGGAGCTCATGCGCATCACGCGGGCGATCCGCGGCGGCGACTTCGCGCGCAACGAGGGATTGATCGGCGCATGCGAGCACGCCAAGGGCATGACCGACACCGGCCGGCCGCGCGCGCTCCACATCATGGGCCTCGTCAGCGACGGCAAGGTGCACAGCGACTTCGCGCACCTGGAGGCGCTGCTGCGGCTGGCGAAGGCGCAGGGCGTGCCGGCGGATCGCGTGTTCGTGCACGTCTTCACCGACGGGCGCGACACGGCGCAGCAGAGCGGACTGCCCGTGGTGGAGCGCCTCGAGCGCGTGCTGCAGGAGACGGGCGGGCGCATCGCCACGGTGATCGGCCGCTACTGGGCCATGGATCGCGACTTCCGCTGGGACCGCGTGGAGCGCGCGTGGAACGCCATCATGGGCCGCGCGGGGACGGCTGCGGGCACGAGCGCGGTGCAGGTGATGCGCGACTACTACGCGAAGCCCGTGTCCGCCAACATGTCGGGCGACGAGTTCATCCCGCCCACGCGCATCGTGCAGGGCGCGGGCGTGCCGCAGGACGGCGACGCGGTGGTGTTCTTCAACTTCCGCGGCGACCGTCCGCGGGAGCTCACCATGGCGTTCACGCTCTCGGACGAGGCGTGGGCGAAGGCGAAGTCGGGCGGATTCAAGCGCGATCCGCGCCCGCACGGACT
>Ga0114967_10003576_pt1 | contig 12716 bp, 14 predicted proteins | sample M_130628_MF_Meta_FD_92639 | JGI IMG/M metagenome (GOLD analysis project Ga0114967, IMG submission 92639) | Freshwater microbial communities from Lake Montjoie, Canada to study carbon cycling - M_130628_MF_MetaG | ecosystem: Environmental > Aquatic > Freshwater > Lake | place: Lake Montjoie... | reverse complement strand
CGAGTTTAACACAATCTTCAATAGAATTAAGTAATAAAAAAACAATAGTTTTTCATACTGGATGTTCAGATATAATTTATTGCTGGAATCCTGCACTTGGAGATTCAAGAATTTCTGGTTCAGAATATATGGCTATGAACCTTGGAAAAGAGTTTCTTAAACTTGGTTATAGAGTATTTGTAATAGGTACTTTTGAAGATGATTTAAAAACTATAAATTATGAAGGTGTTTATGAAGGTATAGAATATATAGATTATAAGTATTTTTCTGAATTTGCTTTAAAATATGTAATAGATTATCTGATAGTAAGTAGATATACTTCTAATCTTATTTATTATGATAATGTTAAAAATGTATATCTATGGATACATGATGTTTTACCTTTAATTAGTGATAATTCTCGATTTATACAATATCATAGAGATAAATTTAAGTATATTATAGGAATTTCTGAATGGCAAAAACAAAATACTGTTAAAAAATTAAATATTCCAGAAGAAAAAATTATTGTGTCCAGAAATGCTATTTACATAGATAGATTTTTAAATAAAAATGTTAAAAAAGTACCTTATAGATTTATTTACTCAAGTTGCGCAGAAAGAGGTTTAAATATTTTGATTGATATTATTCCAAAAATAAAAGAACAATACCCTGAAACTACACTTCATTTATTTGTATTAAAAGAAAGAATTGATAATATTACTCTTAAAAAAATAGATTCTCTTGATTATGTATTTTTAAATTCAAGAGTTAGTCAAGAAGAACTTGCTATTGAGTTTCTTAAATCTGATATATGGTTATATCCCACAACTTTTCCAGAAACTTATTGTATTACATCCTTAGAAGCTATGGCTGCAAAATGTTTAATTTGTACAGTAGATTACTGTGGTTTAGGAAATATTGTTAAGGGTAGAGGTATAACTTGCAAACCACCTATTAAAGATAATACAGATGATCTCTTAAAAAAATTATTTTTTACACTGGAACGACCGCAGTTAAAAAATCATTATATTGACAAAGCTTATGAATGGGCAATGCAACAAACTTATGATAAACTAGCAATAGAATGGGAAAATATCTTTGATTTATAATTTAATAAAAATATTATTTAAAACAACTTTTTAAGGTCTTCTTCTGGGAGCACCATCGGCCTTGCGCGATGCACTTCGGGAAACACTTCGAGAAGTTTTACCTGCACCGTCCATTTCATCTTCTCCTCCATCACCGCATCCATCACCGCATCCATCCCTATCCCTAGGCCTACGCTTGCGCGATAGAGCATGCGCACCATCACCGTCCTTTTTCTTATCCCAGTCGCCACATCCATCTCTTTTACTCTTCCGTCTTCTGCTGCGACTCTTACGCTTCTTACTTCTACGTCTCTTACTTTTACTTCTTCGTCTTTTCATACTTTTTTTCATATTACGAGATCTACTCTTACTTTTAACTTTACATTCGAGAACCATTTTAGGTTTTCTACTTCTTCTAACAGATTTACGAAGTCTTGCCATTTTATTTATTTAAAGAATAAATAAAATGAAAATAATTTAGTAATAATTATATTTAATATTTTATTTATATAAATGGGAAATACTAATTCTTCTATATCTCCGGATAAAACATATGAATATAATAAAAAGAAATTGTATAACGAACTTCAAACATTAAATAAAACAAAAACAAAAATAAAATTACCTCATAAAAATTTAAATTTAAAATTGACACCTGAAGATGTTAGACAATATAAAAAAAGTAAAGATGAAATATATAAAATAAACCAAAAAATCGAAAAAGTACAAAGAGAACTTAAATATAATTCTTATAAAAATAAAATATTACCATATAGCGATGAAACTAGAATACTACCGCAAAGTGATATATCAAATGATGCAAATTATACAGATGGTATTTCAAGAAAGAAAAAATATAAAACTCGAAAATATAAATCTACAAGTCGTAAAACTCGAAAATATAAATCCACAAGTCGTAAAACTCGAAAATATAAATCTACAAGTCGTAAAACTCGAAAATATAAATCTACAAGTCGTAAAACTCAAAAATATAAATCCACAAGACGAAGATAGAAAATATAAAATTTTATATTCTTTTTTAGAATATAAAATTACATTGTTAAGTTATTAAATAAATCTGCCATATTATCTATATCAAATTGTACTTTTGGTACTGATAATGTGTTATAATCTAATGTATCAAAATGTTTAATTTCCCAGTTGCCATTTGTTATTGCAATATTACACATTTTATCTGTTTCTTCTCTGTTATGCTTATCACTATTATTATCATCCCCATCAGTTATAATATAAAAATGTTTTCTTTCGTTTACATTTAAACCAAAATCTAAAAGTACTGTACATACAGAATCATATATTGCTGTATTGCCAGAATTAATAAACTGATTTACATAAAACATGTCGAGATGGTTGACATTTTGTTTCTTAACTATCCAATTTAAACTACAACTAAAAGAAGCTAAAGTAAAATAGGTATCTCCGAGATTATTATCTTTTAATTTCTTCAAAAATTCATTAATTACAGATACAATTTTAAATAAATGGTGATTCATACTATAAGAATTATCAACAAGAAAAATATAATGATTCATATCTGTTATTTGTATCAGAGAATACATTTCAATTCATTTTTTTATTTAAGAATATTTTTATAACTTTTATAAGTTATAAAAAATTATCAAAACTGTTAGATAGCTTCAAAGTGTTCTTCAAAGTTTTCCTTAAAATCTTCCTTCTTTTCTTCTATGTCATCATCCTCTCCTTCATAATTAAAATCAAAACCAATATCTGTTTCTTCTGTTTCTTTTAGTAAATCTTCTGTAATTGTTTGTGGTATTTCACCCATCTTTTTTAATTCTCTAATTTCTTTTGGTTTATATACATAAATTACATCACATTTTGCATCTTCAAATTCTCTTAAAGATATAATAACAACATCCCCTGCTTTGACGAATATCTTCTTTTTTTTAAGATTTCCTCTCGCATGTGCAAGTCTTATTTTACCATCAAAACAATTTGCTTCAAATCTACCATTACCAAAAAGCTTGTTAATTTGTGCATATTCTTGAAAATTCATATCATCTTTTAAGACTAGTTTTCTTTCGTCTTCATTGACAGGATTTTTCTTTTGCTTCTTGGTTTTATTACCACCTTTCTTATTTACTACCATCTCCGTATTTTATATATTTATAATAAATAATAATTCAATTTTAAATTTTTATTTCATCTTCCGCAATTGTAAGTAAATCTTTAATTGGTTTTCTAGTCTCTTCTGATATTTTTATAAAACAATCAATTACATGGTCGAGATCTAATGATAATTTTTTTGTTATTTTAACAAACCTTTTATAATCTTCTATATCTGTTTTGAAAAATGGACAATTAATATTGTTTTTCACTCTTTTTGTTATTGTATCTTTTGTGACTATTTGAGATTCTAAACCTCTTTGATATTGTGAATTAAATTTATCAATAAAGTTTGTATTTAATTTATTTTTAAAATAATCAATATATTTTTCTAAGTATTTATTTACAATAACAAGTAATTTTTGTTTAGTATTATCGTCAAATTTAATATCTAGTTTTACTAATTGACTTTTAATATCATTTTCAATATTATAAAAATCTTTTGTAGGTAATAGTCTATATTTATACACTTTTTCTATAAGAATTATTTTATTATAAATAGCCATAAAAATATCTATATATTTCATTATTTTTCTGTATTCTTCTTGGTATTCCTTTTGTATTTTCCACCGAAATAATTTCATTATTTTATACCAATCTTTTGTATAATATTTATACATATCATTAGTAAATTCATATTTATAACTTTTATCGTTTAATGCAAGATCTATAAGGCAAAATTCACCTTTATAATTATACAAAAGTTCTAAAACAGGTTGTTCAATAGATAATATATCCAGTAAATCATATTTAGTACCCATAAAATACACATGACCCCTTTTTATATCATCTTTCCTCCATATTATTTCTGAATATTGTAATAACTCATTTTCTATATCTATTAAATTTTTTATACTTATAGTATCTGAAAATAGTTTATCTTCTATATATTTATACACGGTATCTGGTACTAATTTCATCTTTTTAAAATTCTCGTACCAAATCGCTACCTTATCTGGATCATATTCACATCCTCCATTATTATCAATTTTCCAAGGTAATGTATACTCATTTTTAAAACCTAAACTTAATTGTATAAAAATAAATGACCTAGACCTTTCTATCATACTTAAAATTTTATTAAATAAATCTTTGTTAAATACAACATCAGTTTCTACATCAATATCAGTTATATAAGAACCATACTCTTTGATTTTATAACTTCCTTTTATTGTAAATCTGTTATTAGTTAATTGTTTTAAATCATATATAAGTTTATAATCAAAATCATGAGTCTTTATTAACATTTTTATTTATGTATTTAAAATAAAAATGAATAATTTTTAATTCATATAAGAAAATAATATGAAAGTTGTATCATTTAACACGTTGTATATAAATTATGAAAAGAAATACAATCCAGGGTCTAGTATTATTATAAATTATCCAAATGATAATGATAGACTTTTAGATATACTTAAAATTATTATTGAAAATATAAATACTGATACCATTGTTTGTTTGCAAGAATGTAGTCACAACTTGTTAAATATTTTAAAGAATGGTATAGACTTAATAACTTACAATCTATTTTCGCAAGAAATAGATACTGATGTATTTATGGTAACAATAGCTCCTGTTAACTATTCTTTTAAAATGGAAAATATACTAAAAAATAAATATGAAAAAATAGCTCATGGATACTTGGTTATAAGTAATGATAATATGAGAATAATTAACTGTCATTTAATACCGAAATTTGCTGCAAAGGGAAATATATATTCTTTTATTAATGAAACTTGTTCGGATAAAAAATGTATACTAGCAGGAGACTTTAATGAGAAATATAAAAACATAATTAAATACTTACAAGATTATACAGTACCATACTTTGGACCTACATATAAAAAAACCAAGGAATTTGACCAAATAGTCTTTAATTTTAAGTCTATTTTTGATATAAAAAAAATAGATACATATTCAGTATCTGATCATTCTGCAATTCTTATAGATTTTTATAATAATTTTTAATCTAAAATAGATTAAAAATAATTTATTCTTTGAATAACAACTTATCAACTCTTGTTCTTACACAAAATAATCTATGGATAAAGATACCAAATAAAAATACAAATATCTGTGATATTATTATCGTATTTTTAATATTTGTCTTAAAAAATAATATAGGAAATATTGATATAAATAATCCAAGTATTACTGTAAAAAAAACATCCCAAAATCCAACATCAATTAAAGGTATTCTCAGAGAATGTATACCTGTTCTGGGTTCTCCAAATAAATTTTTATACTGACATAAACTCATTTATATTATAATATATTTTTTATATGAAATATTAATCTATCATTAATATCTAGACTACTTGACAAAAAATAAATATTTGTTATTCTTTTATCTAAAATATTTATAATTTTATCATCAGATATTTCGTCCCAGTTTTCATTACATTGTTTATTTTGAGGACTTTTTCCAAATAATCTATGATCATCAATGATAATTATTGCATTATGTTTAAAATTGTCATGTATTGATCTTATTTCTTCTATAAGTGGGCAATCTTTATCGCCTCTTCCGGTATCTCCGGAAGACCAATGACCATCAAGAAAAAATATAGTGTCATTATTAATGGTTTTTGTAATTTCATTTAAAACTTTTGAACTATCTCCGAGAATAAAATTAATTTTATTTCCATTATATGTATTTTTTACATTGTTATAATATTTTTCGCTTATTTCTACTGTGTAAAGATCTTCAAAATATTTTTCCATATTAAATATAGTTTCACCTAAATATGTACCAGTCTCAACAAATGTTTTATAATTAATATAATTATCTTTAAGAGATAATAAAAAATTAATATCAATAGATGGCATTTATATTTAAAAATTTTACTTTTAAATTTATAAAAATATTAATTAAATAAATGAATTATTTATCAAGTTTTGTTGGTTATATTTACAGTTTTTTTAAAGAAGATGATACTATTTTACTTTACGAAACGTATAAACATTTACCTAAACCTTTTTTTCAGTATCAGTTTTTAGATGATATTGATTTTGATAATACTCCTACTAGCGATATTGTAATTAAACTTAATGATATGAAACATCATTTCTTTTTTGGAAACCATTGCAATAATATATATAATGAAGTTTATAATAAAAATAAACTTAACAAACTTAAATTTGCACTAATCTCTTGTTTAGAATCAAAAAATGATACTACTGATATAATGATAAAACATGTTAAAAAATATAAAGGTGAAAAAATTGTTTTAGATATAATAGAAGAAGACAATGAATATAAAGAATTAGAAAAGCGTTATAATAAATTAGTAAAAGATATCGAAGATAACGAACAAAATAATCAAGATGAAGACGAAGATGAAGATAATAATACTAATGGTATGGTTGGTGTAAAAGTTGGTAATAAAAAAAGAATTGCTTTACTAAATTAAAGACGTATTTAATAATAATAAATGACAAGATATTTAATACATTGGTTTCCCTTTTGCAGTGGTGGTTTATGTGATAGAATTTTAGGTCTTGCATCATCTATTTGTATTGCAAATATATTAAATATGAAAATACTTATAAAATGGGATCACTGTGATTTAAGTTCTGGTTTTAAAATTAATAATGATTATAACTGGTATAATAACCAAGTTTCTCATAGATTTATTCATCTTACAAATATAGATTCTATTACATATTTTAAAAATACTGATATTATTAAAGAATGGGGGTTAGATAACATAATGTTATGGTCTAATTTAAATTTATATAATTATTTACTACAAAATCGCCATTTTTTACTTGATAATCAAACAAATTATGTTGAAAATTTTAAAGATAGTATTAATCTTATCCTCGGTAATATTTTTATTATAAATAAAAGCGTTGTAGATAACATAAAAGTTTATGATATAGGTATACATATTCGCACAGGCGATAAACAAATTTACAATAAAGATAATGAAGAATTTTACAGAGATTATATAACAAATATTATTAAAAATATAAAACAAATTGAAAATACAGATAAAAGTATATTTATTTCTTCAGATTGTCTTTTAACTTATAGAATTGCAAAAGAATATTTTGAAAATGCTGTTTATAATGAAGGTTGTATTATACATACATCTGAAGAAGATAAAATTAACGAAGAAGGTTTAAATAAAGTTTTATTAGACTTGCTTACTTTATGTAATTGTAAAGAAAAATTATATATAGGTTGGAATTCGAATTTTTCAAGAATAAGTTCGCTATATAACTTAGATAGAAAATTCATATGTTATGAATATGAAAATATACCAAATATTATAAAAGAATGTGCAAAAGAAACTTTATTTAGTTATTTTTCAAAAGGTAAGTATACATAAGTATTCAGGATAAAAAACTTATATTTTTGAAGGTATTTAAAATTTGATTGGCGTTTGAACTAAGTAGAAAAAAATATATTTATTAATTTATAAGTAAATTAATAAATACGAACTTATATCCTTTATACTCTTCGTCAATTTATATTTTTAAAATATTTCTGACTTTATTTTTCTAATATTTTCTTCAAATTTATATCTAGATTCTAGTTCTTTTCCGTAATCTTCGTATGTTTTATTATAATTATCTTTTATTTTTTCGTTTGCTCCTTTTTCTAACAATAACCTAATTATTGTGTACATACCATCTCTCATTTGAATAAACAAACTACCACGGGGTTTATCATTAACATTTTTAATAATAGCATGCATTAGCGCAGTATGACCATAATTATCTTGAGAATCGATATCAATAATACCTTTATCAAGTAAAAATTTAACAATATTAATTCTTCTAAATTCAACTGCAAATATAAGCGCATTCTCTTTTTTTTCATAAATAATTTCTGGACATTTAGAAATAACATATTCGAATTTTTCAACATCATTTGTTATTATAGACTTTCTAAGCAAATCTATATCACATTTATTATTATCTACATATTTTATAAATTCTTCATCAACTGCACCGTCTAAATATTTTCTTTTACTTCTTTTTTTACTTCTTCTTTTACTTCTTTTACTAATTCTTCTTTTACTTCTTCTTTTACTAATTCTTCTTTTACTTCTTCTTTTACTAATTCTTCTTTTTCTAATACTTTTACTTCTCAACTTTGTCATATTTATTATATAAGAAAAAAATTTATATTATTTATATTATTTTTATTACATAAATTAATAAACTTAAATTTTTTTCTTATATATTCTTCGTCTGTATCCACGAATTCATTTACTTTATTCTTACCTATTTTTAGATCATCACATAAATCTTTAATATACCATATCTTATTTCAATATCTTTGTCGCTAAAATTGCTTTATAAGTCTTATTTGTAAAGCGTATATCCTAAATCATACAACCTTACCCATTTGTAAAGCGTAATACGAGTAGTTTTTAAAAATTTTTCAGCGTCTTCTTTACCAGGTATTCTTTCAATATTATGCGTTTTTACTAATTTTTCAAGATTTTTCTATGTTATATTTAATTTTTTTACAAGCTTCTTCCTTATTTTGCACCTCTTTAAGAAGTTTATTTATAATTACTTAAAATTTAAATGGATACAACCTTGAATTAAAGATTAAATACCAAAACCGGTATTTTAAATCTTCAAGTATGTAAATGAATATATAAAATAATATACCATAAATTTATGCATAATTTTAGTTTCGTGTAAGATTTTTTACAAATAAAATATACCTTATTATAAATGAAAAGTCATACAAGATCAAAAAACAAAAAATATCTGAAAAAGAAATCAAGGAAACCTAGAAAGCCCAAGAAATCAAGGAAATCTATTAAGTCAAGCGCACCTTCAAACTTAAATGATAAATTTATAAAGATTTTACTTAATTCTAAACATGCAAAATATATAAGTTTTTTTACAAATATAACAGATAGAAACCAAGCTATTGCAAAATTATTGAGATCAATACCAAAAACCCTTAAGTTAAGAATAGTCAATAATAATGATAAAAATGATAGAGATACTGATATATATGAAGCATTAGAAATATATGGAGCAATTTAATAAATATTTTACATAATTTATTAATTTAATTATAAATTAATAAATTCAAATTTATACCCCTTATACTCCTCATCGGTATCTACATATTCATGAACTTTATTTTTTCCTATTTTTAAATCAGTACATAACTCTTTTATCGAATTATATTCAATTTCCGTATCTTCGTATAGATTAATAGCTAAAATAGGTTTATTTGTATTGTTTGTAAAGCGTATATGTCCTAAATCATACAATCTCACCCATTTGCGAAGAGTAGTACGAGTAGTTTTTAAAAATTTTGCCGCATCTTCTTTAGTCATTGTTTTAAGTATTTCTTCTAGTTCATCTTTATCAGGTATTCTTTCAATATTATGTGTTTTTACTAATTTTTCTAGATTTTTCTCTGTTATATTAAGTTTTTCAGAAGCTTCTTTTTTATTTTCTGTCTCTTTGACAGCTTTTAATAATTCTTTCTTTTTAATTTTATTTTCTTGTGTCTTCAGAGTTTGAAAACTTAAACCATAACCAAGTAGCCATTTTCTGATTATATGTTCAGATACATTATAATACTTCGCAACTTCTCCTTGACTTCTATTCTTACATTGTTCTACAAGTTCTTCTTGAGGTGGTGGATCATAATTATGATGTTCTTTAATATTAATTTTATATTGTTGTAGCCATTTACTAACTGGATTATTAGATATACAATACATTTTTGCAATTTGTGATATATTTTTTGTCTCTAACATTTTTAATAAAACTTCTCTAGGAGGTGCTGTAAATTTCCCTGTAATTGGTTCAATTTGAAGTTTCCATTCAACTTCATCTTTTTTAACAGAATTTTCAAGTTCTTTTTTAAGTTTTTCAATTTCTTGTTGTTTTTCTCTTTCTTTTTCTTGTTGTTTTTCTTCATATCTTTTTGCTTTAATTTCATCTATCTTTCTATGTACTATTCCTATTACTTTCATTATATCAAAGTCATATTCATCGGGATTATAACGTATCCAATGTGTATCATTTATATTTAATTCAAAATTTACAAAATCCATTCTATCCCTTTCATCTCCTGGTTTTCTATCACTGTGTCCATTTTCATCACATTCCAGGACGATTTTATGGTCTATAAAATACATATCTAAATAATAAGAACCGACCTTAAATTGATCTTGAAATTTCTCTGTTTTAAATACATTTGCAATATGTGAAAGAGTTTGTTGTTCTTTTGTAAGACATTTTTTATTAGTAGTTTCAATACCAAATTTTTTAAATAAATAATATACATCATTTGATAAACGTTTACGAGTTTTTATTAATAATTCAATAGCACCTTCTCTACTTATAAGAATTGTTTTTGGTTCTTGTTTAGGCAATTTAACACCTGGAAAATCGTTAAAAACTAATTGATTAGATTTAGATACATTATTACGCACTGCTTGATTTGTATCTTTATATCCTAATAACGCAGCTATTTCATAACCTACAAAATATTCAAAATATATATAACATCCGCTCATATAAGAATATGTAGTTAATTCTCTTTCTTCGTCATCTGTATCACTCACAATAATATATTCATTATCGTCTTCTTCGCTTTCAGTATCACTTATGAATACTAATTCTACTTCTTGATAGTCCATTTTTTATTAATATTTCCATGTCTTTAAATCGAAAACGTATTCGGTTTTTTTGAATACGGGTCGATTCTATTTAGTTGCTCCTCCTCGTCTCGCTAACCCCTTGGTCAATTTTATATGAAAATTTCATATAAAATCTATCGCCTATAAATCAAGCTTCTCTTCAATCTCATCTTTACACACTCGTATAATTTTTAAGAAATTGTAATAAGTATCCCTTGCATATTCAGCATTAATTGAGCTTAAAATTACCTTGCCACTGTGGAAGACAAGTAAGCTGTTATATCGGTCTTTATTTGTCTTTTTGTTTTGATCCTTTTCGCTAAGGTATTGCATGTATTCGCTATAAAAAGTATTAATTTTATCCCATTTATCATCTTTAAAAATTAATTTCTTGATTCTCATTTTTCTTATATCTAAATCTAGTGGAATTTTTATGTTTACTCCCGTATAACCAAAAGATGTTTCCAATAGGGAATGAAATTCTGTTTGTATACTCATGTATCTTGAAAGCTTTTCTCTATCGATATTAAACCCGAGGCTGAAATCTATATTGCGCATGGCTGGAATAAATAATGCTTCAAGTGTCCCAAAATTTCTGGAGTATTTATATATATTATTTTCTTCATCTTTGATATGACTCCATATAAATTTAACACAATCTTCAGCTTGTTCATCATATTTTATACCAGTGATTTGAAACATGCCATTTTGACATATCTTAAAATTAACTGGTTTGTTATCTAACATAATAACAACAGTAAAAGAGTTTCTGAACCACTTACTCTTCTTCTTTTTATTCTGAGATTTTTTTTGCTTGAGATCAACACCGCGGATTTTATTTTCATGCTTTAAAGTAACAATAGACCCATGGTCAATATAATTAACAGGCTCAATGATTTCATCTTTCTTTTTTCTGCCTCTTTTCTTAGGAATAACAGTGTAATCAGTAATAGGTAAAAATTCAAATAATTTCTTGAGATCAATAATAAGGTTGGTCATAGCGATAAAAGTTTTAGTAGAAACTTTAATATCGTCAAATTCAGGGAAAACTAATTGTTTTGTAGTAGTTGAAGTCATCTTTAAATATATTATATTTAAAGATTTTATGTCTTTATATTCATTTTTAAATTAATAATTTAAATCATTCACTATTTTTAAAACAAACAATATTGCAATATTTATAATGATCTAAATAATTTATTATTTCGTATACCCCGTTTTCATATAAATATCCAAATTTTTTAAAACCATATGATTTTAAGTATTCAATTATATCGGATAAACTAGTATTATTATCTAAAAAAGTCCCACCATATTCAAATTGTATAACTTGAATAATACTTATTTTATCTTCGAATCCCTTGATAATATTAAATTCACTACCTTCTGTATCAATTTTAACAAAATCAATTTTTTCTATATTTTTTTCTTTTATATAATCTGATGCTTTTTTAACATTAAATTTTATTTTATTTATGTCATCATTTTCCTTACAACTTATTATTCTATTATAAAATGACTGATATTTTGGGTAGTACCAAAGTTCTTCATTAGAATTAGATAAACCATAATTGTTAAAAATTGATACTCTATTTTGATTGGTTTGAATTTTTAATTTATCTATAAAAGTAATTTCAGGTTCAAAATAATGAACTTCTCCAGTAAAATCTGTAAATAAACTATCATATCTGCAACCAATATCAAAAATGATGTCACACTTATTTTTAATATTATTATAGAAATTTAATTCCCCATTAGTTATACTATTACAATTACCAAATAAAATTTCAGGATCATCTTTTTTAACATATAAAGCGTCTCCCCAACCATATTCAGTCATATTTATATCAACTCTTTT
>Ga0114967_10003568_pt1 | contig 12731 bp, 14 predicted proteins | sample M_130628_MF_Meta_FD_92639 | JGI IMG/M metagenome (GOLD analysis project Ga0114967, IMG submission 92639) | Freshwater microbial communities from Lake Montjoie, Canada to study carbon cycling - M_130628_MF_MetaG | ecosystem: Environmental > Aquatic > Freshwater > Lake | place: Lake Montjoie... | reverse complement strand
CGCTCTGATGCTATTGACGTGTTCTACGATGGACGCGTGATGTGTGAATTGATTGCATGCCGAGTTCACGGTGTTTCAACTCACGGCACAGGTTGCACCTATTCGGCTGCCATCGCGGCGCACCTCGCTCTAGGAGAAAGCCTTTTTTCCGCGGTCAGGCTCTCCAAGGGATTTATCACAACGGCGATTTCGGAAAGCTACAAGGCAGGAAAACATCCGGTTTTGAATCATCAGGCGAACAAGCGGGCGAGTTAAGCCTGTGGCCTCCAAAACAATCACAGACAAAAAATCGTCAGCTTCTTAGGCCCATGAGCGCCGAGAACGAGGATGCGCTCGATATCACCCGTGCGGCTTGGCCCGGTGATGAATGAGATCATGCTGGGATAACTCACGCCGTAAGTTCTCTTCACCAGCGCAAACGCTGAAGGCAAATCCGCCACGAGTTGTTCCCGCCGGGCGATTACAATGTGATGCGGTGGCAAGCACGACAAAGCCCGACCGCCCGCGCTGCGACTGGTCACCAACACAGTGCCGGTCTGCGCGATAAGCGCATCGCACTCCGAGATGCCCACATCGCACTGTTCCATATCGTGCTTGTCATAACCGTCGTCAGCGACAAGCGTCGCCAAACCGAGTGCGGCGCTGTGAGTCTGAGCGAGCGGGCTTTTATGCGTTGCCACTCGCTGCCACTTTTCTGTGTCGCGCAACGCCCGCAATTCAGCCGTCAGTTCGCTAGCGTCCTTGACTAGCTTGAACGTCGCCTTGAGATCGCTAGCGTTCTTAGCGAACAGGGCTAGTTGCTCCTCAATGCTCGCGCCAACGGGCGGCATTACGCCACGATGCTCCTCCGTCGTGGGCAAACCATCTCCGTAATGCGCATGAGCTTTGATGCTCAAGCCCTCGCGGATGCGGGCAAAAATAATCTCGCGTTCGCTCATTTTCCATGTTCTTTCCACCACTCTCGGAAACTTTGCTTTGCAATCGGCGGAAGATCGCGGGTCTTCGTCCACGCCTGCACTGGATCAACCACACTGCCATTCACCAGGCCACGTAACTTCATTCCGATGCGACTTAACTTCGTAGTCAACGACCACAGCGCAGGTTTGTTCGCGATGGGCGCAAAGAATTTGAATGCGAGCTTTTGAAAGAAGCTTGGCTTGCCGGTCGGCAGTGCGGAAGCATTGCGGCGGTTCTGCAAAAGGTGATGATGCAGATCAATCTTCACTGGACACGTCTCGGTGCAAGCGCCGCAGAGTGACGACGCGTAGCTCAGATGTTTCCATTGCTGCAACCCGCGAAGATGCGGGGTGATGACCGAGCCAATCGGCCCGCCATACACTGTGCCGTAAGTGTGACCACCGACGTTGCGGAAGATGGGACAAACATTCAGGCACGCGCCACAACGGATGCAGCCGAGCGCATCGCGTTGTTCCGCATCGGCGAGAAGGGTGGTGCGATGGTTGTCTAGCAGCACTACGTGATATTCTTCCGGCCCATCGGCTTCGCCTAGCTGGCGCGGCCCGCCATACATAGTATTGTAACATGTCAACGCCTGCCCCGTGCCCATCACGGCGAGCATCGGCAAGAACAGCGCGAGGTCTTCCAGACGCGGCAAAATCTTCTCAATGCCGACGAGCGTGATCATAGTCTTGGGCACCGCCGCCGTGAGTCGCGCGTTGCCTTCGTTCTCGGTGATCGAAATCATCCCCGTCTCGGCGATGGCGAAGTTGGCGCCCGTGATGCCGACGTCCGCTTGCAGGTATTTCTTTCGTAACGCTCGCCGCGCGACCATCGTCAACGCTTCAGGATCGTCGGACGGCGCGTCGTTGAGTTTTTCTTGGAACAAGTCCTTGATCTCACCGCGCGTGAGATGCATCGCGGGGAAAACCAGATGATACGGCGGCTCTTTGCGAAGCTGGACGATATATTCGCCAAGATCTGATTCCACGACTTCGTAGCCCGCGTGTTCCATCGCGTCGTTTAGATGGATTTCCTCCGACGTCATCGCCTTGGACTTCACAATGACCTTTGCCTGCTTGTCGCTCAGGATGCCAAGGATGATGTTACGCGCCTGCTCCGCGTTGCTGGCCCAATGAACTTTCGTGCCACGCGCTTCAATGTTTCGAGTGAACTCGGCCAGATGTTTATCGAGATGATTAACCGACTCGAACTTGGTGCGTGCCGCGAGATTCCGAGCACCTTGCCAATCTTGAAACCACAACTTTCGCTGATCGCGGACGACCTCGTATTTGCCCATCGCCGTCTGAATGATGCCGCGATGTCGCGTGTCCGGCGCAACCCGCCGGGCGTCTTCGTTGAAATGAGTGGCTGGCGCGCTCATCATTGGGCTAGCACTTCGGCCAAGTGAATTGTCTTAATCTCCTTCTTCTGCTTATCCGCCAAACCCTGAATCTGCATCAAGCAGCTTGAATCACAGGAGATGATATAATCCGCCTTCGTTTCCAAAGCGGAAGCACATTTGACATCCCCCATCGCGGTGGAGATGGCGGGAAACTTTGCGGAGAACGTCCCCCCAAAGCCGCAGCAGGTTTCTGCAGCACCCATCTCAACTAGTTCCAAACCCTTCACATTCGCGAGCAGTTCGCGCGGCGGACGTTTGTTATTCAATTCGCGTAAGCCGTGGCAGCCATCGTGGAACGTAACTTTATGCGGGAACTTCGCGCCAAGATCTGTGACACCAAGCTTGTTTACGAGGAAGCTGGAGAATTCGTGACACTTGGCTGCGACGGATTTAGCTGCTGCCTCGTGCGGGGTACCCGCGAAGAGCTGCGGATAAAAAACGCTCATCATCGCACCGCATGAACCGCTCGCGATGACCACGGCATCCGAATCTTTCAACGCCTCAAGCATCGGGACACCGATGGCGCGGCTCTCGTCCCAGTAGCCCGTGTTGAACGCCGGTTGTCCGCAGCACGCCGGAGTTTTTGGCACGACGACCTTGTGTCCGAGCCGCTCGAAGATTCGCACCATGCTGATGCCGACATGCGGATACATCAGGTCAACAAAGCATGGGATGAACAGTGAAACGGTCATTACGAGTGATAGTTTGGAAAATGCGCAGCGATTTGGCGACAAAAAGAATTCCCCTAAACAGGCATGAATAAACATGCTGGAGATTCAAGTTGGGGTATCCATTGATACTGATCCTCAAGGCAATCAGGCCGATGAATACCGCAACCATCAAATCCCGCAGGAGACTATCTTTCGACATTGGAAGAGTCTACAGACTCAACTCGCACTAATTCAACCCACAGTATGCCGAAGATGAGAAAACAGCAACACGATACACGCCACCAGTAAAGAGCCTCAGTTATAGGGAACACCATCTAATTACAAGGTTGAATAAAGGGATTCCGATTTAGATATCCCATAGCTCTGTGGATTTTCTGGAAAAAAACAAGAAGGCAATGCAACAAGAGATTGACGCAACAGCCTGTTAAGAAAAAAACAGGCAGGTTCATTATCGCTTTGCTCACTTCTCCTGCACCGCCGCCGCTCGCTTGACCATGATCGCCTCCACGATTTTCTTTGCCAGATCAGGCTTCTCGATCAGAGCTTTCCTCGCAGCTTCTTTGCCTTGGCCGATGAGATCGCCCTCAAATTGCAGCCATGCGCCTTTCTTATCCACCGCGCCACATTCGATACCGATGTCGAGTATGCTGCCTTCTTTATCAATGCCGTGGTTGTAGATGATGTCGAACTCAGCTTCGCAGAACGGCGGCGCAACCTTGTTCTTTACGATCTTCACCTTGACGTGATTGCCCGTGGCGTTGCCAGCGGCGTCCTTGAGCGTGTCTTTACGGCGGATGTCAATGCGCACGCTAGCGTAGAATTTCAACGCTTTGCCGCCGGGAGTGGTTTCAGGATTGCCGAACATGACTCCAACCTTCTCGCGCAATTGATTCGTGAAGACACACGTGGTCTTGGACTTACTGAGAACGGCGGTGAGTTTTCGCAACGCCTGCGACATGAGACGCGCCTGCATACCCATCGTGGCCATACCCATGTCGCCTTCGAGCTCCGCCTTGGGAACTAGAGCGGCTACGGAATCAATCACGATGATGTCGAGCGCGTTCGAGCGGGCGAGAGTTTCACAGATGGTCAGCGCTTCTTCGCCTGAATCCGGCTGCGACACGAGCAGATCATCCAGATTCACGCCGAGTTTTTTCGCGTAAGCTGGGTCAAGCGCGTGTTCTGCATCAATGAATGCTGCTAACCCGCCAGCTTTCTGGGCGTTGGCGATGACGTGCAGCATCAGTGTGGTTTTGCCGGAGGATTCTGGACCAAAGATTTCAATGACGCGTCCGCGCGGCACGCCGCCAACACCCAGCGCCAGATCAACAGCCAACGCGCCAGTGGGAATAACTTCGATTTTCTTCAAGGCCCGAGCATCTCCCAAGCGCATAATCGCGCCGTCGCCATAGCTTTTGGTGATGGTTGAGATTGCCGCTTCCAATTCGCGCGAGCGAGCGGCGTTAGCTTTAGTTGCATCGGAAGTCTTTGTTTCTGCAACAGCTTTATCAGAGGCTTTCGGCGGCATAAAATTTAAGAAATGGTGCTTTGAAACGGTTTGATTTTACTGGAATCGACTTTAGCGAATGGGTGTTGCATCGTCAACGTCGCGTTCCGCCAGAAATTTTCAGGATGGTAAGACTTGCCATTAGGGTCAAACCTACCCCATCCCATGGCAGCGTTGCCCGCCCAACCTCAAAAAAGGGGGCGACTTGGCTCTCAGGTATTAGCGGGCGGCACAGACTCTGAAACTTCAGATTCGGCGGTCGGAGGCAACACCTTACGGGGCTTTACCGGTTTTGGAGGAGCTTGGTTGCCAGCTTCGTCTTTTTCCGGCGTTTCGTTAGAAACTTTGCTCGTGCCGCGGCTTTCTTCGACGGTGCGCGGATTCTTCGCGCGCTTATTCCGGGGCAGCGGGCTCATCATCATGTTGATGCCGCGTCCGATCATTTTCGGGGGGAAGTCTGGATGACCATAAGGTTCGAGCACGGCGATGAATTTCTTCACCACTTCGAACCCGAATTCTGTGTGCTGCATCTCACGACCTCGGAAACGCAAGGTCACTTTCACCTTCATGTCTTCGCAGAGGAAATCTATCGCATGACCGACTTTGACCGAGAGATCATGCGGGTCAATGCGTGGGCTGAGTTGGATTTCCTTAACCGTGGAAGCGTGCTGATGCTTCTTGGATTCTTTTTCCTTCTTGGCTAGTTCGTAGCGGTATTTGCCAAAGTCCACCACACGGCAAACAGGCGGGACAGCATTGGGTGCTATCTCAACTAGGTCAACTGCAGCTTGTCGCGCCAGGTTGATGGCGTCGTTGAGCAACATGACCCCGAGCTGGCTACCATCAAACCCGATTACACGGACTTCGCGAGCGCGGATTTTCCCGTTGATTCTGATGAACGATGCGGGAGAAGAATTACGTGGAGTAAACGGGCGGCTCAAGGCACCCTCGTTGGTTGAAAAGTCATTGTATCGTCTTGCTTCAAACTTTGCCGGACTTGCCAGCGAACTAACTAGGCTGATTAAACCAGCTAACCCGCGACTAGCAAGCAAAATATAGGCGAAACACCCGATCCATGCTTCTTTTGGTGCGACTCATGTTTTGCGAAGGGTAGATAAAAGCTGGAGTTCCTCTGGTTGGCTTTTGGCCCGCCGCAAGACCCCTTATCATTTGCGCCTGCACAGAAACACGCCTTCTTCCTGTGACTTGGCGATCCACTGGTCGCAGACAAGCAATCCGTGCTTCACCAGCGCAGCACAAACCAACTCCGGTGTGTAACGATAGGAGAAGAACAGCCGCACCGTTTCTCCGGCCAGAAAACGGATTGGTCGTCCCTCCACCACTAGGCTTCGAGTCTTTCGGAAACGGAATCGCGCCACGATGCGCCAAAGCGCCCCAGCACTGCGCTCGGCTTTGAAATTCAATTCGCCATCGCCCCGCTCCATGCCTAGATCGAACAGAAACGTCAGCAGCCAGTCGCGTGTTAGTTCATTGTCGTATTGTGGCAGAACCTTTTTCACTCCGGCGGCGTAATCTTTGCCTGGCGCGAGGTTCGCGCTGAACAACAACCAGTCGCCGAGTCGCACGATTGCCGCGAGCTTTGGCAAAATGTCATCCGGCTCAAAATTGGGGATCATGCCGAAAAAAGTGATTAGCTTCGTGCTGCTTGCTGCATGCTGAGTGGCTAGGACCTTCGGCAGGTCGGCGGCAGTGGCGAGGTCGCATACGAGCGGAAAAATATTTTTTGAAGGCAGAGCCTTGAACGCAGCCTGCTGTGCGACGAGCGTCATCGCCACACTCACGTCGGAAGGCGTGTAGCTGATCGCCTTGCCAGCGGCCTTGAGCAACTTGAGCAGTCGCGTGTCTTTCTGCCCGCCCCCGCAGCCGAGTCCGACGAGATGGACCGCCTTGCTCGTGATTACTTTTGTCGCGGAGGCGAAAGCGCGATTGTAAGTGGCCGTGCAATCACGTTCGTTCCGCGACGGCGAATACACCTGATGCAATGCGAGCCATTTGTTCGTCTGCTTGATAGAGTCGTAGTGGAACTTGTGGTTCACACGCTTCGCGCGGAGCGATTCCAGGAGATCACGCCGAACGTTTTCGGGTGATTGGCTAGAGTGGATGGCGATGTTGACAGTTGAAGGCAAAAGCATACGAGATATTGTCAAAGTTCAGGGTGAGATTTTAAGCCGCAGACAAACCGCCTCCCGATCATTCCGCGCTAACAACAAATCGCCCGATAGCACGATGGGATTCCACGTCTTGGAATTGAAAACGCGGAAACGCGAGAGTTCGTTGGGTGATTCAGGCATAGGTCGCAACAACACCAGTTCACCGGATTCCGCCATGAGCAGATAGTTACCGCCGACCAGCAAACCTTGACCGTGACCATATCGACCTTCCTTCCAACGTTGCGAGCCGTCGGCGAGATTCAGACAGGCAAAGATGCCGTCGTCTAGGCCATAAAGGTTTCCGTCGCGAGCAAACATGTGGGCGAACTTCGATTTCATGCGGATGGATTTCCAAACGCGCTTCGCGGAAAGCCGATGTGAACTGACTCGTGTAACCTCAATCAGCTCAGCTCCCACTCCGTAGCCGCTGGAAAACAAAACACGATTCGTCCCGACAACCACAGGCGACGCGCAGACGACGTTCCTATTGCCCCAAGGTTTTTCCCACAGCGTCGCACCGGTCGCGGGATCATGCGCAGAAACGCTGCCGTGATTGAAAGCCAACACCTGCTGCATCTCCGCAAGCGTGGCGAGTGTGAGCGAAGCATAACTCGGCGGATTTGTGCCGGCCGTCCACAAAAGCGTGCCGTCTTCGATGCGATACGCAAACACAGAGCGCTGCACCCCCTCACCACCGTGAACGATCACCAACCCATCTACGACAAGGGGCGACGAGGTGTAGCCCCACTGCGGAATCTTACCCCCGGAATCCGCTATGACATCGCGCGTCCAAATAAGTTTTCCGCTGACAAGATCGAGGCAATTTAAGATACCTGTGCCGCCACAAGTGAAGACGTGATTACTTGCTACCGTCGGCGTAGCACGCGGGCCTTCGCCAGCGATGACGGTATCGTAACGTCCTTGATTCGTGTGTGCCCAGATCGGTTTGCCTGTGCGCAGCTTGTAAGCCGTCACGCATTCGTCCGGGCCGCATTGTTCGTGCGTGATACATGCGTCACCAATGATGACAAAGCCAGACCATCCCGCTCCGACGGATTGTCTCCACAGGATCTCCGGCGGATGCGCAAGCCAGTTGGTTTCTAACTTCGGCCCGGCAAGAACCCCATTGCGATCCGGGCCGAGGAATTGTGGAAAGCTGTTGGTCGAATCCTTCAAAGGGTTTAGCGCTGGAGAAATCGAGCTTTGATAACATGTTGAAGCCTCCGGCAAGGCGCGCTTCGTCCAACGCAGTTCCACGATGGGTAACAGGTCGCCGCTTACGCCGCGCACTCTGAACAACGTGGCACAGAGGACAACCAACCCAACCCACCCGAACGTGACAGACAGACGCAGGCGATTCGGCGCGCGTGAAAGAAACGTCCACCAGCCAAGCAACAGGATTCCAGAGATGCCGCCGATCTGTGCCGAGAAGAGATTTCGTTTTTGAAACGGCCATTCCGGTTGCAAATGCACCCAGATGACCGCCGACAGCATCGCGATGAACAATAAAACCCCCGGCCACCAGCGGATGGAGTGGTTTTGCTTTTGAACTGGATTCGTCACGTCCCAAAAGGATGGCTCAGCGGCACGAAAGAAACAATCCGCAGATCAACGCGAGTCGGAGGAACGCGGCAGAAATAATTTTGCTGGGACGGTTTTTGCCCTACTGGCCGTGCGAAACTGCGGCTGTGATTTAGGGGAGCGCGAACGGTCATCCGCCCTCAGTCTGCCCAACTGTGAACAACTCGCCGTGGTGGAGCGCGACAAACGTAGTCATGATTGAAACCAGACTCGATGAGCAACAAACCACTCAACCGAATCCCGCATGTGGATGGCGACAGCTTCTTCGCCAGTTGCGAGATTGCGATCAATCAGGAGTTGGCGAGCGCCCCATGTGGGTCGGCGGCGGGCGGCATGGTGAGGGAATCGTGATCGCCGCCAACAAACACTCTAAGAAGTTCCGCCTGAAGACGGGCTCGCCAGTTACTCTCGCCTCGCCAAGCCTGGCTTTCTGGAAATCAAACCGGGCGAGGAGAAGGTTTTTTTGAAAGACCGATCGGTACGCAAACTTTCTGGCATTGCCAAGAACCGTCCACGCTCGATCGCCTCGCTCGGCGCGCTGACATTTGGTCGCGTCGCGAATTTTCCATCGCATCTGCTCAAACAGAAGTTCGGTATTTGGGGCCAACAACCCTGGCTGTTGGCCATCCGACGTTGGAAGCAGCCGTTGATGTTGGAAATAAAAGATCGCACCTAGATTTCGCGCAGCACCAAGCTGCCCTACGATGAGTCGGATTACGAAGCCGCGCTGACGTTAGCGTTGAGCGAAGCCACGCGCATGAACGGACAGTTACAGCAGGAGCAATTTCAGTTGCGCGAACTTAGTCTTACGATTCCTTTCAATGATTTCAGCCAAGTCAGCGGCTGCCATCGCTTTCAACACGGACAATTTCAAAACTCGATCATCAACGCCACGCTCGAAGGAATCTTACGCGACATCATGGGCGGGCAGCTGCGGTCTGTGCGCCAAATACGCTTAGCCATGTGGAATCTGGCGCGGCTCGACACCCAAGCCCACGCTTTGGGGGCGGACCCACGCGGAGTTTTGGATGAGGCAGCGGAACAAGCAATCACCCGAACCAGACAACCGTTCTTCGATTTTTTGAAGATTGACCCGCACCTGCAACAAATCTAGACTCTCAGTTCTGATTTTAGAGCACCCGGCCAACCGCCGGCTGTCTCTCCCGGAGAGGAAGTGAATTGGATTGACCGAAATTAAACTTAAAAAAGGCGAGCCAGTGGATAAAGCCCTGCGCCGCCTCAAAAAGAAGATCGACCGCGAAGGCACATTGAAAAATGTGCGCATGCGCCGCACTTACGAGAAACCCAGCGAAAAGCGCCGGCGTAAGGAAAAAGTCGCGCGCTTCTCAGCCATGCTGACTGCGCGTTACGCGGATCTGTAAGACAGTATCACCGGGTTGCGGCGCGAGTCGCAGCCCGGTTTTAGTTTGGAAAATTTGAACCGTTGACTGGTTGAACCCATCAACGGTTCAATAGTTTTAAGCCATGTACTCACTCTCAACTTGCTGGAATTCCCATCGCCATACGGATGGTCGCGCCTTGTTGCGCGAAGTCCGCGATCTGGGCTTTGAATTCTCCGAACTCAGCCACGGCACACGCATCAGCCTCATGCCAGGCATCCTCGACGCTGTGAGCGCAGGCGAGATGAAGATTTCCACACTGCATAATTTCTGTCCGCTGCCGATGGGCGTGAATCATTCCGCGCCGAATCTTTACCAGTTCACTGCTGAATCAGATCGCGAACGCGAGTCCGCGCTCAAGCACACGCTCAAGACGTTGGACTTCGCCACACGTGTCAAAGCTCCGCTCGTGGTGCTGCATCTCGGCAGCGTAGAGCTGAAGGATTACTCCGGTAAGCTCAAGGAGCTCGTCGAACGTGGGGCACGTGGGTCGTCGAAATACGAAAAGCTCCGCGCCGAAGTCACTGAGAAGCGTGAGGCGAAGAAGAAAAAGTTCATTGAGCGTCTTTACGATTCGCTCCGCAAGATAGTGCCAGAAGCGGAATCGCGCGGCATCAAACTCGGTTGCGAGAATCGCGAATCCACGGAGGAACTGCCGTTTGAGGATGACTTCGCGCTGTTGTTCCGTGAGTTCAAAAGTCCCGCGCTTACTTACTGGCACGACACTGGCCATGCACAGATCAAGGAAAACCTCGGTTTCATTCAGCACGCGGAGCATCTTCAGACTTACGCGGGCAGGCTTGCAGGATTTCACATCCACGACGTACAGACCCACACGCGCGACCACTGCGCGCCGGGAACTGGCTCAGTGGATTTCGCCGCGCTGAAGTCGATGGTGAAGCCGGAGCACATCAAGGTTTTCGAATTCGGCCCGTCAATGCCCGTCGAGTTACTCAATCAAGGCGTGGCGCATGTTAAAAAAATCTGGGGCGAATAACTGATCTTACTTTGTCTGCGTCCTCGTCTGCGCGTTGACAGGTCCTGCAAAGATAGATAACCCTACCGTCATGAAACATGCGCCGCTGTTCTCGTTGACTGCCTTGCTCACTTCGCTGGTACTTTCCAGCACCGCCGCTGATTGGCCAAATTTTCGCGGGCCTGACCACAACGGCATCTCCAAAGAAACTGGTTGGGCGTCCCAGTGGTCGAACGGCGCACCCAAACAACTCTGGAAAGCTAAAGTCGGACTGGGCTTCGCCACTTTGAGCGTGAGCAATGGTCGTGTCTACACCACCGGCAACGCCAGCGACACAGATACCGTTTTTTGTTTCGATGCTGACACCGGCAAGGCGCTTTGGAAAAACTCTTATCCTGCACCGCGCGATGCCAAGTATTACGAGGGCGGCACGAGTGCTACGCCCACTGTGGATGGCGACCGCGTTTATACCATCAGCAAGCGTGGAATCCTTCACTGCCTCGGTGCGGCGGACGGCAAGGTCGTTTGGACGAACAATCTTCAGCAGGAGTTGGGAGCGAAAATACCAGAGTGGGGCTTCGCGGGATCGTTCTATATCGAGGGTGATCTTGCGATCTTGAATTTTGGCACTGCAGGAACGGCTCTGGATAAAAGGACAGGCAAGGTCGTCTGGACTTCCGGCACAGACGTTTCAGGCTATTCAACGCCGATGCCGGTTAACGCTGGCGGTGAACGCGCAGTCATCCTGGCCGTTAAGCAAGATGTCGTCGCGGTGAAGATCAAAGACGGTAAAGAGCTATGGCGGTTTCCATGGAAGACGCAGTATGACGTCAACGCACCCACGCCAATCCTGTCCGGCAGCAAGGTGTTCATCTCCTCCGGCTACAATCACGGCGGCGGCGTTTTCGACATCAGCCAGCAGCCACCCAAAGAAATTTGGAACAACAAAAACATGCGCAATCACATGGCCGGTTCCATTCTCTGGAAGGGACATCTCTACGGCATAGATGAAAACCAGCTCCGTTGCCTTGACTTCGATACCGGCGAAGTAAAATGGACGGACAAGGTTTCCGGCAAAGGCGCGCTCATGATAGCGGATGGCAAATTGATCGTGCTCAGTGAACGCGGCGAACTCTTGGTGGCTGAAGCGTCACCGGCAGCGTTCAAACCCATTTCCCGCGCGCAAGTGGTCGGCGGCAAATGCTGGGCAGCACCGGTTCTCGCCAATGGAAAAATCTACTGCCGAACCGGACCCGGCGATGTAGTGTGCGTGGATGTCAGCGGAAAATAGTTCCGACAACTTAAACCCTACTGTCTGCGAGGCGCAGTCTGCGGCGTGATGGGAAGAGTGTTGTCTGAATTACGAGTAGGAGCTTGATAACGCGCTGGAGGCAAACCTTTGGACGGATCAGCGGAGCTTTTCTTCCGCGTGACTGCAACCGCAAAATAAACAATTGCCGCCACGCCTAAGACGCCCAACACGACGCCGCCGCGACGCAGATTCACCTTGGAGAATTGCAGCATCACGAAATCCAGAGCACCTTTCTTGTTATCGGAGAGGCGCGGCGGCTCGGCAAATTTCTCCGTCTGACCGAGTTCTAGTTCAAGCGCTTTGATGAGCTGGGGCACGTCCAGCTTGAGCAACGTGGCGTAAGTACGCGTGAATCCACGGATATAAACAGGCGCGACAAACATGTCGAAATTCCCTTCCTCGAGCGCACGAATGTGGTCCGTGCGGATTTTCGTGATCTCTGCGACTTGTTGGATCGTGAGATTTTTTGATTCGCGCGCTGCGCGGAGTTGTTCTGCGACCGTAGGCATCCCCACGACTCTACGCGTTTTCGCCCCGTCTCGGCAATGCAGGAAAAGCAACTGCCACGAGTGGCGGGGATTAGCAGGTCACGCCGCCGCGCGATCCTGCTTCCGGCGCACGATAGGTTTCTCCTCTCCCAATACTGCAGGACGCGTGACTTTTATGTCGAGGACTTCGCTTCTACCGGGGATGTCGTACATCACCTCGAGCATGATTTTCTCGATCAGGCCGCGTAACGCCCGCGCACCTG
>Ga0114967_10003567_pt1 | contig 12733 bp, 11 predicted proteins | sample M_130628_MF_Meta_FD_92639 | JGI IMG/M metagenome (GOLD analysis project Ga0114967, IMG submission 92639) | Freshwater microbial communities from Lake Montjoie, Canada to study carbon cycling - M_130628_MF_MetaG | ecosystem: Environmental > Aquatic > Freshwater > Lake | place: Lake Montjoie... | reverse complement strand
CCGTTACGCGTCGTCTTGTTGGGCTCGTCTCAGTTCTTAATGCAAAAAGGGGTCAGCGAAAGCCTTGCTGGCCGTTTTGAATTGATCCGCGCACCGCACTGGTCCTACGCTGAAATGCGCGACGCGTTTGGTTGGAGTCTTGAGCAGTTCATCTACTTTGGTGGTTATCCAGGCGCGGCCTCGTTGATTTCGGATGAAACTCGGTGGCGCGACTATGTGCTTGACTCGATTATTGAGCCAACGCTGACGCGAGACGTCTTACAGTTAAGTCGCATCGATAAGCCGGCGTTGCTGCGCAGGCTGTTTGTTTTAGGATGCCATTACTCAGGTCAGATTTTATCGTTTCAGAAAATGATCGGGCAATTGCAAGACGCAGGCAACACCACGACGCTCTCAAACTATCTGACCTTGCTAGGTGGCGCTTGGATGCTAACTGGGATCGAAAAGTTTGCGGGTGATCAAGCACGCAGTCGAGCCTCAAGCCCTAAGCTGCAGGCGTTAAATTCTGCTTTCATCAGCGCGCAGCTGGGTATGAGTCATGATGCTGCGATGAATGATCGAGAGCTTTGGGGCCGACTCGTTGAATCTGCCATCGGGGCACATCTTCATAATTACAAGTCTTCAGGTGTTGAGCTGCAATACTGGCGCGAGCGCAGCGATGAGGTCGATTTTGTATTAAGTCAGGGCGATAAAGTCACGGCGATTGAGGTCAAAAGTGGTCGCTCAAAGGGGGCTTTGGCGGGGCTAAATAAATTCACACACAGCTATAAGACCAGTAAGCCTTTAGTGGTTGGTACTGGCGGTATCCCGCTTGCTGATTTTCTGCTTAGAGCGCCTGATCAATGGTTGTAGTTAATCATGTAGTTTTAATCAAAACATAACAAAATTCGCGGAAGTATAGGTCAGCGTGTAGTTCACATCATTACGTTCACTTCATCTTGTACGGCCAGACATTTTTCCATAATTTCATGAAAGGATGGCTGATCAAGCGCTAGCAAACCGTCTCCCAGCATCGCGGTGTAATCGTTTTCGAGTGCTGCCAAGGCAGCGCCCTCGGGCACCAATTGAAGCCCACCTGTCACGGCGTTGAAGTAGTCAACTTTTGATCCACGAGCATCCTTTTCGACAAAAAAAATCGACTTGTGTTCGGCCACCGCTTTAGCCAAATGGCGATCACTTGCCGCGTGCGCTGCGAGACCAGTTTTGGCCATGGCGGCCAAGTCGTACCAATGGCGTGAATATCGCTCACCACGCAAGCGACACTGCAAACTATAGACGTGTGCGGCAGTTGCCTTTTCCCAGAAGGTGCGCTCGGCAGCCATGACCAGGGGCGCGGCAACTGGGAACTCGACACCTTCGATGGCTGGGGTGATATCGCAATCAACTCTATGTCTGCTGTTGGGCTCACCCGTGGCGCGGGCACCAAACTCCAGTTGTATCGACGCCGCAGCATAGCCCGTACCCGTTTTAACCGCTCGATAGTCAATGATCAGCTTTTCGCTGCTCTTGCCATCAACTCGTAACTCAGCTTCTGCATTGCTGCGGATCAGTGCATTTTGGAGAATAGGCTTGATCGAGCCTGCGATCCATTGCGGCAATCGTGTTCGAACCGCGCTTGTAATTTTCTTTTCTTGACTCGCTGAAATGGGAAGCGGGTTACCGTTTTGCAACAGGTCTGGTACTAATTCGCGGATGTCGTAGGTCAGGTCAATGTCTTCAGAAAACCGACTAATGATCTTGTAAACCTTCGAGAGCGATGTGCCGCCTTTGAAGGTTAATTTATCGGCCAACGTTGAATCGTAAATGGCCGACAGTGCCCACACGACCCAGATGTCTTTTTCTAACAAATGTGCAGGCCGGCCAGTTCGACCTGCTGCCACTTCAAGAGCTTCTGCCTGATCTACGCGACTGAGTGAGAACCACGACTCAGGCAAAAGTCATCTCACTGACGGCACGTGCCATCCAACTTGGCATCGCAGCGCGAGCGGCACGCATGGCCTCCCATTCGGCCGTCGGTAACTTTGAGTAAAGGATTTTGAGTGCCGCAGGGGCTTGTTCTGCCCCCAGCCAAGCCAAAGCGCGAATGGCCATACCCGCGGGACGTTTGCCCATCAGCAACTGCGAAGGCGTGCTGTGTTTGAACTCTACGTTTTGATGGCCTAGGCGCAAATGGCGCGAAGGACCAGATGTTAGAAAAATCTCTCGTACTGGTACTTGCGTCGTCAATCCTAGGGCATTCGCTTCGGCAGCGCCGCTGGGCACCACCAATTCGCCACTGGCCGCCTCAATCGCGTGCAATACAGTTTGCATGGATGGCGGGCGCACCCCAAACCGACCCTGCACCGGCAGGGCGTAAATACCGCGCCCTACGCGCAATAGCTTTTCTTCGCGCGTCAGGCGTGTCAGCGCTTGATCGACAGCGGCTCGCGACGCCAAGTGCAAAAACTCTTTAGGAGAAAGTAAGCCCCCTTCAGGCAAGGCCTGCGCGGCAGCGAGGATAGCTTCGACAAGTTGGCTCATATACAGCTCCGTTTGTCAGAATATTATATCTTATTCTGACATTTTACAAATTATTATTTGAATCTCGTGCAGCTCGTGCAATTACCTCAATGGGGCATGCAAGAGCTCAAGGATTGATTTCATTGAATAAAGTTTCTCAATCGTTCGGCCCAATATAAATAAGCAGCCTTAGAAAGATGCAAACCATCCCAGGTGTATTTTGGCAACAGACCTTGCGCATCGTTCGTCAAACCGGGATTCAAATCCAGCCACAGGATATTGCGCGTGACAGCAAAGGCTTGAAGCTTTTGATTTAACGATCTGACATTATCGACTGCACTACCGCATTGCGGACGTGAGCATTCAAGCGTGGCCTGCATCACAACAGTGATTTTGTTTTTTTGCAGTTCATCGACAATCAAGGTGTATTGCCTAAACGTGTACTCGACCGTTGCGCCTCTAAGTAAATCATTGATGCCAATCATCAAAAATACTTTGGCTGGTCGCAACGCCACGGTTGCTTTCATCTCACGCAACAGATTTTCGGTGGTATAGCCCGGTACACCGCGGTTCACAATACGCGTTTTTGGAAACAGCGTTTTCCATGGGCCCGCTTCAGTGATCGAGTCACCCAGCATCATGACTTCGGGCGGCGCAAGCTCGGGCCTTAGCTGTGCGCTAACCGGTTGCGTCATGGTGCTCAACCCAAGCAAGCAAACACTAAACAGGCATGCGTAAAACGATTTTGCCAACATGCTTGTTTGTTTCCATCATCTCTTTGGCTTGCGCCAGTTGCTCAAATGCAAAGGCATGATCCACCAAGGGTCTGATGCGGCCATCTGCAATCGCGGGTAACACTTCAGCTTTGAATTCGGGTAAGAATGCAGCCCGCTGTTCGGCTGAACGCAACTTGTTTGACACGCCAAACAAGCGCAAGCGTTTTGAATGAAGGGCTAACAGGTCGAGCTCGGCTGACAGTACGCCATCCACATAGCCCACCATTGCAAAGCGCGCTTCAAACGCCATGCAGCGAATGCTCTCTGCAAAGACCGAGCCACCAACGGTATCGACCACCAAGTCAGCACCTTTGCCGCCAGTGGCTTCCATCACGGGGCCTTCAAAGCCTGAGCCGCGCAAGCACAGGGGCAAGTCTAAGCCATGCTCTTTTAAGCGTGCCAGTTTTTCGGGTGAGCCCGAAGTGCCAATCACTTTTGCGCCCATCGCTTTCGCAGTTTGCAGGGCCGCTACGCCAACGCCTGATGACACGCCGTGAATCAGCAGCCATTCATTTGCTTGAAGCTTTCCTTGCAGCGACAGCATGTCGTGCACCACTAAAAAGGTGAGCGGCACGCTAGCCGCTTGCTCAAAGCTTAAGTTAGCAGGCACAGGCAGCGCTTCGACGCTATCCATACAGGCGTATTCGGCAAAGGCGCCACGGCAACGGCCCATGACTTTGTCGCCCACTGCGATGCCTTTGATCTCACTGCCTAGCGCACTGACCACACCAGCGCCTTCTATACCAATCGGGCTGGCCTGACCGCCTTTATGCAAGCCGTGACCAATGACGAACTCACCGCGATTTAGGCTGGCGGCATGCAGGCGCACCAAGATCTGTTTGGAGCCGGGTGTTGGGATATCGATTGTGCGTTGCTCAAGCACTGTCTTGTTTTCAACGGTTTGCATCCAATATGACAGCATTTTGTAACCTTAGGCGTTTCGAATAAGCGAGAGCATACAACTAACTGACCTGATGGTAATCCGATAGCTTGGCTTCGTAGGTTAAGCGCCAATAGTCAAGCAGGCTCCAGGGTTGATTGGTGACGATGCGGCCCTTGGCATTTTTGTACCAGGTCGAGACCGAAGGGTGGCTCCAGGAAAGTTGCCCAAGCAGATGATCAATGTCTTGGTTGTAGCGATCGTGCACCTCTTGGCGACACTCGACTGAGCGGATCGGTTGAGTGCGTAAGGCCTGAATCAAACCCATGAAGTAACGGGTTTGGCATTCGGCTAAAAAGAGGGCGCTGCCACCATGGCCGATATTTGTATTGGGCCCATACATCATAAAAAAATTCGGAAACTCAGGTGCTGTGATGCCTAAGAAAGCCCTTGGGTCATCGTCGCCCCATTTCTGTCTGATCGTGACACCGCCGCACCCTTGAATATCCATCGGCCACAGCATGCGACCCGCTTGAAAGCCAGTGGCCATCACAAGAATATCTGCCTCAATCAAGGTACCGTCTTCAAGTTCAACGGCTTTAGCATGCACCTGTTTAATCGCACCCGTTTCAAGGCGTACGTTGTCACGTTTGAGCATGCTGTACCAACCTGCATCGCCCAACACGCGCTTACCAAACGGCGGGAAATCAGGCACGACTTTTTTAAGTAAATCATCACGACCAGTTAACTCACGACGAATATGTTTCATCATGCTTTCGCGCAGACGCGCGTTAAACGCGCTGATGGATTCAGAGCCACCTTGCCAGGTCGGATCGATTTTTAACGCCTCAAACAAGCCATCACCAAAGGCCCAAAATAATTGAAAGCGATACCAAGGTGCATAGAAGGGCACGTTGTTTAGTACCCACTTGGTATCCTCACTGACGACACCATCGATGTTGGGTCTGCGTACCACCCAACTGCCTGAGCGTTGTAAGACGGCGAGTGATTCAACTTGTGCAGCGATGGCAGGACCCACTTGCACGGCACTTGCTCCGGTGCCGATCAGGGCAACTTTTTTGCCCTTCACGTCAAGGTGCTCAGGCCATTGCGCGGTATGAACGACTTGACCTTGGTAGTGTTCAAGACCCGGCAGCTTTGGGATCGCTGGACGGTTGAGTTGGCCCACTGCGCAGATGATCGCATTGGCTTGGAAGTGCTCGACATCACCGGTTGTGTCAGTTGTTTGGTTTGTTGTCTGCTGAGCTGTTTGAACGGTTTCTTGATTCGTTGTATCGGCAGTTTCTTGATTGGTTGCTTGATTAGCCGTCCGATTCGCTGTCTGTTTGGTTGTTGTATTGATTGCCTGTATCGACCAAGTTTGCGTCGCTTCATCAAATACGGCTGACGAGACTTCGGTATTAAAGCGAATGTGTTTACGCACTTCATACTTATCGGCGCAATACTCTAGATATGTTTGAATCGCGTCGCGTTGCGAAAAGTAGTTTGGCCAGTTGTTGTTGGGCTCAAATGAAAATTGATAAAAATGATTGGGTGTATCTACCGCGCAACCCGGATAGCGGTTCTCGTACCAGGTGCCACCGACCTCAGTGTTTTTTTCAAAGATGGTATACGGGATACCGAGTTTGCCAAGCTGGATGGCAGCGCACAGCCCCGAGGCGCCGGCGCCGATGATTGCGATGTGAATATCGTTTGTCTGAGCGCCCGACTGCACCTCGTCATGAATGGCCGATTGCGCAAGATTCAGCATGTGCTGATCGCTGACTTGCAAGCCCACTTGCTCAAGCAACATAGGTACGTAGGCTTCAGAAACTTGTTCACCCACGGCTGCACTCATCATTTTTTGTATGATTTGGCTTGAAGGCTGCGCCATGATCGGGGTGCCGACTTTGCTCATCTCAACCATACAGGTCGCCATCCGATCGCGGATGTCGCCCGCGAGCTCTGCAGGGATCGATTCGAGATGCTCCCAGGCGCCACGAATATGCGGCGTGATTTGCTCGAGTAATGACAGATCGCCTGTCATGTGAATCAGCGACATGGCTAACGGGACTGGATTTGCGCCTGCAAGGCGAGCGCGGATCGAACTGAAATCTGGGTGAGGCATAAGCAATTGAAAACTTGGTGACGGGCAGGCCTCAATGTAACAAGTCTACAGTTTCTCGCCTGAGAGGTCGTAATTTGAAGCGTTGAAATTGAGGCACCGCATTGATCTTATAGCAATTGTGGCGGCGCAACATTTTGGATCGCTATAAGATGCCTTGATCTCGGTTAGGTTTAATGGAACTATCTCACCACGGTTACCGTCGAACTGATCAACGGTAACGCCAAGGTTTTGTGACCAGGTAAGCCTGCGGTATTTAGTCAAATGAAAAACGATAACTTTGAATAATATGACGGCACAGCTAGTGTATTGCGATTTGATCGGAGACTTGCCTGCTCTAGCTGCCCAGCGCTGGGGCGCGCGTCATGCTTTTACCTTTGAAGATAAAAGCTGGAGCTATCAGGACGTTGAGACAGAGGTTGAGCAACTTGCGCACGCGTTACAAGCGTTAGGCGTTAAAAACGGTGATCGCGTTGCACTATGGCTCACCAACAGTGCAATCCTTGAGTGTTTATTATTTGCTGTCATCAGGATTGGTGCGGTCGCAGTGCCACTCAATACTCGCTATCGCACACAGGATTTAGCTTTCACCTTAAAGAATTCGGGTAGCGTGTTACTCATTTCTGCTGGGAAGAGTGGCCCCGTTAATTTTGACGCTATCTTGCTTGAAGCCTTAGGCCAAGTCGCCGTCGATGCGCAAGGTCAGGTGCGCTCAGAGGCTGTGCCAAGCTTGAAACGAGTGGTCATGATGGGTGACTCGGCGATCCAGGGGGCCCTAGGATGGGAGTCTTTTAGGGATCTTGGTGACTTGCCTCGTAACGATTCGCAAGCGCGTAATGATCAAAGGTACCAAAGTCATCAAGAATCTCACATTCTGAACTCGTGCTCTGCGATGGCGCCAAAGCCAACCGACACAGCCCTAATCGTTTACACCTCGGGCACCACAGGCAACCCGAAAGGGGTACTGCTGAGCCACAACGGCATGCGCTTATGCTTCGATCGCGCTGAGGCGATGCAGTTGCAAGCAAGCGATGTCCAACTGACCTACTTGCCACTGTTTCATGTGTACGCGATCAGCTACTCGATGATCATGTCGTTTATGTGTGGCGGTGCACAGGTCATCATGAGCGGTTTTCAGGTGGATCAGGCACTTGATTTGATCGCTAAGCATCGAGTCACTGTCGTGCATGGCTTTGATGCACACTTCAATGACTTTATGCTGGCCTTGGCAAAAAAGCCTTCTGACATTAGCAGTTTGCGCTTTGGTACCTTGACCGTTGGTGCCGATTCAACGATTGAACTTGCTCAGGCCGCGCAGACCAAAGTTTGCCCAACCTTATCGGGTTATGGCGTGACTGAGTTGTGGGGCGGTGTGACCTTAACCCCTCAAGACGCAAATCTTGAACAACGCTGTGCTGCCAGTGGCTATCCCTTACCAGGCGTTGAGCTGCGGGTGATCAATCCCGACACCCAACAATCGGTCGCAACAGGCGAGGTAGGTGAAATTCAGGTGCGTTCGTACAGCCGCATGATCGGATATCACAATCAGCCTGAAGCCACCGAGCAAGTGTTTGATAAAGATGGTTGGTACAAAAGTGGTGATGCCGGAATTTTGCGCGCCGACGGTCATGTACGCTTTGTGGTCAGATTAAAGGACATGTTGAAAGTGGGCGGCGAAAATGTGTCGCCCGCTGAAATTGAAGGTTTGATTGCAACGCTGCCAGGCGTTGAGTACGTAGCGGTGGTAGGTAGGCCTGATGCACGTTTGTCTGAGGTGCCTGTGGCCTTTATTGTGAGCGCAGCGACTGGCCCCAAGCAATCCCAACAAGTGATTGCTCAATGTAAAGGTAAGATTGCAAGCTTTAAGATCCCGGTCGAGTGTTATTTTGTTGAGGCCTTGCCCATGACGCCCACCGGAAAAATCCAAAAAGAAGTACTGCGCACGCGCTTGCGTGCAATGCTCAGCAACCAGAAAGAGGGATAAGAAAAATGGACTCGGTGACTGCAGACGGTTTAAAGCAACTTTTAAATAAAGAACGCATCAAAGACAATCTGGTGTCGTACTGTCGTGGTGTCGATCGTCGCGAATGGGATTTAGTACGCGAGGCCTACCACCCAGACGCCTATGACGATCATGGTGGTTATAAGGGTAATGTTGACGGATTTATGGAATGGCTTGAACGCCGGCATCAAACAATTGAACAGTCGATGCATTTCATCGGAAATTGCAAGATCGATTTTTTAAGTGACAACGTCGCAGTGGCTGAAACCTACTGCGTCGCCTATCAGCGTTACGGTCATGAGGCCCTTGAAACGATCAAGTTATGGCTGGGTGACGAACCTTTGCAAGAGGGAAAGAAGGTTGTGGTTGAGCTTCTGTGTCGCTACGTTGACCGCATGGAATGTCGACAAGGTGTCTGGAAGATTGCGAGTCGTATTGTCGCAATCGAAGACGTCAAAGCAGCCCAGCAAGTGGATCGGCTACAACCGATTTGGGCCTTGGCTAAGCGTGATCGCTCGGATGCTCTATGGCAGATGCTTACGGGTTCCGCTGACGCAAAACGTTAATTTTATGTACCATGCTCGCTAGACAAATGTTTTAAAGTGTTAAAAATTAGCTTCACCAGCTTCACGCTTGTCGTAAGGTGAATAAGTGTCAAAGTTTTAAAGGCTTCGCAATTGTCAAGATTTCAAAAGTTTCAGTAGAGATAAGAACAATCAGGAGATATCAGTGGATTTAAAACTCAAGGCTAAGCGTGCGCTTGTGACCGGTGCCTCGAAAGGCATCGGTAAGTCGTGCGCCATGGTGTTGGCGCAAGAGGGGTGCGAGGTTCTGCTGGTGTCACGCGACGGCGCTGCCTTAAAAGAGTTGGCCGCTGAGATCACAGCCGCCACGGGCGCTAAAGTTGACTATTTGTCAGCAGATCTAAGCGCAAAAGGGTCGGCAAAGACAGTGAGTGATTGGGCGGGTGACATTGATATCTTGGTCAATAACGCGGGCGCCATCCCCGGTGGGGATTTGCTGACGGTAGATGAAGACACCTGGCGCACAGCTTGGGATTTGAAGGTTTTTGGCTACATCAATCTTTGTCGCGAAGTCTATCGCAAGATGAAAGCGCGCCATGAGGGCGTGATTGTCAATGTTTTGGGTGCGGCAGGTGAGCGCCTGACCTCGTCTTACATTGCGGGGTCAACCGGAAACGCCGGCTTGATGGCGTTTACCCGCGCGTTGGGCGGCAGCTCGCATAAAGACGGTATTCGCGTAGTGGGTGTGAGCCCAGGGCCGGTTGCGACGGATCGCCTGACCACGGTTTATAAACAGCGTGCTCTTGCCAAGTATGGCGATGAAAATCGCTGGACTGATTTGGTGGCGGGCATGGCCTTTGGTCGCCCTGCTGAGCCCGAAGAAATTGCTTACACGGTTGCCTTTGTGGCCTCAGAGCGCTCGTCGTATACGACCGGTATTTATATTACGATTGATGGCGGTCTGGCTGCAGCGAATTGATTTCTTGAGTGACTCACTCACCAGACGATGGATTTCAGTATTTTAAAAAGTTTTTAAATTAACAACAACTTAATCAAGGAAGACAAGCATGAATAACGACGAGCTGTACCAAAAAGGAATGGAAGTTCGCCGCACGTTGCACGGTGAGGCAAGTTTTAAAAAATCAAATACGGTGACCTATGGTGATCCGTTGATGACCAACTTCATCAAAGTTGCAACGACCTCGGTGTTTGGTGCCTTGTGGGCTCGCCCAGGTCTTGACTTAAAAACACGCGCGCTCGTGGTGATGGTGTCAGACGCCTGCACGGGACAAGAAGCTGAACTTCATATCCATATGATCTTCGCGCTGAAGCAGGGCTGGACAGAAGAAGAAATCACCGAAGTCTTGCTGCAATTGATGGGCTATGTCGGCGCACCTAAAATTCGCGAAGCCATGCTGATTGCGGTGAAAGTGTTTGCAGAGTACAAGGCAAGTTTGAAGCCTGCCAAGAAGGCGAAAAAAGCAACTAAAAAAGTTGCCAAGAAGGCTGCTAAGTAGTCGATACTGATGAAAAGACCTCAAACATAATTGTCGATGTTTGAGGTCTTTTTCATATCCGTCGCAGGAAACTTTTAGGTGGTGACAGTGGTTCGTTGCAATGCCTTGGTGTCAGCCAGCTCATCCTAGCCCAAGCAATGTTTTCAATAGCCAGTATTGCCTGTCGGTGCATTCGGCACAGCAGGTGTCCAACCCGTTAAGCGACCGACTTCAGCTTTGACCCAGTTTGACATCGCAGCGCGGTCATTGACCAACATCACCATTTGAAAGCCCTGGTCAATATAGCGTTGTGAATACTTTGAACTACCAGTGTGCATGCCTGCCACAACCTTATGCTTTTTACACAGCTCAAGCATGCGATTGACGGTTGCCACGTGCAAGGGCTCATCGTTATCCATCACTGGGGGCAAGCCCAACGCCAAGGCCAAATCGGTTGGTCCGATATAGGCGCCATCAAGGCCCGGCGTTGAAATGATTTCTTCCATCTTCTCGATACCCTCGGGGGTTTCGATCATGACGATACAGAGCATTTCTTTGTCTGAATGTTTTTGGTAGTCGGCGCCACTATACATAAACGCACGGTTTGGACCGTTACTGCGCATGCCGGTAGGCGGGTAGCGGCAAGCAGCGACAGCGCGTTCGGCTTCTTCACGATTGCTGACCATAGGCACGATCACGCCGTAGGCGCCGGCATCGAGTACCTTCATGATCATTGAGGGTTCGTTCCATGGCACACGCACTAAGGGCGTGACATTGGTGGTTGAAATGGCGGTAAGCATTGGTACGACGTCTGAGTAATCAATGCAACCGTGCTGCATATCGACGCAAAGCCAGTCGACTCCGGTGTGGGCCATCACCTCAGCAGGAAAGCAACCAGGGATAGACAGCCAGGCACCAACGGTGGGTTTGCCTTCACGCCATAATTTTTTTAGGTTGTTCATACGCATAGCGAGTTCTCCTTGAATTGTCTCGTATCTTAATATAGCCTTGTTTCGATTTTTTCACTCGCTAACCTAAGTTAGCTGCAATTGTTTGCTGACCAAGCTCTATTGATTTTCGTAAAAACATATTTGCCATTGAAGGGTTTTTAAGCTGAGGCAAAACGGTTGCATCTACAAAGCGGCTCATCTCGGCGTAGAAGTGATTGGCAGTATCTGGCTGTGCGAGCAATTCAATTTTTTCACTCATTTTCGATTTGAACGCGTCTGCAGTCCATCCGTAGTCCGTTAGTTTTTTTTGAACCAGCTTAAAGTCGGGGACTGTTTGGCGATCAAGCAAAAATTTGATGTCCCACACGTCGCGTGCTTTTAAATACGGGCGAGCACCCAGCGCAACGATTTTGTCGGCCAAAATTTCGGTTGGTGTCTCAGTCGTAATGATCATTTGCTGCAGAGGGGCGGGTAAGTGTGGATAGTTTGCATTGACCGCCACAAGATCGGGTTCGTAAGCGCGCACGTTCGCGACTTCAATGTTGATGACTTGATTCTGCGGCACGCTTGGGTCAGTTTGCGGGACTAGGATTTTTGCACTCCAACGTGCAACGCTCACCCCCGCAGTTCGTTGACCGTTAAACTTAGGCTTTTTAATTTCGACGTCGAGGTCGTACGCTGCGGCGATTTCCTTTTGTAGTAGCTCGGCAAAAGGTTTCATTGCATCGGTGTGAAAGTCTTCAGAGCAAGCGAAGTCAAGATCTTCAGAATAACGAGTTCCCCGATAACAGAGGCGCAGCGCGGTACCACCCTGAAAGGTTAGTTGACTGAGTGCCTCGCTTTGAGCCATCGCATATAGGATTTCGTAATGCAGAATCTCTTTGATGATGGTGCCAAAAGGCACTCGGCGCTCGTTGGCGTAACGGCTGGCAAGCGCTAATAAATCGGCTCTAGTTCGAAACATTAGAGGGCTCGTCAATCATTACCAGGTCAAGGTTGCGTCTAACGTGTTTGAGGTCACCAAGCGCGCGCTTGGTGGTGGCAACCGGAAAGCCCTTCCGATTATCCCAAACAACTTGATGGCGTAAATCTGCTGGTTTTTGGGCGGTGTGCACAAACTCGATTATTCCGTACGGTGTCGCAAAGGTCTGGGTTCGGCCCGTTGTCATCAGAGTGAGTCGAGACGGGATTTGGGAAATGACACCGGCTTCAGACAAGGCAGACTCCAGGCTCAAATATTTGAAATCCCAAGGGCGCAAGAATGGTACGAGGGCTGTCAGCACATCGCCTGGCAAGGAGCGCGCTCGTGGATTGACATACAGGCCACGAGCGACGTGAGTAATGAGCCCTGCTTTCTGGTGCTGAGCCAAGGCTTTAAGGCGCGTTCGCGCCTGCTCTGGAAACAATCTATGCAAGGTCGAAGAGGTGAACGCCCAAATGCCGTGACTATCCCACTTATCTAACTGTTGGATGAGTGTCTT
>Ga0114967_10003565_pt1 | contig 12737 bp, 14 predicted proteins | sample M_130628_MF_Meta_FD_92639 | JGI IMG/M metagenome (GOLD analysis project Ga0114967, IMG submission 92639) | Freshwater microbial communities from Lake Montjoie, Canada to study carbon cycling - M_130628_MF_MetaG | ecosystem: Environmental > Aquatic > Freshwater > Lake | place: Lake Montjoie... | reverse complement strand
CTGTTAGAGACGAGGGATTTATCCCACGGCGATCTGTTCCTGTGCTTCCTGTACTTCGGTCGGTTCATCTATATACTCCCAGTAGGTTTCGAGCAGGTCGTCGAGTTTGGGGCGATGCGTGCCCTTGCTATTGAAGAACTCGTAGAGGAGATCCCCCCACTGATCCGCGGGATACCGATGCACAAAGGTGTACATCAGCTCCCAGGTGTTTTCGTAGATTGCATTTCGAAGCTCCGTGATAATGTGGAGGGCGATCGTATACTCGGGCGTATCGGCTGCAAACTCCTTGAGAAAGTCGACATAGGCGTCCTCCAATACATTGAATAGGCGGTCGCGGGCAAGGTTCATCATGTTAGTAGTGTTGTGTTACTGTGGATGGCGATTTCTGTACAAAAAAGAGTATCAAATTTTTTTAGCCAATCAGACGTCGCATATAGAGAACATAGTTTGACGAGCCGAAGTAGGGTGCAAATGCACCCTACCAGGGCTCATCAAACTATAATTAAGAACTAATACGTCGCATATAGAGAACATAGTTTGACGAGCCGAAGTAGGGTGCAAAATGCACCCTACCAGGGCTCATCAAACTATAATTAAGAACTAATACGTCGCATATAGAGAACATAGTTTGACGAGCCGAACCTCGGACTCGGCATCGCCTGGCTCATCGAATCATCAATCCACCACCACTCGTTCGAAACAGGGTGCGCCATCTGCGCCGAATAATGCCCCCCGCCCATGCCCCCGTGATGATCCGCAATACCCCTGCACTCGTAGCGCCACCCCTTGCTCTCGTGATCCGATTCCTCTGCAAAGTGTTCTGCAAAGGAGATCGGAGATCCGTCATACGGACAGGGTGTCATGTCCTTGCGGCCGTCAGGGGAGAACCGCTTGATCGCCAGGAAGAGGGAGGACGGAAGACGCCAGACATGGCTGAACAGATGCGCCTTCTGACGGCCCTTCTCAGCCTTTTCACACGGCTCGCAGGCATAGTCCTCAATGTCCGTCGGCGCACATTCTGAACGGAACCACTCCTGGAGGGACTCGCCCTTGCAGGGAATCTTGAAGACGCTGAAGGTCTCCCCGCGCTAGCACTTGGCCTTGCAGCCCTGACATCCGACTGTCTTCCGCATGAGACCGAAGAAGAGATCGATCATCGGGCTCGTGTGGCGCTGCACATAGTTCGCCCAGCCGATCGCGGCCTGCTCGACCATGGTGGCGCCGGCTGGAACGACGGTGTCCTTTGCGCCCGAATCCTTCTTTTCGTTCAGCGCCTCGTGAAAGTTGTCGAGCAGATAGACGAGGTATTCGTGGCTGTCGTTCTGTCGCGCCATGCCGAACGACTCGTAGAGGCCGCCGCGCACGGCGTCGCGAATGACCGTCAAGAATCCGAGGGGGCGGACATAGGCGGGCTTATAGGCCCCCCACATGCTCCGAATGAGATCCTGGTAGCCGAGGAGGAGCTTGGCGGGGACACTGGAGGCGTCCTGACAGACCGTTTCGAGATCCTCGCGGAGAATAAAGGCGTTCAGCTCGGGCACGGCCCGCAGGAGCTGGATGGTCGAGTTTGCATAGCAGGTGTTGCCCATGTTCTGAAGACCGACGACTCCTTTGTGACTGGGATTCGGACCAGGGGCAGGTACAGGTTCAGGAGGAGAATCGGTGGACATTTTGTAGGCTACTTAGAGAGTATGGATAAAGAGCTTAAGTACTGTGCGCTTAGTACTAGCAGGTTGCAATAATGCAAAGTGATTCCTACACTTCAATTTTTGGCGTCGGTCTTTTGGATGACTTGCACAATTATTTTCCTGATCTTTTGTACAGTCCTCGGCGATTTTCTTCGACACAGGATGTGCTGCAGTATGTACAGGACCAGACGCGGAGTCGCTTCAATCTCCTGGACTATGGACGGCGGATTCATCGGGAACAGGCCGCAGCAACAGTTCCTACGATAGCAACTCCTGCAACCGCAGCAGTTCCTGCAACGATAGCAGTTCCTGCAACCGCAGCAGGAACAACAGTCCCTGTAACTGCAGCAGTTCCTACGTCAGCTGTTCCTGTAACCACAACAGGAACCGCAGTCCCTGTCACCACCGTTATTCCGCCAACACCTTTTCGTAGTCAACGAATGCCTCGCCGTCAGCATACATTATTCTATGAAGTTCCCTCTGCCGCCGATGATATGGCGGGAATGAATATTCTGGCCGGGCTTTTTAATAATCTGATTCATCCTCCTGCTCATCACAATTTTACGGATGTTGTGGTATACCCCACAAATCAGCAGATTGACAATGCAACGACAGTGGAAACACTGACAGCGACGTTGGAGGAGGCATGCCCGATCTGTCAAGAAGAGCTTCTTGCAGGAAGTCGCGTGCGCCGTATTACGCGATGCAATCACCCGTTTCATATTGACTGCATAGGTCACTGGTTCGAACAGAGCTGCATGTGCCCGATTTGCCGTACCGATATCCGTGGGGGACATCAGCCCTAGCCGGCGAAGCCGGCTAGTATCCCCCATACCCCCTGTTTACTTGAGTTACTAAAATAAGATATGTTTACTTGAGTTACTAAAAATAAGATATGTTTATTTTATTTTATTTTTAGTGAATGTACCTAGTTCTAAGTAAACAGGGGGTATGGGGGAGGCAGTTGGCCGGCAAAGCCGGCCAACTGATGTCCCCCACCACTTATTTGCCGAGCATACTCAGATCCTCGGGCAGCTCGGGAATTGCTACACTGTAATGCTTCTCAATATCCCGCATCATCGTCATCTCATCCGCACCCCCAATGAGATTGATCGAGAGACCCTTGCGTCCATAGCGACCCGTGCGCCCAATCCTATGCCAGTAATTCTCGCGGCTCATCGGCATCTCATAATTGATGACCACGCTGACCGTCTGGACATCAATGCCCCTCGCCAACACATCCGTAGCGATCAGAATACGCACATTCCCTGCACGGAAGTCCTCCATTCTCTTCTTACGCTCCGCCGGCTCCATCTCGCCGTGAATATATTCCAGCGTATAGCCGTCGTCCGCCATCCGCTTCGTGAGCTTCTCGGCCGTCGCCTTCTTATTGACGAAGATGATGGCCTGGTTGATCGTCATGTGCTTGTAAAGATCGCACAGAGCCTCGTATTTCCACTCGTCCTTCTCCAGGTTAATATAGTACTGCTGAATGCCCTCCAGGCGCACCTCCTCCGCCGGCAAGAGGATGCGAACCGGCTCCTTCAGGTAACACTCGGCCAGGTCGAGGACGTCGCCCGACATCGTCGCCGAGAACATGCCCAGCCTGCACTCGGGCGGGAAGTGGCGGGCGGCCAGAATGGCCTTGATCTGCTCGGCGAAGAGGTCCTCGAGAAGCTGATCGGCCTCGTCCAGGATCACCCACTTGAGATGCTCCGTGCGCAACCCGCCCTCGCGGCGCAGGAGATCGAAGATGCGGCCAGGGGTCCCCACCACAACCTGGGCGCCCGAGCGAAGCGCCTTCAGATCCTGGCCAACCGCGGTGCCGCCCGTGGCCGAGAGAACCTTGAGACCTGTCTGGTGGTCCGAGACCTTCATGAACTGGCCAATGCCGCGCATGACCTTCTCGGTCTGCTGGCTGAGTTCGCGCGTGTGACAGAGAACGAGGACCTGTGGAGCCTGGAGAGTAGGATCCACAGAGCTGCAGGCGCCGATGGCGAAGGCGCCCGTTTTACCAGTGCCCGACTGGCTCTGACAGAGAATATCCTGTCTGTTTTTCATGGGCATGATAGCGAGCCGCTGGGGCTTCGAGGGCTTTTCAAAGCCGAATGCGTAAATGCCGCGCTCGAGGTCCTCAGGGAGCTTCATCGTCTCAAAGCTGTCGTACGGAACCACCCCCTCTGCAATGTAGTCGTCGGCGGTTTTGATGGAAGCCATTGTATTTAATATGGATGAATGAGTATCAGTCATGCAGTATGTCTACTACTCTCTGAATTGTTTAGGTTCAAATTTTTTGAACATGATTTTTAAACAGAACTTTCTTGCCCCTTTCAGGTAAAAATTTGATCAATTAAAATGCATCTGCATTCAGTAGAAGCGAAATGCAAGGAGACGGAGAGGACGATTTCGAGGGCGAGTTTGAGGGGGCCGAGGACGCCTTCGAGGACGACACGTATGATCTGGCCGCCCCCGAGCTTGTGGGGATCAAGCCCGAACTCCGCAAGCTCTATGCCCAGCATCCCGAGCTCATCATTGACTACATTGAAACCGTGACGCAGAAGGTGAACCTGAAAGTCGTGCAGCCGACTGACACGTCGCCCGACGCCAATCACACCACCTATCCGTTTCTCACGCTCTATGAACGGACTAAGATCATTGGCCTTCGGGCCAATCAGCTTAGTCAGGGGGCGAGACCCTTTATTGCAATTCCTGCGCACATTACCGATGTACGGGACATGGCGCGACTCGAACTAGAACAGAAGAAGCTGCCGTTTATCATTAAACGGCCGTTGCCGAACGGGACCTATGAATACTGGCGCTTGGCGGATCTCATGCAGCTTTAACCCGTGCGGATTTTAAATGAGCGTTATACTTAGAAATGCCTTTAAAAAATAGGACGAACAAGCGGAAGATTCGCAAATCCCTGAAGACCCGACGTCGTAAACAGAAAGGGGGGGGGGCAGGTTGGTTTAAATCTGCACCTATAAATGCTCCGCCCATAAGACCTTCTAATGGACCAATCCTTCCAGAAGACATTTTATTTCAAGATGCAGATGTGTGTATTCTGAAACCTGGTGTTAAAAAAGGCATTTTGATTTTCACAAACTATACACAACCGGCTGGTACGCCGCCCCTGTGCGAGGCTGGACTCAAAACAGGGGAGCGCTTACGAAGTGAGAAGTTGTCATTTGTTGGAAGTAATCTTCCAGGAAGGAAAATACATCCTTATATTTTTTTTAGAGCCCCGTTCAAATCTACTGAAATTGATTATACTTCTGTAGATGATGAGATAGAAAGTGTATTCGGAGAATCGGCATTGGCAGAAACAGGGTGCGTTTGGATTCGTGTAGACCCTGCCCAAACGTATGTATACTCAAGCGAAATTCGTGCTCTTTATAAAGGAGATGACCTTGACGCGGAACTACATAAATCTAGAATGAAAATGACAGATTTTTTACAACAACAAGCATATAACAAAGAGGTTACTCAAAGCCCTGGGAATAGATTTGTTACTAATTTATATAGTTATCGGGTTTTCACCGAGCCATTTAAAATACCTATATCATATCCTATAATTGAAAGTAACATTATATCAGCAGAGGTTCTTGTCAGAGTTCCCCATTTAACTCCAAACTATTTTGTAAAATGTGCACCAGCACCGCCGCCGCCGCCCCCAGCACAAACGTTTGTGGGGGAATGGTGTAACAAAAATGGAGATATTATTGGATATTGCCCCATATGTCGTAAAACAACGACATTTGATTCAAATAGAATTTACCACAAGGCCACTTGTACAAATAGAGGGAAAGAAATAGATTTAACTGAAAAGCCTAAAACAACAGAAAGTTTGGCGGTATGCAGTTAATATTTTATGATACTCATTTAAAATCCGCACGGGTCTAAAAGAACAAACTCCCATTATTATTGTTATTTTTCACATCCCCTTTCAGTGATTTACTCTGTTTCTCAGACGAGGCCCTCTGTTTCTGATGTTGGCGTTTAGGGCTTTCGAGTAACATAAAAAACTGTTTTTCGTGCAATAGCGACGGCGCCACAGGAGCGAAGAGAGGAACGAAGGTCTTAGCCTCCTTCGCCCGATTCATGTCGCTCTATTGAGAGTTTGCATTTTTGAATACCGTCCAATAAGTAGGATGCCTGCCCGTATTAAATGCCGTGCATGGGATACGTTTCAACCGGGCGATAAAGTAAAAATTAACAAAGAAGATGTGATAGGAATTGTGCTCCCCCCTGATAAGAAATTTGCAAAGAAGGTGTTCTATCAGCCCGAATGTAAAGTCGGAGACTATGGAGTAACTGTTTGGGATTATCAGTATATTTTAGTAGATATCACAAAAGAACTAAACCCTACAAGAGAGTATGGTATCGGAAAACAGTATTTTCCAATGCATCAAATACGTCGCATTAAAAATGTATCGTTGCGGAAAACGAATAAATCCAAACGGGATATTTAATGTTTCCAACGCTTCCCGCAGTTCAAACATGTAATAAAGATCGTCGTCGGCTCATCCGCAGAACGCGTCTGCATCTCATAGTACGTGCACTCGCGCTTGTGACACCGATTGCACTTGTATTCGTCCGTCGCCTGACTCTTGTTCCCCTCCAGAATCTTCTGCTCCCGGATAAGTTGTTTGTCGGCCAGCTGCTGCCACCGTTCGGGAAACATGTCATAGGCCGTCATGGTCGGAATCTGTTCCAGGGGAAATTCCCCATCCAAGCACCGTTCCAAGAGTCGGCGATTTCCAATCGGGGACTTTGGGTGAATATTCCACAGGAGCGCCCGTAGCTGGGCCCTGTACAGATCGCAGAACGGCCCCGCCTTCCAGTTTCTCGGAATGTAGTGTTTCTTGGCGAGCTCCGTCACATGCACCAGAAGGGCGACCTCCAAGCGCTGAATCGCAGCCGCATCGAACTGGGTCGACAGCACCTGAAGTTTCTGCAGACATCCTACACGGAAAGGGTGCGACGTGATGGGCGCGGCCACGTCGATTTCGTCCTTGAACGCATTGGCGTCGATCTTCAGGCTCAGCGTAGTGACCTTTCGCCGCTTCACGAGAATGGGCTCGGGCTCCATCTCCTCCTCCAGTTCCTCCTCTCCTTCCAGTTCATCCTCGATGGGCTCTTTCTCCTCTTCCTCCTCTTCTTCCTCCTCCTCTTCCTCTTCTTCCTTCTCATCCTCGTCCTCGTCGTCGGACTCCTCGTCCTCGAACGACAGGTCCTCGGGCGTAAAGGGGACCGGCGTGGTCCACGACGTGCCCTTGGCGTAGCCGATCAGCAGAACATCGCCGAATAGGGGCTGCTTTGCGAAGGGCATGGAGGACTGGTTGAGGGTCGGCGCCTTGCCCTTTGTGTACCCGAAGGCGGCCACTTGACAAGAGCCCGTCGAAAAGGTCCCGACCGGCTCGGGGGCCTCCTTCTTGCGCAGATACTTCTGAACGGTCTCCAGGGTCAAGGTGCCGTCCGTTAGTTGGAGGTTGGCCTTGTGGACTTCCCCCTTTGCACTGAGAACGGTGGTGATGCAGGTCGGCATTATTCTTTGTACATTAACGGTTGCTTAAATCAGCTTCAAGTTTTTAGGAGCTGTAGGAGCTGGGCTCCGCGCCCAGCTCCGAAGGAAAAATAATGGATGGTCGCCCGAAGGGCGACCATCACTTATGCATTTTTTTCTTAGAACCAGAGTACACAGACTAGTTCTTTAGTCATTACTTAAGATCAGGGCACATGTAAATAACAAGGCGCATGCACACACGATTCACATTCCCCTCCACGAAGACTCATGCAGGCAAACCAAGCACACCCTATTCGTGCATCAAAGGGATCGACTGGTTTCTCCAAGAACTCAACAACGGCTCCGAGAGCTATGAGATCGTAGAACAAGAGGCGATTCGCGAATCGGTTCTTCGGCAGCGACTCCAGAAACGCGGCCTGGACTGGATCGGACCGCACTATCTGGGGACGGATACGGGGTCGGCGACGATTGTGAAACAGAGCCGAGACGGCCTCTGGTTTCAGACCGGCGGCTTCGACATTGTCCATCTCTACTCCGACGCGAGCTGGTCCGAGGTCGAGCGATTTCTGAGTGGCTAATAGGATGGATTTGCAAACACTGGCGATCATCGCCGTTCTGATCGTCGCCTTTGGAGTCTATATCAAATACCGTGATCAGATCTACGAGGGCTTTGCCCCTGGTCGGGCGCCTCTGGAAGTTCTGCCGGCCTCCTATTCGCCGCCCAAGACGGTCATGCCTTCCGGGCCCAACGCTCCCGCCCAGGCGGCCCCTCGGGGCGAAGTCGTCGTGCACGCCGATCCGGCACCCCGAGACCCGCTGGCCGACGAGGAGGAGGGGGCGAACGCGGCCCCTAAAATGACCTACCCCGAGCGCTCCTTCCGTCCCCCGCCGCTTAACGATCAGGTCGGCCTGGCCTACGAGGGCGGGATCGCAGGGCGCACGGAGAACCAGACGAACCAGAATTCGCAGCGGTTCGGCCTCGATATGGTGCAGAACCAGGGGGAGTTCTATGGCGGCGTCTTTGCGAATGACACGGGGTCGGATACGAACTTCTCCGCTTTTTAGAGCTGAAAGGACTTAAAGAAGTTGTACTCTGAATGTGTGGAACAGCCTTAGTTCAGTGGTAGAATGCTTCCCTTCCAAGGAAGTAGCACGAGTTCGATTCTCGTAGGCTGTAATGATTTTATTCTTGAATGATATACATTCAAGAATAAAATCCCATAGAAAAATCTACTTACGAGCAAACCGAACCTTGCGTGATGCACGAAAGCGCTTCGATCTTCTGCGAATTGTTTTTCGTCTGCCGCCCGCTGCTATGCGGTGAATTGTTCGCTTTCGTCCATCCAGTGCAACAGTGGTTCCTGGTAATCCTGGAATCTCGCGCGTCGGTGCTAAATCGGGATTAGATATTGTTTCTATATAATAATGAGGTGTATTTGCTAAAGCTGCTGTACCAGTATATACTGTATTTGGACCTTCAGCAGGAAATTGGATTCTTCCAATAAATTCTGCTATATCTACATTCTTTTCATTCCTATAGATACGCAGAAATACAAAACTCATATTATTTGCCTGTCCATCTATTTTTGAAACATCCAAGTTTACATGCAAGGTACCTTTAGGTGTATGGCGATATGCGGTCGGCAAAAAACCCTGAGGCGCATGGCCATAGATATTGTAAGCAATAGTTGTATCTCCATCTTGTACCTTTTTGATACCTTTCTGCCGCCCAATCCATCCAAAGGTGCCCCCGCCGAGTTGTACTGTAATATCTTGCCGTTTGCTTGTTTGAATTTGTTGAAGACCAACGACGGGGGAGGCTTCTGCAATTACACCACTGTCTTTTGGAAATGTCGCATTACATCCAGCCGTCATATGGACATATTTGTTTATTAAATCATTTATTTCTTCGTCGGCCGTTGCAGAATTATAATTGCGATCTCGAAGTCCCTGAACAGTCTCTATCAGTCGATTCTTCTCCTCTTCAATCTCATTTAGAATGATTGACAACATTGCATCTGGCGTATCCGCGGTTGTTTGAAATCCAAACGGGGAAGTCAATCGATTTCCTTTTATGGTTCCATCGGGCATCCCTGCATGCGACATAATTCCTGGTTGTCCATTAATTCGAAAAAATGCAATCACATGACATTGCTGAAGGTAGGTCAGATAGAGGCCATTAAACGGTTCTAAGAACGCTGGTAAATCATCCCAATGAAACGACATGACCATTTGCATTGTACAGATGAGCTTTGCATTTAGCTCTGGCGTTAATTCCTTAGCAATCTTTAATACAGCGTATAATTCTTTTTGTAATATGTCATACGATGTACCGAGAGTGTATGCATACATTGCATCTATACGTGCTTTCATATCATTCGTTTTTGAATATGCCTCACGGAGTTTTTCAGCAATATTTACTAAAATGTTACCATCTTTATCTTTAGTGGCTGTCCATGCAGGCAATACATCTGACAGATACTCGGGTACATTTTGTTTGCGAAAATGAAAAGGTTTATTGAGCCGTTCAATCAATCCAGCTACATCCGCAATTCCAGTCCAAGGAACTTGATCACCTGCATCTCGAATAAACAGCTCGATCCCCATGCGAATCTTATTAAAATCACGATTGCCCCCAATTAAGAGCACATTAGCAGGATAAGCATTCTTTAATCGAATCATAGCCTGTAGAACACGAATAGAGTGTGATTCGTTATCGAGCAAATCACCCAAGAATCCAATGGCCACATCCCCTTTGAGCCCAGTTAGAAGACCGTCGGCAGAGAATTCGAACTTTTCTTGGAGCAGCGTGGGAACTTTCCCTTCGCCCCACTCCCGAAATGGATTCCCGCCCTCTTCATCCGACCAGCAGAAGAGTTCTGTAAACTCATAGGCTGGTAGGGGCATTTACTAAATGTGAATAATTAAATTGCGGCAGCTCTCCGTAGCCGCTTCACGCACTTCGTGACGGTTCTCCGCTTTTGCTTGGCCGAGACTCGAAAGGCCCGACCTGCGGCAGGATTCAAGTTCTGAAGAACGGTGCGTTCTCGCATGAACTGGTCGGCCTCCTTGTCTGGATTCGGCATGCCGGCAAAGAGTTTGCGAACCTGTTTTCGTGTCTTGGCTTTCAGGAGACGGTCTGCGAGATCGACGGATTCCTTGCAAATGGCTTTGATCTTTGCAAGAGTTGCCTTGGGCATCTTACTGGATTGAGAGATTTAAATGCGGTCGAAGCGGACCCGGCGGGTGGAACGGCGTTTCTTGTGACTCTTTTTGTGGCTCTTTTTGTGGCTCTTCTTTCCGTGCTTACGTCGACGGCCTCCAGCAGTTACTTTGGCTACAGCATCATTACTCAGGTTAAGTACACGGGCAAGAGAATTAGGATACCGTCCATTGAGTCCGAATTGTTTTTTAACAACCACTTCTGAATTTTTACTAACTTCATTTCCAGTACCCGCTGTACCCAACTCCCCTATACGCACTTGTCGAGCATTGAATAAGGTGTTCCTCCTGGAGTACCTTCATTTTCAGGGGCAAGATGAAAAGATCTAGGAGCAGGCGAATTTAATGCATTCGGATGTCCAACTACAGAAATAGGAGAGACTGGCGGCGATCCAGCCACTAAAATAGGAGAGCCTGGTGGTGTTCTTACCACTGAAATAGGAGAAACAGGCGGAGTCCCTAACATCCTCTCTACTTATCACCAACATAAAGCGCCACCACATCTATCAGTAGAATGCACGCAACCAAGCCTCGTGAAGATAGGGAAGGAAACAAACGCATTCCCCGTTTTGCTCGCCTCGAAACTAGTCATGTCGAGGCGATCGAAACTTGCGCTCGTCGGTTCCCCGTTCTCAGCAATCGCCTCGAAGTCCATCTGCCCGGGCACCGGGCGCGCCAGATCTTTGAGCGCGAGAAGCTCGTGGTCTGGCCCAAGTTCGACCGCCGCCCCGCCTGTTTCCTGTTCTTCTTGGAAGGATTCGCCCCGTGCCTCTGGGATCCTAGTCGCCAGGAAGGTCTCACCTTTCGCTGGATCCTCCCTCCGGGATTTGGCTCCAACACGGTCTGCCTCGCCAACCTTCTGAAAGGCGAATCCGTTCTCCAGATTGAGGATCTCCTCGTCTACGAGGGCAAGGATCTCTGGACGCACACAGCCTTCTCGGATCGCTGGACTCAGCTCAAGCACTTCTGGAACCGGCTTCCTGCTGAACAACCCCTGCTGGCGATTACGCCTCGCATCGTCAGCCCCGTCTCCTTGGCCGACTGGGACCAGGCCTACGACGCCTCTCTCTCCTGGATCATTCAGCCGGATGCCCCTCGAAGCCAACGATTCTATTGGTGGGACTCTGTGACGCCCAAGCAGACGGTGGCCTACAGGGCCCCCACGTTGACCCGGGCCCCCGAGATCCAGGTGCAGATCTGTGCTCTCGCGAAGCCTTATACGAAGATCGGCCTCCCCGATGCGTATCAATTGGAGGCCGGCGACAACTCCTTCATCGGCATTGCCTCCATTGCGACTATGGCGCTTTCCCAGCAGATGCGGTCTTTGAAGGAGGCGCACGTCGAAGTGGTTTGGAACGAGGAGTTCCGCAAGTACCAGATCACGAAAGTCTTGAGTGACGAGACGCCCCTTTCCGCCGCGTCTTTTTTTAGAAAGGCCTAAGTAGAGGATGGCGCCGAAACGATCTATGCGCCGTAAGCATCATAGTAAGCGTCGGAGGACACATCGTCAGAGAACGCTACGGCGTAATCAGAAGGGCGGCGGCTATACAGATATGCCGAGTGTATCTATTATCCCTGGCCAGGTCGTGCACCAACAGTATGCCGGCGTCGGCATGGACTGCGCGGGCTCCCCGACCAGGCCAGGCGCCCTGGACGGCATCGGGCGTCTGAACGGCGGTCTCCCAGGTGTCTCGTACGGAGGAGGCAAGAAGAAGAATAGGCGGCGCGGCGGCGGCTCCCAGCGCGGCTCAGGGGGGATCGTAGTGCAGAACGACGGGCGCCCTGTGATCCAGAACGGCGGCACATTGCTCACGGTGGCCAATGACTTCGCTGGATCTGTCCGCGGTGTGCCTGTAGGCCAGGCGGAACAGCCGGGCTCGGTCCGGTTCCACAACATTCCTGGGTCGCTGCCCAAGGATCCCGCCGGCTACACCTATCAGTACATGCAGGATGCGGCAAAGCCACAGCAGTCGGGAGGTCGCTACGGCTTTGATCCCGCGATTGCCGCCTCCACGTACGGCGCCAACGGCGTGGGGTATGCGGGCCTGGCTCCTGTCGGTCGCGTTGCGTGTGAACCCGGCAGCTCAAATCCACTCAATCCGAGAATAGACCTCCAGGAGCAGACGACGAATCGCATGACCTATCAGCCCCCTGTGCCCGGATTCAGCTCGTTCGTCCCTCGCTTTTTGATGAGCGGGGGTAGCCAAAAGCGCCGACTTCCGTTTCACATGCGCCGTCGGAAAAGCCAGAAGAACCAGCAAAAAAAAAAGCTTAACCAGCAAGGCGGCGGGACGAATGCG
>Ga0114967_10003560_pt1 | contig 12742 bp, 13 predicted proteins | sample M_130628_MF_Meta_FD_92639 | JGI IMG/M metagenome (GOLD analysis project Ga0114967, IMG submission 92639) | Freshwater microbial communities from Lake Montjoie, Canada to study carbon cycling - M_130628_MF_MetaG | ecosystem: Environmental > Aquatic > Freshwater > Lake | place: Lake Montjoie... | reverse complement strand
CGCGATTGGCGTCCAGAGCATGAGGGCCCAGGTCGTCACCTTGGAACTGCGATAGAGTCCGGCGGCCACGAGCATGACCGACGCCATCAGGAGCAAGCCGAATGGGCCGCGCAGAGCTGGCGACACCATGAACAGGAGCTTGAGCGGCAGACTGAGCCCGGCCTTACCCGCTCCACTCCAGAAGGGACCGGTCGCCTGCAGGAACGCGACGTCCCCCGTTCCTGCCCGCCGGAGATGGTCGATCGCAAAGGGCAGCCACGAGACCAGGGTGATCGCCGCTGCGCAGGCGACGGCCGCGATGAAATGCCAGCGGAGCGATCCCGTGAGTCGCAGCATGGCCCACAGGCAGACTGCCGTGCATGCGCCCGCCGCAAAATAGTGCGTCAGTTGCAGGGGGCAGAGCGTGAGCCCGAGCAGCCAGACTCCGAGTCGCGTGGCTCCCAGAGACTCCATCCGCACCATCTGCCAGGCCGCACAGGCTGCGAGTCCGATCATCATGCCGTAGCCGCGCACCTCAGTGCCCAACTGGACCTGCATCGGCGACAACGCCATCGTGAGTGCCACCAGCGCGGCCGGCGCGACGCCGGCCTGAAGCCGGATGGCAGCGAAGAGAAAGCCGATCGCCGCGATCGACCAGACGGCCGAATACATCGCCGCAACCCAGTCGCTTTCGCCGAACAGAGCGCGCCAGAACCACAGCGTCGCCATGTGCAGGGGTGGATGCATAATCACCCCCCGGGTCCACACCGTCAGTGGAGATGCGGCATGCTCCAGGGCCGTCGGCGATGTGGGTGCCAGCCGTAGTTCGTCCGGCGTCCACTTGAGGCAGTCGCTACCGTGCCCCGCCGCCCCGGCGAGCATCCAGGTTTCGTCGAAGGAGAGGCCGTGGTCGGCCGCGTGCCAACGCATCAGCAGCGCCACGAGGAGGCAGGCGGCGGCCGTCATAACGTCGAAGCGCGGCCAGGGGCGCGGCGTGTGCTCTGGCTCCGCAGTGCGGCGGGAGGCAGGGGCATCGCCCTGCGCGACGGCGGGTATCCGGTCAGCACGGAATGCTGTCATCATCAAGAACCGCCGATCTGGTCGAAACGTGCACTGCATTCGGATTGCGGCGGAGACATTTGAGAATTGTCGACCGCGTGACTAACATACGCGCTCACTGCTGTGCTGCAAAGAAGCAGGAGTGGCATGCTCATACCTGCGGAAATGCGATCGCTGCGGCCGTCATCGAAGACCTGTTTCGGATTTCCTACTCCACCCTGATCATGGATTGCCCGCGTTGACATCGCCGCTACCTCACCGCGACCCGGGTGACGAATTCCCCGATGCGGGCCGTGACGTCGCTCGGGTGTCGATCGTTGTGCCGGTCTATCGGGGCGAGTCGACGCTTGAAGCGTTGCTCGAGGAGATCGTGCCGCTGACCTCCGAGCGTCCGACGGGCGGCGGCAACCGGTTCGTGGTCTGCGAGGTCGTGCTGGTGCATGACTGCGGGCCCGACCGGTCGGATCGCATGATCGAGGATCTTGCCGCACGTCATGCCTTCGTCCGTCCGGTGTGGCTCTCCCGGAATTATGGTCAACATGCCGCCACGCTGGCGGGCATGGCCGGAGCAATCGGCGACTGGGTGGTCACGCTTGACGAGGATCTTCAGCACGATCCGCGGAACATCGATGCCATGCTCGACATGGCGGTCGCCGATGGGTTCCAACTTGTCTATGCCAAGCCCACGAACCCGCCGCCGCACGGCTGGCTGCGCAACGCGGCAAGCCGGATGGCCAAGTCGGTCGGCAACTGGCTGGTCGGCGAGGGCGAGACGTCGCATTTCAACAGTTTCCGCCTTGTCAATGGCGAGGTGGCCCGCAACTTGGCCGCATACTGCGGCAGCGGTGTCTATCTGGACGTGGCCATGCGCTGGATCGTGGCCCGCGTCGGCTACTGCCCGCTCTGCCTGCGGGCGGAGATGGGGAGGCCCTCCGGATACTCGTTTTATCGGCTGGCCTCCCATTTTTCGGTCCTCGTGCTCACGGCAGGGGCGCGGCCGCTGCGTGCTATCGCCCTTATGGGGCTGTGCTCGATCGGTTTGGCCGGCGCCATCGCCGCGTATGCGATCTACGCCAAAGTGACCGGCCGCGTGCCGGTGCAGGGGTGGGCCTCGCTCGTGATCATCATGGCGTTTTTCTCGGGCTGCATCCTCACGGCCCTTGGTATCATCGCAGAATACCTGGCGCTCTCGATGAGTATCGCTATGGGTAAGCCGCTCTACGTGATCAGCACCAGGCCCACAAGAAGCAGCGAGCGATCATGAGAGCGGCGTGGGTGGTGGGGAGCGGTGGGCTGCTTGGCCAAGCTCTCGTACGCGAGCTGCGCGATACGGGCACGGCTGTGTTCCAGCAGCAGTCGCCGTTTTCTTGGCTCGATGAGGGGCGGCTCCTTGGGCAGATGGCGGTGGCGGCGGATGCATTCGCCGACTGGGCGGCTGCGGCCCGTGCCGTGGAGATCTATTGGGCGGCCGGCGTCGGGGGGATGGGCAGCACAGAGTTGGCTATGTCAGCGGAGACTCGCTGCCTCGAACGCTGCGTCGATCTCTTCGGGAAACATCCGAATCTGCCTGCACAGCGAACCGCATTCGCGCTGGCCAGTTCAGCCGGCGGCATCTACGCGGGATCTTCCGCGGCGATCATCGATGAGTCGACGCCACCCATGCCCACGACGCCGTATGCGCGAGGAAAGCTCCAGCAGGAGGAGATCGTGCGGCGGTCGCTGGGGGCCGCGGGCAGCGCGGTGCTCATCGCACGATTCTCGACGCTCTACGGCCCCGGTCAGGCGACCGGCAAGCGGCAGGGACTGATCACGCACATGGCCCGCAGCGTCCTGCGAAATCGGCCCGTGCGGATCTACGTGCCGCTCGACACGATTCGCGACTACATGTATTCGGCCGATGCTGCCCGCGCCATGATCGCCTCCCTGCGGTCGATCCTCCCTGGCGCCGAGCCGGTCGTCAGGATCGTGGCGTCGGAGAGGCCCGCGACGGTTGCCGACATTCTCGACACCGTTCGCCGCATCAGTCGCAAGAGACTGCTCTACACGAGCGCCACCGATGCGATGGGCAATCTCTACGCGCAGCGCACGCGTTACAGGAGCTGTGTGTTCCCCGAGCATTCGCGGCTGGCGACAACCACGTTGGCGCAGGGATTGGCACATGTGCTTGCCGCCGAGCGGGAGAGGATCGCACGGCCGGATGGGGAGGCGCTGGCGACGGCGGGGCGAACATGAATTCTTTTCTCCCGGCGGATGACGCCGAATTCGACGCCTATGCTGAGGAATACGGCGCCATGCTGGCGACGGCGGTCGCAGCCTCCGGTGAGACGGCCGAATATTTTGCAGACTACAAGATTCGTGACCTCGCAATGACATGGATGAAACACTGTGGCGGCCGCGTGCCGCATCCGTGCGTCCTCGATTTCGGTGCCGGCGTGGGGGGCGCGATCCCGTTCTTTGAGCGGCATCTTCCGGGGTCGGCATTGACCTGTGCCGATTCCTCCCGCCGCAGCCTGCTCGTCGGACGGCAACGGTTCGCAGGGAATGCGAAGTTCGTTCATTGTCCGGACGAGACGCTTCCCCTCGACAGCGGCTCCTTCGACATCGCCTATGCTGCGTGTGTGTTTCATCACATTCCGCATGCCCACCACATGGCGGTGCTCCGCGAGCTTCGGCGGGTGCTGCGGCCGGGCGGAATGCTCATGGTGTATGAGCACAATCCATGGAATCCGCTGACCGTGCGGACGGTGCGGGCGTGCCCCTTCGACGCCAACGCGGTGCTTGTGTCAGCTGGCACCATGAACAGGCGGTTGGCAGCGGCCGGCTTCACCTGCGTCAGAACGAGGTATCGGGTATTTTTTCCCAGGGCATTCCGGGCGCTGCGATCGATGGAAAGCCGGCTCGCCTGGTGCCCGCTGGGCGCCCAGTACCACACGGTGGGCGTGAGCCCGTAGTGAAGCCGATGAGCCCGCGTCGCGGACCACCGCGGTGATGACCGCCGAGCGGTTATTCCGCCGGCACAAGCTTAGCCCACGCGGCCTTGAGTTGGGAGGCGGGGGGAATCTCCAGGCGCGTCCCGGGGGCGAGTGAGACGCGGCGATCGAGCGTGCGGTTCCAAGCAAAGAGCGCCCGGTAGAGCCGGCCGTCGCCATACGATTGCTGGGCCACCGACCACCACGAATCCCCTTCCCGAGCAACATGAAAGCCGGCAGCTGAGGGAGGTGTCGCCGGGGACACGAGGCCCGCCGAGCGCAGTGGAGAGGGGGGCGGATTGGAGCGGAGTGCGGGCACCTGTCGGTCGAGCGGCGGCGGCGCTGCTGCGGGCGGGCTGCTGGCTGAGTTGAATCGTGAGGTGCTGCGCGCTGCAGCGGCTGGGTTTTCCAGCACCGCCGGGGCGACGGCCGGATCGCGGCGCAGCGGCGGGGCGGCAGGGCGGGCTGCCAGAGGATCGGCTGGAAAGGGTCGCGGCACGGCTGGGCTGCGCAGGGGGGATGAATTGTCATCGGCAGAAGCTGGTGGGGAGTCGACTGGCAATGGGCTCTCGATCGCCGCCAGGGGCAGAGGGGAGACGTCAGCGAATGCGGAGCCGCTGCTGCGCCGGGGGGGCAGTGAGAGCGTGGGTGGCTCGACCACATCATGCGGGTCGGGCCGATCCTGTTCGCTCCCGACGGCCGCGGTAAAATGCACATCGGGGCCGACGCCAGAGGGGGGCCGGGGCACGAGCAACTTGAGCGACAGCACCCCCAAGAACGCGCCTGAGAGCGTTCCGAGCAGGATGAGCATGATTTTCTTTTCGCGACCCATCGACAGCATTCCCTGAGACTGCCTCCAGCCGCACTCCGGGCAGCGGGGCCGGTGCCCCTGCGCCAGCGGCTGAGTGCGGGGAAGAGCGGGGGGAGCGGAGCCGGGCGATTCTCCTGAATTGGGGCCGTTGCCGCCAGATCGTTACGGCCTTGTTCCCTGCCTCCGCGCCCGTTTTACTCTCCCCCCGGTAGACTGGGTGGTGGTATGATCGTCGCACGTGGCAGCCTTCCCGGGACCGGCCCCCCACTCCGGTCGCGGAGAGCAGGGGGCGTTCTTCCGCCGCAGGCTCTGCGTGGGGTGGGCAGCGTGGGGGGGTTGGTGCATTCGGCCGGCAAGGGGCACGGTCGATCCTGGAATCGCGTCGCGCGAGCGATGCGTGCGGAGGCAGGCATGGTATTGGGAAATCTGACAATCCAACGGTTGCTGCAGAAGATGCGGGAGGTGCAGGCCTCCGATCTGCACATCAAGGCGGGGGTGGCGCCGATCTATCGGATCGCTTCCCGGTTGCACCACACCAGTTCCGGAGAACTGACAGCCGCCGACACCGAGCAACTGCTCCTGCCGATCGTGCCGGAACAGCTCCGGCACCAGCTCGATCAGTCTGGCGGCGTCGATTTCTCGCATCACATGGATGCCGGCGAGCGGTTTCGCTTCAATGTGTTTCGCTCCGGCGGCGCGCTGCATGCCGCGATCCGCCGGGTGAATCCCCAGATTCCGGATTTCAAGCAACTCCACCTGCCGAAGGTGTATGAGCAGTTCACCACCACCGCCCACGACGGCATCATTGTCGTCTGCGGTGTGACTGGCAGCGGCAAGTCTTCCACGCTGGCCGCGATGATCGACCACATCAACCAGCACCGGCAGTGCAACATTGTCACGATCGAAGATCCGGTGGAGTATGCCTTTCGGCCCAAGCTCTCCTATTTCAGCCAGCGTGAGATCGGCATCGATGTTCCCGATTTCCCCACCGCCCTCCGCTCTGCCCTCAGACAGGATCCCGACGTGATCATGATCGGCGAGCTGCGGGATCGCGAGACGGTTCTGGCCGGCATCCAGGCGGCGGAAACGGGGCATCTGGTGCTCGTGACGCTCCACACCGCCGACACCATGCAGGCCTTCAATCGGATGCTGGAGTTTTTTGATGCCAAGGAGCATCAGTTCATCCGCTCGAGCCTGGCGGCGAGCCTGCGGGCGGTGACGGCGCAGCGGCTGGTGCCCTCGATCCGCGAAGGCACGCTGCGGGTGCCGGCCACGGAGGTGCTCCTCAATAACGCCATCGTGGCGGAGCGGATCCGGGAGGGGCGGGATCAGGATCTGCCTTCGATTGTCGCTGGCTCGGTGGAGGAGGGGATGCACGATTTCACCTCCAGCCTCCACCGGCTGGTGAAAGAGGGCTGGATCGATCCCCAGGTGGCCGCCACGTATGCCCCCAATCCCGAGGCGCTCCGCTCACGGCTGCGCGGCATCGACGTGAAGGCCGATCTGCTCGTGTCCAAGCGCCGCAGCTAAAGCCTTCTCAGCCCGGCGCGGCCAGAGGATCGGGGAGCCGCTGGGCGGCCCGCAGTTTTGCCGAGCGACTGCGGGGATTTCTGCGCTGCTCATCTTCAGACGCCTCGATCGGCGACCGCGTCAGGCTCTCCCACACCTGCGTGTTGCGGAAGGCCTGCTTCACCAGCCGGTCTTCCAGCGAGTGGAACGAGATCACCACCATCCGGCCCCCCGGCACGAGCCTCGTGGGCGTGCGCTCAAGCGCAATCCGCAGCGATTTGAGTTCCTGGTTGACAGCGATCCGCAGCGCCTGAAATGTGCGGGTGGCGGGGTGGATGCGGGGCGGTGGATACTGCCGCGGGATCGCCGACATCACCAGCCGGGCAAATTCCCGGGCCGACTTGATCGGCTGCTTCTCGCGTGCTGCGGCGATGCGGCGGGCGATCCGGCGGCTGAAGCGTTCCTCGCCAAACTCAAAAATAATGTCGGCGAGGCTCTCGGGCTTCATCCGGTTGACCAGCCGCCAGGCCGGCTCTCCCTCCGTCGGATCGAAGCGCAAATCAAGCGGACCGTCGGCTTCAAACGAGAAGCCCCGGTCGTGGTCGGCCAGCTGGTCGCTGGAAAGACCCACATCGAGCAGCACGCCATCGACAGCTGGAATCGAGAGCGCGTCGAGCACTTCGGGGAGATCGCAGTAGTTGGCCTGCGCGAAGCGCACCGGCAGGCCGGCCATCTCGCGAGCCCCGCGCGCAATCGCCTCCGGATCACGGTCGATCGCGATCACGAGCCCCTCCGGCCCCACCGCCTCGGCGAGCAGGCGGGTGTGGCCGCCGCCGCCGAGTGTGCCGTCGACCACGCGCATGCCGGGCTTCACGCCGAGGAACGACATCACCTCGGCGGGGAGGACGCTCGTATGGCAGCTGGCGGGGGTGGCGGGCAGGTCTGGCACTTCGGAAATGGCAGGCACTTCGGGCAGATCGGACGGGTCGGTCATGGCAGGCAGGTCCGGGGCAGCGCTGGGGGGAAACCGCTTCAAAAGATTCGGTTCGTTGTAGCACACCCATCGCATCGGCCGGCGCGTTACGATTCCCCTCATGGCCGAAGCCGATGCCTACGACTACGAACTCCCCCGCGACCGGATCGCCCAGGAAGCGCTCGCCGATCGCTCTGCCGCCCGGCTGCTGGCCGTGCGCCGCAGCGACGGCACCCTCGCCCACCGGCATATCTGCGATCTCCCCAGCCTGCTGCGCCCTGGCGATCTGCTCGTCGTCAACGACACGCGCGTCGTGCCGGCCCGCCTCGTCGGTCGGCGGAAAACCACCGGCGGCCGCTGGGAAGGGCTTTTCCTGCGCACCGATTCTGATTCTGGCGCCTGGCAGATCCTGGCGCACACCCGCGGTCGGCCCGCCCTCGCCGAGCGCATCGTGCTGGTCGATCGGACCGGCAGCGACAAAGTGGAACTGGAACTGCTCGGCCGCGGCCCCGGCGGCACCTGGCTGGTGCGTCCCGATCCACCAGGGCCGGCGGAGGCGATTCTGCAGAAGGTGGGCCGCGTGCCGCTGCCGGGCTACATCCGTGGCGGGGAGGAGGGAGCGGAGGATGTGGAGCGGTATCAAACCGTCTTTGCCCGCCAGAGCGGATCGGCCGCGGCGCCCACTGCCGGGCTCCACTTCACTCAAGGATTGCTGGAGGCCCTTGAAGCGCGGGGGATTGGACGGGCGAGCGTGACGCTGCATGTGGGGATCGACACCTTCCGGCCGATCAGCGTCGACCGCCTCGAGGATCATCCCATGCATACCGAGTGGTGTTGCGTTTCGGAGGAGACCGCCGCAGCAGTGCGGCGGACGCGGCAGCAGGGAGGACGGGTGGTGGCGGTCGGCACCACCGCCGTGCGCAGTCTGGAGACGGCGGCACTGGCGGCGGCCGAGGCTGGTGCCACGGAGATCGCTCCGTTTGCCGGTCCGACGGCGCTTTTCATCCGGCCCGGCTTTGTGTTCCGGGCCACCGACTGCCTGCTCACCAATTTTCATTTACCTCGCACCACGCTGATGGTGCTCGTGAGCACATTCGCCTCGGGGCCACTGATCAAAAAAGCCTATACGGAAGCGATTGACAAAAACTACCGGATGCTCAGCTACGGCGATGCGATGCTGATTGAGTGAATGAGGGATGCGGACCGCATTCCGGTATGAGTGAGCTATTTGCCCGGTCGGTTGAGCTTTCAAGCTTGTGAAGTTTGGCCGGATCTGTGTCGGGATCGTGGCATTATGCCAGCGGTCTGCCCCGCGGCGAGAGCCTGCTCCTGTCTCTCAACCAGCCAGAGTGCTGGTCCGCCACGGGCAAATCCCGAATGGCCTCAATAGGGGGGCGATTCCTTCGTCGATTGCCTGCTCGGCCGCTTGCGGGTTAGCAGGCTGTGGATAAAGTATCCGCCGTGGATGCGGCGGTGGTCGACTCAGGAAATCCTCGGTGTTTCGCCGATGATTACCCGAAAAATTTGAGATTCTGCCCAGTGCCGCTATAGTGCTAGCGGGTGGAAGTTGGTATCCATTTTTTTCCGATCTTGCCAGTACCCAACAGCACCAAAAGGTTCCCCATGTCCAGCACCAACGAAGGCCACGCCCCACCGTGGATGACTTTCGCGGAGGCGTACGAGGAACAATGGAAGAGCGACCACGACTTGGTGATGAGGTGGTGGGATCGCAAGGAGTCGGTCGAGAACTTAGTTGCGACTGGACTCGACGTTTACGGCGTTCTGAAGACGCGCGAGGCTCAATGGCGCGAGCAGGTTTTTCGTGGTTCCGTCGTGTTTTCAGAGAAGCAAGAGCAACAGTTTTGCCGCGCGCATGAACTTTGGGTGCGGACCACTCGCGCGATTCTTGAAGAGCTTGTTGATGGATTAGAACAGCAGTTCGACGAAGTGACCGGGGTTGAAAAGCTGCGCCAGGAACTGCCGATTGTCGAGGCCACTCTACGCGACTGGAAGTCGCCCCGGCTTTCCTTGGCAGTTGGCCTTCGCGAACATCAGTTGCCCGCAGACGCGGCCGCCGCGCTTGATAGCATTATCCATTGTGCGACACCTCTCCCTTACGATCCGAAGCAGCCGGTGCAAGAACTGTCGGCCGAGGAGTTCAAGCGTCGCGTGAGGCAGTAGCGCCGGCATGGCAGACGTTCTGTTCCCCGTGCCGTTCGCTGCTGACTTGCTCCCGTTCGTGGCCGGCTTCGACTGTGGCCCCAAACCATGGGAGCAGGAGCCAGCTCATTGGATTCAGCAGCACGCCGTGGAGGCGATATCTCACGGCACCAAGGTCTGGCTCTACATGAATCGGCAAGATCGTGTCGTCGGCTTCGGCTCGTTGGACGTGAGTAAGTCGCCGTTGCGGTACCCTACGCCGAAGTCACCAAAGGTGCCCGTGCTCGTCATCCCGGAGCTGGGGCTCAAAAAAGAGTTCAAGGGTGAACCCAAAGCAGAACGAACGTCAGACCCAAATACCGACGGCCGCTACTCATCGCAGGTCATGCGGCACCTTCTTGACAACGCGCATCAATGGCAAGGCAACATGCAGGCGGTAAGCCTTTATGTTGACACAAGAAACGTCGCCGCTGTCCGCCTCTACGAGCGTTTTGGATTCGCTCAGTACGGCGATCCGTATGTGGAAAAAGAGACAGGAATCGCATACGACCGCTACGCCATTCGTCGGCCGTGATTGCTAGCTGTCCGTGGAAAAAGTCATCCCTGACCCTCTGGTTTGAATACAGTCCACTCGGCCGACCGCAGGAAACGCCCCCGCCGAGGATCCGGCTGGCGTTTCCTGAGTCGACCACCGCCACATCCGGCGGCGGGTACTTTATCCACAGCCTGTAAACTCTCGGCGGATGCAATCGCACCGATCAGCAGATATTCCCAGCGTCTCCGCCATGATTCTGGTCGGCGTCCCCGCCTTCCAGAGCTTGCGGAAGGTCCTTTGGCAGACCTTCTGTTTCGACTTTCTCATCGGGGTATCCAAAAACTTACAACCCGCTGTGACGGGTTGATGTACAAATCGCCCGCCATCGACTTGTGAAATGCGACGTGCTCACAGTCGCCGCCCCTGTACTCCCCGGACAAATAGCTCGACATTCTGTAGACGGCCAGTTGGCCGAACGCCGAGTTGAACTTCACTGGACTGGACCCCACCGGCGGATGCCACATGTGGAACCAAGTCATGTCTCTCTCTTCGTGCCAGTAGTTCCAGCGTGCTGCCCACGCGTCGAACTGGCACCACGCGGCGTGTGGCCAGATCGGAGGACCCCATTCGCACACTCCGTACGATGCCATTCCGCCAGCCCCGCCCATCTCGTCGATCCACGAGATGCTGTTGGCAATTCCCGACCAGCCGCCCCAAGAGTCGGTGTCGAAGACAATCGCGTAGTCGTAGTCACGCATTTCGCGAAAAGCGAACTCTTGGCACCTCGACCTGTACTCCGCGAGGGCGATGGTCCGCTCGCTCGACTTGGTCGTGTTGAGATGCGGGCGGCCGTTGGTGGCGTGCTGGATCGTGATCTTCTCGCCGGCCACGCTGTCGAGATACTGGGCCGAGCCGTCGACGCTGTCGTTCTCAAAGATGAAGCAGTGCCAGTCGTCGAAAGACTTGGCCGTCTCGCGAACTCTCTCGATCGTCATCGGCAGCCACGGCATCGCGTTGCGGCAGATTGCCAGAAACGCGACGCGAGAAGTCCCTGCTATTTTCATGCCGCCCTCGACGCGTCGCGTGTAGTCGTCGATGTGCATCGAGTGCGGGGGCAGGATGTTGTCAGGGTGCCGAGCCCGGATGTCGTCGAGCGTGATCACTGGCATCTGATGCTCCATTCCATGTCGTCTGCCGGCCACGGGTGGCTGGCGACCATCCCGACGTGGCCAAAGGTGGTCATCTCTGGATATGCGTACGGCCTCTTGGCGAACGAGGCTCCGAGTTCGCCTCGGTGCGAGTGGTGGTGATGGGACCTCACCGACAGGGCAGGATTGATGACCGTGAGCCCGGAGTTGAACGCCCACCAGCATACTGCCTGATCGCACCCCACAATCCCCATCCGGCAGGCCGGAACACTGCGGACTAGGTCGCTGGCGATGAACGTCCAAGAGTCCTGCGACCCAGAGAAGAACCTGCCGTTGATCAGGTGGCCCTCCATGCGAGGCGAGGCGTCGGTCTCCCACCGCGTGAGGGCCATGAGGGTCGTGGCGTCGATGACCGGAGCAACGATCGAGCGGCTGAACGCGATGTCAGTGTTGGCCACGGTGCATCTCTGCCCGGGGTACTGCTCAACGCAGTGGGTGAACAGCTCGCGGAACGTCGGCACAACGCTGCCGGTGTCGATGTAGTCGCAGGTGTCGAAGACGTCCACGGTCATCGAGCGGCACAGGTCCAGCTCGTCGCGGCGTCGCGGGTCTTTCGGCGTCCACATGTCGACGATTTGACGTGGAGCATCCTTGAATCGCCAGCGGCAGCGTGGCGCGCCGACCGTCGTATCCTCTTCCAGGCCCAGAGCGACGAGCTCATCGCGTAGCGTCTCTGCATACTGCCCGTAGTGAACTCGATCGATGACGTCATCCACGTCCTTGGTTGCGCGGCTTGGCCGGGCCGTGGGTTCCGTGAAGAACAGGTCCACCACGACTCCGCCCAGAAAGGCCAGGCGGGGAAGCAGCGGTTCAATGCGTTGAGCCACCTCGCGGAGCAGCGCAAGATTCGGAGTTTCTCTTTCAGCCATTGAGCAACCTCGTCAGATGCTCCTTGGCCAGATTCCGCTCTCGGGCCCGACCTCCTCGCAGAGCGTCGATCAGGCTCAAGCACTGATAGAGCTTGGCATCAACGCGAGCAGCCTTCGGGGCCCCGCGGTAGAGCGGCTTGAACGATGCACCGCGAGCCTCCCCCTGTGGATCGGGCCACACCGGTACAGGGTCGTTGTCCTGAACGATGAGTTCCGCCAGCGGCGGTGCCGCGTGCGCCGTGGGCATCCCTCGGGTCATGCCGCCGCGTACGGGCGGGAACGCATAACGGACGCCGTGGAGCACAAACTCGAGAATGGCGGGTCGGTTTGGCTGTCGGTCGGAAAGAAGAAGGCCGGAGGCCTTGGCCCGCTTAACGGCGCCATGAGCCTCCGAAAGGCTCAGGTTGAGGGCTGCCGCCAACTGGGGATATGTGAGCCAGGGACCAATGGCGAGCTTGAGAGCGGCCACCAGATCTTGGGGTTTTAGTTGCATTCAACTATCCTGCTATCGGTTTTCGCGAAATGCGAAAGCCTTTGGCCGGCTTGGATTTGCTGCACCAAGGGAGATGCAGGGTCAGGAACAGGGTGCTTCACAACAAGCCGCACACGCGGTGGCGAACCCGGCCGGGGGCCGATCACGCTCCTGTCTCTCAACCAACCAGAGTGTCGG
>Ga0114967_10003556_pt1 | contig 12764 bp, 9 predicted proteins | sample M_130628_MF_Meta_FD_92639 | JGI IMG/M metagenome (GOLD analysis project Ga0114967, IMG submission 92639) | Freshwater microbial communities from Lake Montjoie, Canada to study carbon cycling - M_130628_MF_MetaG | ecosystem: Environmental > Aquatic > Freshwater > Lake | place: Lake Montjoie... | reverse complement strand
TCGTTCTCTTAATTCTATAACACCAGGCATGGGTGCATATTGATTGAAATTATTTTTAATGTAGTGATTGGCTAAACTAATTAATTCTGGTGAGCAACTAAAATCTGGGAACCCTTGAGATAGGTTAATGGCCTGATGCTCTTTTGCAAGAGCGCTCATTGTTGTAAATATTGTGGTGCCAACCTTAGGGAGTTTTGAAGAAAATTGCATGTTTTTATAATAATATTGCCAAGTTGCTAAATATATATTACTTTTGCAATCGTTTCTTAATAGAGAATATAATTAATAAGTTTATTCGGTTTAAAGTTTATTTTTTATTTAAATTTATTAATAAAATGGTCCTGTGGCCGAGTGGCTAGGCTCAGCTCTGCAAAAGCTGCTACAGCGGTTCGAATCCGCTCGGGACCTCACTAAAAACCCTTAAAAAGACTCTATTAGAGTGGCTTTGAGGGCTTTTATTTTTCTCGAGGTGACACTATAGGTGACACAAACAAAGCAATAAGATACACCCTTTTAATAGGTGAAAAACTTAAATTAAAACACTAAAACCTTTTTAACTAAACTAAATTCTTGTACTAAAAGTTCTAAAATTTTTAGTAAATTCGCTATCCTTTTTAAACAAATAATAATTTATAACCAATTAGATTTATCTCAATTCTCATAGATTTTGCCTTCTCTCACCAAGAAATAAATGAAAAAATACCCTGAATATAAAAAATTAGATTTATCTCAAATATCAAAAGATATTTTAAAATTTTGGCAGGATGACAAAACGTTTGAAAAATCTTTGTCAACTCGTGACGCCTCGAATACTTGGGTTTTTTATGAGGGTCCTCCAAGTGCAAATGGAATGCCAGGTATTCATCATGTAATGGCCCGAGCTATTAAAGATATTTTTTGTCGCTTTAAAACATTACAGGGTTATCACGTAAATAGAAAAGCAGGTTGGGACACACATGGTCTTCCTATTGAGTTAGGGGTAGAGAAATCTCTTGGCATTACAAAAGAGGATATAGGTAACCCACAAAGCTCGAAATATATTTCTGTAGAAGATTATAATAAAGCCTGTCGCAAAGAGGTTATGAAATATACGGATAAGTGGGAAGATTTAACTGCAAAAATGGGCTATTGGGTTGACATGAGTAATCCTTATATTACTTATGATAATAAATATATAGAAAGTGTTTGGTGGTTAATCCAAAATTTATCAAAAAAAGATTTATTATACAAGGGTTACACAATTCAACCCTATTCGCCGGCAGCCGGAACAGGCTTGTCTTCTCACGAAATAAATCAACCTGGATGTTATAGAAATGTAAAAGACAGAACTGCCACAGTACAATTTAAAATAAAAGACAATAACAAACTTAAAATAAAACAATTATCTGGAGATTTGTTTATTTTAGCTTGGACAACTACACCCTGGACCTTGCCATCTAATACTGCTCTTGCAGTTGGAAAAGACATAGATTATGTTTTTGTTGAAACATTTAATCAGTTTAATGGCAAAGCCCAAACGGTTGTTTTAGCAAAAGAGTTGATCAATAAATATTTTTCAGAAAAAAACGCTAATTTAAAATTAGAAAATTATAAAATTGGAGATAAAAATATTCCTTTCAATATTATTTTCGAGTTAAAAGGTTCTGATTTAGAAGGATTGCAATATGATCAACTCTTACCATTTGAGGTAAATAAAAATGTTGAATTAAATGGCGAAACTATAAATTTTTATCAGGCAGGAGGGAAAGTAATTATAGGAGATTTTGTAACTACAACCGATGGAACTGGAATAGTTCATCTTGCTCCAAGTTTTGGTGCCGATGACTTTCGCGTTGCAAAACAAAACAATATAGGGTCTTTAACCTTAGTTAATAAACAAGGTAAATTTTTGCCAGAAGTAAACGACGGGATTTTTCTTTATGGAAATGAATATGTAAAAGAAGCTTATTTATCGGAAGTAGAAAAAAAATCAGAATTCGAAAATCAGAAAAAATTTTTAGAAGAGGCTGGAAAAATAAAAGAGTTGAAAGCTTATTTAAGTGTAGACGAAAGAATTGTTTTAAAATTACAGGAAGAAGGTAAACTTTTTAAAAAAGAAACTTACGAGCATAGTTATCCTCACTGTTGGCGAACAGATAAGCCGATACTTTATTATCCTCTCGATAGCTGGTTTATCAAATCTACTGCTTTAAAAGACCGAATGATTGAATTGAATAAAACAATCAATTGGAAACCTTCAGCAACTGGCACAGGTCGATTTGGAAATTGGTTAGAAAATTTAAATGATTGGAATTTATCTCGATCGCGTTTTTGGGGAATTCCTATTCCAATATGGACCAGTGCGGATGGTTCTGAACAAATCGTGATAGGAAGCACCGAAGAACTAAAGCAAGAAATAGAGTACTCTATAACAAATGGATTTATGGTCGATAATCCATTATCTAAATTTATACCAGGAAATTTTAAATCAGAAAATTATAATTCTTTTGATTTGCATAAGCCTTATGTCGATACTATTATTTTAGCAAAAAATGGCAAGAAGTTATTTCGTGAGCCCGATTTAATTGATGTTTGGTTTGATAGTGGTGCTATGCCTTATGCTCAAGTCCATTATCCCTTCGAAAACAAAGAATTAATAGATAATAAAAAATATTTTCCTGCAGATTTTATTGCCGAAGGCGTAGATCAAACTCGAGGTTGGTTTTTTACACTGCATGCCATTGCTGCTATGAATTTTAATTCTGTTGCATACAAGAACGTTGTTTCAAATGGATTGGTTTTAGACAAAAATGGCAACAAAATGAGTAAACGTTTAGGCAATTCAGTTGATCCTTTCGAAACGATTGAAAAATATGGCGCTGATGCAACCCGATGGTATATGATTGCTAATGCTGCTCCATGGGATAATTTAAAATTTTCTTGGACAAATATTTACGAAGACAAAAATGGAAATATTGTAGAGCAAGGTTCTTCAGAATATGAGAATTTAAAAGACAAATCTATTTTTAAATTAATAAATGGTCGATCAGATGGAATCGCTGAAGTGCAAAGAAAATTATTTGGAACCCTTTATAATATTTATGGATTTTTCGCGCTTTATGCCAATGTAGATAAATTTATTGCAGCTGATAACACAAAAAATTCTATCGATGATAGGATAGAATTAGACAAATGGATTGATTCTAAACTACAATCGTTAATTCAAGATGTTACCTTATATTACAATGAATTTGAGCCTCACCGAGCCGCAAGGGCAATAGAAGAATTTGTAGATGAACATTTGAGTAATTGGTATGTGAGATTAAGTCGTCGTCGGTTTTGGAGAGCAGAAATGAGTGCTGATAAAATTGTAGCTTACGAAACCTTATTTAATTGTTTAACAACAATAGCTCAACTCATGAGTCCGATTGCTCCTTTTTTTTCAGATTGGTTATATCAATCTCTTACCTTAAAAACAGAATCGGTTCATCTTACCAATTTAGTTCAATTTCAGAAAAAGATTCAAGATAAAAATTTAGAAGAGCGCATGGAATTGGCTCAGAAGATATCATCGATGATTTTATCTATCAGAAAAAAAGAAAATATAAAAGTACGTCAACCTCTTCAACGCATTCAAATTCCGATTTTAGATAGAGTATATCAACAAAAAATTGAAGCGGTAAGTGATTTGATTTTGGATGAAGTGAATGTTAAAAAAATAGATTTTGTTGATGAAAGTCAAACCCAAATTGTTAAGCAATTAAAACTAAATTTTAAAACGCTAGGAAAAAAATGCGGGCAAAACATGAAATTGCTTCAATCTTATGCAGCAGAAAATGGGAATAAAATTATTTCAGAAATTGAACGAAATACAAAATTTATAGTGAATTTAAACAATTTTAATATCGAGTTAGTAGCAGAAGATGTTGAAATTATTCCAATAGATATTCCAGGTTGGAAAGTAGCAAATAATGGATCGATAACAGTAGCTTTAGATATAAATATATCTGAGGAATTAAGAAATGAAGGTTTAGCTCGCGAACTAGTTAATCGAATTCAAAATTTAAGAAAGGATAGTGATTTTGAAGTAACAGATAAGATTTTGGTTAAAATTCAGCAAAAAATAGAATTAGATAACGCAATTAAAAACAATTTAAGTTATATTTGTTCTGAAACTTTAACTACAGACTTTCAAATTGTTAATAATCTAAGTCCAGAAAATTCAACAATTATTGAAGTAGATGAAAATTTACAAACATTTATTTATATTGAAAAGATTAATTAAATAATTTAGATTATGGCTAAAAAAATAAATACTAAAAAAAAGGAAAAAAAAGCTAAGCCAGTTTCAAAACCTTTAAAAAAAGCAGTTAAATCTGCACCTAAAAAAGTTGCAAAATCTGCACCTAAAAAAATTGCAAAATCTATTGTTAAAAAGGTAGTTAAAATTGCCAAAAAAATCAAACAAAATTCGGCTTCAAAAAAAGTCGTTAAACCTATCGCTAAAAAAGTTAAACCTATTGCTAAAAAAGCAGTTAAACCTGCTACCAAAAAAGTACTAAAATCTGTGTCAAAGAAAGTAATTAAGCCTATCGAAAAAAAAGCAGTTAAACCAATTGTAAAAAAAGTAGTTAAATCCGCTTCAAAAAAAGAATTAAAAAATAAAATTGCTACAAAATCTGTAATTAAATCAACAAAATCTAAGCAGATTTTAGAGAAAACAAATGTTTCTAAAAAAAATAATAGTAAACCGATTGAGGCAATTGCTCTAAAAGTAAAAAAATCTAAATCAAAAAAAGTAGAATCAAAGAAAAAAGGTAAAAATAGTGATGATGATGATGATGTAGAAGTAAAAGATGATTATGAAAAACCAGACGAAGAAGATGCTGTGGTTGAAGGTGGTTTAGAAGAGCTAGTTTTATTAGATTTAGAAGGAATAAGTTCTGCTGAAATTGATGAAGATGAAGATGGGGTTCCAGAAAAACGTGGACGTGGTCGTCGAAAGAAAAATCACGGTAAATCAACTGGAGGAAGTATGGAGGCCTATATTCGTAATAGACCTTTACAAATAGATCTTAGTAAGCCACTTATAAAAAAAGGTATAGTAGAGCCACCAAAACCATTTATTAATAATAACGATAAACGAACTCGTTATTCTGATAAAGAATTAGCAGAATTTAAAAAATTGATTTTAGAAAAGTTTAAAGAAGCTCAAACGGATTATGATTTGCTTAAACAAACCTTAAGTAATGAAGATAATCATGGTACAGACGACACTTCGCCTTCATTTAAATTATTAGAAGATGGAAGCGATGTAATGAGCAAAGAAGAAACTGCTCAATTAGCTATACGACAAGAAAAATATATAATTAATTTAAAAAACGCTTTAATTAGAATAGAAAATAAAGCTTATGGTATTTGCCGAGTAACCGGAAAATTAATACCAAAAGAGCGATTACGTTCTGTACCTCATGCTACTTTAGGAATTGAAGCAAAAATTAATCAATCGTCTTAAACAATCTTTTTTCTAATTGATAGTTTAATTTAATTATAGATATTTGGATAATTTACTTTTCTCAATTAAATGTTAAAGAACTATAAAATCCCTCTACTTACTGTATTTTTTATTTTATTAATTGATCAGTTTATTAAAATTTACATTAAACTGCATTATCCTTTGGGCGAGGTTGGGCGTTTAGCAGATTGGTGTATTATTCACTTTACTGAAAATCCGGGAATGGCTTTTGGTTTTGAGTTTGGAGGAGAAATTGGAAAATTGGGCTTAAGTATTTTTAGAATCTTAGCTTGTATAGCTGGAGCATTTTATATTCGTTATATTATTAAAAAAGAAGAGCATCCAGGTTTTGTGTTCTCGGTATCACTTATTTTAGCTGGTGCTTTGGGCAATATATTTGATAGTGCGTTTTATGGTTTGTTTTTTGACCGAGGCACTTCTTTAAATTTGGATTTTAATGAATACATGCCTTATGATGGCATTGCAAAATTAACGTCTAATGGCTATGCCAAATCTATGTTTGGTTGTGTGGTTGATATGTTTTATTTTCCAATGATGAATGGCCACTTCCCAAGTTGGTTTCCTATATGGGGGGGCGAAGAATTTCAATTTTTTAGACCAATTTTTAATTTTGCCGATGCTTCTATTTCAATTGGAGTTTTTATTATAATTTTATTTCAAAAAAAGTTTACTAAAAAAGAAGAGTTAATTGAATCAGATTTGCCTTTAAACAAAGCCGATTAAACTCAATTAATTGAATATTATAAATAATTAAACACTATTCATAATTAATTGTTTTAATTGAATGAAAGAAGCAGTTTTATTAATAAATCTTGGCACGCCAGATTCTTCAAAGCATTCAAAAGTTGCCAAATATTTAACTCAGTTTCTAAATGATAGGCGAGTAATTGATATAAATCCTATACTTCGATTTATTTTAGTTAATTTAATTATTGTTCCCTTCAGAAGTTTTAAATCCTCAAAATTATATCAAGCGATCTGGACAAAAGAAGGCTCGCCATTATTAATTAATAGTATTTTATTAAAAGAAAAGCTACAAAATAAATTAGGCGAAAAATATATTGTTGAATTAGCCATGCGGTATCAAAATCCAAGTATTAAGTCTACTTTAAAAAAAATTAAAGAACAACTCCCATCTAAAATTCACGTGTTGCCTTTATATCCTCAATATGCAAGTTCGAGCACGGGAAGTACCATCGAAGAAGTTCTAAGTCAAATTAAAGGATGGGAAGTTATTCCAAGCTTAAATATTATCAGTCATTTTTACAATCATCCAGAATTTATAAAGGCATTACTGATAGAAGGAAAAAAACATAATCCAAAAAACTATGATTTTGTGATTTTTAGTTACCATGGCTTACCAGAAAGACATATAAAAAAAGGTTCATCAGATTATGGAAATAATACCTGTGTGCTTGGAGATTGTTGCAATAAAATTTCTATTAATAATCAATATTGTTATAGAGCAAATTGTTTTCAAACCACTCGTCATCTTGTTGAAGCGTTAAATATTGATGAAGGTAAATACTGTACAACTTTTCAAAGTAGATTAGATAATAAATGGCTTCAACCATTTAGCGACAAAGTAATTGAAGATATTGCTAAAAAAGGCGCAAAAAATATATTGGTTTTTTCACCTGCTTTTGTTGCCGATTGCCTTGAAACAATTTATGAAATTGGAGTGGAGTACCAAGAGATTTTTATCGAACATGGTGGCGAAAAGATTACTCTTGTTAACAGTTTAAATGCAAATGACGAATGGGTAAATGCATTAAAGGAAATTGTGTTATCTTAATTTAAATTGCTTTATCGTCAGATATTTTTGTATCAAGCGCATCTCTTAATCCATTACCAACTAGCATAAAAGATAAAACTAACAACATTATGGCCAGGCCTGGAACAAATGCGAGATAGGCTTTGTCCATTAATATATAACCATGATGTGCGTTTGTCATTTCTCCCCAAGATGGGACTGGAGGCTGAGCGCCAATTCCTAAGAAACTCAATCCTGCTTCCATTAAAATAGCCGAAGCAAAATTACTTGCTGCAATAACTACTACGGGCCCTATTACATTTGGTAAAATATGTTTAAAAATAATTCTATTATTTTTATAGCCTAGGGCTCGTCCGGCCTCAACGTATTCTTTTTCTCTGATACTTAATATTTGCCCCCTTACAATTCTAGCAACTTCTACCCACATAGTAAGACCCACTGCAATAAAAACTTGCATAACTCCTTTACCAAGAACTAGAGTGATAGCGATAACTAATAAAAGAGTTGGGATACTCCAAACTACATTAATTAACCACATAATTAAATTATCAATTTTCCCTCTGTAATATCCAGCAACCGAGCCTAAAAACACCCCAATTAAAATAGAAATAATAACCGAAATTAATCCAACCCCTAAACTAATTCTGGTGCCAATAATTAATCTACTTAGCAAATCACGTCCTAATAAATCAGTGCCCAATAAATATGTTTTTTCTATTATGTTTTTTGACTTTAAGATAGATTTAATTTCATTGATAGATTGAGTGGTTTTGTTAGTTTGATTTATTTGATAAAAACAAAGTGTTTGTTGAATAGAGTCATAAATTATAGGATGTTTTTTATCGATATTATAAACAACACTTGCTAGATTGAATGTGATAAGTGAACCATTGTTTGGCGTGTTGCCGGTATATTCTTCGATAATAATATTTGCGCCTTTAATATGATAATCAAAAAATGCATAATTTATATATTTGTCTTCTTTACCAAATAACATAAGTTTAAAAAAACCATCGTTATTACAAATTTCTTTATGCGAAACAAGTAAGTGTTTTGTTTTAAAGCCGGGATATTTTATGTGAAGTTCAGGTTTTTGATCGTTACAATAAGGCGTTTGATCTGAAGTAATAAGATAACCTAGAATAGAAATCAAACAAGAAAAAATAATCATAATAAGGCCAAACATTGCTACTTTATTATGTTTAAATCTTCGCCAAGTTTTAATACTTAGCGATTCTGATTCAAAATTTATTATTTTTTTCTTAAAAATCACAATTCTATTATTTCCATTTAGGTTTTAAAAAAAAGGACAATATGCCTATTATCAATACGTAAAAAGGGTATACAATCATAACAGGCAAACTAAACCAATTTAGATTTTTATTTTTGGTAAAGCTCGATGATAAAAATAACAACAAAATATCAATTATTAATTTTAAAAGAATAAATACTATTGCCGTAAATTTTAATTGGGGTAATAGATAAATAATTAGTAGCGAAATTAACCAGAATAAATTAACCAAAAAGCTAATTGCCGAAAAAATAAAATTAAAGCGATTAGGATTAAATTTAAATTTTGAAGCCCAACGTATTTTTTGTTTTACTAATGATAAGAATGAATAACAAGGATAGGTATAAACCATAGCGCTTGTAGATTTTAAATAGTTAATTTTAACATGCTTTATTTTTTTAACATCCTCTAGAAAAAGCACATCATCTCCTGATTCGATATGAAGGTGAGAATTATAACCAGTAGTTTTTTCAAACAAAGATTTACTAAATATTAAATTTGCCCCACTACATAAAAAAGAAGAATTAAAATAATTGCTTCCACAGGATAATAAGTTTAAAATAGAATTTTCAATGGCTTGAAGGGCCCATAGAATACCAATATTATTTGAAATGTTGATAGGCCCGATTATAAATTCAGCTTTTGTTTTTTGATGAAAATCAGAAATGGTTTGAAGCCAGTTTTTAGATAATGTAAAGGTATCTGCATCACGCAGGATTATTAATTCGTTTTTAGCAAATAAGATAGAGCTAGTTATGCTCTTTTTTTTTCCTTTTTTTTCTGTGTTAGATATAATCTGATAATCTATATTAGAATTTTGTAAAATATATTCTGATTTTTTAAGCGTATTATCAATACTAGCATCATTGATGAGAATCAATTGAATATTTTGTTTTGCATAATTTTGTTGAATAATAGAGTATAAGCATGTTTCGATTGTTTTTTCTTCGTTGCGCGCACAGATAATAATAGTAAAAGGAATTTGAGTGTTTTTTTCTTCTGTATTAAAACCTTTAGTTTTAAAAAATCCAATTGCTAAACAAATTAAGATTATTGAATATGCAAACAATAAAAAAAATGATGTTATGATAACGAAACTCATTTTTTTAAACCGGTTAATTTGAAATTAAAATCTTGTTTTACTAAAATAATGTATCCAACTATACTTGGCAAAACAATATTTAAGAACCAAAGCATTATTATGCTTAAGGCTAAATGAGACTGATTAATAGCCACACCTTTAAAAACAAATAAAGCAATAGCTGTTCTAATAGCCGCTTCTATAATACTGATCATAGGAATGATACTAGTAATTAAAAAGTACAAGGCAATGGAAATAAATATAGAAGAAGTAAATGCTTCGGGATTTAAAATATAAATTAATAAATTTAGTTGTAAGAAAAAAACAATATATCGTAAAGCTGAAAAAATAATTAATTTCGCAATTGTTTTATTATAAAACTTGTATTTGAAATCATTTAAAACGAATTTTTTACTTAATTTTTTCGAAACATAATTGAGAATTGAACTTATTTTTTTTATGCAGATAAATAATAAAAGTAACATTATCAGGCCGCCTAATATGATCGAATAAACTATCCAATTAAACTCTAGGTTAAAATCTTTTATTTTAAATGACAAAGCTGTTAATCCTATTAAAATAGTTATTGAAAATTGAAATAAACCATTTATAAAATGTAAAACAGTAATCATAGGTCGATTTTCGGATTTAAAAAAAAATATTTTTGCTAAAAATTCAGTTGAGCGACCCGGCGCAAGATTACCCATACAAACGCCACTATAAACCGATTTCATGGCAGTACTAAAATTAATTTTTTCAATTGGTGAACAAATAATTTGCCATTTGTACGACTCTATCCCCCAATTAAAAGGTATTAAAATTAAAGCGATTACTAAACAAATCAAACTTTTTTTAGAACTGAGTATATAAGTAAGTTCTTGAATGTTTTCTTGAGTAAAGCCATCTTTTAATCTGATATAAATGAAGGCGAAACTACCAATGCCAATTGCTAGTTTTAATAGAGTAGAAAGTATTTTTTTATGCTGTTTCAAATTAAGTTAAATTTACAGATTATACTAAAGCGATGATATTTAAAGTTTACAAATAAATTTATTTATCGACTTAATTTATTAAAATTTAAATGCCAACAAAAGATAGAATAATTTTAGGTGTAGATCCTGGAACCATTTTGATGGGTTATGGATTATTACATATAGACAATGCTATTTTAAAGCCGATTGGAATGGGGGTTATTAAATTAGATAAATACGAAGATCATGCAGACCGATTAAAAAAGATTTTTGAAAGAATTATTGGAATAATAGAAGAATTTAAGCCTGATGAATTAGCTATTGAAGCTCCTTTTTTTGGAAAAAATGTTCAATCTATGCTTAAATTAGGCCGAGCACAAGGTGTTGCAATAGCAGCAGCCTTAAGTAAAAATATTCCTTTTACAGAGTATTCGCCAAAAAAAATTAAAATGAGTATAACGGGAAATGGTAATGCTAGCAAAGAGCAAGTTGCTGCCATGTTACAACACATATTAGGGATAAAAAATGAACACCAATACTTAGATGCAACAGATGCTATGGGAGCTGCGCTTTGTCATTTCTATCAAAATAATCGGAGTGGAGTTAAATCTAAATCTTATTCGGGTTGGAAGTCTTTCTTAACTGAAAATCCTAAAAGAAAAGTATAAAAGCTAAAGATTTTAATTAACGTTTTAAAGAATTTATTTTTTTACATCCGATTAATTGATCGTAATAAGTTCCAAATTTTCGGTGGTAAACATAAATACAATAATCATTTTCTGTATCCCAGAAATTCCCTTCTGTAATAGTTTCGTCGCCACTTTTTTGGCTATCATTACTTAACACATAAATATAATTATAAAAGCCTTGTTTTAAGTAAAGCGTTTTTTCATAGCCCATTTTTTTGTAATTATAAATTAATTTACTTTTAGAATTCATTCTCCAATCCGTTAGTTTTCCTAAAATATAAAAATTACCATTACTTTCTGGTTTTGGATAAGGTAAAAAAAAGTCTACATATACATAATCAGATTCTAAATCTTGATTTCCCTCTGTTTCTCGATTTTTAATTAAAAAATTCCCATTAAAATCATTATAATATAAATAAGGTTTTGAATTACGAATAGGGTCGGGATATAAAACCGCGTGATTTTTCAATTGTTCGTCTTTATAAATTTCGCTAACTTTTTCGGTTAAAAATCTCATGCTCCGAACATCAAAAAAACGGAATTCGTTTCCACCATTAAAAGTACTTGCGTCATCTAACGAATAGGTAAGTTGATTCCCATTCATAAACGTTGGTTTAATATCTGTAACGGCATTGTCCCAACGATTATTTTGAGTGATCATCAATTTTACATCTTTATAGGGATTGTTTAATGCATAATTAGAACTAGTAATAGTAAAATCCAAATGTTGTTTTTGAAATTGATCGGTGCCACCACTATTTTGACTAAGAGTTGCTGAGATAGAAACCTTATTATCAAATACCATAAAACGTCTACTTAAAATGATATTTTTATCACTGTCGTATACATACATTATATAATTACCACTTTTAGTAAATTGAGTATTTTGTTGTGTTCTTAAATCTGGAAAAATAATGGAATAGTGAGTATATTTTTGGAAGGTATTGGAAGCAAAAGAAAAATTTAAAATGTTTAATTCGAAAAATCCGTTGAGGTATTCGCTAATCATTAAATCACTTGGTGTCCAATCTGCATTGCAATGCACAAATGTGATTGAGTATTGTTTTACATCACCATCAATATCATCAAAGCTTAATTCTAGCTGTTCATTTCCATCTAAAGAAATTAAGGGTGTTGCATATTCCCAGCTGATTTCGTTAAATCGAATAGTTTTAATGTTTGGTTTGTAATTAAAATCATCGTAACGCAATACATTATTATTTGTGTAATCTTCATCATTTGAATTGGTTTGGGAAATAAAAAATAAAGGAAAAGATAAAAGAAAAATTATTACAAGTCGAGTCATGTGATCAAAGATAAAGAAACATTTTGGGCTAAAATATATAGCCTATTTATCTTTTGCTGAAAAAAAAGTGATTTTACTTTCTTCTTTTTTAATTATTCTTTGGATGTTTTTGCGATGGGTTATAATTAAAATTAGGG
>Ga0114967_10003555_pt1 | contig 12767 bp, 13 predicted proteins | sample M_130628_MF_Meta_FD_92639 | JGI IMG/M metagenome (GOLD analysis project Ga0114967, IMG submission 92639) | Freshwater microbial communities from Lake Montjoie, Canada to study carbon cycling - M_130628_MF_MetaG | ecosystem: Environmental > Aquatic > Freshwater > Lake | place: Lake Montjoie... | reverse complement strand
TCCTGGTTTTAAGGTTGGAACTGCTTGGCGTTTTCGTAAAAAGGAAATTGATGCCTGGATAGCGGAACAAGAAAAAACAAACAAATAGAAAGAATGATGAAATTTACTGAAGATTCCAGAGTTAAAATTCCAACGATACTTCATCTAATCCGTCTTGGATATGATTACCTTTCTAAAGACTCTAATAGATGGGATGAAGCCACTAATATTTTCCCCGAAATTTTTAAAGAAAGTATCGTAAAAATTAATGAAGGAATAGAAGAAGCTGATACCGGGAGACTTTTGGAAGACGTAAAATTAGCACTAGAAAATGAAGATCTAGGCAAGGCTTTTTATGAAAAGCTAACTGCAACTTCCGGATTAAAACTAATCGATTTTGCCAATTTTAACAAAAACCGCTTTGACATAGTCACTGAACTACCTTGTAAAAATGGTGATGAAGAATTCCGTCCAGATATAACTTTGCTTGTTAATGGCATTCCGCTTGTTTTCATCGAGGTTAAAAAGCCAAACAACAAGGAAGGAATTATTGCCGAAAGAAACCGCATCAACAAACGTTGTCAAAACCCTAAATTCAGAAGATTCATTAACATTACGCAACTCATGGTGTTTTCCAATAATATGGAATATGATGATGAGCAGATCGAGCCGTTACAAGGAGCTTTTTATGCCTCTCCTTCATACCATGAGCCGAGTTTTAATTATTTTCGAGAAGAAGAAGTTTTTGACTTACAGTCGCTGCTAAAATCAGAAAGCGAGGAAGTTGAGAATTTGGTACTTAGAGATAATAGCTTAAATATAATAAAGCACAGTCCTGAATTTATCACAAACAAAGATCCAAATACTCCAACTAACAGAATTTGCACATCGTTATTTAGCAAGGATCGCTTAGCATTCATTTTAAAATATGGCATAGCTTATGTGAACGAAAGCAACGGCATAGAAAAGCATGTGATGCGCTATCCTCAGATTTTTGCAACCAAAGCTATTGATCAAAAATTAAGCGAAGGAATCAAAAAGGGAATTATATGGCATACTCAAGGAAGCGGTAAGACGGCTTTAGCTTATTATAATGTTCGTTATCTCACGGATTATTTTCAGAAAAAATCAGTAATTCCAAAGTTCTACTTTATTGTTGATCGAATTGATTTATTAACTCAGGCACATCGTGAATTTACAAGTCGTGGCTTAGTGGTTCACACCATTAATTCGCGTGATGAATTTGCTAAAGATATCAAAACAACAAAAGTGATTCACAACCACTCAGGAAAACCTGAAATTACTGTTGTGAACATACAGAAATTTGAAAATGATCCTGATGTTGTGAGTTCAAAGGATTATGATGTAAATATTCAGCGCGTCTATTTTCTTGATGAGGTTCATCGCAGCTACAACCCTAGTGGAAGTTTCTTGGCAAACTTAAGTCAGTCAGATGCCAATGCCATAAAAATTGGTCTGACAGGAACACCACTTTTGGGTAATGATTACAACTCAAAATCTCTTTTTGGAAACTACATCCACAAATATTATTACAACGCTTCAATTGCTGATGGATATACTCTGAGATTAATTCGAGAAGAGATTGAAACTTCATACAAGATGCAACTGAAGCAGCTTCTTGATTCGATAGAAGTTGAGAAAAATGGACTAGAAAGAAAATTTGTTTATTCTCATCCAAAATTTGTTGAGCCAATGCTCGACTACATAATCAGCGATTTTGAAAATAGCAGAATTGCTTTTGGTGATAATAGCATTGGTGGGATGGTGATTTGTGATAGCTCAGAACAAGCCGAAGAGATGTATAAAATTTTTGAGCAAAAATACCAAAGCAAATCTCTTGAAAATCATAAGGTAAAAACAGCCGCTCTGATTCTTCACGATGCCAACACAAAAGATATTCGCAAAGATCAGGTTGAGGACTTTAAAGCGGGAAAAATCGATTTTCTGTTTGTCTACAACATGCTTTTGACCGGCTTTGATGCTAAACGCTTAAAGAAACTTTACCTCGGCCGCGTAATCAAAAATCATAATCTGCTGCAGGCTTTAACCAGAGTTAACAGAACCTACAAAAAATTCCGTTATGGCTATGTAGTCGATTTTGCCGATATTCGCAAAGAATTCGATAAAACCAACAAAGCTTATTTTGATGAATTGCAATCCGAACTTGGTGACGAAATTCAGCATTACTCGCTACTGTTTAAGTCTAAAGAAGAGATAGAACAGGAAATTGAAAAAATTAAAGATGTCCTGTTTCGCTTTGATTGCGAAAATGCCGAAACCTTCTCAAAGCAAGTAACTGCGATTGAAGATCGTGAGTTAGTTAGATCGATTAAAAAAGCGCTGTCTGATGCAAAAAGCCTATACAACTTGATTCGACTATATGGCCATTTCGACTTATTGAAAAAACTCGATTTTCAGAAGCTTGGCATCCTTTATCGCGAAGCCAGCAATCATTTGGATTTGTTGAATTTCAGAGAAAATTTAAATACTGGAGTTGACACATCTAACATCCTTAATGTTGCTCTCGAAGATGTGATATTCATGTTCCGAAAGGTTAAAGAAGAAGAGTTAATCTTGGCTGATAAGCTAAAGAATATTTTACGCATCACTCGTGAAGCATTAGCTGCTAATTTTGACCAGCAAGACCCACAATTCACTACACTTAAAGAAGAGCTTGAGCGACTATTCAAAAAGAAAAATCTTAACGAAGTTACTCAGGACGAAATGAATGAAAATATCGACATTTTAAATCAAATTCATGATCGAGTTAAAGAACTTAATCGTGAAAATGCACTTCTCAAATCGAAGTATGGCAATGATACAAAATATGCTAGAATCCACAAACGCCTCTTAGAAAAAGGAACTCTTACTGAGCAAGAAAGAAAAATTTTTGAAGCTCTGAGCAGAATAAAAGAAGAAACGGACGAGCAAGTTTTACAAAACACTCAAATTCTAAAAAACGAGAGCTACTTCAACACTGAGGTTGGAAGAAAAGTTATCAAGCAGTTTGGAGATCAAAGCATCAAACTAAATCCCGATTCGGTGAAATACATAAATGCCTTGGTGGTGCGCGAATATATGGATGAATTCAATGGAGGTATTCACGCATGGTAACGCTAGATTTTGAACGAAAAACAAAAGAGTTAATTGATGGATTAAAAGGAGTCTGTGCTTCTTACGGGCTTGGTAATGACGGCAATGAATTTAAAATCATTACTCAGGTTTTTCTCTATAAATTTCTTAACGACAAATTCGCTTTCGAGATCAAAAAGATTGATAACAAAATTAAAAGCTCTGAAAAATGGGAAAAAGCTATTGCTGCGTTATCAGAAGATGAATTTGAGATGCTAAAGTTGCAACTTCCAGCTGATACTGCTCGCCTTAAAACTGAACATTTCATCTCAACTCTTTTTGAAAAACAAAACGAACCAGAATTTGCAAAACTTTTTGATGACACACTAAGGGATATTGCAATCACTAACAATGATATTTTTTCGGTTAAAACTGATGGCGGCGCTAAGGTAACATTGTTTGATCGTGTAAGTGAATTTATCACCGACACCTCAAAGCGTGATGCATTTTGTCGAGCCATTATCAATAAACTCATCGATTTTAGTTTCGAGAATATCTTCAGTCAGAAATATGATTTTTATGCCACAATTTTTGAGTATCTAATCAAAGACTACAATAAAGACAGCGGTGGTAAATATGCTGAATATTATACACCCCACGCTGTGGCAAAAATTATGGCAGCAATTTTAGTGCCAAGTGAAGTTCAAGGAAAAATTCAAAATGTTACTTGTTACGATCCATCTGCTGGATCTGGAACTTTATTGATGAACATTGCCCACGCAATTGGTGAAAATAGATGTAGTATTTACTCACAAGATATTTCTCAAAAATCATCAAGCCTGCTGCGCTTAAATTTGGTTTTGAATAATTTGGTTCATTCAATTCAAAATATCATTCAGGGTAATACTATGCTTCATCCTTACCACAGAGATGAAGGAAATACTCTAAAAAAATTCAATTACATCGTTTCTAATCCGCCATTTAAAATGGATTTTAGCGATTTCAGAGATGATCTAGACTCTCCTGAAAATAAAGAACGCTTCTTTGCCGGAATTCCAAAAGAACCAGCTAAAGATAAAGAAAAAATGGCAATCTATTTGCTATTTATTCAACACATCATCTTCTCTTTAGCAAGAGATGGTAAGGCTGCAATTGTTGTTCCAACTGGCTTCATAACCGCTCAAAGTGGAATTGAAAGAAAAATTCGCGAGAAATTAGTTGATGAAAAAATGCTTGCGGGAGTGGTCTCAATGCCAAGCAATATTTTTGCAACTACTGGCACTAATGTTTCGATTCTTTTCATCGATAAGAATAATAAAAAAGATGTCGTTTTGATTGATGCGTCAAAACTTGGAGAAACTGTTAAAGAAGGTAAAAATCAAAAAACAGTTCTGAGCGAAAATGAGGAAAATAAAATCATCAATACCTTCAACAAAAAAGAGGTTATTGAGGATTTTTCTGTGGTTGTTTCTTATGATGAAATTAAAGCTAAAAATTACTCTTTAAGCGCTGGTCAATATTTTGATGTGAAGATTGAGCATTGCGACATAACAAAAGATGAGTTCGAAAAAAAGATGAGAAATTTTAGAGAAAATTTGGAAAAAATGTTCAAGGAATCAAAGAGGCTTGAAGATGATATTAGAGATGAATTAGAGAAGTTGAAAATATGAAAATGATCCCATTATCAAAAACTGCGCAATACTCAAAGCATAAAATTGAAGCCTCTCTAGTTTCTTTGGAAAATTTTGTTACTACCGACAATATCTTGCAAAATAAACTCGGCGTAACAATCGCAACAAATCTTCCACTTGGATGCAAAACAATGCCTTCTTATCAACCTGGAAATATACTGGTTGGCAATATACGTCCTTATCTAAAAAAAATCTGGTATGCAAATCGTAGTGGAGGTAACTCACCAGATGTTCTGGTTTTTGAGGTAAATAAAGAATTTGACTCAAAATTTATTTATTACTCTTTGTTTAGAGATGACTTTTTTATCCATATGATGAAAGGGTCGAAAGGAACCAAAATGCCGAGAGGCAACAAGGATCAAGTTTTAGATTTTCTGATTCCGGACTTTGAATTGTCAGATCAGAAAAAAATTGCCTCTGTTCTCTCTGTTCTCGATGCAAAAATTGAACTCAACAATCAAATCAATGCCGAGTTAGAAAAAATGGCAAAAACCATTTATGATTACTGGTTTGTGCAATTCGATTTTCCTGATGCAAATGGCAAACCTTACAAATCATCAGGTGGTAAGATGATTTGGAATGAAGAATTAAAAAGAGAGATTCCTGCGAAATGGAATGATGGAGAGTTAAATGATATTGCAAATATTACCATGGGTCAATCACCGCTTGGTGAATCTTACAATGAAAAAGGTGATGGAATGATATTTTACCAAGGATGTACAGACTTTGGTAACAGATTTCCAACTGTTAGAAAATTTACTACTCAACCAACTCGTTACGCAAAAGAAGGCGACATATTATTGAGCGTTCGCGCCCCAGTGGGAACTTTGAATATTGCAAAAGAAAATTGTTGTATAGGTCGAGGATTAGCAGCGTTAAACAGCAAGGATAATTGTATCGCTTATCTTTTTGGTGTGTTAACAAATTTAAAACAAATTTTCGATAGAAGAAATGTTGATGGAACAACATTTGGATCAATCACAAAAGATGACCTTTTTACGCTGAAGGTGGTTCGACCAGAGGATGGGGTGTTAAAAAAATACAACGAAATGATAAATCCGATATTTCAGAAACAGAATAAAATTGAATTTGAAAACCAAAAACTTGCCGAACTTCGTGACTGGATTTTGCCAATGTTAATGAATGGTCAGGTGAAAGTTTTAGATTAAAGGAGAGAAATTATGCTTGGAAAACTAGAAAAAGTTGAGCTTCGTGAAATATGGCAAACTGAAGGACAGGATTTTACGCCTTGGCTTGCGCGTGAGGAAAATTTGGAAATGCTTGGAGAAGTGATTGGAATTGAGTTAGAACTTGAGGCTCAGGAAAAAGATGTGGGTCCGTTTAGAGCGGATATTTTGTGCAAGAACACCGAAGATGACAGTTTAGTTTTAATCGAAAATCAGATTGAAAGAACAGATCACAAACATCTTGGCCAGCTTTTGACTTACGCTGCCGGATTGCAATCTGTAACAATTGTTTGGGTGGCAGCAAAATTTACTGAAGAACACCGCGCCGCACTTGATTGGCTTAATGAAATTACCGATAAAAAATTTCGCTTCTTTGGTTTGGAAGTTGAATTATGGAAAATTGGCAATTCTGCTGCAGCACCAAAATTTAATGTAATTTCCAAGCCAAATAACTGGAGTAAAACAGTTTCTGATGCAGCAAAAGAAATTGAGAATCAAACCACTTCTGAAACTAAAAAATTGCAATATCGCTATTGGTTGGAGTTGGTTGATTATCTTGAAGAGGTAAAATCAAAAATTCGTCCGCAAGAGCCAAGACCACAACATTGGTTAACTTTTACAATTGGTCGCAGCGGCTTTCATTTAAACACGCTTCTCAACACTCGTGAAAATAAAATTGGTGTTGAACTTGTAATTACCGATAAAGATGAGGCAAAGGCGTTTTATCACCTTCTTTTGAAAGATAAGGAAGCAATTGAGAGGGAAATGGGATGTGCTTTAGAGTGGAAGGAAAATCCTGAAAAAACTCAGTCAAAAGTTGCACTATTTAAAAATGGCAACATCGCCGATGAAAAAGACAGATCTGTGCAGCAAGAGTGGATCAAAAATACTTTGGAAAAATTTGATTCTGTTTTCAGACAAAGAATCAGAAACCTTTAATCTGAACTCAATATCACTGCTGTGAACTCGCCACGAGTTGCAACAACTTTTAGATTCTTTTTCCCGCATTCAAAATAGCCTGTGTATTTTTCATAATTTTTAATTGGCTCGCGTTCAAGGGTCAGAGTAAAGAGATTAACGCCAGCGCGCTCAGTTCCTTTAAAATCCTTCAAATCATAAAATGATTTTTTGGCAGAAGTTGCTGCCATTGAGTTCACTGCTTCTTCAAAAATATCGATCAGTTTTTCAATTTCCTGATCGCTGCATTTTTCATTTCTGACATCCTCAATAAATCCTTTGTAAATTAATCGGTTCATAAACTTTTTTAAAAATTGCTAAAGTGTCACGAAACCAATGAACGCTTCGTTTTAAACACTTATCAAGTGGAATGATTGAGAATCTTTACTTAGTGCAATGTTCCTCAAATTCCTGATTAAAATTGTCGATTTGGCGGAGGGTTTCTTCGGACATTGTGCCGTATTCTTCTTGACTGACAGTTATCGGATTTGCCCACAAACAGAAGCTATTTGCGGATATATTTTTGCATCCGGCGCTTAACAGCAGAAATATCGTCACCACGGCGATTTTCTTGGCGTTTTTTTGATTCAGTTGCATCAGTAAAATCTTCTTCGAGCTGTTTGGTTTTTTGGGATTTTTTGCCGTAAAAATTGCCTAATGTAAAAATGGTGATTATTGCGCCAGCGATTGCCGCTAATCTTGCTAATAAGTTTGGGATCATTTTTTGTTTTGCCTTAAAAGTTCGAGTAATCCTGAGCCAATCAAAGCCGCACCGACATAAATTAAGCTATCTGCGCATCCATCGAGTCGATCAAAAGGTGTTGCTGTGACATGGCGTAATCCGTATAGAAACAGGATAAATTTCATCAGTGAGCCGATGACTAAGCAAAAAGCTCCAGCAAGTCTCTTTGATGATTTATTGCCGTTAAAATCTTCTAAAAATTTGCAAGCCATGGTTAGTTGGTTACTAATTCAAAATGTGGTAAGTCGTAAAAGTTTTGATCTTTGAGATCATTGTCAGAATCCCAATCGCCGCCCCAGCGGATTTTTATGTTCAGCATTTGTGCGATGCCCTGAACTTTACCCGCGAAATGGTAAAATTTATTTTTGTCGTTCCAATCAACTGGCCATGGCGCAACATCAACTGCGAGCGATGGTGTTTTGTTGTGCATGCCGCCTGACTTGATTTTTGATTTGCCGGCGTTGAATGCTTTTAGCTGATCTTCATCTGATCTGTGTCCTTCAATGATGGTGCAGTCGTAATGCTTAATCACCTCGTTGAAGAGCTTCTGTAAATCTGGGTGGCAAGTTGATAATTTTGCCAATGAATCTTTTCCAAATTGTGGCATAAATTTTTTATTTGAGTTTGATATGATCGCCAAGAAGAGAAATAAATCCGGCGGTTAAAATGGTTACGAAGCCGATTACGATGCACTTAACCAAAATTCTGAAGCTGTCCTTCTTCGCCATACGAAATGCCTTTAGAAGCTCGCGCAAATCACGAATATCAGTTGGTGCGTTTTCATCATGAAGACCAAGTTCGGTTAAGGCTTTTTTGGCACCTTCTTTGGAAGCCTGCTCAAGCAATAATTCCAATTCGCATTTGGTGATAATGAATTCTCCCTCGTCAGATTTTTTAATTTTACTCCACATCGGATAGTTTGATGATTGCGGTTACTTGAGTTGTGAATCCTTGGTCAGTGAGTGAATGATTAACGCTCGTGATGATCCAATTTTTGTTTTTTAAATATTTGATGTCGGTGAAAGTGATCTTGTTTTCGGCGCTGAGTTTTGGATTTCCTGTGGTAGAAAAATTTAAGTTTTCTGCGCCGCGTTTAAATTCAGCGAGCTTGGCTTTTGCTGCGGCAAGCGCTCTGTCGGCGCTGACAAATTTATATCGCATTGTGTAAGCTGGATCGCCAGTTCCGGCAAAAACATCTTCTTCTTTTCCAGTAGCAAAATTATGCCATTTGGCAATTACCTTGCCGAATTTTTCCATGTCGGAAACTCGCAATTTCCAATCAGAAATTTGTGCGGCAGAAAGTTTTGTTGTTGGCAATTCTTTGCCATTTTCTGAAACGCTGATGCCTCTTCTAAAAAAGAGTAGCCTTCCAAGTGACAGCTTTGCAAAAGCACCGTAACTTTGCGCCAGAGTGTTAAGAAAAGAGATGTCGCTTTCGTCAGTTTGATCTAAATGCGAGATGTAGATTTGTTTAAAATATTCATCTATCGCTGCCTTGAAACCATGGTTGTTGGCAATTGCTGTGATGATGCCAACCAAGGTGTAGCCGTGCCAAGATTTGCTTTTCGGTGCTTTAATTTTTTTGGTTAAATTTTTGTCGAGAGTGTTGCTTGCTTTGCCAGTGATTCGCATTTGCAAAGGCGGCGATGAAATTTCAACATCATCTACGATGTAGCTTCCCATCTTGGTTAGCGGTTTGTCTTCATAACCAAGAGAAACTTCAAGAACAGCGCCGCGCGGTGGGATTTCCAATTTCTCATCGCGGTTGTCTAAAAGAATTTCGCAAGTGTCAGAAACCAAACCAGTTTCATCAGTGATGTTTATGGAGACCAATCTTTGCGCGATTAACGCTGTGACATCTTTCTTATCAGCAGTAATTTTAAATGCGGGATTCACGACCAAAGTTTAACGCTTTCTGTTTCTTCTTCCTGAGTTAAATCCGGCAAAATAATTTTTACGCCGGCGGCAAAAATGCTGCCAAGTTCTGCAAGGTGACGATTAGCTTCTAAAACTTTTTCAACTGTTCCCGAAGTGCTTCCATAATACTTCCAACAAATTGCATCAAGCACATCGCCATCTTTTGTGACATAAGTGATCATATTGCTTTAACGATGTTTTGGATAATGCCTTTAACACCTGGCTTTGCATCTTCGCCATAACGCTTAAGGCTGATTGAAAATTCAATTTTAAGTGGTGCGCCATCTTTCATAAAAACGCTTTGATTTTCTGAGATTTTGACAATGCACCATTTGCCAAAAGCATTGCCATTTCCTGAAATTAAGAACAATGGTTTGCCAATTCCTGCTTCGGCGCGCATCAATGTCACTTGACGAAGTCCGCCTTTGAAGTGCGGATAAATTACGCCATCAAGATCAATTGTTTCCACGCCAAATCCGGTGAATTGTAAAGCTGGATCAGCACCAATTCTGTTAACTTCCTGCCAGCGATATTCGCTTTGTCTTTTTAGACTTTGAAAGGCGGCAGAGCTGATTGCAAAACGATAAGCGCCAAGAATCATCATCATGTTGATTCCAAGCGCGCTGTTTAGATTCAGCTTGCCGCCTAGGTTTTTAAAAGAATCGAAGATCATTGATCGTAATTTAAAGCGAGTTTTCTTGCTGATAATTTTCTGAAAGTTTCATCAATGGCGATGCGCACCTGATCAGCGATTTTTTTCTCATCCATATTGCCGCCAGCATTGATGGTGATTGGTGCAGAAATTGAAATTTGCTGTGCTCTATTTCCACTTGATGCAGACGAAATATTTGGCATTTCAAAAGATGGAATTTTGCCAATATCGCTTTTGTTTGATTCAAGATTACTAACAACATTTCCAACTGTTGAAAAAGAGTTTGGATTTTTTGCATCAGAATTTCCGCTGACAAAATTCCATGCTTTTCCTGCAACATTTGAAATTGATTCAACAACTGATTTTAGTGGCTCAACCAGCTTCATTACCCAATCAAAAGCGCTTTTTACCCAACCGATAATTCCACTAAAAATATTCTTAAAAAATTCTCCAACCGGCTTCCAATTAGCAATCAGCAAAGTTGCAGCAAGTGCGATTCCTGCAATTATGAGACCAATTGGATTGCTGATCAAAGCCAAACCCATTGCGCGAATTGCGGTCGCGATCACCGGCATCGCCAGACCAACTAGAGTGATCGTGGTTCGAAAAGCAATCAACGCACCTTGTGCCGTTAAGAATGCACCTCTGATAAAAGTAAAAGCATAACCAAGCGCGATGGTGGCAATTTTAAGTCCAATAACGCTGACAACAGTCAGTCCGATATATTTGGTTAATACCGGAAACTTTTCTGAAAAATTACTGACCTTCAAAGCAACACCTGCAATTTCTCTGGCAGTTGTTGAGATGGTTGGAAGCAAGGTATTTCCAAGTGAAATGCCGATTGATTCAACTGCTGAATCAAGTTCAAGAAAAGAACCACGCGCGGTGTTGCTTAATCGATCAGCCATTCTTTTCGCCGTGCCATCAGCGTTATTAACTTTGTTTAAAACTTCATCAACTGAACCAGTTTCAAAGCCTTTGAAAATTGCGAGCGCTCCTGATGTTGAATAAGTTCCAAAAATGTCTTTGATAACACCGAGCTTTTGATCGTCAGAAAGGTCTTTTGTTGCTTTATGTAGGTCGCGCAAAATATCGACCATTGAACGCATTTTGCCTTTGTCAAAAATCTTAACACCAAGACCTTTTAATCTGGTTTGTGCAAGTAATGCTTCCTTGGCAACATCGGGCATTTCTTCAGCGCTGATCTTCATTTGATCGCGCATTTGACCTAAAGCCTTTGCGCCAGCTCTTGCAGGCGCAGCAAGACGTAAATACGCCGACCTGAGCATTGTTCCCGCCATTGTTGCCTGAATCCCTGCATTACTTAAAACACCGGCAAGTGCTGTGGTTTCTTTCAAACTTCCACCAACTGCCGCTGCCGCGGGTGCAACGAATTTCATCGTTTCACCGAGCATTTTAACATCTGTGTTGGTGGCAATTGCCGCTTGTGCCAAAACATCTGCCGCTTCACCAGCTTGTTCAGCTTTCATGGCAAAACCATTCAGAATGTTTGAAACAATCTCTGCTGATTGTCCCAACTCCATATTATCGGCAATTGCCAAGTTCAAAATTGCCGGAGTTGCTGCTAGAATCTGATTGGTATTAAAGCCAGCCATGCCCAGAAATTTCATGCCTTGGGCAGCTTGAGCGGAAGTGAATTGAGTGGTATTACCTAATTCTCGCGCTTTTGCAGTGAGCTTTTTAAATCCTTCAGAGTTTGCTGCTTCTTCGGTAACAGCGCCGACTTGCGCCATCGCATATTCAAAATCTACCGCTGGTTTAATGGTGGAATAAAGAACCGCTCCAAGCGCAATCGCATCTCCCATCTGCGCGCGATAGTTTGCGCGGTTAGAGAGATTTTGAGATTTGGCATCGGCATTGGCTTGAAGGGATGCCTGTCTCTTTTTTAAAGTTTCAAGAGTCTTTCCTAAAACCTGTTGTTGCTGATTAAGGTTTTTGAAATCAACACCAGCAGCGCTTAAAGCTTTTCCCATTTCACGAGTAGCTTGCGCTGACTCCATGAAAGCGGTTTTAGTTTTTTGCGCCGCTACTTCTGCTTTACGGAAATTATTCTGAAGCTCTTTAGATGGTTTGTCGGTTTTGCTGATTTCAGCGCTTAGAAGATTCAGTTTTTGTTTCGCATCAAGATATGCGAGTGACGCTTCTTTTGTGGCACGCGATGATTTTCTAAAAGCCTCAATATCCGCTGCTTTGTCATTAACTTTCTTGATTGCATCACCAAGTGCAGAAAGCTGTTTATTTGCTCCACTGAAAGAATCTCGGAAAGACTTTCCCAAATCAGCACCGATTAAAATCGATACAGCAGCGTGAGCCCCGTTAGCCATTTTTTATTCTACAGATTCTTTTTGAACTTTTATTGCAGCATCAAAGAAGAGTGAAAAATCTTCCTCGGTTAATTCTGAAATTTCAGAAAGTTGCCAGTTGGTTATTTTTGAGAGGATGATGATTGCGCTGATGACATCTCCTCGGAATTGAAAAAACCCAAATACAATTTTTGTAAATTTGAGTAATCAGCCTCATCAAGCTCT
>Ga0114967_10003553_pt1 | contig 12770 bp, 11 predicted proteins | sample M_130628_MF_Meta_FD_92639 | JGI IMG/M metagenome (GOLD analysis project Ga0114967, IMG submission 92639) | Freshwater microbial communities from Lake Montjoie, Canada to study carbon cycling - M_130628_MF_MetaG | ecosystem: Environmental > Aquatic > Freshwater > Lake | place: Lake Montjoie... | reverse complement strand
TACGCAACCGGGCATTGCACCATTGGCAATTGCGTTATTGACAATCGTATCAATTGCATTTAATTTTGAACTGGTTAATCCAACAGATTCGGGTATTGTGTAATTGAAATTGGCTTTCGTTATAATGCCACTACCGAAAGGCAATTGCTCACAAACTGTTACCGGAAGCTTTCCTGTTGCATTACTTTTTGCTTGTAATAATCCAATAGCAGCAATTTGCGTAAAGGCATCATCTTCATAACAAGCCACTAGATTTTGTGCATTGCAATAGTTTTTAATAGCATAAGGATTCCCAAATGAAAATATAATTGCATTCTTTTTTTGTTCTACTGCTTGTAACAATGTAACAGCATCTTTGCTTAAGCCAAAGTTGTTGGCTGGTCTGCGATTATAATTGTGTAATCCAACAATTATTATTTTCTTTTTGCCTTTTATTTTTTTAAGAATATTGTTCAGGGAAGTAGAATCTTTATAATCCATCAACAAAATTTTTGCATGGTAATTCTCTTTCAGCTCGGCTGCAAAAGTGTTCATTTGATTGATACCAATACCTACGTAAATAATTTTCTTTTTTGAAAATAGAGGTAATAATTTTTTATTTTCTAAACGTAACAATGTAAGTGCTTGTTCACTTAATTTTTGTTTGATAGCATTTGTTGCAGCGTTCAAATCTTCAGCAAGATTATCCAAAGCAATTGGGGTGTTGGTATGTAAACCCAAATGGTATTTGCTAATTAATACTTTTTTTAGTTTTGTATCTATATCGGCCTGTGTAAGTTTTCCGGTAGCAATTGCCTCCATAATTTTTTGAATGCTATTGGCTACATCACCAGGCAAACACAACATATCATTTCCGGCAATCAAACTCTGAACCGCAGCTTCTCCCGCAGGATAAAACTTTGCAACACCCTTCATTTCAAGCGCATCAGTAAAAGTAAGTCCGTTGTAACCCAGTTCATTTCTCAATAAATCTGTTACATTTTTTTTAGACAATGATGTAGCCTGATTTGCCGTGCTGTCAATTGCAGGAATATACAAATGTGCCATCATCATACTGCCAACACCGGCTTTGATTAATTCTCTGAATGGATATAATTCCAGACTATCTAATTGTGCCCTTGATTTATTGATTACCGGCAAATCAAAATGACTATCAACTGCAACATCACCATGACCTGGAAAGTGTTTGGCACAAGCCATTACGCCCATGTCTTGCATACCTTTCATGTATTGAATGCCAAACAATGCAACCTTGTATTTGTCTTCTCCAAAACTTCTATCGTTGATAACAGGGTTGTTGGGATTGTTGTTTACATCAATATCCGGAGCATAATTTACCTGTATGCCCATTCGTTTGCATTGTTGACCAACAGCTTTACCAAACTGATAAACTAATTGTGCATCGGCAATTGCCCCCATCATTAACTGACGAGGAAAATTAATCACACTATCCAAGCGCATGCCCAAACCCCATTCTCCGTCAATCGCAATCATGAGTGGGGTTTTGGCAATATTTTGATAGTAGTTGGTTAGTGTTGCTTGGCGAATAGGTCCTCCTTGAAAAAAACACAAACCACCTACATTATACGTTTTAATTAAGTTGGTAACTTGATCTATATGATCTTTTCCAAGATTGCTGTGTGCACGGATGATCATTAATTGAGCAATTTTTTGCTCTGGTGTTAAAGTATTGGCAACACTGTCTGCCCAATGAATTGCAGCAGGTGTTTGTTCAGAAAATTTTTGTGCAAATGAAACAGGGATACCGACACTAAACAGCACTAGGGCAAGACAAATTTTTTTCATACAGGAATTTAAAGAAGCAATTTAATATAAATTGGCAAGTATGAAATTTTTTATGGGGAATTCAACCCAAAAAAATGCTAATATTTGAAAATGTATTTAAGTGTGAGTTTATAGGGCAACCTCATAGCGATTTTTTCAAAAATAGCATTGTTATAAATCATCAAATATCATTGCCAGATTTGCGCAATAAAAAAAGCCACCCTAAAAGATAAAAGGGTGGCTGTATATTTTTAAAAAAAAGAGAATTATGCTTCTGCGGTTGTATCTTCTTATTCGGGTGTTTCAGTAATTTTTAATTCAACAGTATGTGCTTTTAAAAAAGCAAACCATTTTACCATTTTCACTCTACCATGTTTCGTATCCTCACGAACCGTGGTGGAGTGTTATTTATTTTCTACTGTAGTGTCTTTCGCTTCCACCGATAAGTCCAATTAAGCCGAGAGAGAAAAACAGGTTGTCGTTATTTAATGAGTAATAAGCTACAGAATCTGTAACTCTTTGGTTTGTAAATAATATACTTGTAACCATAGATCCGTCCATCATATTTGTCGCAGAAGATATTTTATATGTACCTGAATTTAAAGTCATATTATTCTGTGTTAATGAATATGTTCCATTTGTGTTAAAAATAAAAACTTCTGTAACTCCTGTACTTTGTGGTGTTGAATTGTATGCTGGGTTGTTTTCACGTTGTATAGTCCAATTCCATTGTCCAAAAATTGTACTTTCCGTATTGTCTTTTTTACAAGAAGTAAATAATGGTAGTCCAAATAAAAAAAGGATACTTAATTGTTTCATATTGAATTGTTTTAAAAATCAAATTTATTACTATAAATCATCTAATATCATTGATAATTTTTAAGCAATAAAAAAAGCCACCCTAAAAAGAGTGGCTATATATTTTTCAATAAGAAAATTATGCTTCTTCATCCGCAGCTTCTTCATCAGGTACTTCAGTAATTTTTAATTCAACATTATGTGCTTTTAAAATAGCAAACCATTTCACCATTTTCTTCATATCGCTCGGATACACTCTGTCAAAATCCATATCGGGATATACTTTTTTCATGTATGCCGTTACTGCTTTTGCATCTTTTTCATCAGGTAATTTCTCTTTGCTTGCATCCATTGCCTGCAATACTTGTATCAGGTTTTCATTTTCTCTAATGGTATATACTTCTATACTTTCCAAATGCGAAAAGTTATGTATTCGGCTACTCACAAATTTGGTAGTACCGTCTTCTATACTTTTTACAATTGCACCATCGGTTTTGCTGGCTACTAATTCAAATAAACCCGGTAAACCTGTAACTGATATTAATTTACTGTATTCCATTGTTCGTTTTTATAGGACTGCAAATATAGGCTGCCATTTGAATAAGCAAAGTGAAAATTGCTACAACACTATAGAAGGCTCTTGTTGGCTAAGGCAATGAAAACTTCCCAAGCCCCAAATGATTTCGGTAGAATCGATGCCAATTACTTTTCTATCTGTAAAACAAGATTGTATAATTTGTAAAGCAACATCATCTTTTGCACAACGAAATGTAGGGACAATTACATTTTTATTGCTGATATAAAAATTGGCATAAGAAGCCGGTAATCTTTGGTCTTCATAAATCACGGCATCAGGCATTGGTAATTCTACAATGTTCAATTGCTTGCCATTCAATAAGCGCATGGCTTGCAGCTGTTTTAAATTATGCTGGAGTAATCCATAATTTTCATCGTTTTTATTTTGTTCAACCACAGTGAGCACGGTGTCTGCATTCACAAATCTTACTGTATCATCAATATGTCCATCGGTATCGTCACCCACAATTCCTTCTTCTACCCACAATATTTGTTCTACGCCATAATAATGAATGAGGAATTGTTCTATTTGTGCCTGATTCAAATGCGGGTTTCTATTTTCATTCAGCAAACATGCTGTAGAAGTTAATAAAGTTCCGGCTCCGTTAAATTCTACCGAGCCGCCTTCCATTACAATTCCCGGATGAAACACCGGAAGATTGTAGTGTTTTCCAATTAAAGTTGGAATAACATCATCTAAATCAAATGGAGGATATTTTCCACCCCAGGCATTGTAACCCCAATCTACAATAGCTTTCTTTTTTTCGGTTCGATGCAATAAAAAAGCCGGACCATGATCCCTGCACCAAGCATCATTGGTAGGGTGTATAAAAAATTCAACTTTCGAAACATCAACATTTGCTTGTTGTAAATGATTCAAAGCAAATTGTCGCATTACAGCATCATTCACATTTATACAAACCCTTTCGCTTTCTGCAAGATGTTTTATAAACGTGCTGTAATATGGATAAATAGTATCAATTTTCCCGGGCCAAGATGCTTCTTTGTGAGGCCAGCTTAACCAAGTTGCATCATGTGGTGCAAACTCCGCAGGAAAGTAATAGCCAAGGTTTTTGGGCGAGTCAGAAAGACTGAAGTCAGGAAGACCGAGGTCGGAAGATTTTGAGTCAGAAAGTCCGAGGTCGGAAAGTTCTGAGTTTGGAATATTGTTGTTATTATTATTCATAATTTTTTATTTTAGAGATTTGCGAAGTGCTGCGGTCATCACTCCTCCCCATCTATGAATCGCTTCGTAATTGGCTGATAACTGTCAATTCTTCTGTCTCTTAAAAATGGCCAATGTGTTCTGTATTGATCTGTTTTTTCAGTATCTATTTCAACTACAGTAGTTTCTTCATCGTCGTGTGATGCTTTGTACAAAAGGCTTCCAAAAGGATTTGATACAAAACTTCCGCCCCAAAATTTCATTAATCCATTTTGTTCCAAACCAACTCTGTTTACACTTATCACATGCACTCCATTTGCTACGGCATGACTGCGTTGTATCGTTTGCCAAGCGTTGTACTGTTCGGTATTAGTTGCTTCATCTTGTGCAGTTGCCCAACCAATTGCAGTAGGATAAAATAAAATTTCTGCACCCATCAAAGCTGTAATTCTTGCTGCTTCCGGATACCATTGATCCCAGCATATTAACACACCTATTGTTGCAAATTTTGTTTTGAAAATTTTGTAGCCTAAATCACCCGGTGTGAAATAAAATTTTTCGTAATAAGCAGGATCATCAGGAATATGCATTTTACGATACTTGCCTAAATAATTTCCATCGGCGTCTATTACAGCAGTGGTGTTGTGGTAAAGTCCTTGTGTTCTTTTTTCAAATAAAGAAGCAATGATAACAACGCCCAATTCCTTTGCTACAACACTTAATGCATCAGTTGATGCACCAGGAATTGATTCTGCCAATTTGAAATTTTCATAATCTTCTACATCGCAGAAATACAAAGAAGTAAACAACTCCTGCAAACAAACAATCTGAGCGCCTTTTGCAGCAGCATCTTTTATTTTACCAATTGCTTTTTGCATGTTGTCGTTCTTGTCTGCCGAACAACTCATTTGTACCAATCCTATTTGAACTTTACTCATAGTAATACAATTAGGTTGCAAATGTAACTATTGGGTATTAATTAATATTTTTATGCTCGTATAAAATCATTTGAAACAATGGCATCTGCAGCAACAAGCATTCAAGCATATTTAGAAACAATTCCTGACGACAAAAGAAATGCTGTTGAAAAACTTTGTTCTATTTTCAGAAAAAATTTACCCAAAGGCTTTGAAGAAGCAATGTGTTATGGCATGATTGGTTATGTAGTTCCGCATAGTATTTATCCCAAAGGGTATCATTGCAAACCCAATCAGGCATTGCCTTTCATCAATATAGCAGCACAAAAAAATTTTATTGCTGTGTATCACATGGGTATTTATGCAAATCCGGATTTATTACAATGGTTTGTAGACGAATTTCCCAAACATACTTCTGCAAAATTGGACATGGGTAAAAGTTGTATTCGCTTTAAAAAACCGGAAACGATTCCTTACGAACTGTTTAAGCAATTAGCCGAAAAAATGAGTGTTGTAGATTGGGTTACGTGTTATGAAAATAGTTTTGTTGCTAAATCAAAATAAAATGGCTGCCCTTTATCCAATATTGTTTTGGTTCATAAAATGAATTAGACGCTGCTTAGCTTTTTTATTTACTTTATTGTGCATGAATCCGGTCCAGCCAAAAATTAATCCCCTCAAACCCAATGCTTGCCTGCACCAGCGGTAATAATTAAATGCATCTGAATGTTCTAAAATAACACCATCATTCATGCGCATATAAGCTTTGCATTTATTGATAACCCTTCTATTGGTAGCAGAAAAAAGATAAGAAGCTGTCCAGTCGCAAGTATAATATTCACCATCATCAGTTTCAATATTGCTGAATTGTAAAGAAAAATCTTTGGCACTCGTACACAACATTTGCCACATTGCTTTGGTTTCGTTGCCAACCAACAAACCAAAAACTGGATCATTAAAAGGAATATTATCTGCATAACAACTATTCATTGTAGCAAAATCTTTCTGTTGAAATGCAGTGTAAAACTTTTGAATCGTAAGCATGTTATTATCCATAGTTCAATATTAAATAATTATCTTTAATAGCAGTCACTATTCATGTGTTTTAGTGCTATTTACTTTGAGAAATATGGAAAATAAACTTTCAGAATTTTTAAATAGTAAAGTCTTATTATACAATCATCCCAATTTTATTGCAGATGATCCTGTTTGTATTCCGCACAAATTTAAAAAACAGCAAGACATTGAAATTGCAGGTTTTTTTGCAGCTTTATTGGCTTGGGGCAATCGTAAATCAATCATTAATTCGTGTAACCATTTAATGAATTTAATGGATAATGCTCCGTACGATTTTATCATGAATAAAAATGAAAATGGCAAAGATTATATTCCACTGATGAAATTTGTACATCGAACATTCAACGCTACCGATTTATTGCATTTGCTAGATTTCTTACATTTTCATTATTACAAACAATCCGAAAAAAGTTTGGAAACAGCTTTCAGCAAATGGCTACAACCTAATGATGACAATATTGAGCGAGGATTGAATGGATTTTATCATTACGTTTTCAATGCTGAATTTTTTGAAGATTATCCAACCCGAACACAAAAACATATTGCATCCCCATTTAAAAAATCAGCATGCAAAAGATTGAATATGTATTTACGATGGATGGTACGAAAAGACAATTGCGGAGTAGATTTTGGCATCTGGAAAAACATACAACCCAGTCAATTAATTTGCCCAATTGATGTACACGTTTCAAGAGTTGCAAAACGGTTTGGATTGTTGCAAAGAACACAAACCGATTGGCAAGCAGCAATTGAATTAACCCAATGTTTAAAACAATTGGATACACATGATCCTGTGAAATATGATTTTGCATTATTTGGTTTGGGCGTAGTTGAAAAATATATTTAACACTATGGAAGATTTGATCAAATCAGGAATTGAAAAAGAGGCGGGCATTGAATTGGCATCAGACTGGCATCAGCAGTTTGTAGATTATATCCGTTTTTTAATAGACACAGATTTTGAAAAGTTGGTCTATTTATTGTATCGTATTGATGTTAGTGAACAAAAAATCAAACAGTTACTAGAAAATAAATCTACCTCCGATGCGGGGGAAATAATCGCCAATGCAATTATTGAACGGCAGAAAGAAAAAATGGTTTCCCGTAAGCATTTTAGGTTTGATGATACTGAGTCAAAAGAAGAAAAATGGTAGAAAAACACCGGTATTTTAATGAACTTATTCACTACCTGATTTTTGAAGTTGTACTATCTTAAATTGCACCCATGATTGATATTTTAAGTGGATTGAATGAACAGCAAAAAGAAGCTGTAACACATATTAACGGACCGCTGATGATTATTGCCGGTGCAGGAAGCGGTAAGACAAAAGTTTTAACCACACGTATTGCTAATTTAATGGCGCATGGGGTAGATTCATTTAATATTTTGGCACTTACGTTTACCAATAAAGCCGCTGCCGAAATGAAGGAGCGTATTGAAAAAATATTGGGCAATAATGAAGCAAGGAATTTATACATTGGAACTTTTCATAGTGTTTTTGCAAGAATTTTAAGAGCAGAAGCCAATCGTTTGGGATATCCCAGCAATTTTACCATTTATGATTCTGATGATACCAAGAGCGTATTGAAAACGGTAATCAATGAATTGAATCTGGATGACAAACACTACAAGCCAAACGTAGTGTACAACAGAATTTCAGGAGCAAAAAATGCCTTGGTTAGTGCTGCAGAATATGCAACGGATTATTACATTCAACAAGATGATATGCGGGCTAACAGACCTGCAATTGCTCAGATTTATGCTGCGTATGCTGCACGTTGTTTTAAAAATGGGGCGATGGATTTTGATGATTTGTTGTTTAAAATGTATGAACTTTTAAAGCATCATAATGAAGCATTGGTAAAATACCAACACAAGTTTAAGTATGTGTTAATTGATGAGTATCAAGATACCAACGCCGTTCAATACCAAATTACAAAACTCTTGTCTGCCGTACATGAAAACATTTGTGTAGTGGGTGATGATGCACAAAGTATTTATAGTTTCAGAGGCGCTACCATTGAAAATATTTTACAATTTCAAAAAGATTATGATGATGTAAAAGTGGTGAAGCTGGAACAGAATTACAGAAGCACACAAAGTATTTTAAGTGTTGCCAATGAAGTAATCAGTAAAAACAAAGGGCAATTACCAAAAGAATTATGGACAGAAAATGAAACCGGTGAAAAGATAAAAGTAGTTCGTACCATGACGGACAATGAAGAAGGAAAATTTGTTGCCGATACCATTAAAGAACAACAATTACGCAATCATTTTCACAACAACGAATTTGCTATTTTATACAGAACAAATGCACAAAGTAGGGCATTTGAAGAAAGCCTTCGCCGACAAGGAATTCCCTATAAAATTTATGGCGGATTGAGCTTTTATCAACGTAAAGAAGTAAAAGATCTAATTGCTTATTTACGATTGATTGTAAATACCAAAGATGAAGAAGCATTGAAAAGAATTATCAATTATCCTGCCCGTGGAATTGGTAAAACAACAATAGAAAAATTGGTAATTATCGCCAACGAACAAAGTATTACAATGTACGATGTAATACAACGTGCAGGCGAGTTTGGCTTTAAAGCAGGTACATTGGAAGCGTTGCAGAATTTTGTTACCATGAACCGGTATTTCCAAAGTTTACTCACCGATAAAAATGCGTATGATGTAGCGGTACAAGTGGGTAAGCATACCAATATTGTAAAGGAATTATTTAACGATAAAACCACTGAAGGTTTAGCTCGTTATGAAAATATTCAGGAATTATTGAACTCTATTAAAGAGTGGACTGAAAGCCCCGATAATGAAGATGGAGAACTCGTTAGTAAAAACTTAGGCGCTTACTTACAACAAATTACTTTGCTTACTGATACAGACAATGACAAAGAAAATGCAGATGCTGTAAAACTCATGACTATCCATGCTGCAAAGGGCTTGGAGTTTAGTTGTGTTTTTGTTGGCGGCATTGAAGAAACTTTGTTTCCAAATGCAATGAGCATTAACACAAGAGAAGAATTGGAAGAAGAACGCAGGTTATTTTATGTGGCTGTTACCCGTGCTAAAAAAATGTTATGGCTTACCTATGCCAATGCGCGCTATCGTTTTGGGAGTTTGGTACAAAATGAACCAAGCAGATTTTTAGATGAAATGCCTGAGCAATATTTAGATAAAAGTTATGCCGGTGGCGGAGCGAAAAATCAAGGATTCAGCAATATGGGTTCGGCATTTCAGCGAATGCAAAAAGGATTTGGCAGCAATGATTACAATGACAATGCACATACAGAAAAAAAATATGGAGCACCGCCTTCTAAAAAAGAAGCGAAGCCTGCATTCTTAGCGCAAGTACCTCCGGTACAAAAAGTGGTTAACCATATTCCATCAACCAACTTTGAACCAAGCGATACAAGCGATTTGCAAGAAGGCCAAAAAGTAGAGCATCAGAAATTTGGCTTTGGTATTGTGAAAAAAATGGAAGGTTCTGCACACAATCCTGTTGCTACCATTGACTTTGAGAACAATGGCGAGAAAAAAATTATGCTAAATTATGCCAAGTTGAGAATTGTTATTTGAGGTTGAAGAGGTTCAAAGAGTTGAAGTAGTTTAAAGAGTTTAGGAGTTCGGTAAGTTCATCCAAATATTTTCAACCAAAAAAAATAAATTTTTTATGGGTTTACGATTAGGTGATATTGCTCCGAATTTTCAGGCGAACACCACTTTGGGATTCATTGATTTTTATGCATATCTCGGAAATAGCTGGGGGATTTTATTTTCACATCCCGCAGATTTCACACCCGTTTGTACAACCGAATTAGGTAAAACAGCTTTATTGCAAGAATCATTTGCAAGCAGGAATATAAAGGTTCTGGCAGTGAGTGTAGATGATATTGATAGCCATCATAATTGGATTAAGGATATCAATGAAACACAACAAGCAACTGTAAATTTTCCCATTATTGCTGATGAAAAAAAAGTAGTAGCCGTGTTGTATGATATGATTCATCCCAATGCATCAGAAACACAAACAGTTCGTTCGTTGTTCATTATTGGTCCCGACAAAAAAATAAAACTGATGATTGTTTATCCTGCTTCTACCGGAAGAAATTTTTATGAAATACTTCGTGTAGTCGATTCGTTGCAACTAACCTCAAGTTACAGTGTTGCAACACCTGCAGACTGGAAGCAAGGTGAAGATGTAATTGTAGCACCCGCAATCAGCACAGAAGATGCCATTGAAAAATTTCCAAAAGGAGTAAAAGTTATAAAGCCTTATTTGCGATATACGCCGCAACCGGTTAAGGAGTAAAAATATAAAATAAAAACTCCCCAATTTGTATTAAAAATTGAGGAGTTTTTCTAAGATTTGAAAAGAATTTATTTATCCATCTATCAAATGTGTTAATAAACCATCTCTTAATTTAGGTTCAAACCAGGTGCTTTTTGGTGGCATTACATTTCCACTATCAGAAATATCAAACAACTGATTGATTGTTACAGGAAATAAACTAAATGCAACTTTCATATCACCACTATCAACTCTTCTTTCCAATTCTTTTAAGCCTCTGATACCACCTACAAAATCAATTCGTTTGTCGGTACGTTGGTCAGCAATTCCTAAAATTTTGTCTAAGATTAAATCAGATAAAATTGTTACATCCAATACCCCAATCGGGTCGTTAGTATAAGTTCCTTCTTTGGCAACTAGCTTGTACCAGTTGGTATCTAAGTACATTCCAAATTCGTGCAATGTTGTAGGTGTAACAATTTCATTTCCTATTAATTCTACATCAAAACTTTTGCTTAACTCAGTTAAAAAATGCTCGTTATCCAAACCGTTCAAATCTTTTACCACACGGTTGTAATCCATGATGTACAATTGATTGGAAGGAAATAAAGTAGTTAAAAAATAATTGCTTTCATACGTAACATCATTGCCCAAAGCTTTTCGGACTTTTGCTGCTGATGCTGCTCTGTGATGCCCGTCTGCTATGTAGGTACAAGGAATTTGTGTAGCAAATATTTCTGTGATTGAAGCAATTGTTTCGTCTTCATTTACAATCCAGATTGTATGTTGAATAGTATCATCAGCTATAAAATCGTACACCGGACTTTTTATTTTTTTCCAGTTTTCAACAATGCTGTCGATACTATCATTATTCCGATAAGCTAAAAAAACATTTCCTGTTTGTGCACCGGTAGTTTTGATGTGATTAATTCTGTCTAATTCTTTTTCAGGACGAGTAAATTCGTGTTTTTTAATGATATCATTTTCATAATCATCTACACTACTTACGGCTACCAAACCCGTTTGGCTTCTTCCGTTCATAATCAGTTGATAGATATAATAACATTCTTTGTTTTCTTTAAACAATACATCTCTTTGCATAAAAGCTGCCAAGTTTTGTTTGGCAGTTTCATATACTTCTGGTGCATGTATATCTGCACTTTCAGGCAAGCTAATTTCACTTTTTGTAATGTATAAAAAAGAATGATTGTTGCCTTGTGCTTCTACTTTTGCTTCTGCACTATTCAACACATCATAAGGGCGGCTTGCTACTTGTTTTGCAAATTGTGCTTGAGGACGTAAGGCTTTAAAAGGTTTAATAATACTCATGAATATGTTGATTGATTTGAATTAAAATGCTGTGATAATTAACTATGCTTTGCAGCAAAGTTTTTCATTAAATCGGTAATGGCTATCACACTTTCCATTGCCAATGCATTGTACATGCTTACTCGAATGCCGCCTACTGTTCTGTAACCTTTTACACCAACCATACCGTTGGCTTTGCATTCGTCTAAAAATTTATTTAGAAGGTCTTCGTTGTCTATAAAAAACACGGCATTCATATTACTGCGAGATGTTTTATCAATTCTGCAATTAAATAATGGTAAGCTATCAATTGTTTTGTACAACAAAGTTGCTTTTGCAATAGCATTTCGTTCCATTATTTCCAAACCACCTTCCTGCTTAATCCATCTTAATGTAAGCATTGCTACATAAATTGCAAAAACGGGTGGTGTGTTTAATAAACTACCTGCTTCAATATGATTTCTGTAATCCATGATAGCCGGAATTTTTCTTTCAATTCTACCAAGAATTGATTTTTTTACAACTACCAAATTCACTCCAGCTGCACCCATATTTTTTTGTGCACCGGCATAGATTAAAGAGAATTTTTTAAAATCGATTTGCCTGCTAAAAATATCGCTGCTCATATCGGCAATCAAAGGAACATCTGTAGTTGGAAATTGATGCCATTGTGTTCCTTCTACGGTATTGTTTGAAGTGATGTGTAAATATGCAGCATTTGAAGGAATATCAAAATTTTGGTTGATGTAGGTATGTTTTTTATCCGCAGAGCTTGCAATTACATTTATATTTCCAAATAAACTAGCCTCTTTAACCGCTTTGTTTCCCCAAATGCCATTATCTATGTAAGCT
>Ga0114967_10003548_pt1 | contig 12777 bp, 11 predicted proteins | sample M_130628_MF_Meta_FD_92639 | JGI IMG/M metagenome (GOLD analysis project Ga0114967, IMG submission 92639) | Freshwater microbial communities from Lake Montjoie, Canada to study carbon cycling - M_130628_MF_MetaG | ecosystem: Environmental > Aquatic > Freshwater > Lake | place: Lake Montjoie... | reverse complement strand
TCGCCACCGGGACCACCGGGCTTGCCAGCGCCGCCGGCGCCACCGGGCCTGCCCTCGCCACCGGGACCACCGGGCTTGCCAGCACCGCCGGCTCCGCCGGGCTTGCCTGCGCCACCATGACCGCCTGGACCACCGGGCTTGCCCGCGCCGCCGGCGCCACCGGGCTTGCGCTCGCCACCCGGACCGCCGGGCTCGCCTGGTTCATGCTGCGGGGGCTTCTTGCCGCCCTTGCCGTCGGGCTGCTGTGCTGGATCCTGCGCGCTGACCGCGGCCGGAGCCGTCGCGAGCGCCGCCACGGAGAAGCTGCCTGCGAGGAATGCCGACGCAATGATGGTGAAGTGCTTGCCGTTCATGTCGATTGACTCCTTTCGTCCCTGCTGATTTGCCCCTTTCCCCGGGAGGGGACCGGAATTCCGGTGGTCATCGACCCGCTGGCGGGATCGGCGTGATTCTTCGGACCCTTGCGGAAGCGTGCCGGGTGTTGTGCCGGTTGCCATGGATCATGCCATGACGAACGCCGCCGCGCGGGATTCGCGCGGCGGCGTTGGATATGCATCGATCGTGATTGCTGCTCAGGCCGCCGGCGGTGCCGGAGGAGCCGGGGGTGCGGGCGGAGCCGGCGGTGCGCCGTTGCCCTTGCCACCATCCTTGCCGCCATCCTTGCCGCCATCCTTGCCGCCATCCTTGCCGCCATCCTTGCCGCCGTCCTTGCCGCGGCCGCGCCGCTCAGCCATTCCCTTGGTCATCTCTTCGGCGCTGATCTTGCCGTCGCCGTTGGCGTCGAACTTCTTCATGCCCTCCCACAACTTGGCCGGCACTTCGTCCTCGGTGATGAAGCCGTCGCCGTTCTTGTCGAGGGTCTTGAAATCGGGGCGCTTGCGCTCGCCGCCCTTGCCGCCTTCCTTGCCGCCTTCCTTGCCGCCTTCCTTGCCGCCGTCCTTGCCGCCGGCACCCTGGCCCGGGCCCTGCGCGGGATCCTGGCCGTCGTTGGCCGGCGGCTCGATGGCGAGTGCGCTACCGGCGAAGGTGCAGGCGAGGAACGCCGGTGCGATGAACGCGAACTTCTTGCTGAGCATGAGAATCAGGTCCTTTCTGTGGACTGCCGTTGCCGCGAACGCGGCGGAGGGGACCGTGCGGATCGAGATTTTTGCGACGGCGGCGGCCGCGGCTTCGCAGGAAGAACGGGCCACCTTGCCGCTGATTTCGAAGGGATTTGCCGGAATCGCGATCCGGCCTACGCTCCCCGCCCATGAAGAGCCCGAACACCCTCTGCGGCGTCATCCTGTGCATCCCGCTCGCCTCGTGCGCGTCACAGCCGGCGGCGCCCGCAGCGCCGGTCACCCACCGCCTCATCGGCCAGGACCGCGGCCAGGTCTCGATCCTGTCCTCGGACGGCACGGTCGAATGGCAGGTGCCATGCGCGCACAACTCGCACGACCTGTCGGTGCTTGCCGACGGCAACGTGCTCATGCACCCGGCGCCGGACCGCATCGTGGAGATGACGCCCGCGAAGCAGGTGGTGTGGAAGTGGAAGAGCGTGCCGGTGCCGCCCTATGCGGGCCGCGTGGAGATCCACGGGTTCCAGCGCCTGCCCGACGGATCCACCATGATTGCGGAGACCGGCAACCTGCGGATCATCGAGGTGTCCCCCGGCGGCGCCGTGCTGCGTTCCGTGCCGATGCAGGTGGAGCACCCGGATTCCCACCGCGACACGCGCCGCGTCCGCAAGACGCCGAGCGGCACCTACCTCGCCTGCCACGAGGGCCTCGGCCTGGTGCGCGAGTACGACGCCTCCGGCAAGGTGGTGTGGGAATACGCGCTCGACCTCAACGGCCAGCCTGCCACGGGCGGCCACGACGGCCACGGCATGTGCGTCTTCAATGCCGTGCGGCTGGCCAACGGGAACACGCTCATCGGCGGCGGCAACAACAACCGCGTGATCGAGGTCACCCCCGCCAAGCAGGTGGTGTGGTCCATCGAGCGCGACGAGCTGCACCGCGCCGACGGCCGTCCGATCCACCTGTGCTGGGTCACCGGCATCCAGGCGCTTCCCAACGGGAACGTGGTGGTGGGCAACACCCATGCCGGCGAGGGCAATCCGCAGATGTTCGAGGTCACCCGCGCCAAGCAGGTGGTCTGGACGCTCGACGACTGGAAGACCTTCGGCAACGACCTCTGCACCGGCTGGCTGCTCGACGCACCGGCCGGCACCGTCCGCTGAAACGGCACGGCCCGGGCGAGTGCCCGGGCCGTGCCCGAAGTTGCATGGTTCGCAGGCCTTCGCGCTGGGTCAGTTCCAGAGCGGGAAGTACTCGAGCGCCACGATCGGGAAGTTGACCTGCAGGCCGACCTGCTGGTTCTCCTTGCCGTCGGTGACCTGGTAGCCGTAGCCCATCTGGATCAACGACTGCGGGCCGAAGAAGTTGTAGCCCAGGTTCGCCGAGATGAGGTAGTTGTCCTGGTCCGACTGACCCGGCTGCGACAGGTTCTGCTGGGTGAAGACCACGTCGGTCTGCCAGTTGCCGTAGTTGGAGATCAGGCCGACCGTGTAGTAGTCGCTGGAAGCGCCGTCGATGCCGTCGTTGTTCCAGAAGTGGACGTACTCGAACATCGGCCCGATGGTCCAGTACTGGGCATCGAGGGTCTGGTTCTCGTCGCCGTTCACGATCCACTGCCAGTAGCCGCCCGCGTTGAAGCCCTTCTGGTTCGCCGGGGCGCCGTCGCCGTCGCCGAACTGGATGTAGGCCACGTTGACCTGGAGCGTCGGGAACAGCACCGGGATGTTGTCGCCGCTGTAGCCGATCATCCAGCTGTCGGCACCGCCGCCGGTGCCAGGGCCCGAGGGGGCCGACGGCTGGGCGAAGATGCCGCGCGACATGAACGTGGTGTCGACGCCGAAGACGGCCGCGTTGAGGGCGTGAATACCGTAGCCCTCGTCGCCCGTGGACAGGGTGGCGAGGCCGCCGAGCAGGCCGCCGAAGTTGTAGCTGTTGACCAGGTTGGTGTCGAAGATGCCCGGCAGGATCAGCGGCGCAATGCCGAACGGCGCCGTGAAGCGTCCGGCGATGATGCCGGTTCGCTGGTCGCTCCACTGGATCCAGATGTCGCCGGCGGTGATGCCCTCGCCGTACATCAGCCAGTCGTCATTGTCCTTGGGCGCGCCCACCTGGCCGAGCTGCATGTTGACGTTGACGGTGATCTCGGGGGTGATCCAGATGTATGAACCCCAGGAGACCTGGGAGTTCAGGTTGTTCATCGGGGTGCCTTCGCTCTGGTAGACCCAGTTGAACTGCGGCTGGTAGGCCATGTTCACCCAGGGTCCGTGCCATTCGCCGGCGGTGTCGAACATGTCGCGGAACAGCGCGAAGGGGCGCGGGTCCGGCGTGTTGCCGCCGCCCTGCGCGAACGCGGCGTGCGGCGCGCACCAGGCGGCGAGCGCGACGATGGCGACCAGGACTCGACGGATCGAGGCGTTCAGGGTGCAGTTCACTTGGCACCTCCTTCGGTGATGGCGGCGGTCTTGGTGGGAACGCGCGGTGCGAACTCCTGCACGGCGGCGGCGATCACCTTCGGATCGGTGTTGAGGGCGAAGCGCTTGAAGATGCGCCCGCCCGGGCCCACCAGGTAGATGTCCGTGGAGTGCCGCACGGTGTAGGAGCCGTCGTCCTTCTTGGGCTGCGGCTTGTAGCCGACGCCGAAGGTGGCGGCCACGGCCTGCACCTCCTCGGGGCTGCCGGTCAGCGCGATCAGCGGCAGCGGCGCGTTCTGCGCGTAGTCCAGGAGCGGCTGCCCCTGGTCGCGCGCCGTGTCGACGCTCACGAAGACGTAGCGCAGGGTGGGGCGGGTCTTCTCCTGGTTCAGGATGTCGTCCACCTCGGTGAAGGTGGCCAGCGTGCGCGGGCAGGCGCCCGTGCAGCGGGTGTATCCGAAGGTCATGAGCGACAGGCCGTCGCCGAGCTGCTCCTGCGTGAACGGCTTGCCGTCGCCGAGCTTGAGCGCGAAGGGGCCGCCCATGGCGTTCGGGTTGGCGGCCTCGACGGTCTGGTGGCTGGTGTCCTCGGGGGCGCCGTAGCCGTCGCCATCGCGGACGGGCGGCATCGGCTTCGTCGGGTCGTAGCAGCGCACCTTCTGCATCATGCCGCCGTCCTCGTGGCAGAGGATGTGGCAGTGGAAGACGTAGTCGCCGATCTGGCAGGGCAGGTCGAAGGGGATGATCACCTCGATCTCGCCGCGCACCGGGATGTTGACGTTGTCGCGGTGGCTGTTGAAGGCCACCGGCACGCCGTTGATCTTCGTGACCTGGAAGTCGGTCTGGTGGAAGTGGAAGACGTGGAGCTCGTCGGTCGAGTTGCGGACGATCCACTTCTCCACCGTGCCGTACTTGATCAGCTGGTCGATGCGGGTGCCGTCGAAGTAGCGGTTGTCGATGCGGAAGTCGTTGTCGGTCTCGCTGAAGACGATGGTGCGGGTGTTGTCCACCTTCACCTGGCGCAGGTCGCGCAGCGGGTCCGGGCCCTCGGGAGCGATCGGCAGCGCGATGGGCTTGGCCACCGGCTCGCCTTCGCAGGCCATGGTCAGCAGGTTCTCCGCGCTGTAGCCGTCGCCGCCGGGACCGGTACGGATCTCGGAGGTGTGCAGCTTGTAGCGGCCGGGCTTGCTGAACTGCACCAGGATGTCGACCCGCGAACCCGGGGGCAGCGGGTAGCGGGTGACCTCCTCCATCTTGTTGACGGGGTTGCCGTCGGTGTTGACCACCCAGAACTTCTCGCCGCCGAAATCGAGGTAATAGAAGATGTTCGGGCCCTGCGCGGAGAAGCGCAGGAGCTTGGTTTCGCCGGGGCGGATGGCGATGTCGGGGAACTTCTGGTCGTTCACCAGGCGGTACGTGGGCCACGAGACCTGGATGCCCTGGACCACCTCGCCGGTGAGGCCCTTCTGGTAGTCGTGGAGCACGCAGTTGTGCTCGGTGATTCCCTTGAGCGCCGGCCAGCGGTCGAGCTCGCCCTCGATGATGATGGTGCCCGCGATGCCCTGCATCACCTGGCGCTGGGTGGTGGTGTGGCTGTGGACGTGGTACCAGTAGGTGCCGGGGTGGTGGTACTCGGGGATGCGGAAGCGGTACGTGTACTGGTGGCCGATCGGGATGATCGTGAACACGCTGTCGCCGTAGTCGGCGGAGGCCACCTGCATGCCGTGGAAGTGGATGTTGGTGTTCATCTCGCCGTCATTGATGACGGTGAGCTCGAGCAGGTCGCCCGGGTGCATGCGCAGGATCGGGCCGGTGTACTTGCCGTCGAAGCAGGAGGTGGTCAGGTCCTGCTCGCCGGCCCTGATCTTCTGCTTGGTGATGTGGACGGTGGCCTTGCAGACGCCGTCGACGCTGCGGACCGTCCTCGATTCCTCGAAGGCCGGGCGCGGCAGGGGCTCGTCGCCGCCAAACCAGGACAGGCCGTACATGGACGGCTTGTCGCCGAGGCCCATCTCCTTGGTGTACGGAGCGTTCTCGGGGCCGGGGGTCTGGCCGGAGGTCTGTGCGGGGGTCTGGGCGGCGGTCGCGAGCGCGAGCGCGAGGATGGCTGCGGTGAGCATGGTGGTTCTCTTGTGGCCGTGTGGGGCACGTGCGTGCGTGTGTGACCCCGTTGGGCGTGGGATGGTACCCCGCCGTGGGTGGTTGGGGGTGGGTGCGTCCATACACTCCGTCACCATGGAATCAGCCGGAAACGGATCCTCCCAGGCAGCCCCGCCGCTCTCCCGGGGAACGCTGCTGGCGGTCCTGGTGGCCGCGCTCGGGTACTTCGTGGACCTGTTCGACCTGGTGCTCTTCTCCATCGTCCGCATCCCCAGCCTCAAGGCGCTCGGGATCACCGATCCGGAGCAGCTGACGCTGGTGGGGAAACGTTTGCTTGACGTTCAGTTGGTGGGCATGCTGCTCGGCGGAATCGCCTTCGGCATGCTCGGCGACCGGCTCGGGCGGCTCAAGACGCTGTTCGGGTCCATCCTGCTCTATTCGGTGGCGAACATCCTGAACGCCTTCGTGACCGAGGTGTGGCAGTACGAGGTGCTCCGGTTCGTGGCGGGCTTCGGCCTCGCGGGCGAGCTGGGCGCCGGAATCACGCTGGTGGCGGAGCTCCTGCCGACGGCCAAGCGCGGGATCGGCACCACCATCGTGGCCACCATCGGGCTTTCGGGCGCGGTGGCGGCCGGCCTGGTGGGAACCGAGGTGGCGTGGAACCACTGCTACCTGATCGGCGGCATCATGGGGCTTGCGCTCCTGGCGCTGCGCGTGGGCGTGGTGGAGAGCGGGCTCTTCACGCGCGCGCAGTCGCACGGCAGCGGTGTCTCGCGCGGCAACCCGCTGCAGCTCCTCTGGCCACCGCGGCGCTTCCTGCGCTTTGCGGCGGTGGTGCTCTCGGCCATGCCCATCTGGTTCGTGGGTGGCGTGATGTTCATCTTCGGTCCGGAGATCGGGAAGGCGATGGGCATTGCGGAGCCCATCATGCCTGCCAAGGTGATCCTCTGGGCGTACCTCGGCGTGGTGGTGGGCGATGTCGCCAGCGGGCTCATCTCGCAGTTCCTGCGCAGCCGCACGCGGACCATCATGGGATTCCAGGCGTTCCTGGCGGCATCGATCGTCCTCTTCTTCGCCATCGCGCCGCGCGGGCCCGAGGCCTTCTACGGCATGATGTGCCTGGTGGGCGCGGCCACCGGCTACTGGGCCATCTTCGTCACCACGGCCAGCGAGCAGTTCGGCACCAACCTGCGTGCCACCGCGGCCACCAGCGCGCCCAACTTCGTGCGCGCGATGGCGGTGCCCATCACCAGCATCTGGCTGGCCATGAAGCCCGGCATGGGTGCGGTGCAGGCGACGCTCACGCTCGGCGTCTGCTGCGTGGCGGTGGGCATGGTGGCGGCGCTCGCGATGGACGAGACGTTCCACCGGGACCTGGATTACCTGGAGCGGTGAGCACGGGCGCGCGCGTCGGCGACGCGTGCCGGGCGCGTCACTTCGACGGCGTGGCGGGGGTTGCTGCGGACGTCTTGGTGACGGTCAGCGCGGTCGCTTCCTGCAGTTGCTTCGCAGCGTCGGCGCGGAGCTTGGCCTTGAGCTTCTCGCCCTCCTCCTTGGTCATCTTGCCGTACTTGACCTCGGGCATGCTGCTGACCTCGAAGCGCTCCATCATGGTCGCCTGCTTGTCGCGGACCGCGATCAGGCGCTTGCGCACGTCGCCGCGCTCGCCGTCGCTGGCGGCTTCGTCGTACTGCTTCATCAGCCGCGCCGCGTTCTCGTCGCACTGCGAGTTGACCACCATGATGTCCGAGTAATCGCGGTTGCAGGCGCCCAGCACGCAGACGGCGGCAAGGGCGATGGACGCAACGGTTCGTGCGGTGTTCATGCGCGGAGTGTAATCCGCACGGTGCTGCCGGGTAACTTCCCTGCTTCGCGATGACCGCCTTCCCGACCACGTCCCGCGCTTCCGGCGCAGAGCTGATGGACTCGGCATCGCCCGATGCGCGGATGCTGGCCGCCGAGTTCCGCCTGCTGCGGCGACTGAACCGGTGGACGGCGGCGGCGGCGGCGGTGGAGAGTGCCGTGGACGGCGTGATGGGGGCCGCGCGCGGCGACGGTGTCTCGGTGGTGGATTTCGGCGCAGGCTCCGGTGACGTCGGGCGCGCGTTCCTGCGCACCGCCGCGCGTCGCGGTTGGAACGCGGAATGGCTGGCTGCCGATCGGAGCGAGGGCGTCCTGGCGATTGCCGCCGCCGACGGCGCTGCCGCGGGACTGCGGTTCGCGTGCGTGGATGTCCGTGCTGCTGCGGCGACGGTGGGGGAGCGGTCTTGCGACGTGGCGCATGCATCGCTGGTGCTCCATCACCTTGCCGATGCAGACGTGGTGCACGCCCTGCACCAGATGGGACGCGTGGCGCGCCGTGCGGTGGTGTGGAACGACCTGATCCGCGACGGCGCGGGGGTTGCCGGTGCGCATGTCATGTCGTTCGGTGGTCCGGCAGCGGTGCGTCACGATGCGGTGCTCAGCGTGCGGCGCGGGTTCACGCTGGATGAGGCGGAGGCGTTCGCCGAGGCCGCCGGGCTGCGCGTGCGTTCGGTGCGTCGCTGGCGCCATGGTCCGCGGTTCGTGGTGGTTGCGGAACCGGCGTCCGCGGCACTGCCGCCGCGCCGGCCGGTGATCCGCGCGGACGGGATTTCCGCCGGCTTTGCGGCCCGGCGCGTCGTTGCGGAAGCATCGCTCGTGGTCCATGCGGGCGAGGTGCGCGTCCTGCTTGGCGCCAACGGCGCCGGGAAGACCACGCTGCTGCGCACGCTGGTTGGTGCGCTTCCTCCGACGTCCGGCCGCGCATGGTGCGACCGCGCGTTCGGTCCGGTGGGCTACCTGCCGCAGGCCGGCGGGCTGGTGGCGGGGATCGACGCGCGGTCGAACGTGGAGTTCACGCTTGAAGCCTGCGGCACTGCGCCGGCGCGCCGCGGGCCGGCCGGCGACGCTGCGCTCGCGGCGTTCGGCGCGCGGGAACTGGCGGGCACGCGCGTGGATCGCATGTCCGTGGGCCAGGCGCGGCGCGTGGCGCTGGCCGCGGCGTTCGCGGCGGATCCCGCGGCGATCGTGCTCGATGAGCCGGAGGCCGGGCTGGATGCGGCGGGGCGGGCGCTGCTCATGGATGCCATCGTGGCTGCCGCGAAGCGCGGTGCAGGCGTGCTGGTGGCGACGCATGAACCCGACGCACTGCGCGCGGCGTGCGGGCGCGCAGGCGTGCCGTTCGGCGAACATCGCCTGGAGGCAATTCGATGATGCTGCGCGCCGTCGTGCATGCCGCGGTGCTGGCGGTGATTGCCGGATGCGCGGCGACGCCGGCCGGCGATGCGCGACCGATGCGCCGCAACGGGCCGTCGACCATCGTCGTCCATCTTCGCGGGCTGCGGCCCGAGGACGGTGCGGGTCCGGTGGCCGTTGCCGTCTGGGGCGATGCCGCGGGCTTCATGCGCGAAGGGAAGTGGGTGGATGCCCGTTCCGTCACGCTTGCGGAATCCGCGGAACCCGTGGTGTTCGCAGGCCTGGAGCCGGGCATGTACGCGGTGAGTGCGTTCCATGACGTGGCCACCTCGGGAAGCCTGCGCCGCGGCATCTTCGGCATCCCGATCGATCCGTGGGCGGTGTCGAACACCACCTCGCCGATCGCACCGCCCTCCTGGAAGAAGGCCGCATTCGAGGTGCGCGAGGGGACCACCGAGATCACGCTCGAATTCATGCGGAATCCGGGGGCGCGCAAGTGAACGCGTGGTCATCGTTCGCGGCGGCGCTCTACCACGGCCTGCACGTCGCCACCGCGGCGCGCGTGCACTGCATCGACGAGGGCGGGATGGCGGCGCTCGCCGGCACTCGCCCGGTGATCATCGTGGCGAACCACCAGAGCCATGCGGACACGCCGGTGATCTCCATGAACGTGCCGCGCGAACGCCGGAGGAAGCTTCGCTTCCTGGCAAGTGCGGCGCGCTTCGGCGGGCCGGCCCGTGCGGTGGGCATCCGCGACCGCGCAGAGCGATGGTTCCTGCACGGCATGGCCATGCACGCGTACGGCGCGATCCTGGTGGGCGACGAGCACATCGGGCTCGGCGCGGTGGGCGTCATGGTGGAGGCGATCGATGCCGGCGCCACGGTGGTGATCTTCCCGGAGGGCACGCGTTCGCGCGATGGTTCGCTCGGGAGCCTGCGGCCCGGTGCGGCCATCGCGGCGCTCGATTCGGGCGTGCCGCTCGTGCCGATTCGCCTGGACGGCACGGGGAACGCGCTGCCGAAGTCGGTGCGTCGCGTGCGCTGGCGGCCGGAAGTGACGCTCCGATTCCGGGCGCCCATCGTCCCCGCGCCGGGGGAAGGCCCGGAAGCGCTGACTGCGCGCGTTGCGGTGGCGCTGCGGCCGGACGGGGGTGCACGGTGATCGCGCGTGTGTCCCGGATGCTGGTGGAGGATCCGTACTACCTGGCGCTGCAGCACGTGCCCGCGGCCACGGAGCCGCTGTGCGCGGCGATGGCGCGCGTGGCATGGGCGTCCATGCCTGGGTGGCGACGGAACCTGCTCCGCAACGCCGGGCTCGCCCTGGGTCCGGGGTCGTCGGACGCGGATCGCGAGCGGTGTGCGCGCGCGATGCTCCTCTCCATGCAGCGGAGCGTGGCGGAGCTCCTGCAGAGCGAGCGCGCGTCGCCCGAGGAACTGCGCGCTCGGGTCGGGCGCATCACCGGTGCAGGTGCGTATGCGGCTGTGCGCGAGCGGAGGCGCGGCGCGATCCTGGCCGGCATCCACATGGGTGCGTTCGAGCCGGCGCTTGCGTGGCTGGTGCACATCGAGCGTCGCGTGCACGTCCTCTACCACCCGGATTCATCGCGCCGCTTCGAGCGCGCGCGCAGCGGCCTGCGGGCGCGCCTGGGCGTGGTGGAGCATCGATTGACGGACGGCGTTGCCGCGTGGGGCGAGCTGCAGGACGCGCTGCGCGCCGACGAGGTGGTGGTGATGCATGCCGACCGCACCATGCCCGGGCAGCGCGGATGCGCGATGCCGTTCCTCGGCGTTCCCGATGCGGTGCTTCCCCCGGGACCGCTGCGCCTGGCTGCCTCGGTGGGCGCGCCGGTCGTGCCCACCTACTGCGTGCGGGACGGTGCCGGGCTGCACGTGATTGCCGATGATCCGCTCTGGCCCGCGGAGGAGAACCTGGCCGCGCGCGAGGTGCCTGCGCACCCGGTGCAGCGCGGGCTGGTGGAGTCGATGGAACGCCGCATCCGCGCCCAGCCCGCGGAGTGGCTTGCGTTCATGGACATGGGGGGATCGCAGCCATGATCGCGCTGGTGCGCACCATGCTGCGCGCATTCGCCTCCGATCGGGGCGCGCTGCTCCTGGCGTTCCTGGCGCCGGTGGCGTTCTTCTCCATGTTCGCGCTCTTCTTCCGTCACCTCGACTCGCCGTCCGGCGTGTCGTTCGACGTGGTGGTCACCGCGCCTGCCGGCAATGCGGACGCGCAGCGCTTCCTGCGCACCATCGTGGGAGCGCCCCACGGCAGGATCCATGCGTGGGGTTCGCTTGCCGAGGTGCCCGATGGACGTGCGGATGCGTTCATCGACCTCGATGCCGGATTCACGGGTGCGCGGCCGCGCGTGGCCATCCGCTCGGAATCGCCGCTCCCCGGCGTGGGCGACGCCGTGCGCGAGGTGGTGCGTGCCACGGTGGCCGATGCGTTCCATGACGGTGCTGCATCGGTGGAGGTGGACGATCGTTCGGTGGGCGGCACGCTGCTGGGCGCCAGTGCCGCGGGCATCGCCGTGATGTTCGCGCTGTTCTCGTGCTCCTCGCTGGCGCTCCGGGGCCTGGCCGACGAGGCCGCGGGGTTCGGCGATCGCCTGCGCAGCCTGCGCATCGGAAGGCTGCGCCGGGTGAGCGCCCGCATGCTGGCGCTGGCGCTCATCGGCTGCGCGCAGCTTGCGTGGACCTTCGTCTTCGCGGCGGTGGCGTTCGGGATAGTGCCCGCTTCGCCCGCAGCGTTGGTGGCGGCGGTGATCGCTTCCGCTGCCGCGATCGCGGGCACGGTGGTGGCGCTCGCCGCGCTGTGCCGCACGCGCGCGCGTTTCGCGGCGGTGTCGCCGGTGGTGACGCTCGTGCTGAGCGGCCTGGGCGGCAGCATGGTTCCGCTGGTCCTGATGCCGCCCGCGCTTGCGTGGCCGGCACGCGCGCTCTTCAGCGCGTGGGCGATCGAGGCGTGCTCGGCGGGCCTTCGTTCGGGATCATCGATGCTGGCGCCGGCGCTGCTCGCGGCGTGGACGGTCGCGATGCTGCTGGTGGCATCGGCGGCGGAACCGGGGTCGCAGCCATGAGTGCACGCGTGGCCATCACCGCCATGTCTGCGCGCGGTGCGCTCGGCGGGTCGCTCGAGGCGATCGCGCAGTCGCTTGCGCGCGGCGATGTGGGCGTGCGCGCGCCGATGTCGCTCGAGCAGCGGCCGGCCGTGGAATCCGGTGCCGGCGAGGTGCCGCTCCATGGGGGCGAGCTCGACGGTGCATCGCGCGCGGAGGCGCTCCTGCGCGGGGCGATCGACGAACTGCTTTCGCCTGCGGACCTTGCGGACATGGCTGCGCGCCCTGCGCGCTGGGGCGCGGTGCTCGGAACCACGCTCGCCGGCATGCGCCATTGCGGGGCCGGCATGCGCGCGGAGCAGGGCGGCGACGTCGCCGGCGCCGATCGAGCGTTCGCGCGCACGAGCGCATCGGCGGTGCTTGCGCATGCGACGCGTGGACTGCCGCTCCGTGGTCCGACGGTGAGCGTCTCGTGTGCGTGCGCTTCGGCGTTGGCGGCCATGGCCCATGGATGCACGCTGCTCGAGGCGGGAGACGTGGATGCGGTGATCGTCGGCGGATACGACCCGATCTCCGAATTCGCCTACGGCGGCTTCGCCGCGCTGCAGCTGGTGGCGGCCGGGCCGCTGAGCCCGTTCGCCGCGGACCGCGAGGGCATGAAGCTCGGCGAAGGGGTCGCGCTCTTCGTGCTGCGCCGCACGGACGACGCGAACGCCGCCGGCATCGCCACGATCGCCTCCGTGCAGGCGTGCGCGGAGTCGAGCGATGCGCATCACCTCACGCAGCCGCATCCGGCCGGCGACGGCGCTTCGCGGGTCCTCCGCGCGGTGCATGTCGGCGAGCGCGTGCCTGCGCTCCTGATTGCGCACGCCACCGGAACGCCCGGCAACGATGGTGCGGAACATGCGGCGTATGTCTCGGTGCTGGGGG
>Ga0114967_10003547_pt1 | contig 12780 bp, 8 predicted proteins | sample M_130628_MF_Meta_FD_92639 | JGI IMG/M metagenome (GOLD analysis project Ga0114967, IMG submission 92639) | Freshwater microbial communities from Lake Montjoie, Canada to study carbon cycling - M_130628_MF_MetaG | ecosystem: Environmental > Aquatic > Freshwater > Lake | place: Lake Montjoie... | reverse complement strand
GCTCCATCCAATATTTCAGCGTCGCTAAACGCCAAACCAAATTGGCATTTTTATTATTTCCTGCTTTAAATTCATCAATTAGCAACTTTGATTTTTCTGCGCTTAAAAATGGAATGTCATCGAATTTCTGATCCAACAAAAACTTCAAAGGACCTCTCAACCATTTAATTTCTCCAGGAGTGACAAATCCTTTTTTATCGGTACGGTTGGTAATTGCATCAGGCAATATTCCATTCATACTATCACGTAAAATACGTTTTGTTCTTCCTCCGTGGATTTTTGCATCATCTGGTAATGTAAAGGCAAACTCAACTATACGATGATCTAAAAACGGCACACGTGATTCAATCGAGAACGCCATTGAGTTACGGTCTTCAAATTGTAGCAACGTAGGAAGCAAGGTTGTTTTATTTAAATGATACAAGAAATTATTCAATCGTGAGCCTTGCTTATTTATTAAATGAAAAGGAATGCGTGGCTCTAACGACAAGAACGGATGATATCGTTTGTACTCGAGTGCATATAACTTTTGTTCATCCAAAATAAGCGATAGAATACTCTTTAAAAACAAATCTACTTTTTTAGAAAAACCAAATTGCTGTGTACTTGCATGCGCATTAATCTCTTTCCACATCGCACCCCTTTGTTGCTTGCTCATCATGCCTGCAAGCAAACGATAATAACTATGCATATAGCCGCCTAAGCTCTCATCAGAACCTTGTCCATCAAGCAACACCTTTACTCCATGCTGACTCGCTAATTGCATTACAAAATACTGAGAAATGGGTGATGAACCTGCTAAAGGCACATCAGCAAAATAAATCGCTTTATCAAATGCGTTAGCAATATCGTCATCAGAAGGCGAAAAATAATAAGGTTCAATAGAAGGATATTTATCGACTACCTCTTTCACCCACTTACGCTCATCAACTGCTCCTTCTCCCTCGTAAAAGATATTAAATGCTTTTAGTCTTTTATTAGGATAAAGAGTTCCAACAACAGATGCAATAGTAGAACTATCGAGGCCACCGCTTAAGCAACAACCCACTTCTACATCACTGCGCATGTGTAATTGAATACTATTGAACAACAAATCACGCATCTGATTTACACTATCACCATATGATAAATTACTAGATTGAACAGTATTGATATCCCACCAAGTATTAATTTTAATTTTGCCATGATCATACACCAAATTACACCCAGCAGGCAACGACTCAATCGAATTAAAATAAGTTGATGAAGGCAAATGATTCCATCCTAATTGAAGTCCCATCGAAATATGATCTTCATTCAATTCATTTTTAAAAACTGTTGTTTGCTTTAGCGCCTTTATTTCAGAAGCGAAATAAAATTTATTTCCAACATGAATATAATAAAACGGCTTAATGCCGAACCGATCGCGAGAACAAAATAGTTTTTTAGTGATGTTATTCCATAAGGCAAACGCCCACATACCAACAAAATAATCAACGCAAGATTCACCCCATTCTTGGTAAGCTGCAAGAATGACTTCTGTATCGGTGCCCGTTTTAAATTCGTATCCTTTTTCCTTTAACTCCTCACGAACTTCCAGGTAATTATAAATCTCACCATTAAAAATGATCGAATAATCATTAAAATGCATGGGCTGCTTTCCATCTTCTGATAAATCTAAAATAGAAAGACGATTATGCCCGAGTGCTAATTCATCAAGATACCATTCACCACGCGCATCAGGTCCTCGGTGAGCTATCGACACCAACATTTTTTCAAGGACTGAATTTCGTTCAGGACCGTTTAATGAAGCATCAACAAAACCTGCTATCCCGCACATAGTTTATGAATTAAAAATTATTGATGATAGTTGTTGCGTTAATTGCTTACGCGTATATTTCTTTACTTCGTTAGTATCAATTTTATCGCGATGATCGTTCATAATTTCATCCGCCAAATAGTTTGACAATCCTTTTTTATTGCTTCTATCAAACATAACCCCTGCATTGCATTCTTTTAATATCGTAGCGGCATTACCGTTAGATGGCCCAATCCCAATAATTCTTTTACTAGCACCAAGATACTCGAATAGCTTACCAGTTAAAATACCATCTGCACCAGGAGCATCTGGGATAACTAGTAAGAGAAGGTTAGTGGATAACATATATCGTACTGCTTCTTTATGCGCAATATGTCCGATGAACTCAGAATTAATTCCTAGCTCATTCAACATTTCTCTAATCAAAACAGGAACGCTTCCTACAAATCTGAAAACTAAATGCTCAATATTGTTTTGCTGAATCACCTTTGCCAACGTTTCAAAAAATACAGCTGGCTTGTAAGAGTCAGCCATTGTTCCTACATAGGTAATGTAAAATTTATCCTCGCTTTTTATTTCTTCTTTTGCAAAATCACTTTCATCAAATCCATTGGGCAAAACATGAATTTTATCGACATTTATTTTAAGTGATTTCTCAGCAAACGCATATTTAATATAATTACTAACGACCAAAATAGAATCTGTCCTTTCAAGGACTTTCTTTTCCAATGCTAAATCTTTTTTCTTTGCCCAGTTGGTGTGAAGTAATTCTTTGTAATAGTAAATATCTGTCCAAGGATCACGCAAATCGGCAATCCATTTTAAATGAGGGAACTCCTTCTTTAATTTCAATCCGATTAACTGCGAACTATGCGGCGGTGAAGAAATTAGAATAGTATCTATTTGATGTGTTTGAATTAATTCTGATGCTTTTTGAACAGCGTATTTAATCCATCCTATTCTTGCATCAGGAATAAAGAAATTACCCCGAATCCACTTTAATGCATCTTGAATGAAAGAAGCTTTTTTCTGATTGGTAAATCCACCATAAGGCACTTTATCTTTACCAGCAACTGCTGATAAAATATTTAATGCTTCAAAAGATTTTGTGTAAGTGACATTTAGATTTGAAGGCACAATCGACATTAAAGATTCATCAATAACGGGATAACTCGCATAAGCGGGGTCAACAGTAAGCACATAGGGAATACAGTTATAATCGCCTAAATACTTTGCAAAATGTAGAGTGCGCTGAACACCTGCTCCTCCACTTGGTGGCCAATAATACGTTATGATGAGAACTTTTTTCAATTTAGCTTTTTGCGTCTGTTGACTTTCCTTTAAACTCAAAAAATACTGCTGCGCCTAATAACACTAGCAACATCATTGAACCTGCTAAAGCCATTTTTTCACCTTGCGCGTATACTGCTGGTTCAAATTTGAATTCGATTTTATGTTTACCAGCAGGAATTTTCAATCCTCTTAATACATAATTCAAACGAATATGATCTGTTGGCTTTCCATCGATATAAGCATTCCAACCTGCAGGATAATGAATCTCAGAAAACACAGCCAGATGATCTGCACTTGAATTTGAATTATAGGTCAACAGCATTGGAGAATATCCGTTTTCTGCTAGCGCTATGGACGCAGTAGAATCAACTACATTCTGACTTAGTCCACTAACACCATTGGCATAACGTTGATCGATTACAGCTGTATTTTTAAAGTCGAGCGAATCCATCTCCTTCATTTCAGCATCTGCATTCGGAACAATTTTCCAATTCTGAACAAACCATGCATTTCCTAATGCCTCTGGGTTTTGTTGCAACATGGGCTGACCCGTTTGTTGATTACTAAATATAATATACTTGGCATTAAGCATATTCCACACGCGCTGATTTCCTTTCGATATCTGCCCTTCAATTAGCTCTTGATATCTCTTCAATTTGGCACCGTGATAACCACCTACCGATTTATGATAATAGGAAGTACTGGCATCATTAAACGGACTTACCGATAAATTATAAACGCGGTAGTACGATTTATCCTGAAGTATCTGTTCATCAATTTCGGACTTAGGAAACGGATTGGTTACAGCAGATTGAGTAGTAAACTTATCGTCATTCAAATAACGTTTATCATTAGACCATAAATCAACAACGATCAATCCTGCTAAAATCATAAACACCATTTCTTTTTTCATCTTGCCATTCAGCATCCTCCACAATAAAAAGAAAGCAGCACATATAAAGAACAAAGATTTAAAGGCATCTATTTGTAATAAAGAAGAACGGTCTTTTCTAAGTGCTTCTAGTAACCAAGGATACTGACCTAGTTGCTCATCAGAAGGCCCATTGAAGCTTCCAAACATACTTGGCATAACAAACATTAACAAGCAGAGTCCACCAACAATATAAAAAGCCCACCATAAGTATTTGATTTTATCCTTTGCATTACCACTTGTCTCTGTTAATTTATTTAATCCCAATATACCAGCTAAAGGAATTATTAGCGATACTAAAACCAAAGACATGGATACCGAACGGAACTTATTATAACCTGGCACATGATCGAAGAAGAAATTAGTAAGTGGTAAAAAGTGACTACCCCATGAAAGCATAATTGATAACAATGCAACTAGAATCATCCAAACTCTCAAATATCCTCCGACTAAAAACAGAGCCAATACAAATAAGAAAACTGGAATTGCTCCGCTGTAAACTGGCCCTGATGTCATGGGTTGGTCGCCCCAATATAACGGTGCCGACTTAACGAAATCTTTGGCCGAACCTTCATTCGCATTGTTTTTCAAAGCTTCGTAGGTAGCAGATTTTTCATCTAGCTTATATCCAGAAGCACCGCCGTTAAAATTTGAAACGAGTAATGTAAATGTTTCCATTTTTCCATAACTCCAGCCTAAAGCATAATCCTTATCTAATCCAGTACTTGATTTTTTCTCTGTCAATTCTGATGGACCACGAGTGGAATATTTACCATACTCTGCGGTTGCCATTAAGTTGGTTATGTTTGGCAACACTGCTATTGCTGCTACTCCACCCAATATCAAAGAAGCAATCATAAAATCTTTAATCGTTTTATTGATGATTGCATTCACGAATTCAGAAGCAGCAAGTAATCCAACAGCAATTGCTAAGTAATAAGTAATCTGCAAGTGATTAGCATAAATCTGTAAACTCAAGGCAAGTGCTGTGAGTGCTCCACCTGAGAGCCATTTGCCTCGATAGGTCATAATTACACCAGCAATAACCATTGGCATTAATGCAATTGCCTGCACTTTGGTATTATGTCCTGCAACCAAACTGACGAAGTTAAATGAGCAGAATGCGTAGGCAATGGCTAACGCTATGGCTAGACGAAAATCAGCTTTAAGCGTAACTGCTAAAATGTAGAAACTTAACAAGGCTAAGAAAACAATATTAGCCGGAGATGGTAATCCCAACCAGATGAAATCATTGATGTACTTCACCCAATTCGAAGGATACAAAACAGAAATCTGATAAGATGGCATTCCGCTAAACATGGAGTTTGTCCATAATGCTTCATTTCCGGTTTGAGCCTTATAATCTAAAATTTCCTTGCTCATTCCAATCCACTGCGACACATCATGTGTTGAAAGCGAGGATCCTGAAAGTGTTGGAAGAAAATAAACTACTGTAAGTAAAAGAAAAACACCAATTGCAATAATATGGGGTTTAACTTTGTTAATATGGATTGATTTCATAGCAAATTTGTTGACTCCGAAAATAATCGGAAAAAAGTTAACTACGAAACAAAAAGTTAAAAATTAACAACCAAGAATACAAACAAAAATCAATAGAATTCAATCTTTAATTTCTACATAATCGATATACTCTCCACCATCGTCATTATTTTTTTTATTTTGCTTTTTCTTTGATACATCAACATGCACTTTTCCCTCTTGATTTCGTTGATGCGTATTGGAATGTCCTTGTTGTTGCTTTTGTATCTCCTTAAATAGCTTTTTAGAAACTGCATTCATTACTAAGAAGAATAAATACCTTCTAAAAACACCAAACACAATGAAAATTGCAATGAGTACAAGAATAAAATCAGACATAAAAGCCTCCTTTCAATTATTATCTAGACAAATATAGATTTCGTTCAGAATAGACCTTTTGGAAGAATTCATCCTGTAAATCATCAATGAAATAAATGGCCTCCCCTGTAGACTTCATCTCTGGACCAAGTTCTTTATTTACATCTCTGAATTTCTCGAATGAAAACACTGGAACTTTTATCGCATATCCATTCTTTGTTGGATTGAATTTAATATCCTTTACTTTAACCGCACCCAACATCACCTTAGTTGCATAATTTACATACGGTTCGTCGTATGCCTTAGCAATAAAAGGAACTGTGCGCGATGCTCTTGGATTGGCTTCAATTACGTAAACAACATCATTCTTGATTGCAAACTGAATATTTATCAAACCTTTTACTTGCATAGCTAAGGCAATTGACTTTGTATGCTCTTCTATCTGACGAATTACATCCGCACTTAAATCGAACGGAGGCAAAACCGCATTACTATCACCACTATGGATTCCCGCAGGCTCAATATGCTCCATAATGCCAATGATGTAAACATCTTCTCCGTCACAAATAGCATCCGCTTCTGCTTCTATAGCCTTTTCAAGGAAATGATCAATCAACACTTTATTATCAGGGATATCTTTTAAAATGTTTACTACATGAGTTTCTAATTCCTGCTCATTGATAACGATTTTCATACTCTGTCCGCCAAGAACATAACTTGGACGCACTAATAATGGAAAACCTAATTCTTTTGAAACACCTACTGCTTGATCAGCATCTTCAACTACTCCGAACTTAGGATAAGGAATATTCAAATCATGGAGCAAATTAGAAAAACGACCACGATCTTCTGCTAAATCGAGCGAATTGTAACTGGTTCCGATAATTTTAATTCCATATTTATTTAATTTTTCAGCCAGTTTTAATGCTGTCTGTCCTCCTAACTGAACTATAACACCTTCTGGTTTTTCATGTTGGATAATATCGTAGATATGCTCCCAGAAAACGGGTTCAAAATAAAGTTTATCTGCAATATCGAAATCCGTTGAAACAGTTTCTGGATTACAGTTAATCATGATAGTTTCATAACCACATTCTTTAGCAGCCAATACTCCATGAACGCAACTATAATCGAATTCGATACCTTGTCCAATACGGTTAGGTCCTGAACCAAGAATGATAATTTTCTTTTTATCAGATGCAAAAGACTCGTTTTCCTGCTCAAATGTTGAATAGTAATAAGGTGTTCTTGCTTCGAATTCAGCGGCACAAGTATCTACTAATTTGTAAACACGATTTATATTCAAATTTTTTCGTTTGGTATAAACTTGACTTTCCAAACATTTTAACAAATGAGCAACCTGCCTGTCGGCATAACCTTTTTGTTTTGCATCTAGTAATAAATCAAAAGGAATAGTAGCAAGCGTATGTTTTTGAATTTCTTTTTCAAGCTCTACTAACTCTTCAATTTGATTTAAGAACCAAGCGTCAATTCTTGTCAACTTTTGAATAGTATTAAAGGGAATGCCTAGCTTAAATGCATCATAAATATGAAACAGGCGATTCCATCCCGGATTTTTTAAACTATCGAGAATTTGCTCTTGATTTTTCAGTTCTTTTCCATCGGCACCTAACCCGTTACGCTTTATTTCTAACGACTGACATGCTTTCTGTAAAGCTTCTTGAAATGAGCGTCCGATTCCCATTGCCTCGCCTACTGATTTCATCTGAAGACCTAAATGACGATCGGCTCCTTTAAACTTATCAAAATTCCACCGCGGAACTTTTACAATCACATAATCGATAGTTGGTTCGAAAAACGCTGAAGTGCTTTTGGTAATTTGATTTTTTAATTCATCCAGATTATATCCGATAGCTAGCTTTGCTGCAATTTTAGCAATTGGATATCCAGTTGCTTTAGAAGCTAAAGCCGAAGATCGTGATACACGCGGATTAATTTCAATAACGATAATTTCATCTTCATTATCTGGATTTACAGAAAACTGAATATTACAACCACCTGCGAATTGTCCGATACCATTCATACACTTAATAGCAAGATCGCGCATCTTCTGATATGTACGATCGCTAAGCGTCATAGCAGGCGCTACTGTAATTGAATCGCCAGTATGAATCCCCATCGGATCAAAGTTCTCAATAGAACAGATGATAATTACATTTCCATTACTATCTCTTAATAATTCCAGTTCATACTCTTTCCATCCCACAATACTTTTTTCCACCAATACTTCATGCACAGGTGATGCATGTAATCCATAGTTTAAGGCATTATCAAATTCTTCTTGATTATGCACAAACCCACCACCAGTTCCTCCAAGAGTAAATGAAGGTCGTATCACTAGTGGAAATCCTATTTCTTGCGCAATTTCTTTTCCTTCTAAAAAAGATGTTGCCGTTCTACCTTCGCATACCCCTGCACCTAATTCTAACATTTTCAAACGGAATAGCTCACGGTCTTCGGTAGTATGAATCGCATCAATATCGACCCCAATTATTCTCACACTATGTTTTTCCCATAGCCCTGCCTTTTGACAATCAATAGCAAGATTCAATGCTGTTTGGCCTCCCATTGTTGGAAGCACTGCATCAATTTTATGCTTAGTAAGTATTTCTGAAATCGACTTCCTGTTTAACGGTTTCAAATAAATGTGATCAGCGGTTACCCTGTCAGTCATAATAGTTGCAGGATTGGAGTTGATCAATACAACCTCAATGCCTTCTTCTTTTAATGACCTGGCAGCTTGACTACCAGAGTAATCAAATTCACAGGCTTGTCCAATGATGATAGGACCGCTTCCAATGATTAATACTGACTTAATTGAATAATCGCGTGGCATGAGTTAAACAGTTTAAATAAATGGATATAAAAATAGCCACCGATACTCCTTCAAATGATTTGAAACCGATCGATAGCTGCATAAATTTTAATTATTAAGCGAAAGTAAGTAAAAGTAAAAATCGAAATAGCATATGTTGAAAAATAACTGCGGGCACCCTGATTTTCAAGATGCCCGCAATATAATATGTTAATTACTTAGTAATTATTTTCTCCAAGAACGCTCATCAGAAACAGTAAGTTTCGTGCGTCCTTTTTTACGACGAGCTGCTATAATTCTACGTCCATTAGCTGTACTCATTCTCTTTTTAAATCCGTGTTTATTTCTACGCTTACGTAAAGAAGGTTGAAAGGTCCTTTTCATGACAATGCTTTATTAATCTTAATGGGTGGCAAAGATAATAAAAAACTTATAGCTTCAAAACAGTTTGTCATTTTTTACTCATTAAATTAAATAAATATTTCGCTAACATAACGACCTAAAAATCAAGATAAAAACATTACAGCGACTGCCTAGGGATGTAGACAATAGACTTAGTTTCAAAAAACTCAAGCGGAAAATAGTCATAAAGAGATTGAATTTCTGCAATCTTCTTATAGGCCATTAACTCCTCCTTCAAGTCACCCCCTTTTAAAACTACCCAACCATTAGGCAAACTGCCATTTTGACCCATTTTGCATCTGTTAATACTCCATCTTACTAATACTTCCATAGGTGCAACTGCACGACTTACAATATAATCGAATTCCTGTTTTAATTCTTCAGCTCTGGACCTAATCACGGCTACATTTTTCAAATTCAATTGCTGGACAATGTCTTCAACTACCTTAATCTTTTTCTCTATTGAGTCGACAAGTGTAAAATTGACATTTGGATAAAATATCGCTAACGGAATACCTGGAAAACCTCCGCCTGTCCCAATGTCTAATACACGCGCACCTTCATCAAAGCGTATATACTTGGTAATTGATAATGAATGAATAATATGTTTTATCATAAGATGCTCAACATCTTTTCTGGAAACTAAATTCACCTTTTCGTTCCATGAGTTAAAAAGCTCTTGATGGGCTGAAAAAAGGGCTAGCTGTTGCTCATTTAAATTGGGGAAATATTTTTTTAAAAGAGAATTATCTTCAATCATTTTACAAAAGTAAAATAAAAAACAAAGGGGCCTTTGGCCCCCTTTAAAGTGTTCATAAACAACTCAATCATGTGCAGTATAATCAGTGCCTTTTATAATCTGATACAAAAACTCTCTTGCTCTAAACAGTTGTGCTTTTACTGTTCCAAGTGGCAAGTCAAGCTCTTCAGCGATTTCTTCATATGATAGCTCTTGATAATATCTCAGCTCTACTAATTTCTTGTATCGCGGTTTTAGTTTATCAACAACTTCTTTCATCATCATCACTTTTTGCTTTTTAACAAGAATATCATCAGGTGAAGGTCCGTCTGATTTGATTTCAAATGACATTTCCTGTCCGTCTTCATTTTCAAAACCTCGGTCTATACTTAAAAGCATTTTTCTTTTCTTTCGTATAAAGTCGATGCAATTATTAGTGGCAATTCTAAACAACCACGTGCTAAAGGCGTAATCTGGAGTATATTGTTTGATATTTCTAAATGCTTTTCCAAAAGCCTCAATGGTCAAATCCTCCGCGTCATCTCGGTTATTCACCATTTTAAGGAGCATATAATAAATAGAATCTTTGTATCGAGCCATCAATTCAGCGTATGCTTTTTGGTCGCCATCATCGACGGCCTTGCGGACTAACTTAAAATCTTTGATTGCTTTATCGGAGAGGTGTTGGACATCCTCATCAGTAATTTGAAGCTGTGGTTTAGGCTTTTCCATAGTCAAGGTTTGGGTTGATGCTTTTACTTCCATACTCTTATTTTAATGAAAGGGTTAGTTATAGCTAACAGCGGATAAATAATTGCAGCGATCAGGTCGAAAACTGGAAGAAATATGATTAAGTCCTTCTCCCCTAGCTTTCTAAATCCCGTCCAATATACAGTAATTTGAGCGATTAACCGTGTTGACAACATTGCAACGGAAATCACCCAATTTAGTTTCAATACCATAGATGTAATAATAAGCAATAAAAAAAAAGTATGGGAAAAATAATACATGCCTATTAAGTTTTTATCACTCGATTTATAATATTTCCCAGACGACATATGACGTCTTTTTTGCAGAAGCCAATCCTTGAGTGTCTCTTTAGGGATGGATATAGTTATAGATTCATTTGAAAGGCAAACACCCACATTATTTTTTGTAGCAGTTTCATTAACGAATAAATCATCATCACCGGATAATAAATGATTATGCGAAGCAAATCCTTTATTTTTAAAAAACAAGGACCTTACATAACCTAAGTTTCTCCCAACTCCCATATAAGCTTTTCCTTTTAATGCTCGGCTGATATACAACAACCCATTTTGAGCAGTATCGAATCTAATCCACTTATTTAAAAACCCGCTGTTTTTTTTATATGCTCCATAGCCAACAACGATTTCTTTATCAATTGAAAGTGTTGAAGACATTTGTTTTAACCATTGGTTAGAGGCAGGACAGCAATCAGCGTCAGTAAAAATCAAGCGATCAAAAGCAGCCCCTTTTATTCCCAATGTTAGCGCGAATTTTTTTCCATGCTGATACTTCTCTTGCTCATTTATGGTAATTACTTTTAGATTAAAATGAGCATCCTCCATTTCCTCCAAATAACGGGAAGACTCGTCCCAACTACAGTCATTAACAACAACAACCTGATATTGTGGGTAATCCTGATTTAGAATTTCAGGCAAAAATTGTCTTAAATTTTTTAATTCGTTTCTCGAACAAATAATTATTGATACTGGATCAGAATTGTCGGCTTTCGGCTTTATGATTTTTTTGAATCCTACTCCAGAAAATTGAAAAAGAATATAATACAATTGAATTGCAAAGAATATTGCGGATAATACTAATAAACTTTCAGCGATAATACTATTCTCAAATACCAACATTAATTTGCGTTTGTTTTAATGCACAAATTTATTGGTTGCACCAATCTCTAAATTGCAATTAGATTGAAAATATCAACAACTCAACTTTAAAAAGATTTTCAATTCTTTTTATGCAGTCATTTGATTTACAGGGTCAGTAATTATTCTTCCCGGATATTCTTTAAGAGCTTTAGCGAGGCAATCCATCGCTTTTGCTAAAGATTCCTTGTTTAGAACATACGCGATTCTTACTTGATGCAATCCTAACTTTGGATCAGAATAGAATCCACTAGCGGGTGCAAGCATAACCGTTTCACCATTATGAGAAAAATCTTCTAAAAGCCATTGACAAAATTTATCGGCATCATCAACAGGCAATTGAGCCATACAATAAAATGCTCCGCTAGGTTTTGGACAAATTACAGCTTCCATAGAATTGAGCGCTGAAAAAACCAAATCTCTTCGTTCCACATATTCAGCAACCACCTCGTCAAAATAACTTTGAGGAGTATCGATTGCAGCTTCGGCAGCAATTTGTCCGAATGTTGGCGGACTTAACCTCGCCTGAGCAAATTTTAATGCAGCAGCCATTACGTCTTTGTTTCTTGAAACTAGGGCACCTATTCTAGCTCCACAAGCGCTGTATCTTTTTGAAATACTATCCACTAAAACAACATTCTCATTCAAACCATCCAACTGCATTACCGAAGAGTAAGATTTTCCATCATAACAAAACTCACGATATACTTCATCAGCAAACAGGTACAAATCATATTTCAAAGCTAATTCCTTTAATACCTGTAATTCATCCTTTGAATAAAGATAACCCGTTGGATTTCCCGGATTACAGATCATTATGGCTTTTGTCTTTTCAGTAATTACTTTTTCAAACTCAGCAATTGGAGGTAATGCAAATCCTGATTCAATAGAAGAAACAATAGGTTTAATTACAACACTAGCTTGGATACTAAATCCATTATAATTAGCATAATACGGCTCAGGAATAATAATTTCATCCCCTGGATTCAAACATGCCATCATCGCAATTTCAATAGCTTC
>Ga0114967_10003544_pt1 | contig 12786 bp, 8 predicted proteins | sample M_130628_MF_Meta_FD_92639 | JGI IMG/M metagenome (GOLD analysis project Ga0114967, IMG submission 92639) | Freshwater microbial communities from Lake Montjoie, Canada to study carbon cycling - M_130628_MF_MetaG | ecosystem: Environmental > Aquatic > Freshwater > Lake | place: Lake Montjoie... | reverse complement strand
TTGAGCCCAAGTCCGGGCGCGTGATGCAAGTCCTCACCGATCAGCCCGGCGTGCAGCTCTACACCGCCACACATACCACGCCGCTCAAGGGCAAAAGCGGCGCGGGCTATGATCGCTTCCACGGCCTCTGCTTGGAGACCCAGCACCATCCCGATTCCGTGCATCGCGGCGAGTTCCCAACCACCATCCTCCGTCCGGGAGAGACTTATCGGTCAACGACCATTCACCAGTTCACCACCCGCTGAGTTTGTGCGCTTGTTATGACTAAGCCCGCACTCTCCACCCAACTTAAACGTCTGCTCCCGCGCGGTCGAGTACTGGACTCACCGGCCCAGCTAGCCGGCTATGCCTCCGATGCGCTTGGCTACAAGAGCTACCAACCGGATGCGGTCGTCATTCCTGCAGATGCGGAGGAACTCGTGGGGTTCATGAAAGGCGCACGGCAGCTCGGCGTACCGGTGATTCTACGGGGTGCGGGCACGTCGCTTTCCGGCGGACCGGTGGCGGCACAGGGCGGGGTGATCGTTCACACCTCGGGTTTGAAACGCATCCGCGAAATTAACGTGGAGGGTTTTTGGTGCGAGGTGGAATGTGGCGTTGGGCTCAATGATCTTGATGCCGAACTGAAACCACACGGCGTGTTTTATCCGCCGGACCCGTCGAGCGGGCCGGTCTGCACACTGGGCGGCAATGTCGCCTCCAATGCGGGAGGTGCGCACTGTTTCCGGTACGGCGTGACCAGCAATTACGTGCTCGGCGTGGAGGTGATTCTGCTCGATGGGAGCGTTCATCGCTTCGGCGGCCCAGCCGGCGGGCGGGGTCCGTGGCGTGAGGATTGGAAGCGTTTCATGATCGGCTCCGAGGGGACGCTCGGGGCCTTCACCCGCTTTTGGCTGCGCCTGCTGCCACTGCCGGAAAAAGTGTGGACCTTTCGTGCGACGTATCCCGACCTGCGCTCGATCGAGGCTGCGATTCACGCGCTGGTGGCGCATTCCTCGTATCCCGCCGCCATCGAACTGCTCGATCCGCGCGGTGTGGCTATGGTCGAGAGCAGCCAGATGGCGGTCGGTCTGCCAAAGGGTTCCTTTATGCTGCTGACGGAAATCGATGGGCCCGCGGCTCTCGTGAATGCAAGGGTCGAGCCAGTCGCTCAAGCCCTGCGCCAAGCGGGCTCCAGCGATGTGGTCTTCAGCGATGAAGACGCGATGCGACAAAAACTTTGGAAAGCGCGCAAGGCGGCCGGCGGTCTGCTCGGCCAGCTCAGTCCGGATTACGTTGTACAGGATGCGGTGATCCCGAAGAGCGCGCTCGCCGAGGTCCTGCAACTGGTCTACGACGAGGCGGACGCAGCTGGTATCCGCGCGGTGAACATCTTCCACGCTGGCGACGGCAATCTGCATCCGAACTTCCTCTTCGACTCGCGCGTGCCCAGCGATCTGGAAAAAGTCGAACTCATCAGCGAACGGCTCATGCGGCGCGTCATCGAAGTCGGGGGCACGCTCAGCGGCGAGCACGGCATCGGCAACGACAAGTCCGCCTACATGCCCCTCGTCTTCGGGCCCGACTCGATGCGCCTGCAATGGGCGGTACCTGCTGCTTTTAATCCCACGCATCAGCTCAATCCGCTGAAGGTCTTCGGTGACCGCCGCTTCGCTGCATGAAGACAATTGCTCCTATGCAGGCGGAGCGCCTGTTCACTCCTTTTTTGGATGCAGTGGATGGTACTCTGTGTCTACCGGCCAGTGCGACGTTCGCAGACATTCACGAGCAAGCTGCTGCGCATCGTCTGCGCTTCCCTCTCATCATCGATGCCGCCGCTACGCTGCGTGAACAAGTCGCCGCCGCCACACACGCACCTGCCTCTTCCCGCTTTGGGCCGTATTGCGACAACTTCCTCGGCATCAACTGGCGTTTGCCCAGCGGCCGCCTCGCGCGCATCGGCGAGCGAGTGGTAAAGACGACCACTGGCTACGACTGGCTCCGCTTTCTCCTCCACAGCGGCAGGCGTTTCGGCGAGCCCGTGGACTATGTGCTGCGCCTGCGTCCCGACTGCGGCTTCCACCTCGAGGCGCGCCTCGACGGCGATATCACGGCGCTGCGCAACTGTGTGAGGCGGCTCCTACACAGCGGATGGATGCACTGGTGGGATGCCGTCGACTTCCTCGTGGAAGGTGCTGCTTTTTCCGTGCGCGTCGCGATTCATTGCCCGCCCGACGAAGCGCCTATTTTTGCTGCTCAACTCAGCTGTCTCGCTTCCGAGACTCACACCCGGCTCACCCTGCGAGACAATCCGCCGCCTTCGTTTGATGGCCTGCCAGATGTAGTCGTGAAAACCACGCCCGACCGCGCCATCGGCCTTACCTGTGAACTCGCCCGCGACGCCGCACGCTGCGTAGCGCTGTGTTACAGCGGCGTTGTTCATGTCCACCTCAACGTCGGCGAAGACGTAGCCGAACGCGCCCACACCCTCATGCAGCCTCACCTCGGAGAGTTGCATGCACTCGGCGGCGACTGGCATTCGCGGTGGCTGCCCGCAACCCCGCCGACTGTGACCGAGTCGCAGTGGATCGAAACACTGGAAAAAGCCGTCCATGGATCCTAAACCCGTATTGCCCGATTATTTCTCGAACTGCACGCACTGTGGCTTCTGCCTCGCCGTGTGTCCGACTTACAAGCTCACAGGCGACGAAAACAACTCGCCGCGGGGACGCCTGCGCCTTTGGAGCGAGGAAGCCGCCGGTCGCCTCACACAGGATGAGTGGACAGACTTTTACACCGCTGAATGCGTTGGTTGCCTCGCGTGCGAGACGGCGTGTCCGGCGAATGTGCCCTATGGCGAGCTATTTGAGCACACGCGGCACGACCATGTCGCCGCAGGGCGTTTCAAACCAGCTCTCGCGCTGCGAGTCGCTGCGGCCGCAGTGGGTCGTCCCGCGTGGTTCAATCTCGCGCTGCTGCCCGCACGTCTGCTGCGGAGACTCGGTTTACCGCTGCACCGCTTCCTTTTCAAAGGCAGGCCCGCCGTACTGCAAAGCACCGCAGACTACACGCGCAAACTCCTGCAGCAGCATCGGCCCACCGGGCCGCGCGTCGCGTTGCTCACCGGTTGCCTCATGGAAGCAGCGTTTCGCGAAATCAATTTCGCAACCGTCCGAGTACTCATCGAGAACAACGTGCAGGTCATCATCCCCGACGACCAGACGTGCTGCGGCGCCTTCCAGGAGCATACCGGCCTCGGAGGCGTCGATGCACTTCGCGATCAAAATCGTCGCGCATTTCTCCCGCTCGATGTTGATGCCGTTGTCAGCAATTCCTCCGGCTGCGGCTACGCGCTCGGCAAGTCTCTAGCTCCCGACAAACCCGTGCGCGACGTGCTCGATTTCCTTGGCGAACTTGGCCCCTTGCGGCGCGAGGTGCTCGGAAGCACAGCGCGCCTGTATGTTGATTTACCCTGCCATCTCGTGCACGGGCAAAAGCTCGCCGGCATTCCCTCCAAGGTTCTCGATGCGACCGGCTACCGCTGGGAATTCGCGCCGAACGCGAGGGACTGCTGCGGTTCGGGCGGCGTTTACAACATCCAAAAACCAGAGAACGCCCGCGCCATCCTCGCCGGTAAGTCCGCCTTTTTAAACGAAGCCGAAGGCGCCCCCGTGATCCTCGGTACATCAAATCACGTCTGTATGATGCAATGGCACTCGGCCGGCGCCAGCGGCCTCGTCGCGCGCCCCTACGAAGTGAAGCACATCATCCAACTCCTCGACCCGGGAGTGGACTTTGAGTTTTGAGGAGACGCTCTTGCCATTCCTGCAATCTAAGAAAATTTACACATCAAGATTTGCTAGTATGAGGTATGACCTCTGACCATTCCAATGAACCGAATCGACCTACAGAATCGAACCGCAATTGTCACCGGAGGCGCCCGTGGCATCGGTCGCGCCATCGCAGAACGCCTGCTCGACTCTGGGGCTAAAGTCTCACTGTGGGATGTGGACCCTGCTGCGCTTGAGGTGGCCGCGAACGCTCTCGCGAATGCTGGAACGGTTCACACCGCGACGGTAAATCTCGCCGATTTCGCTTCGGTGCAATCTGCGGCGGAACAAACTGCCATTGCGTTTGGGAAACTCGACATCCTTGTGAACAATGCCGGCATCACCGGCGGCAATGCGAAAACGTGGGAGCTAAATCCCGACGACTGGAGGCGCGTGATGGAGGTGAATCTCAACGGACCCTTCTACTGCTGCCACGCCGTGGTGCCGCACCTGCTCAAGAACGGCTACGGACGCATCGTCAGCATTGCTTCCATCGCCGGCAAGGAAGGCAACCCGAACGCTGCGCACTACAGCGCATCAAAGGCCGGCGTCATCGCGCTTACGAAGTCACTCGGCAAGGAACTGGCCACTGCGAACATCACCGTCAACGCGGTCACCCCTGCTGTGATTGCGACGGACATCCTCCAGCAGATGCCGCAGTCGCAGATCGACTATATGCTCGCGAAAATTCCGATGGGGCGCTTTGGAACAAAGGAGGAAGCTGCCGCGCTAGTCGCATGGCTTTGCTCCGAAGATTGCTCCTTCACCACCGCCGCCGTCTTTGACCTCTCCGGCGGACGCGCCACTTACTAGCACTACGATAATTTGATGAACATCACCGCACTCCAACGTCCCACTTCGCTCGTCGAAGGCGTCTGCCAGCAACTCGCCGAACTCATCCGTGACGGCAGCAGTAACAAGGAACGCTGGCTACCCGCCGAGCGTTCGCTAGCCGAGCAACTCGGCGTGAGCCGCACCGTCGTGCGCGAGGCCACCAAGCGCCTCGAACAGCAGGGCATGCTCGACATCCAGCACGGCACCGGAATCAAGGTCGTGGACAAACTCCACCGCCCGTTGAATGATTCACTCTCACTGCTCATCCCGGATGTCGCCGAGCGCCTGCGGCAACTCAACGAGACGCGACTTTCCATCGAACCCGACGCCGCCGCCTTCGCAGCACAGCGCGCCACGATGGAGCAAATCAACACCATGCGCAGGATCCAATCACAGTTGGAAATGGCCCCCGACAACGCGGCGGCAATCGAGGCCGACATCGCCTTTCATCACGCCATCGCTGATGCCAGCGGTAATCTGATCTACCGCCTGATTCTCGATTCGCTTGCCGAAATCGGTATCGCTAGCCGCCTGCGCACCATCGGGCGTATCGGCAAGAAAGCGGCCATCGAGCATCACGCGCAAATTCTCGGCGCCATCGAGCGACGCGACGCCGCCGCTGCACGCGAGGCGATGCGAACCCACATCCTCGCTGCGGGAGAGGACATGGACCTTCCCTCGCTGAAATCCCGCAATTCCAAGTAAGTCATGAAAGCGCTGCCCAGTCTGTTCACGCTCATCGCCCTCTGCGTCTCGGCCACAGCCGAGGTCCACATGGAAACCGTTGCCGTGCCGATGCGCGATGGCATTAAGCTTGTCACGGACATTTACCGCGACGACGCGGTGAGCAAGGCACCGGTGGTGCTGATGCGTACCCCTTATGATCGCACGAAGGCAAAGGGTACGGCGGAGAGGTTTGTGAAGGCGGGCTATATCGCGGTGATGCAAGACTGCCGCGGTACGCGCGCTTCCGAGGGCGTGATGGCTCCCTACAACAATGAAGGACAGGATGGCTACGACACCATTGAGTGGATCACTCGGCAGCCGTGGAGCAGCGGGCGCGTGGGCATGATGGGTGGCTCGTATGTCGGTGCGGTGCAGTGGCAGGCGGCAGTAGAACAGCCACCGGGACTCGTGGCGATCGCGCCGCAGGCGACGTGGAGCAGTTTTTATCGCAACCTTTACCTCGGAGGCGCGGTGCGGCTTTCGCTCATCGCGGGTTGGATCGCGGGCAATACCGCAAAGCCTGCGGACGTAAAGCCAGCCGACATGAACGTCGCGCTGATGCGCCTGCCGCTCAGCGATGTGGACGAAGCCATTGGTTGGCCGATGCCGTGGCTCGATGCCTTCCTCACGCATCCTGAACCGAATGGTTTTTGGACCCGGCTTGATCTGACTCCTCGCCTGCCAGACCTTACGCTGCCGGCATTGCATGTCGTCGGCTACTACGATTTCTTTTCGCGCGAATCGGTCGGCAATTTTATGATCATGCAGAAGCAGGCGCATGATGCGACAACGCGCCAACAGCAACGACTCGTCCTCGGCCCTTGGGATCACGGCAGCGTGGGGAAAACGAAAACCGGTGAGGTGGAGTTCGGCGCGGATGCCGCAGTTGATACCTTTGCGCAGCAGCTCGACTGGTTTGATCGTCATCTCAAACAAGACGCCGCGGCGCTCGCGAAGCCTTTCCCACCAGTGCGCTATTTTTCGATGGGCGACAATGTTTGGCGCGACGCGCAGACCTGGCCGCCGGAGGGCTTTACTGCGACGTCTTTCCATTTGCGTTCCGATGGAAAAGCGAACACGCGCAAGGGCGGTGGACGCCTCACTCGTGAAGCTCCGACGAAAGACGATCCCGCCGACACTTTCCGCGCGGATCCCGCGAATCCAGTGCCTGCATGTCCGGTCACAGACGCGCGCCCGATCAAAGCGGCAGTGTGGGGACCAGTCGATCAAAGCGCGACCGAAGATCGTGAGGATGTGCTGGTTTATACGAGCGATGAGCTGAGTGAGCCGCTCACCTTCGCCGGCAATATCGAGGCGAAGCTGCATGTTTCCGCCGACACCCCAGATGCAGACTGGGCTGTGAAGCTCGTGGATGTGCGCCCCGACGGCTTTGCGCAAAACCTCGCCACCGGTATCCTGCGCGGACGCTATCGCGATTCGCTGCTAAAGCCGCAATCGCTCAAGCCTGGGGAAGTGTATGAAATCACCGTCGATCTCGGCCCGTGCGCCGCGACCATCGCGAAAGGCCACAAGCTGCGCGTGGACGTCTGCGGCTCGCTCTTCCCTCTTTACGACCGCAACCCCAACACGGGTGAAGGCCCCTTCGGCAGTAGGACCGCCATTGCCACCGAGCAGGTGCATCACAAGCCAGGAGCACTGTCGCGGGTTGTGCTGCCGTGCCGCCTTCCTTGATTAACTCGTGCCATGAAACGCCAACTCCTCATCGCAACATTCGCCCTGACCGGTGCTCTGCACGCCTCGGACGACGACAACGCGTTCTTTGAAGCGAAGGTTTTACCGCTCCTGCAAAAGAGCTGCTACGAGTGCCATTCGCATGATAAAAAAATCAAGGGCGGCTTAGCGCTCGACTCGCGCAGCGGTTGGGAACACGGCGGCGACAACGGTCCGGCGGTGCGTCCGGGCGACTTAGAAAAGAGCTTGGTCATCAAAGCCGTCCGCTATGCAGACGCAGACTTTGCGATGCCGCCAAAATCGAAGCTAGCTGCAGATGAAATCGCCATACTTGAGCAGTGGGTGAAGCTGGGCGCCCCTGACCCGAGAGTTGCTGCGGGCGGTGCAAAAAAGCGGACAATTGACATCGAGGAAGGCCGCAAATTCTGGGCGTTTCAACCCGTCGGCAACCCACCAGTTCCGGCCGTGAAGGACAAAGCCTGGCCTGTGGACGCGGTGGACAGTTTTGTGCTGGCAAAGCTTGAGCAGGCTTCTCTGAAGCCAGTGGTGGATGCCGACCGCTTTGTCTGGCTGCGCCGTGTGAGCCTTGACCTGACAGGTCTTCCCCCGAAACCCGAAGAGATACGGGAGTTCGTAAAAGACAACGCTCCAAACGCCTGTGAAAAGGTGGTCGACCGTCTTCTGAGTTCTCGTGCTTTTGGAGAACGCTGGGCGCGCCATTGGCAGGATCTTACGGGTTACTCCGACATGATGGGAACCTCCAACGGAGTCTTCGCGGAGCATGCCTGGCGCTACCGCGATTACCTCATCAATGCGTTCAACAACGACAAGCCTTTTGATGAGTTTGTGAGGGAGCAGATTGCGGGCGATTTGATGCCCGCCAAGTCAGTTGAAGACCGCGCGGAAAACATCATCGCCACCGGCTTCCTCATGGTCGGCGATGTTGAAATTGTGAATCCCGACAAGGGCAAAATGGAGGCCGACCACATCGACTCTCAAATCAGTAAACTCGGCACGGTGTTCATGGGAATGACGATGGGCTGTGTTCGCTGTCACGACCACAAGTTCGACCCGATTGGGGTCGAGGATTATTACGGCATCGCCGGGATGCTCCGCAGTTCCCCTTCCACGCACAAGATACCGTTCGGAGTCTGGAGCCGGCTCAACACCACTGACCTTCCAGAAACACCGGAACAGCTTGCATTACGAGAGAAGCAGGAGGCCGAGCACGCTGAGAAGATCATTGCGTTGAAGGCGGACCAAACCCGCCTCACTGCCGAAAAAAACGCTCTCACAGCGGAGATCGCCCGCATTGAAAAACTCGAGAAAGCCGCACCCACAGAAACGGCTAGTGGTGCCGGTCCCCTCGTCCCCGCAACTGTCGGCGAAGCCAAGGGGCCGCAGAATATAAAGCCTGCCGATGCCAAGCAGGATCTCGGCCCCGATAAGGAGGCGATCACCAAAAAACGGGATGCGCTTACAGAAAGCTTAAAGAAGCTGGCCGCAGAGATTCAACACGCTGAGTTTTTCCGGTCTAAGGTTCCAAAAGCCTTTGCCATGCGGGATGGAGAAAAGCCACAGGACATGCCCGTGTATATCCGCGGCAACCCCTACGCGCCCGGTCCGATGATTCCACGCGGCACGGTGCGAGTGGCGTCTTGGTCGGCTTTTCCGCAGATTCCTCAAGATCAGAGCGGCCGCTTGCAGCTCGCCGAGTGGCTCGCGGACGCACGCAATCCGCTAACGGCCCGAGTGGCAGTGAACCGCATCTGGCAGAAGCTGTTTGGCGAGGGACTCGTTCGGAGTGTTGACTACTTTGGCGTGCGCGGAGAGCTGCCCTCTCATCCGGATCTACTCGACCACCTTGCCTCGCGCTTCATGCAGGCAGGTTGGTCGCAGAAGAAGTTGATCCGGTCCCTTGTGCTGAGCCGCGCCTACAGAATGAGCACGGCCAATGATTCGCTTGCCCTTAAAGTCGATCCCGATAACCGACTGCTTTGGAGGATGAACCGGCAGCGCCTCGACGCCGAAATCATTCGCGACGCCATGCTAGCTGTGAGCGAGGAGCTCAAGACGGATTCCGGCGGTCCCGCCCTTGTCATGGAAAATCCAGACAACACGGGTTCTCTCGTCGCAAAAGGGGTTAACCCGCCGAGCTACGCACACAAGGTTCCGCGCCCCTCCCAAGAGTTTGAGCGGACCGTGTATCTTCCAGTAATGCGTGGGGGCTTCGCCGGACCGGACCGGGTGCGCAGTTTCTTCGACTTTGTCGATCCGGCGCAGATCGCGGGTCAGAGGCCGCAGACGGTTGTGCCGACCCAAGCGCTCTTTCTGTTGAACAACGATTTGTTGCGCAAACGCGCTGGGGCCCTCGCCAAAAACATCACCAAGAAACTGTCTGAACGCGACGCCCGTTTGGACGACCTCTGGCTCCGAACACTAGGCAGGCCGATCACTGCTGAGGAACACAGCGACGCCACGCGTTTCTTGGAAAAGATCGAGCCTCTTCTTAAGGGACGCCCCTCCGCCGAATTGCTGGCATGGGTCGAGCTCTGTCACAGCCTACTGGCCTCTAACCAATTTATCTACCGCATTTAAGCAACCACTAGAAACCATGAAAACATTGCTTCCGCTCAACCGACGCCAGTGGCTCCAGCGCACCGCATGCGGCTTCGGTGCCCTCGCCCTCAGCGATATTCTCCAAGCGGCAACGAACCCGCTGGCCGTCCAGATTCCCGGAATGATTCCCAAGGCTAAACGGGTCATCTTTCTTTTTATGGCCGGCGGTCCCTCGCAAATGGACCTCTTCGATCCCAAGCCGTTTATCACTTCCAAACACGGCCAGACCATCGACTCGCCGCTGCGGCCTGAACTCACACAAGTGGGAACCGATAAATATCTGGCTCTTGGAGAAATGGCGCCGGTGCGCCCGCGCGGCCAGTCAGGCATGATGATTTCAGACTTGATGCCGCATCTCGCAAGTGTCGCCGACGATATCTGCCTCCTCCGGGGCATGAATGCGGACAATCCGCAGCATGCCGGCGCAACGTTGCAGTTTCACACAGGCACCTTTGCTGAAGTCCGCCCCTCGATGGGCGCCTGGGTAAGCTACGGTTTGGGAACGGAAAACCAGGACCTTCCAAGCTTTGTATCCATCCAGCCCGGCGGCGTCCGTGAATACGGTTCCGCATTCCTCCCCGCGATTCATCAGGGCACGGCGCTCAAAGTACCATTGAACGACAAGATGTCGCCCATCGAGAATCTTCAGAACGTCTCCCCAAGCGAGGAGGTTCAGCGCGAGCGCATCGAGTTGATGCAAAAAATGAACCGCAGGCTCGTTGGGGATCTCCATGGAGAGGCGAGCATGGAAGGGATGATCCAGAACCTGGAGTTGGCCTTTCGCATGCAAACCACGACGCCCGGCATTGTCGACATTTCCAAGGAGACCGAGGCCACAAGGAAACTCTACGGTGTGGACGGAAAGGACACGGACAAGAACGGCCGTGCCTGTCTCCTTGCACGCAAACTGAGCGAGGCTGGCGTGCGGTTCGTCCAAGTCACCATGGGCGGATGGGACCACCACGGTGATATCCGCGGCAACCTTCCAAAACTTTGTGCCCAAACGGACCAGCCCGTCGCAGCCCTGCTAAAGGACCTGAAGTCCCGGGGCCTGCTGGAGGACACGCTGGTTCTGTGGAGCGGTGAATTTGGCCGCACGCCATGGAGCCAGGATCTCAGCGGTACCGCTCCGATCGAGAAGCACGGCCGCGAACACCAGCCCGAGAGCTTCTGTAGCTGGATGGCCGGCGGCGGAATCAAAGGCGGGATGACCTTCGGAGAGACCGACGACATGGGCTACCGCGTCGTGTCGGGCAAGGTACATATCCACGACCTGCACGCGACCATGCTGCATCAACTGGGCGTGGACCACACCAAGCTCACGCGCCGTCATCTGGGCAGAGATTTCCGCCTCACCGACGTGTATGGCGAGGTGGTGAAGGAAATCATCGCCTAACCGTCACGTACGCAGTTCCAGCCCTGTAGCGAGAGCGCATCTTCGAGGTGAGACGATGGGACCGCCTCTATTCGCGCACGGAGTGGTCTCTTGTGTCGGCATCCTTCTTTCGCAACTTTAAAGATTTTTGCCCGTGAGCCGCATTCACCTATCACTACTCGCCTGGCTCTTATCGCTCACGCCTCACCCCGCCTCAGAGCCCACTACCAACTCGATCGGCATGGCGCTGGTGCGCATTGAACCGGGCACTTTCACGATGGGCCAGGACGGGCCGCCATTGGAAGATTATATGGGGCAGAAGCGTCTCGGAGAGATGTACAAAGACTTTGATAGAATCGATTTCGACGAGAAGCCCGCACACAAGGTCACAATCACGCAGCCGTTCCTCATAGGGGTCACAGAAGTGACTGTGGCGCAGTATCGACAGTTCGATCCCAGCTTCAAAACAAGAGATAAGAAGTCGATGTCTGCGGATGATGACGCAGCCAGCGGCATCTCCTGGCATAAGGCGGTCGAGTACTGTGAATGGCTCTCGAAGAAGGAAGGCAAAACGTATCGCCTGCCGTCCGAGGCGGAGTGGGAGTATGCCTGCCGCGCGGGCACGACCACGTTGTTCCACACGGGCGATACGCTGCCGGACGGACATCAGAAGTGGTTTGGTGATCAAAATTTTCGCGTCGCCTATTTTCCGCCTGGGCCGATGCCACGGGAGTATGACTGGCGGAAGGCCGGACAAAAAGCCGTGGACGGACTGAAGTATGGCGAACTTGTTGGTGGTTCATGGACTCCTGAGAATGCCAGACATGATGCAGCGGGTTCTTTGCGCGTGGCGCTAAAGACGCCCAACGCTTGGGGCCTTCATGATATGGAAGGCAACCTAGCCGAGTGGTGCAGTGACTGGTACGGGCCGTATGAAGGGGGCGCGCAGACGGACCCGCTCGGGCGCGTGGACGGTGACTTCCGAGTGTTCCGCGGCGGACATCACACCCAGCTGATCCGTTTTCTGCGCTCGGCGAACCGGGGATCGCGGGTGCCATACGATGCGCATGATCGTATGGGATTCCGCGTCGTGCAGAGTGAGCTTCCCAAAGGAACGTTGCTGCCCAAAGCACAGCCGCCGCTGAATGCGCAAAACGTGCAGCAGACCGTGCCGCACATCGTGCCGAAGCCGGCTGAAGTGCCGTTCTTTGAGGGTCCGAGGCTATTGGTGCATGTCGCCGATGATGCCGCCGGGCCTGTGTACAGCAGTGAGAACCATTGCATGACGATCACCGAATGTCCGAATGGTGACCTGCTTGCGGCGTGGGTTTCGACCCCCGCCGAAACGGATCTCACTTGCTCGCACGCTGCGTCGCGGCTGCGCTTTGGTGCAAAGGAATGGGAGCCCGCATCGCCCTTCTACGATGCGGCCGATGTGTTGGACGGAGCGCCGCAGCTCTGGTGGGACGGTGATAAAACGCTCTATCACCTCGATGATGTGTATTACACGTCGGGCTGTCAGAGCTTGCGACACTCGACCGACAACGGGGCAACCTGGTCCAAGCCGGAGTTCTTCCGCGCCGCAGGAGACTACGCCAACCAGTTGCTGCGCACCAAAGACGGTGTCCTGGCGATTCCGTATGACCTCTTTGAGGTGATGGTCAGCGGGGACGGTGGCAAGAGCTGGCAGCAGCACGGCCGCAGGATGCGCGGCCGCGAGGATGTCAGGCC
>Ga0114967_10003542_pt1 | contig 12789 bp, 11 predicted proteins | sample M_130628_MF_Meta_FD_92639 | JGI IMG/M metagenome (GOLD analysis project Ga0114967, IMG submission 92639) | Freshwater microbial communities from Lake Montjoie, Canada to study carbon cycling - M_130628_MF_MetaG | ecosystem: Environmental > Aquatic > Freshwater > Lake | place: Lake Montjoie... | reverse complement strand
CAGTGCGGTAAATCGAATGTTATCGAGGGATGTCGCACAGGCATTCACTGACAGCCATCCAATCATCAAACCGGCCACTAACCTAACTGCATTTCGCATAGCTTTGCGCTCCAACTTGCCTGTCGTCTGGGGAAGATTCGCTTTAACGATGGCAGTTAACATTCTTGAATACTGCGGGATCGATGACCCATTACTGTTGTTCGGCCAGGGCCAGAGAAGCGTTACGCTCCTCCCACCGACCTTCGCTATCTTTGACGATTTCGCGCAGTTCAAGTCGATCTTCCTTGATGTCTAATACCTTGCCGTAATTGCGGCCAAGGTAATTGCCCACCTGAATACGGTGAACTGTGCCTGCGTTGTCCTTGACGATGGCCCACAGGGCGTTATCGCTCTGCAGGCTGCCGACCATTCGCAGCGTGTCTAACTCGAATGCTTCTAATTCTTCGCTGTTGTGCGTCCGGATTTCGTCGTTGAATTTCTCCTGCTGGACGTCAGCGACAGGTCCCACTGCCTCGACCTTTTTCTCTTGGTCGAGGGTTTGCTGAAATGGATCTCTCAGCCCGTTATCCGCTGATGAGTACAGGTAGCGTTCATAGGGTTTGATGGCAGGTAGTGCGGCCACTTGTCCGCCTTTCCGCGCCAGTACGGACGCAATGTACTGCTCCAGATCTGACTTGTCGGACCCTGCGCAGCCACCGATCATGACCACGCAAATGAGACCAAAGTGGCGATAAAAACTCATTTTGCCCTCGGCGCGTTGCTGGGAGCTTTTTTCGATTCTTCTTCTTCGTCCATGTAGCGATACGTCTTGGCAGTCGTCTCTAGCGTGAGTTTCGCGCCAGATTGGCGGGACGAGATATGGATATTGTGATTCGTGACTATTCGGGGGAGGTCGGACATCCCGCTAATGAAACGTCCGAAGGCGTGAAAATCCCCGGTGACCTGAATCTGGATCGGCAACTCAACGTAGAAGTCGGTGGGAACCTCTCCGCCAGGCTTGAAGAGTTCGAACTCCAATCCCGCCGCTAGTCCCTGCTGCGAAATATCAACGAGTAGCGCTGCAACTTCGGTTTTGTTAGGCAGGCGCTTGAGAAGGTCGCCGAACGTCTGCTTGATGTCTTCAAGCTGGTCTTTCAAGGCGGCCAGATTCGACGCTTTTTTTTGTTTGGCCTCGAGCGTCTGCTTGAGTTCGACTTCGGTATTTTGTGCTTTGGCCAGTTCCTCTTCCTGACTGCTGATGTCCTGCCAGTAGCCGAGCCCCAGAATCAGCGAAAAAACCAACATGGCGACGACCACCCTGACCGGCCAAGGCCAGGAGCCTATGTTGGCTAGTGTCAGGTTATTGAGATCTGCAAGTTTCATGAGAGTTTATCCCCCATCTCGCTTGACGCCTCGGGCTGATTTTGTTTCAGCTTCAGCCGGAATTTTGCAGTTCGTCGCCCTGCGGTATCGGCAGATTCGATGATCTCCAGATTGGGCTCCTTGAGCCACCGGGATTTTTCGATGTTGCGCATCAGGTTAGAGACTCGGGCGTTTGATTCGGCGACCCCCTGAATTTCAATGGAGTCTCCCTGTTGCCGCACATCGGTCAGGTACACGCCATCAGGCAACGTGGTCACGAGCTCGTCGAAAATTCTTACTATCAACGGCCGGTTCGACTGCAATGACTCGATCGCCTTCATGCGTGCGATCAGGCGCTGCTTCTCTTTTTCAAGCTCCTGAATTTCCCTGATTTGGGAATCAAGCTTGGAGGTCTCGGCCTGCAGCAATGCGTTGCGGTCATTTTGATAGGCAATATGGTCGGCGTAGATAAGATGAACCGCTAGCCAAACCATCAGGGCAAACGCAGCGATCGCGCCTGTAATCGCGGCAAATTCGATTTGCCGCTGCTTCTTGAGCGCAGCGCGCCAAGGTAGGAGATTGATTTTAGCCATCAGTCGAAGCTCCGCAGGGCCAAGCCGCAGGCGATCATCAGCGCTGGCGCGTCATTGGTGAGCGCCTGTGCGCGCACCTTCGGTGAGATGGTCATTTGTGCAAACGGGTTCGCGATGCTCGTTGGCGTTTCAATTTTGCTCTGGACAAGGACATCAATGCCGGTGATTGATGCGCAACCGCCAGCCAGGACCACATGGTCTACGGCGCCACTTTGGTTAGCCGCGTAGAAAAATTGCATTGCGCGGTTAATTTCCTGGGCCATTGATTCCATGAACGGCCGGAGTACTTCGGGCTCGTAATTATCTGGTAGGCCGCCCTGTCGCTTCGCGAGACCGGCTTCCTCGTAGGACAGGCCGTATCGACGCTGAATTTCGTCCGTCAGCTGGCGTCCGCCGAAGAGTTGCTCACGGGTGTAGAGGATTTTTGATCCCTCCATCACGCTGAGGGCAGAGGCCGTTGCGCCGACATCCATTACCGCCACGATGCTCGCTTGGCTAAGAGGCCCGGCCTGGGAACTCAAAAGTGCCATTGAATTCTCGAGAGCGAATGCCTCCACATCGACGACCTTGGCCTGCAAACCGCCGATTTCGAGTGCGGCTACGCGGATGTCTACGTTGTCGCTTCTTGATGCGGCCAGCAGTACTTCAACCTTGCCCGGGTCTACCGTAGAGGGGCCTAGCACTGAGAAATCCAGGCTGATTTCATCCAGCGCGTAGGGAATGTACTGATCGGCCTCGATCTGAATCTGGGCCTCCATCTCGTCATCCGACAGATTGGCGGGCATGGAGATGATTTTGGTGATGACGGTAGAGCCCGCGACAGCGCAGGCGGCAAGCTTTGTTTTGGTCCCGGACTTCTTCCAAGCCCGCCCGATAGCTTCGCCGACGAGATTCGGATCCGTGATAGTCTTTTCGATAACAGAGTTCGGCGGAAGCGGCTCAACCGCGTAGCTTTCAACGCGATAGCGTCCCCCGGACCGTGACAGTTCCAGCAGCTTCACTGAAGTTGAGCTGATGTCGATTCCCAAGAGGGAAACCTGACTTCGTCTGAGCAGCGCCACGTTAAATCCCTTAAAAGTTAGCGGCTTAGCGCTTTTTTGCTGGTAGCTATCAAAAGCTGTTCGCAACTATATGCAACGGTCTCTGAAAAAACAAACTTAAAATCTCAAAAATACGCGAATAAACCGAAAGTTACTTCGGATAATTGAGATGAAATCTAATACATCTTGTGTGCCTTTCTTGCGTTGAACCCAAGATGTTGCGTCTCACCTTCTATCTCTTGTTTTTGAGCTTCGCCGCTGCGATTTTTGGGGCAGGACTTCTCGTCTGGCGTATCTCTCCTGAACTGCCGGATGTGCAGAGCCTCAAAGAGCTTCGCTTCCAGACTCCGATGCGAATCTTTACGGCCGAAGGGCGTCTCATCGCTGAATTCGGGGAAAAGCGGCGCAACCCTCTCGCTATCGGTGAGATTCCGGAACAACTTAAGCAAGCGTTCATCGCGGCAGAAGATGAACGCTTCTATAACCATCCGGGCGTTGACTGGCAGGCGATGGTCCGCGCCTCGCTTGAATTGCTCCGGTCCCAGCAAAAGAAGCAGGGGGGTAGCACTATCACCATGCAGGTTGCGCGAAATTTTTTCCTGTCGCGTGAGAAAACCTTCGACCGCAAAATCCGCGAGGTGATGTTGGCGCTGAAAATTGAGCGCGAACTCTCCAAAGATGAAATTCTTGAGCTTTACCTGAACAAAATTTTCCTTGGTCAGCGCGCCTACGGAGTGGGTGCGGCCGCGCAGGTTTACTACGGCGTGGGGCCGGAGCAACTGTCGGTAGCGCAGTCCGCCATGATCGCGGCACTGCCTAAGGCGCCCTCCACGCTTAACCCTATTGCTGATGCAGCGGCTTCACTCGCGCGGCGCGGTTATGTGCTGAGAAGAATGCGAGAACTGAACTTTATTGACAGCGCCACCTTTGATAGCGCGATGACAGAACCGGAAACGGCATCGCTCCACGGCCAACCCTCAGAAACAGAAGCCCCCTATCTTGCAGAAATGGTCAGAACGGCCATGGAACAGAAATATGGCCCCGCGGCCTACACCGCAGGCTACCGCGTGTACACAACACTAAAAGCGGCGCTTCAAGACCGCGGAGTGGCGGCCTTGCGCAAGGGGCTGGTCGATTACGACCGTCGCCACGGCTATCGAGGGCCAGAGGCCCATCTTGCGCTGACATCTAAAGAACCTGCGACGTTGCGGCAATTGCTGCTGCCCTATCCGCGCTTGGGAGACCTGCGAGCGGCAGTTGTCACCGCGGTTGAGAGCCAGCGCGTCTTGGCAATGCTGGTTGACGGTTCGACGATTGAGATTCCGTGGCAGGGTCTCTCGTGGGCGCGACCGCAGCGCGGTGACGGCGTTGGCGCGGCGCCCAAGCAAGCTTCCGATGTTCTCGGCATAGGGGATCTGATACGAGTTGAGCAAGTCCCTGCAAATATCACCGCCAAGCCACCGACCGGTGAATACTGGCGCCTCGCCCAAGTGCCGGCCGTTGAGGGCGCTCTTGTGTCTCTGGCCTCTGAAGACGGGGCCATTCAGGCCTTGGTCGGCGGTTTCGACTTTGCCAAGAGCAAATTCAATCGCGTTACTCAGGCGCTCAGGCAGCCGGGCTCGAATTTCAAACCTTTCGTTTACTCCGCCGCTCTCGATCAAGGATTCACGCCCGCCAGCTTTGTTAACGACGCCCCGATTGTGTTCGATGCCCCCGGGTTGGAGTCCGTTTGGCGCCCTGAAAACTACACCGGCACCTACTACGGCCCCACGCGACTGCGGGACGCGCTCGCGAATTCTCGTAATCTGGTGTCCATCCGCTTGATGCGCGAGTTGGGGATCGACAAGGTGGTGTCGCACGTCAGCCATTTTGGATTCGACCGCAAAGCCTTGCCGCATAACTTGTCGCTGGCTTTGGGCACGGGCGAGCTGACGCCACTCGCAATCGTGACGGGCTATGCGGCGTTTTCGAACGGCGGATTCCTGATCAGCCCCTACTTCATCGAGCGCATAGAGACCGAGGACGGCACCCTTGTTGAGCGCTCTCAACCGGCGCTGGCTTGTGATAGCTGTGCCAGCACGGTGGGAGGCGATGGCGAGCCGGTAGATCTCGATGCGCTTAAGCAGGACAACGTTGTGCGTACAGCGCCTCGCGCCGTTGATGCACAAAACGCCTACATGATGTATTCGATGATGAAAGACGTGATTACGCGCGGTACCGCGCGTCGCGCCATCGAACTCAAACGTAAAGATATTGCGGGCAAGACCGGCACCACGAATGACCAGAAAGACGCCTGGTTTTCGGGTTTCAACGGCAAACTGGCCACGACTGTATGGGTTGGCTTTGATGACACCCACCCGTTGGGCGGCGAAGAAACCGGCGCCCGCGCCGCCCTGCCGATCTGGATCGATTACATGCGATCCGCCCTGAAAGATATGCCGGAGACCGAACTCAACGCTCCCCCGGGCATTGTGACGGTGCGTATCGATCCCGAGACTGGCGCGTTAGCCGGCGCCGCTAACCGGTCGGCCATTCTCGAGTCCTTCCGCGAGCAGGACGTGCCGCGGGCTGGCGCCGCCGGTGAGCCGGCCGTAACGACGCCCGCGAATGAAGCCGCTGGCGCCACCACCGACCAGTTGTTTTGAGCGTTTAAGCCGTCGTGAGCAAAGTGGACCATCGCCGCTCTCAAGGGCGCCACCATCAGGGCGGAGAGCGAGAACGTTTGGAGCTGGAACTTGCGCAAGCCGCCGCCAGAATTCTGATTGACGGTGAGGCTGACGATTTTGGGGACGCAAAGCGTCGGGCGGCTGATTATCTGGGCGTGGCGGAAACGCGCAGTCTCCCGGATAACCGGCAGGTGATGTCGGCAATCGTGGAATATCAGCGCCTGTTTGACGCCGCCGGCACTGCGGAGCGCACGATCCAATTGCGCCAAGTCGCATTGTCAGCCATGAAAAATCTGGCCGAATTTGAGCCGCGATTGGTAGGTCCTGTGCTCTACGGCACTGCATTTGAGCACTCGCCGATCACGCTGCATTTATTTAGCGATGAATTGGAGGCAGTGACGCGCTTTTTGATGGCACGTCGCATTCCTTACACGCTGGACGAGAGAAGCTTTCGGCTCGGCGGCCGCCAGTTTGAGAACTTCATTGTTGTTGCGGTTGAGTTTCAGCAGCAGGCTCTCGATTTAGTAGTCATGCCGCATGTCCGTCTGGCGCATCCGCCGCTTTCGCCGCTGGATGGCGCGCCCTATCGCCGTCTGGCGATGCCGGGCCTGGCAGCACTTCTCGACTCCCCAGATGCTGCCGAAGTATTGCCGGAGATTGCACTCCTCCGCTCGTCGAAGCCCTGAGGGCACAGGTGGCGCGCTGTCTGAAAGTGGCGGTGTTGGCGCCGATGCGACAAGTCTTCGACTACCTCGCTCCCGCCGGTCTTAATCCCGATGAACTCGTTGGCTGTCGCGTTCGCGTGCCTTTCGGCAAGGGCAGCCGGTTGGGGGTCATCGTTGAGGTTGATGAAGCCTCGCTCGCAGCTGAACGCATCAAAAACGTCACCGAACTGATTGACCAAACGCCGCTCCTGCCCCGCTCACTGTTGGCGCTGGCGTTATGGGCAGCGGATTACTACTGCCATCCACCGGGAGAAGTGTTGGCGGCAGTATTTCCGCTTGAATTGCGGCGTGGCGAGGCGCCTCGCGAATCGCTGGAAGATGCCTGGATGGCGACCGAGGCTGGGCGGGAGATATTGAGTAACGGCACACGCCTGGGAGTCCGCCAAGCGCAGGTGCTCCGGCTTGCGGCCGGCGAAGCATTGCGGGCGTCGAGTCTGTTGGCATTGCCCTTTGATGCGCGACGTGTACTCCGCGAACTGACCGAGCGGCAATGGCTCTGCCCGGTGCGTGTGCCTCCGGTCGCGGTAACCGGGACCGAGAGTCTGGAGGCCTTTCTGGACTTGAACGACGCGCAGGCTCTGGCTTGCGCGGCGGTGTTGGAGGCGGCCGATCGCTATCGAACTTATTTGCTGGAAGGCATTACCGGCAGCGGTAAGACCGAAGTGTATTTGCACCTCGCACGCGCGATGCAGGCCGACGGCCGGCAAACCTTGGTGCTGATCCCCGAGATTGGGCTGTCCGAGCAACTCGTCAGGCGCTTCCAGCGTCGATTTGGCTCTCAGGTGGCACTGCTGCATTCCGATTTAAGCGATCGGGAGCGAGCGCTCGTGTGGGAGCGATGCCGGGTTGGCGAGGTCGCGATCCTGATCGGCACTCGATCGGCACTCTGGACGCCGCTGGCTAATCTGGGGTTGGTGATTGTTGACGAAGAGCATGACGCTTCTTTCAAGCAGCAAGAGGGATTCCGCTATTCAGCGCGCGACATTGCGGTGATGCGCGCGCGACAGGACGGCATCCCGGTTGTGCTCGGCTCGGCGACGCCTTCGCTCGAAAGTGAGTCGAATGTCCGCCGCGGGAAGTACGCGCGATTAAGACTGCCGGAACGGACTGCCGGCGCTATCCCGCCGGTACTCCGCGGGCTTGATGTGCGCAGCCTGCCCCTAACCGGCGGCCTGAGCGACGCACTGTGCAAGGCCATGGACCAGGTTCTGGCTGAAGGCCAGCAAGTGCTGCTGTTCTTGAACAGAAGAGGTTATGCGCCGCTGGTCATGTGTCACGCCTGTGGCTGGATTGCCCGATGCGAGCGTTGTGATGCGCGTTTGGTGCTGCACCGTGAGTCGGGCCGCCTGAGTTGCCATCACTGTGGTGCTGGACGGAATCTCGCGCGCCAGCCGGTGACCTGTTGCCCGCAACCGATGCCGATGACGCTTGGGGTTGGAACTGAGCAGGTCGAAGAGGCGTTGAAGCAGCGGTTTCCGGGCCGTCGCATTCTGCGGATAGACCGCGACAGCATGCGGCGAAAAGGCCAGTTTGAGGCGGCATGCGCGGCGGTTCTGGCCGGAGAAGTGGATATTCTCCTGGGCACGCAGATGCTGGCCAAAGGCCACGATTTTCCTGATGTCACGCTGGTGGGCATTGTCGACGCCGACAGCCGCCTGTTCGCAACCGACTTTCGGGCGGCCGAGCGTTTTGCGCAACTTGTGATCCAAGTGGCCGGGCGCGCCGGCCGGGGCAGTAAACCGGGTTTGGTGCTGATTCAGACTCATCACCCCGATCACCCCGTGCTGCGTACGGTGCTGGAAAGTGACTACCCTGATTTTGTGGCCTTGGGACTCGCCGAGCGCGAAACGGCCGGTTTGCCCCCATTTACCGCGATGGCCGTCATTCGGGCAGAAGCCGGCCAGCAGGCTTTGCCCACCGAGTTCCTGTCGGGCATCCGTCGGGCGACCAAATCTTTAGTCGCCGCCGAGGTTCGAATCGCCGGCCCCGTGCCGGCCACGATGGAGCGCCGCGCGGGGAAATTTCGGGCAGTTTTGATGGTCTCGGCAGAACGTCGCGGCGCGCTGGCCGACGCGCTGCTGAAAATCCTGAAGGCGATTGCGGAATCGCCGTTGCGCCATCGCGCGCGGTGGCATATCGACGTGGATCCCGAGGAGGCCGGCTGATCCACGCGCGGGTGAACTGCAGGATGCGGAGCGAGTCCTCCATGTGGTCTCGGCCTCTGTGTAAAATGCCGGCTTGATCGAATCAGGCGAACTCTTTTGAAAGACCAACTTCACGCTTTGCTCGCCGCGCACCTCGCGTCCATGCAGATCAAAGGGGAATTGCCGGAAGGCCCCTTGCCAGCATTTGTGATTGAGCCGCCGCGCAATCCTGCCCACGGTGATTTGAGTGCCAACGTGGCGATGGTGCTGGCGAAGACGGCAAAGCGACCGCCGCTGCAACTGGCCGGCGCGATCATCGAAGGGTTTTCCCTCCCGTCATTTGTGCAAGCCATCGAAATTCTGCCGCCCGGATTCATTAATTTCCGGCTAGAGGCGGCGGCCGTTCTGGATGTGCTGCCTCGTATCATTAATGCGGCCGATGACTATGGCCATTCAACCGTCAATGCAGGACAGCGGGTTCAGGTTGAGTTCGTGTCTGCCAACCCCACGGGCCCGCTCCACGTCGGTCATGGTCGGGGCGCCGCTTACGGGAGTGCCTTGGCAAGCTTGCTCCGCGCCAGCGGGTGCGAAGTCCAGACTGAGTACTATGTGAACGATGCCGGAAGGCAGATGGACATCCTCGCCTTGAGCGTGTGGTTGCGGTATCTCGAAGTCTCAGGTTCCCCGCAAACTCTGCCTGAAAATGCTTATCGCGGAGAGTACATTTGGGATATTGCCCGGGCGCTTCTGGCTGCGCGCGGCGCACTTTTCCTTCCAGACCATTTGCCCGTGGTTGAAGATAACCCTGATGCCGAAGCGCGCTTGGACGCCATCATCGCCGCTTGCCGGCACAGTCTTGGCGAGGCGCGTTATCTGGAACTCCACGGGTTTGCCTGCCATTCGATTCTCGCCGGCATCAAGAATGACCTCGCCGCTTTTGGCGTTGAGTTTGATCACTGGTATTCAGAACGTGGTTTGTTTGCCAGCGGGCAAATAAAGCATTCGCTGGCTGCTCTCACGGCTGACGGCTTTATTGAAGAGCGTGCCGGGGCGCAGTGGTTTACCTCCAAGCGCTTCGGCGACGAGAAAGATCGGGTAGTGGTGCGGGAGAACGGTATCGCCACCTATTTCGCATCAGATATCGCCTATCACGCGGACAAATATGCCCGTGGCTTTTCCAGTCTCATCAATATTTGGGGCGCCGATCACCACGGGTATATTCCGCGGGTGCGGGCGGCTCTTGGCGCGCTGGGACTGGACGCCAATCGCCTTGAGATCTTGCTCGTCCAGTTTGCTGCTCTTTATCGGGGCGGCGAGCGGGTGCAGATGTCCACGCGTTCCGGTGAGTTTGTCACCTTGCGCGAACTCTTGGATGAGGTCGGGCGCGATGCCGCGCGCTTCTTCTACATTTTGCGCCGTCAGGATCAGCATCTTGATTTCGATCTGGATCTGGCGAAGTCGCAAAGTCAGGACAACCCGGTCTACTACCTGCAGTACGCGCACGCCCGGATCTGCAGCGTGTTGCGACAGGCCACACAGCAGGATGGTGAGTGGGCGCCCGCGAGTGCGGTGGACTTGCGTCACCTTCTGACGGAGAACCGCGAGCAATCGCTGGTCATGTTGGCCGGTCGCTTTCCGGAGGTCGTGGCAACTGCCGCTGCCGATCGTGAACCCCATCAGGTCGCCAATTACTTGCGCGAAGTCGCCGTCGAGTTCCATGCGTATTACAACGATCATAAGATTCTGGTGACGGAGCAAGAACTCCGGGGAGCACGCCTTTTATTGTGTCAGGCGGTTAAGCTCGTGCTGGCAAATGGCTTACGGCTACTCGGCATTTCGGCACCGGAGGAGATGTAATGGCGCGTGATGTGCGGCGTGGTGCGGGACCCCGAACGACGACGTCTGGTCCCGGTAGCGTGATTTCGTTTATTACGGGGTTAATGGTCGGTCTTACCGTTGCAGTGGTTGTCTACTTCGTGATGGTCGGTCGCGTCCCTGAGGCCACCAAATCGGCAAAGCTTGCGACCCCTGAGGTTCTCGCGCCGGTCGTCAAAGAGGAGCCGCAGGTGATGCCACCACCCTCTGAACCCGTTTCGGCCTCGCCAAAACCTACCTTTGATTTTTACAAAATTTTGCCTGGCTCAGAGGCGAAGGTGTCTGAGGCGGAGCTGTCGGGTAATACCAGAACAACCCCTGGTACAACGCCGGATCCGGCAAATGCGAGCTACTTGCTCCAGGTCGGTTCCTACCAGAAGTTCGAGGAGGCTGACCAGGCTAAAGCCCAACTTGCGCTGCAGGGAATTAGTTCGACCATCCAGCAACTCACCAACAAGGGACACGAAATCTGGTATCGAGTCCATGTCGGCCCAATCAAATCGATGGAAGAGGTGCAGACGATGCGGGCTCGCCTCATCGAAGGCGGCGCCAAGGTGGTCGTTTTGAAGGTGGGCGCTGCCCAATAAGACGGCTGCATCGGTGCAGCCGCCGTCAGTGGGGCTTGCCCGGTTCATCGGGGGGCGCGCTCGATTTGCTTATGCACAATATGAATGCATGGTTAAAGGACAATAACGGTTTAGCGTCGACACTTCCTTTTCTTTGCAGAAAATGCGCGTAAAGTGTTGATATTTATAATTTATGACCGATTTGTTCAAGATCTAAGCATTCTGGGGAACGGCCCTGTTTTAAACCCGTGAAGTTCATCTGATGAGGGTTGCTCACAGACTTATCCACAGAAACTGTGAGTAAAATCAGATTTTGAGAAGTGATTTTTTTGACGCGCCGCGGTAGCGAATATTCATCGCCTACCGTGGTAAGGGCTATGGTTCTGGGAGTTTGGTAACCGTCGGCCAGATTTTCGGCGGCGGTACTCAGTAGCCAGTGCAGGCCGTCAGGTTTGGGGCGCTGGTGTTGCCAGCCAACCGAGGCCTGACCGGCCCGCCCTAAGACGTCGCGCCATGCGCTGGTAAATGTCCACCAGAAACGCGCTTGGCCAGGGAAATCGCGCTTAAGAGAAAGAGGAATGGAGCGGGTGATGGGAATCGAACCCACGCTATCAGCTTGGGAAGCTGAAGTTCTGCCATTGAACTACACCCGCAGCGCGAGCCGCATTGTAGCCATTGCAATAGCGCGCGGCCAACTCGGCGACCGATTTGTCCCATAGGATGATGCTTCGCGCGGATGGCAGCCGCATCAGTGCTGATGAATAATGGCACTCCTTTTTCGAGGAACGGACTGACGGATGAAACGTGCGATGACCCCCGTCAGGCCTTTGATCGTGTCGATCGACGACGCCAGCTCGTCAAGATTATTCTTTGACCGAATCGCGGCTTCCATGGATGTTGAGCCCGTGGCGTTCCCCTCAGCCGCGGCCGCCATGCCGCTACTTAGCGAACGCAAGCCGGCCCTGATCTTTCTGGATATCATCATGCCCGGGAAAGATGGCCTGACATTTCTTCAAGAGTTGCGGGCCATGCCAATGCATCACGACACCGCTGTGGTCATTGTCACTTCCAAGGACTACGCCCAGGACCGCGCGACGGCAAAGAGCCTTGGCGTTATGGATTATTTGATTAAACCCCTCACCACGCGGACCTTGCGTGAGGCTATCGTCAAAGTGACGGTCGGCGCTCCGGTGACGCCTTAATGAGTCGCGCAACAGTCAGGTTTTGGGGGGTGAGGGGCTCGCATGCTGCCCCCCATGCAACGCATCTCGGGGTGGGGGGGAACACTTCCTGCGTTGAAGTACGCGCGGGCGACCATCTGATCGTCTGTGATGGCGGGACTGGGTTAATCCCGTTGGGCAATGAACTCCTTGCCCAACGCGAAATTCGTGAACTGCTCGTGCTGTTTACGCACTACCACTGGGATCACATTTGCGGCTTGCCGTTTTTTGTCCCCGCTTTTTTACCGCAATGGCAGCTGAAGTTTTTTGGTCCGGGTCAGACCGCCTCGGAAATCGAACGTCATCTGTCCAACCAGATGAAGGCCCCGTACTTTCCGGTGGAGACCGGCAACTGGATGGCGGCCATCGAATATCTCGAGCCCTCGACGGCTGGCCTTTGGTATGGCCCCATGCACGTCAGCTATCAGAGCGTTCATCACCCTGGCGTGACCTACGGTTATCGGATCGCGGTTGGCGGCAAGACCGTGGTTTATGTGTCGGACAACGAAGTCGATTTCATGCATGCCGCAATCGAACAGCGCGCGGATGAGTTCAGCGCTGATGAGCGGGAACAAATGACCGCTATCGCCGAGGAAGAGCGCGACGCCGACCTTAACTT
>Ga0114967_10003538_pt1 | contig 12795 bp, 12 predicted proteins | sample M_130628_MF_Meta_FD_92639 | JGI IMG/M metagenome (GOLD analysis project Ga0114967, IMG submission 92639) | Freshwater microbial communities from Lake Montjoie, Canada to study carbon cycling - M_130628_MF_MetaG | ecosystem: Environmental > Aquatic > Freshwater > Lake | place: Lake Montjoie... | reverse complement strand
GCCAAAACCCGTCACCCACAACGTGACCTCCAAGTCACATAGTCGAGAGGAGTCTTCCGTGGCCAAACAGATGGTGTTCGACGACGAGGCCCGTCAGCCGTTGCTCGCCGGCGTGTCCAAACTCGCCCGTGCCGTCAAGAGCACGCTCGGCCCCCGCGGCCGCAACGCGGTGCTCGACAAGGGCTGGGGTTCGCCGAAGGTCACCAAGGACGGCGTGACCGTGGCCGAGGACATCGATCTCGAGGATCCGTACGAGAACCTCGGCGCCCAACTCGTGAAAGAGGCCGCCAGCAAGACCAACGACGTGGCCGGCGACGGCACCACCACGGCCACCGTCCTCGCCGAGGCGATCTTCCGCGAGGGCATCAAGATGATCGCGGCGGGCGCCGACCCGATGGCTCTCTCGCGCGGCATCCACAAGGCGGTCGAGGCGATTTCGAAGGCGGTGCTGGCGATGGCCACGCCGATCAACGAGAAGAACAAGAAGGAGCTCATGCAGATCGCCACGATTGCGGGCAACAACGACCCGACGATCGGCAACGTGCTCTCCGAGGCCTTCCTCAAGGTCGGCAAGGACGGCGTGATTACGGTCGAAGAGGGCAAGCAGGCTGAGACGACGGTCGACGTCGTCGAGGGCATGCAGTTTGACCGCGGCTACCTCTCGCCCCACTTCGTCACCGACACCGACAACCAGGTCTGCGAGTTCGAAAACCCCTACATTCTCCTCTTCGAAGAAAAGATTTCGAGCGCCAAGAATCTCGTGCCGCTGCTCGAGGCGATCAGCAAGGCGGGGAAGCCGCTGGTGTTGATCGCGGAGGACGTGGAGGGAGAGGCGCTCGCCACGCTCGTCGTCAACAAACTCCGTGGCATTGTCCAGTCGGTGGCCGTGAAGGCTCCCGGCTACGGCGACCGCCGCAAGGCGATGCTGGGCGACATCGCCGTGCTGACCGGCGGTCAGGCGATCTTCAAGGATCTTGGCATCGCCCTCGATGCGGTGAAGCTGAGCGACCTGGGCCGGGCCAAGAAGGTGATCGTGGAGGCGGAAAACACCACGATCGTCAGCGGTGCCGGCGCCAAGGCCGCGATCGACGGCCGCGTGGCTCAGATTCGTGATGAGATCACGAAGACCACGAGTGACTACGACCGCGAGAAACTCCAGGAGCGGCTCGCGAAACTCGCCGGCGGTGTGGCCCAGATCAACGTGGGCGCCGCCACCGAGACCGAGATGAAGGAGCGGAAGGCCCTGATCGACGACGCCAAGAGCGCTGTCCAGGCGGCCCTCGCCGAGGGCATCGTGCCCGGCGGCGGCGTGGCTCTGCTCCGCAGCGAGAAGGCCCTCGAAAAGCTCGACCTCGAAGGAGACGAGAAGCTGGGGGCGGCGATCGTCAAGAAAGCCCTGCGGTATCCGCTCTCCGCGATTGCCGAGAATGCGGGCACGGACGGCTCGGTCGTGGTCAATCGCGTTCGCCAGATGAAGGGCAAGAATGACGGCTACGACGCCGACAAGGGTGAGTACTGCGACCTTGTCAGCGCGGGCGTGATCGACCCGGCGAAGGTCGTTCGCACGGCCCTTCAGAATGCGGCGAGCGTGGCAGCCCTCCTGCTCACCACCGATTCGCTGATCACCGAGATCCCGAAGGATGAGGAGCCGGCGGCCGGGGACGGCCACGACCACGGGATGGGCGGTGGCATGGGTGGCATGGGTGGCATGGGTGGCATGGGGATGGGCGGCATGGGCATGGGCGGTATGGGCGGCATGATGTGACCGGCCCGCGACAATCCACACCCTGAACCCTTCAATAAAAATCGGACTGTTTTCACCTCAAATCGGAGACCAATCAGATGGCAGCGAAGAACCTGAAGATCCGTCCGCTCGATGACCGCGTGGTGGTGGAGCCCGTGGAGGCCGAGGAGCGGACCGCCGGCGGCATCGTGCTCCCGGATTCCGCCAAGGAGAAGCCACAGCGTGGACATGTCGTGGCCATCGGGCCCGGCAAACTCCTCGAGAACGGCCAGCGGGCGACCCCGGCCCTCTCGATCGGCGATGAGGTGATCTATGGCAAGTACTCGGGCAGCGACATCGAGGTCGACGGCCACGAGGTCAAGATCCTGCGGGAAACCGACATTCTCGCGAAAGTTCTGAGCTGAGCCTTTTGAGGAACGGCCATCGAAGGCCTTTTCTCCCCACCACCCTTTCGAACGACAGCTATTCGAACGACATTTAGGAGATCGACCCGTGCCCAAGCAACTGATGTTCGACGACAACGCCCGCGCCAAACTGCTCAAGGGCGTGGAAAAACTGGCTGGCGCCGTGGCCGTGACCATGGGCCCGACCGGCCGCAACGTCATCATCGACAAGGCGTATGGCGGCCCGACGGTGACCAAGGACGGCGTCACCGTCAGCAAGGAGGTTGACCTCGAGGACGCGTTCGAGAACATGGGCGCCAAACTCGTCAACGAGGTGGCGTCGAAGACGTCGGACCTCGCCGGTGACGGTACCACCACGGCCACCGTGCTCGCGCGGGCGATCTTCCGCGAGGGCACCCGCAACGTCGCCGCCGGCTCAAACCCGACAGCGGTCCGTCGGGGCATCGAGAAGGGCGTCGCCGCCGCCGTGCAGCGGCTGATGGAGATGGCCCGCAAGGTCGAGCGGCCCGAGGAAATCGCCCAGGTCGGCGCCATCAGCGCCAACAACGACCGGGCCATCGGCGATCTGCTTGCCGAGGCCCTGCAGAAGGTGGGCAAGGACGGCGTGATCACGGTCGAGGAAGGCAAGACAACCGAGACCACCGTGCGGTTCGTCGACGGCATGCAGTTCGACAAGGGCTTCGTCTCGCCCTACTTCATGAACAAGACGGCCGAGCTGGAGTGCCAGCTCGACGACGCCCTGATCCTGATCCACGAGAAAAAGATTTCGAACCTCCGCGACCTGCTCCCCCTGCTGGAGAAGGTGGCGCAGGCGAGCAAGCCGCTCCTGATCATCGCCGAAGACGTTGATGGCGACGCCCTGACCGCGCTGGTGGTCAACAAGCTTCGCGGCGTGCTCAACGTGTGTGCCTCGAAGGCTCCGGGCTTTGGCGACCGCCGCAAGGCGATGCTTGGCGACATCGCCACGCTCACCGGCGGCACGCTGATCAGCGAGGATCTCGGCCTCAAACTCGAGAGCCTCGACCTCTCGCATCTCGGCAGGGCCAAGAGCGTCACGGTCGACAAGAACGAGACGACAATCGTGCAGGGCGCCGGCAAGCAGTCCGACGTGCAGGCGCGCGTGCAGCAGCTCCGCCAGCAGATTGAGAACACCGAGAGCGAGTACGACCGCGAGAAACTCCAAGAGCGGCTCGCGAAGCTCACCGGCGGCGTGGCGATCGTTTCGGTCGGTGCTGGCACCGAGGCCGAGATGAAGCAGAAGAAGGCCCGCGTCGAGGATGCGCTCCACGCCACCCGGGCGGCGGTCGAGGAAGGCATCGTTCCCGGCGGTGGCGTGGCGCTGCTCCGCTGCCGCGAGGCGGTTGAAAAGGCCCGCGCGCAGGCGAAGGGCGACGAGAAGATCGGTGTTGATATCATCCTCCACGCTCTCGAGGCCCCGATCCGGCAGATCGCCGAGAACGGCGGGATTGACGGCGCCGTGGTTGCCGACGAGGTGGCCCAGAAGGACGTGAACATCGGCTACGACGCCAACAAGGGCGAGTACGTCGACATGCTCAAGGCGGGCATCATCGACCCCGTGAAGGTGGTCCGCGTGGCGCTGACGAATGCCGCGAGCATTTCCGGCCTCCTGCTCACCACCGAGGCGCTCGTCACAAACCTTGATAAGGATGACGCCAAGAAGCGGAAGATCGAAGGCTCGGTCCGCTGATTCCGCGGAGGGGAGCATCCGACTCGTCCGTCATCGGGCGCCGGTGTCGGGGTGCCCCACGTGGCTGAACATGGCTGAACATGGCTGACCAGCGTGACTACTACGAGGTGCTCGGCGTCGAGCGGAGGGCGACCTCCGTTCAGATCACCGAGGCCTACCGAAAGCTCGCGGTCAAGTTCCACCCGGACAAGAATCCGGGCAACGACGAGGCCGCCGGTCGTTTCAAGGAGGCGGCGCGGGCTTTCGAGGTGCTGTCGGACAGCGATCTCAGGGCGCGGTACGACCGCTACGGTCACGCCGGCCTGCAGGGAGGCCGGCAGCAGGAGTTCAACGACGTCTCCGACATCTTTGATGCGTTCGGCGACCTGTTTGGTGGTGGCATCTTCGGCGATGCATTTGGCGGTCGGTCGCGGGGCCCGCGACCGCGCAAGGGCCGTGACGTGTTCTGCCAGGTATCGCTGACGCTCCTCGAGGCGGCCCGAGGAGTGACAAAAACAGTGGCGTTTGGCCGCCACGAAATGTGCGGCACATGCGACGGCTCGGGGGCGAAGAAAGGCACCACGCCGCAGCCGTGCGACTACTGCGGGGGCAAGGGCCAGGTGATTCAGTCGGCCGGCGTGTTCCGGCTTCAGACCACGTGCCCGGCGTGCCGTGGGGCGGGGAACGTCATCCGTGAGAAGTGCCCGGCGTGCAGCGGCCAGGGCGTTACCGAGGAGCAGGTGGAGCGGCGGGTCACGATCCCCGCCGGCGTCGACAGCGACGTCCGCGTCCGCCTCGCCGGCGAGGGTGAGCCGGGTGGCAATGGCGGGCCGCCGGGCGACTGCTACTGCGTGATCGAGATCGAGGAGCATCCGTTCCTGGCGCGGGATGGCCGAGAACTGCACTGCGAGGTGCCGGTGAGCTTCACGCAGGCGGCCCTCGGGGCCACCGTGGACGTGCCGACGCTGGACGGGCCCAGGCCGCTGCAGGTCACTCGGGGCACGCAAAGCGGCGACGTGATCCGCGTCCGCGGCCTGGGGATGCCCGAGGTCCGTGGCCGCGGCGTGGGCGACCTGCACGTGCATGTCTGCGTCGAGGTGCCGAAGACGCTCTCGCCGCGGGCGGAGGAGCTCCTCCGCGAGTTGGCGAAGGAGGAGCAGGCCGCCGTGACGCCCAGGCGGTCTTCGTTCTTCAGCCGGCTTGCCGAATACTTCCAGGGCACCGAGACTGGTCAGCAGCGTAAGGAGCAGGCATCATGAGCGAAGACGAGTCCGTCGAGGGAGTCGAGCCATCCACAGCCTCCGAGGCGCGTGAGGCCGGCCCTGAAACCCAGGTCGCGGAGTTGCAGGAGCGACTGCTCCGCGTGCAGGCCGAACTGGAAAACTTCCGGAAACGGTCCCGTCGCGAATATGAAGACGCCCAGCGGTATCGCGAGATCGATGTGCTGCGCGACCTGCTTCCCGTGCTCGACAACGTGCTGCGGGCGATCGAGGCCTCGGAGAAGTCTGCTGACGTGGAGACACTGCGATCGGGCTTCCGGATGGCAGCCCAGCAGATCGAGAAACTGCTCGGTAGCCACGGCTGCCAGACGATCGAGACCGACGGGACCGCTTTCGATCCGGCAATCCACGACGCGATCCTCCAGCAGGAGGTGGCGGGCGTTGCGGGGGGCACGATCGTGGGCACGGCCAGCCGGGGCTACAAGCTTCACGATCGCGTGGTCCGGCCGGCTCAGGTGATCGTCGCAAAGGGAGGGTGAACGATGCCGACGTACGACTACGTCTGCGATGGCTGCGGGCACGCGTTCGAGCTGTTTCAGTCGATGACCGACGCGGTGAAGAAGACCTGCCCCGAGTGTGGCAAGAAAAAGCTGCGGCGCCTGATCGGCGCCGGCGGGGCGATCGTCTTCAAGGGCTCGGGGTTCTACAAGACCGACTACCGCAGCGACTCCTACAAGAAGGGCGCCGAGGCCGACAAGAGTGCGTCGGGTGGAGACGGCGGCAAAAAAGCCGACTCCGGTCCGAAGACGTCTGGCTCGGGCGAGGGCTGACGCATGCCCCTGTGTCCGGTGTGTGACGCGCCCGTCGACCTGTCGGCCACGCCCACGGTGCCCTTTTGCAGCGACCGGTGCCGGCTCATCGACCTGGGCCGCTGGCTCGACGAGGCATACGGCCTGCCAGATACGAAGCGGCCCGGTGACGAGGACGACGAGGCCGAGGCCTGACGGCCGTTTCGTGGTCGGCCTGGCAGATGTGACAGGCTGCACGCGGCGCCGTCGACTCGCCCCGCATATACTCCCCCACGCCATCCCGTCGCGGGACTATTGGCCCACGTGAGGAGCGCCTGCCCATGACCACGAGTCCGAACCCGTCCGGCACGATTGTGCACGAAATCCGTTGGAGCGACGCGCTGCCCTGGTGGCTGCTGTTCCGGGCGGCGGCCACCGCCTTCTCGCCGACGGTGATCCTGCTCGCCGCACTCGGTGCTGTGGCCACGTGGGCCGGTTGGTCGGCCTGCAATCAACTCGGCCTCGCCGGCGCCACGGGATTCGTCGACGTCGCCGCCCCCGTCGACGGCGGGCTCGTCCTCCCCGACGGACAGGGCAACATCATGACCCCGCTGGCTCCAAGCCGCGGAGCCACCCCATGGCTGCACGAACTCGTCCTCCGGCTTCCGCGGCCCCTCGCGGAACTCGTCGCCATGGTGAGCGTTCCCTTCCGCCCGTCGACCACCGGCCCTCAACTGTTCGGTGCCGCGGCGCGGCTCGCCTGGTTCGTGCTCGTCTGGTCGATCTTCGGCACCGGCATCACGCGGCACGTGGCGCTGAAACTGGTTGGTGAGGAGGCACCGGGGCCAGTTGGCGCGACCCTCTACGGCTCACGGAAGTGGCTGCCCGCATTCAACGCCGCGCTGTTCGTGATGGTCGGTATCCTCGCCTTGAGCATTCCCGGGGCGTTGCTCGGACTGGCGATGCGAACGGAGTTGGGCCTTGCGTTCGCGGGGGCCGTGTGGCCGCTGGTGCTGCTCGGCGCCGTGGTGCTCGCCATCCTCGCGATCGGCGTCGTCGCCGGCTGGCCGCTGATGGTGGCTGCGGTGGGCGTGGAGCGGGGAGACAGCTTCCAGGCCATCTCGACGTCGTTTTCCTACCTCTACCAGCGTCCGCTGCACTATGCCTTCTACGCGCTGGTGGCGCTCGCGGTCGCCGTGCCCGCCATCGCGGTGGCGAGCCTGTTCGCCGACGCCACGGGCACGCTGGCCATGTGGGCAGCCAGTTTCGGCATGGGTCACGAACGTACGGCGGCAGTGCTCGACGGCCTCTCGGGCGTCGGGAGCGAGGCCTCGCGCTGGGGCGTGAAGGCGATCGCCTTTTGGAGCCGCGGTTTGGCCCACCTGCTCTCGTCGTTCGGCTGGGGCTACTTCTGGGCGATCGCCACCGCCGCCTACATGCTACTGCGGCAAGACGTCGACGGCACCGAGCTCGACGAAGTGGTGATCGACGAGCCCGGCGAGTAGTACAGTTTTCCCTGTAGCACAGGTTTTCAACCTGTGAGTCGTCACCTTGAAGCTCGGGGCTGCCCATGCCCCATCGCCGGACGCTCGCTGCGGGCATCCTGCCCTTCGCTCGCTCGATGCTGACTTCGCTCCGCCATCCTGGCTGCGCTCGTCAGCAACGCCGGCTCTCGGGGCACGGGCAGCCCCTCGCACGCACCGCTGATTCATTTGGGGCTACTTCGGCGACACGCGGTCGAGCAGCGTTGCCAGACCCTCCATCACTTCGCCACGGGTCGCGGCCGCGTCGGCGCCGGCGGCGACCGCCGCCTCGAGCCGCTCCTTCCAGACGTGCGGCCCGAATGCCACGACCTTCCCGGCCGCACCGCCCGCCTCCCGTCCGCGAGCGATCGCGGCAGTCGGATCGGGGCACGATTGCACGTCGATGAGCACCACGTCGTAGGGGGCGTCGGCTGCCATGGCGGCAAGCGACGCCCGCACGTCGAGCGTGTCGCCGAGGCCACGAGCCACGCCCGCGAGGCGGCTCGACGCCAGCAGGTCGGACGACACCAGCAGAATTCGGCGGGAGTGCATTTCGTTCCTCACACTGCCTCGGGACCGCGGACCACTCGGTAGACCTGCACGGCTTCGTGCATCGGCAGCACGAACACCCGGCTGGTCGCATCGCCCCCCGCCGCCAGCACCTCCGAGATCACCGCCACGGTGCGGTCGAGGAAGTCGTCGTTGACAGCGATCTCGAGCATCGTCTGCTGGGCGAGCGGTTCCGGCGTTGCCAAGTCGTAGCCGTGGGCGTCGCAGACGGTCATCCTGGTCACCTGTACGGCATCGAGCGCCTGGCGGACGCTCTCCACTTCGGCCGGCTTGATCACTGCGACAACGAGACGCATGCGGCCTCCTGGCGACCGGATCAGGGACGCGGCATCATGACGCTCGCGTCCAGCGCCTTGGTGATCCGCGCGTCGAGATCGACGAGATGGGCCCGCGAGTACTCGTCGAGTTTCACGTCGCCCTTCGCGAGCAGGCCCTTGAGCGAGGACGACAGGTCGCGCAGTCGTGCCGCCGCAATCGCCTGGGCGTCGGTTGACGCGGCGGTGCCGAGCATGATCCCGCAGAGCCGGGAGACATACGCCCGCTGGAGTCCGCGGCGGAGGCTCGAGATCGCCGGCTTACGGACGGTGTAGTCACCGGGGCCGGTCGCATCCACCTCGGCCATCACCGCCTTGGAGAGCCGTGCAAAGAGCTCCGCCACGGTGAAGGCGTCTTGGTTGGCGACGACCTTCAGCTCACCGTCACTGATCCGGTCGAGCGTGACAGGGTCGAGCAACCTGCCGAGCACGCGGTCCTGCCACATCAGCACCACGTCGTGCACGGGATAATCCTCACGGTCCACCTCGGGGCTGCCCCAGTGAGACCACCTCGTCGCCACGAGCTGGTTGAGGAGCTCTGGCGGGAACGTGAACGGCTCGGCGGCGAACATCTGCTTTTCGAGCAGGTCGAGCGCCTCCCGCTGCTTCGCCGCATCGACCACGGCGAACGGCGGCGTGGCGTTGGGATCTCCCTTGTGGCTTCGCGATGTGGCCACACCGCCGACGAGCCGCGAGGCGAAGGCCATCGCCTGGCCGTGCGCCGAGAGGAGCACTCCAAACGCCTGCCGCACCCGCTCATAGCCGGGCGAGTCGCCGTCGGCCTGCTTGGCGGTGAGCCGCTCGGCGATCTGGGGCATCAGCTGAGCGACGAGCTCGGCCCGCGTGCGGGCGAACTCGACCGGGTCGCTGCCGAGGTCGAAACGGTTCGAGAATGGATCGGGATCGCCCGCCTCGGTGTCTTCGTCGGTGGCGTAGGCAAGCGCGGGCTCACCGCTCCGCGCGGCGATCTTCCCGAGTTCGCCACGTTCCGCCTCGGGCGAACCGCCGGGCAGCGGCTTGTAGCCATACTCGATCGCCCAGACGTCGTAGGAGCCGAGGTGAGCGGCGTAATACTCACCCTGCGTCTGGCCCTTCGGCATGATGTTCGCGGGCAGATAGTCCATCACGCTCGTGCTGCCGCCCGACTGCGAGGTCTTCGCGACGTCATTCATGTCGGCCAGCGACCGGAATGCCGAACCCTTGAAGTTGTGCCGCAGGCCAAGCGTGTGGCCCACCTCGTGCATGGCGACCAGCTTCAGGCCCTGGGTGACGAGCTTGTCTTTCTCCTGCTCGGTGAGCCCCCCGCCGGCACTCACCGCCAGCGCGGTGGCGGCCAACGCGGTCTCGCGGGCATGGCCGTCGAAGAGGCGGCAGCCGCAGGCGGCATCGCCGAGGCCGGCGGGGCCTGACGACACGCCGCCAGTGAGCTGGGCGATCGACTCGGGCGTGAACGTTTCGTACTGCTGCCGCCAAAACTGGAGGAAGTCGCCGTCGAAGATGATGTCGGCGTCAAGAATCTGTCCGGTTCGCGGATTCACCCGCGACGGCCCCATGGCAAAGCTCTGTCCCGCCGTGATCCAGCGGAAGGTGTTGTAGTTGACGTCCTCCGGATCCCAGTCGGCGGCATCGGGCTGCTGGCGGACTTCGATGGCGGTCGCGAAGCCCGCCTTCTCGAACGCCTCGTTCCAGGCCTCGATCCCCTCGCGGATCGGCTGCCGGTGGCGGAAGGGCACCGTCCGCTCGATCCAGAATACGATTGGCTTCTTCGGCGGGGAGATGGCGGCGGACGGATCGGCCTTCTCGAGTTGCCAGCGGTTGATGTAGCGGACGAAGCGGTCCTCGTCGACCTGCTGGGAGAAGTCCTTGAGGGCCGTGACGAAGTAGCCCACGCGGTCATCGGCGAGCCGCGGCTTGTAGGAGTTTTGCGGGAGAAGACTGACCGAGTAGTGGACGTTGACCGTGGCGCCGCGGGAGTCGGGCACGGTGTCGAACTCGGCGGTGCCCCCGGAGCCGTACGTGGCTGCGACTTGAAGTTCGATGTTGTCGGGAAAGCCCTTCGCGCTTGCCCACGTCGAGCGGTCGGCGGCGAACGAGAAGCCCGGCAGCGATCGCGAGATCTGCGGCAGGTCGCTGAAGAAAATCTTGGCGAGGTCGATCACATGGCCGCCGGCAGGCCCGGTGGTGATGATCGGCACGCTGAACAGCACGCTGTCGGTGTAGGCCAGTCCGACGGCCCTCTCCTCGGGGCTTCCCTTGTCGGCGAAGAAGCGGACGTTCTTGCGGACGACATGGATGGTGTCATCCACCTTGCGGAGCGTCCAGATCCAGTCGTCGCCGGAGCCGACGCTCATGCCGCCGAGGATCGAGCGGTCTCCGATGCCGCGAGCGATCGAGATCAGCACGAAGAGTTCCTTGCCGAGCAGCGCCTCCGGCACCTCGGCATAGACCTTGTCGTCCTTGCGCCACAGCGGGATCAGGCCGTCCGTTTTCCGCGCGTCCTTGAAGGCGACCGCGAACGTCGGCTTGGCGGGTTTGTCGGACGGCTGCGGGGCCGGCGTGGCGGCCGCCGCCGGGGTGGGCGGAGGCGTCGCGGGGGCGGGAGTGTCGGCCTTCGCCGGCTCGGGCTTGGCGGCATCTTGGCCGCGCGTCGTGCCCCCACCACCTCCCCAGGCAACCGCGATCGCGACGCACGCGACCCCGAGCCAGCCCGTGCGCGACCGGAGCGATCGTGCGTCATCCACCTGCATCAGGAATCTCCCGAAAGTGCGAAAAACGTCGACGGCCAAGGTATCCGAAGCGTAGCATCGCGGTGTTTCGCAGACCAATTCCAGGTATGGCGGCGACGTGATGCTGCTCTCGGAAGTCAACAACGGCGGTCTCCGGTCGGCTTGCACGGCGTGGCTGGGCGACCGCGACGCCGTTGTCGAGTGGCTCGCGAGGGACGCCTTCAGCGGTTCAGCGATCGTCCGCGTCTGCGACGGCGATCCTGAGGCCGACCTTGTGCTCAAGTCATTCCCGGCGAAGGCGCGGCCACGGATCGCGTGGGTGCATGGCCTGATGGCCAGCCTCCGAGCGGCAGGGTGCCATGAGGTTCCCGCGGTGGTGACTGCCCGATCGGGCGGCACCATCATCGAGGATGGGAACGGACGGGCTTGGGAGGCGGTGCGATTCGTTTCTGGCGTGGCGACCGACGAGCCTTCCGTCGGTCAGGCGAGAGCGGCCGCCGCAGCGGTCGCGCGGCTTCACCTTGCGGCGGCCGCGTGGCCAGCCGCCCCGCCCCGGGGCGCGGTGCCGGCGGCGGTGACGCGGCGAATCGAGCAGGCGGGGCGGATGCTCTCGGAGCCGTGGCACTGCGTCGCGACGCCGGGCGGCGCAGTCACCTCGCTTGGCGACGCCATGGCGGCCCGGCTCGTGCAGGCGACGGCGATTGCCCGAGAGACGGGGCTCTCAGGAGCGTTGCAGCGGGTCATGGCGGAGCGTGCCACGCCGTCAATGCTGCAGGCGGTGGTTCGCGACCTCTGGTCGAGCCATGTGCTGTTCGCCACCGACGAGCGGACGCGGGTGGCGGGACTTGTCGACTTTCATGCAGCGGCGGTCGACACGCCGGCGACCGATCTCGCCAGGTTGCTCGGGAGTTGGTGTCGCGGGCCTGCGATTCCTCTGGACGACGTGTGCCGCGAAGCCCTCGCAGCCTACGAGTCGATTCGGCCGCTCACCGCGGAAGAGCATCGCCTCGTCCCCTGGCTCGACGCCACCGCCACGATCTTCGGCCTCGACAACTGGTTTCGCTGGGTTCTCGTGGAAGGCAGGCGGTTTGAGTGCTCTGCGCGGGTTTTCCAGCGGGTCGATCGGCTCGTCAAAAGGCTGCCTGAGGCGGTGGTCTGGCTCGGGGGCCAGCAGGGCCCAGTTTGACCTTCGAAAAGTGCAGTTTGTAGACTTTTCTCGTCGAAACACCCAAGGATATTGGGTTGTCCAGTTGCGGGAGTCGTTCCCGGCTCTCGCCTCTCCCTCCTCCCCGACGGATCGCATGCCTTTTCAAGCTCGCATCTTGGTCCGGGGAGCCGTTGTGCTGCTCGGAGCGATTGCCTTGGCCTCGGCCGCCTTTGCGGTGGCCGGCGACCTCGCCGGCCGGCTTGGTGCCTCTCAGCCGCTGGCAGCGAACCCGCTGGCCGACGTGACCGCGGCCCTGGGTGAGCCGGTAACCATCTGGGCGGCCATTGAACCGGGGCGAGATGGCAAGCCCGACGCGTTGGCCGTGACCGCCACGTTGGAAGATGGCTGGCATCTCTATGCCATCACCCAGAAGCCCGGCGGCCCGATTGCCACCCGCATCAAGCTTGCCGACGACTCGCCCCGCATGGTGGCTGGCGGTTTCGCCCCGGATTCAGAGCCGCACAAGCGGACGGTCGACGACGTGCCCGCGTGGAAGGGCCTCGTGATCGAGGAGCATTCGGGCAAGGTTACCTGGCGGGCGCCGCTGCAACCTGGCTCCGGCGATGTTCGTGGGTCGGTGAGCCTCCAACTCTGCCAGGACACCACGTGCCT
>Ga0114967_10003537_pt1 | contig 12796 bp, 10 predicted proteins | sample M_130628_MF_Meta_FD_92639 | JGI IMG/M metagenome (GOLD analysis project Ga0114967, IMG submission 92639) | Freshwater microbial communities from Lake Montjoie, Canada to study carbon cycling - M_130628_MF_MetaG | ecosystem: Environmental > Aquatic > Freshwater > Lake | place: Lake Montjoie... | reverse complement strand
CACCCAATTCCACCACCACCTCGTCAGCGCCGCGCACCGCACGCTCGGCGATCATTCGGCTGAAGGTGGCCGAGGAGGGAATGATGCTGCCCATCTGCAGCGGATTGGCGAGCCACCGCTTGAAGAAGAGCGATTTATTGGCGGTCTCGCTGTGCTCGCCGATGCTTGCCGACATGCCATGATCCTTGCTGCGACCGGCGGCGGAATGCCATCCGGTTGACGGATGCAGGCGTGACAGCCCGCATTCCGATGGTCGATACCATCACCGCGAAACTCACCTGGCCTGGTGCAAAGCGTCGAAGTGAACGCGACGACCTAGCGCTGTCACATGGTGGCGCGGAAGCCCCGCAGCACCCCGGGAGCGGGCCCTCAAGCATAATTCTTCTGGATGTCATGATGCCTGGCATGCATTGCCAAGAGACGGGCTGCATGATCCGGGTTTTTTACCTAACCCTGCGGGCCTGCCGATAGCCGCGCTGAACGCAGCCGGAGGGCGTGATGTCGGTTCTTGCCCGGCTAAAGCCGCAGTCCAGGCCGCAGCGACGTGCCGAGCACCCGCCCGCCGAATTCGGACGGTGCAATCACCAATAACCGTAACATCGCCAAAGCGGCGCTCCACCGGCCCGCATTGCGTGGCCGGCCCACAGCATTGTCAGCCGGACCCTGCCGGCCGATGCCCCTGCTGGCTTACTTGATCTTGCCTTCTTTGTAGACGACGTGCTTGCGCACCACCGGGTCGTACTTCTTCAGTTCGAGCTTGCCGGTCGCGGTGCGGGTGTTCTTCTTCGTCACATAGAAATGGCCGGTCTCGGCGCTGGAGATCAGCTTGATCTGAATGGTGTTGGACTTGGCCATGATGCTCGTCTCTACGGAAAAGGGTATAGCCGCGGGCGGTCACCCACGGGACAAGGGCCCTGCATAGCGGATGGGCCGGTGGGGTCAAGCGTCATCTGCCGCAGCGGAGGATTCTCAGCCCCGGCGCCCCCGCGCCGGCTTGCCCCTATGCCGGTGCGGTCCCTTGGCAGCGCCGGGGCCACCCCCCGCTGCCCGCGGCACCCCCTGCCGCAATTGGAACTGCATCGCCCCCGTCATCGCATTGGCCTCGCGGAGCGCCACCTCCACCGCATCGCCGAGGGTGAAGCGCAGCCCGGTGCGGCGGCCAACCAGCGATTGGGTCGCGGGGTCTTCCTCCCAACGATCCTCCGGCATGGCGGAGAACGGCACCATGCCCTGGGCGCCCGTCTCATCCACCGCCACGAACATGCCAAAACGGGTGACGCCGGAAATCCGCGCCGAGAAGGTCTCGCCCACCCGGCTGCTCATGAAGGCAGCGAGGTAGCGGTCCACCGCATCGCGCTCCGCCGCCGCTGCCCGGCGTTCGGTGCCGGTGATGGCATCGGCGATGGCCGGCATTTCGGTCGCCTCGGCCTCGGTCAGCCCATCCGCGCCAAGCTTGAGGCCACGGATCAGCGCGCGATGGATCATCAGATCGGCATAGCGGCGGATGGGGCTGGTGAAATGCGCGTAGCGCGCCAGCGCCAGGCCGAAATGGCCAATATTATCCGGCGCATAGGCAGCCTGAGATTGGCTGCGCAGCACCGTCTCATTCACCAGCCGCTCATGCGGCGCACCCTTCACCATCGCCAGCACATGGGAGAAATTCCGCGGATGCAACTGGTTGCCCGGCGGCATATTGATGGCGAATTGCTGCAGGAATTGCCGCAGCCCTTCCAGCTTCTGGTCCGAGGGGCGGTCATGGATGCGATACATGGTGGGCTGCACCAGCCGCTCCAGCTCCTCCGCCGCGCAGACATTGGCGGCGACCATGAATTCCTCGATCAGCTTGTGGCTATCCAGGCGCGGGCGGGGGGCGACGCCCAGCACCTGGCCCTCGGGGCTCAGCACAACCCGCCGTTCGGGAATATCAAGCTCCAGCGTGCCGCGCCGGGTCCTCGCACCCAGCAGCGCTTCGAAGGCGCCATAGAGCCGGGCGGTGTGGCCCGCCTCAAGCTCCTGCGGCTCGCGCGCCTCATCGCGCGCGGCCTGCAACTCCTCATAGGTCAGCCGCGCGACCGAGCGCATCAGGCCGCGGCCAAAGCGATGGCCGATCTTCTCGCCATCGGCGGTGAAGCGCATCTCGACGACAAGGCAACCGCGATCTTCCTTCGGTCGCAGGCTACACCAGCCATTGGACAGCGCCTCGGGCAGCATCGGCACCACGCGATCGGGAAAATAGACGCTATTGCCGCGGCGCCGCGCCTCAAGGTCCAGCGCCGTGCCCGGGCGGACATAATGCGCCACATCGGCAATGGCGACGATGATGCGCCAGCCGCTGCCATCCTCTTCAGCGAAGACGGCATCGTCGAAATCGCGCGCATCCTCGCCATCGATGGTCACCAGGGCCGTGGCGCGCAGGTCGCTGCGCTTGCCGAGCGGGGTGCCGCGCGCGGCTTCGGCCTGCGCCACCGCCTCGGCCGGGAATTCCGTGGGGATGCCATGGGCGTGGATGCAGATCAGCGAGACCGATTTGGCCTCGCCCATCCGGCCCAGCACCTCGGTCACGCGGGCGGGTTTGGGGCCAAAATGGCGGCCAGCGCCCTGTGGCGTCGGCTCGGCCAGAACGATATCGCCCTCCCGCGCTTCGCCGCCCACCACCTGCCAATGGCCTTTTTGCTTCTTGTCGGTGGGCACGATCTGGCCGTTTTGCACGATGCCCAGAATGCGCGCCGGCGCATCCTCCGGCCCGCCAAGGCGCTTGAAGCTGCGCCCCTCATATTTGCCGCCGCCCACGGGTTTCAAACGCGCCAGCACGCGCTCGCCCGGTGCCAGCGCCGGCTGGCCGGCGGCTTCGGGGCGCATATAGATCAGTGGCGGGCGGCCCTCGCCCTGCCAGTTCAGCGGCCGGGCCAGCGGGTCGCCATCGGCATCGGTGCCGAACACCTCCACCGGCAGCATATCCGGCAGGGTTTCGGGCCGGGTTTTCGGTCGGTCCTCGCGGCGCTTGCCAGCGGGCGCGGCAATGCCGGATTCCTGCATGCTGGCCAGCAGCGCGCGCAAGGCCGGGCGCTGCTCGCTGGTCAGGCCAAAATGCCGGGCGATTTCATTGCGGCCAACCTTGGCTCGGGCGCCGCCGAGAAAGACCTGCAATTGCGCGATGCTGGGCATCGGCCGCGGCTCGGCCCCGCCGGTCTCGCCCCGGCGTTGGCTGCGCGAGGGTTTTTCCCGCGGCGGCAGCGGCGCGGGGGCATGGGTATCCTCCACCACCCGGAGCGTCTCGCGCACCGGGCGTGGTGGCCGGGCCTTGGCCGGGCGCGGGGGGCGTGGCGCGCGGGGGGCTTCGGCGGCGGCGGCGATGGCGGCCTTGCGGCCGCGGACGGGTATCGGCTTTTGCACCGTCTCAAAGCCGGTCTCGCGCCGATCGCGCGGCGGGCGGGCCGGCTTGGCCTCGGGTGCTGCGGCGCGGGCCTTGGCGGCTTCCTCCGGCGGGCGGGGATAGCCGGTGCTGCCGGACTTCTTGCGGCGCCCGGCATTCGGGTCGCGCTCCAGCCCCTTGGCCGGCTTGGTGCCGGTATAGGGTTTCTTGCCTTTCGGTGGCGGCCCTGGGCGCTTCACGCCTTTGCCGCTTTTGTTGTCGCGGTCGCCTTCCGCGCCGCGGGCTTTTTCGCTGTGGCTTTTTTGGCGGCGGCCTTCTTAGGGGCGGCTTTTTTGGTGGGGGCCTTCGCCTCCGCACCCTCGGCCGCCGGCTTGGCGCGGGTGGGCTTGGCTTTCGCCACCTTGCCCTTGGCGCCCTTCAGCGGCGGCAATTCCTTGCCCTTCTCGGCCAGCAGGGTCACCGCCTCATCCAAGGTCACGGCCTCCATCTCGGTGCCGCGCGGCAGGTTGGCCACGCGCTTGCCATGCATCAGGAAGGGGCCGAAGCGGCCGCGCCGCACCTCCACCTTCTCGCCATCCTTGGGGTGCATCCCCACCACTAGGCCGCGCGGCTTGGCATCGGCCAGCAGCGCCACCGCACGGTTGAGCCCCAGGCTCAGCACATCATCATCCTTATCGAGCGTCTTCGACAGCGCGCCCATGGTGATATAGGGCCCAAAGCGGCCGAGATGGGCCATAATTTCCTCGCCCTTTTCCGGGTGCACACCCACAATGCGCGGCATGGAGAGCAGCGACAGCGCGCGCTCCAGCGTGATCCCCTCGGGGTCCATGCCGCGCAGCAGGCTGGCGCGGCGCGGTTTTGTCGGTTTGCCCTTCTCATCGGTCCCCGGCTCGCCGAGTTGGACGTAAATTCCATAGGGCCCGCGCCGCATGGTGATCTCCTTGCCGGAGGTCGGGTCCACGCCCAGGCTGCGCTGGCCATCGGCGAAATCGCCGCCGCCGCCCTCGCCCTCGGCCCCGGGCACCGCCAGCGGCCTTGTGTAGCGGCATTCCGGATAATTCGAGCAGCCAATGAAGGCCCCCGTGCGCCCCAGCCGTAGCCCCAGCCGGCCGGCCGAGCAGGCGGGGCAGAGCCTGGGGTCCTTGCCGTCATCGGCGGCGGGGAAGAAATGCGAGCCGAGATCCTCATCCAGCCGATCGATCACCTCGGAGATTTTCAGCTCCTTGGTCGCCTCGATCGCCTTCGAAAAATGCTCCCAGAAGGCGCGCATCACCGCGCGCCATTCGGCCCGGCCACCGGAGATATCGTCGAGCTGCTCTTCCAGCCCCGAGGTGAAGCCCGGGTCGACATAGCGCTCGAAGAAGCTGACCAGGAAGGCGGTGACCAGCCTGCCACGGTCCTCGGGCACGAAGCGGCGCTTGTCCAGCTTCACATATTCGCGGTCCTGCAGCACCTGCAGGATGGAGGCATAGGTGGAGGGCCGGCCAATCCCCAACTCCTCCATGCGCTTGACCAGGCTGGCCTCGGAATAGCGCGGCGGCGGCTGGGTGAAGTGCTGGGTGGTGCTGACATCGCGGGTCTTCACCGCCTCGCCCTGGCGCATCGGCGGCAGGGTGCGGTTGTCATCATCCTCGGCACTGGCGGCGGCAATGGCCACGCCGGCGCGGCGGTCGGCCTCGCTGTCATCGGTATCCTCGCGGTAGAGTTTGAGGAAACCATCAAAGGCAATGACGCTGCCATTGGCGCGCAGGCGGGTCTTGCCGCTGGGCTCGACCAACTCGACCACAGTCTGGTCCAGCTCGGCGCTCTGCATCTGGCTGGCCACCGCCCGCTTCCAGATCAGCTCGTAGAGCCGCAGCTGGGGCCCGGAGATATACTGCGCCGCATCCTGCGGGCGCAGGCCCACATCGGTGGGGCGCACCGCCTCATGCGCCTCCTGCGCATTCTTGGCCTTTGTCGCGTATTCACGCGCGGCGCCGGGCAGGTAATCCGGCCCGAACTCGCTCTTCACATGGTCGCGAATGGCCATGATCGCATCGCGCGACATCTGCACGCCATCGGTTCGCATATAGGTGATGAGGCCCACCGTCTCGCCGGCAATCTCCACACCCTCATAAAGCTGCTGCGCCAGACGCATCGTGGCCTGCGCGCCCATACCGAGCTTGCGCGAGGCTTCCTGCTGCAAGGTGGAGGTGGTGAAGGGCGCTGGCGGGTTGCGCCGGCTGCGCTTCTTCTCCACCGAACCAATCGAAAAACTGGCAGCCTCCACCGCACGCTTGGCACCCTCGGCCAATGCCTCGGTATTGAGGTCGAATTGGTCGAGCTTTTTACCCTCGTGATGCGTCAGCCGGGCCGGGAAGGGCGCGCCGATTGCGGTGAGGAAGCGGCCCTCCACCGTCCAATATTCCCGTGCCTTGAACACCTCGATCTCGGCCTCGCGCTCGCAGATCAGCCGCAGCGCCACGCTCTGCACCCGCCCGGCCGAGCGGCTGCCGGGCAGCTTGCGCCACAGCACCGGCGAGAGCGAAAACCCCACCAGATAATCCAGCGCGCGCCGCGCCAGATAGGCCTCGATCAGCGGCGTATCCAGCTCCCGCGGATGGGCCACGGCGAATTGCACGGCCCGCTTGGTGATCTCATTGAAGGTGATGCGGCTGACCTGCACGCCCTTCAGCGCGCCAGCGCGGGCCAGCATATCCTTCACATGCCAGGAAATTGCCTCACCCTCGCGGTCAGGGTCAGTGGCGAGGTAGAGCCGCTTGGCGCCGCGCAGCGCCGAGGCGATGGCGCGCACCTGCTTCTGGCCGCGCTCATCGGCCTCCCAATCCATGGCGAAATCCTCGTCCGGGCGGACGGAGCCATCCTTGGGCGGCAGGTCCCGCACATGGCCGAAACTGGCCAGCACGGTGAAACCATCACCCAGATACTTGTTGATGGTCTTGGCCTTGGCAGGGCTTTCGACGACGAGGACGTCGGGCATCGGCATTCCAGAAAGGGGCTCGGGCGGCCCCGTCAGGAGAGCGCCACCCGGTCGCCCGGCAGGGTTTGGACGCGCCCCTCCAATTCGAAATCGAACAGGATGGCACGCAGGCTTGGGGCAGATAGCTGGCAGCGGCGGGCCAGCTCGTCAACAGAGATTGGTACCGTACTAAGCAATTCAAGCACTTGAGCCGCGTCCGAACCGGCCACTTCCGGCGCTTCGGGTGGCGGCTTCGGATTTTCCGCCGGTTTGGCGCGGGCACGAAAGAGTGGCGTCGCTGCCGGTGCCTGGGGCAAAAATTCCAGCACATCGGCTGCATGTTCACATAAATGCGCGCCCTGGCGGATCAGGTCATTGGAGCCGCGGGCGCGCGGATCAGCCGGGCTGCCCGGCACGGCATACAGCTCACGGCCATAATCAAGGGCCAGCCGCGCGGTGATCAGCGTGCCCGATTTTTCCATCGCCTCCACCACCACCACGCCAAGTGCGAGCCCCGCGATGATGCGATTGCGCCGCGGGAAGTGCCGGGCCTGCGGCGCGGTGCCCAGCGGCGCCTCGGTGATCAACAACCCGCCCTGATCGGCAACCCGGGCCTGCAACATGGCGTTTTCCGGCGGATAGGCGACATCCAGCCCGCCGGCGATGGCGGCGATGGTCCGCCCCTTGGCGTTCAGCGCGCCCTGATGCGCGGCGGCATCAATACCGCGCGCCATGCCGGAGATCACCACGATCCCCTTACCGGCCAGTTCATCGGCCAAATCCTCAGCCACCCGGCGCCCGGCGGCGGAAGCGTTTCGCGCGCCCACAATGGCCACCGCCCGCGGCGCCAGTGCCGTAGGGTCCCCCAGGGTTAAGAGCACCGGCGGCGCATCGGGCAGCAGGGCCATCAGCGGCGGATAATCGGGCTCGCCGAGAAACAGGAAGCGCCCGCCCATCTCGGCGGTGGCGGCCATTTCCCGGGCGCAATCGGCCTCTGACGCGGCCCGGAACCGCTCCGGATGGCGCGACAGCGCGGCAATGGCTGCCCGGGCCGAGCCAAAACGCTCCAGCAGCCTCCGATAATAGGTCGGGCCCACGCCCTCGCTGCGCGCCAGCCGAAGCCGGGCCAGCGTCTCGCTCATTTACCCTCGCCGATCCGTGGCTCGGTGCCCTTGACCAGCCGCTCGATATTCTCCTGGTGCCGCATCGCCACAAAGGCGGCGATGACCAGAATGCCAATCCCCACCGGCCCCGGCGTGAGCACAACCGAGGCAATCACCGAGGCCCCCATGGCACTGAGAGCACCCAGCGAGGAAATTTTCCAGATCTTCGCCACTGCCAGCCAGACCGCGATGGCGAGAACAAAGACCGGCCATGCCAGGGCCAGAAACACCCCCAGGGCCGCAGCCACGCCCTTACCGCCGCGAAAACCCAGCCATGGCGGAAAGCAATGCCCAACCACCGCCGCCACGCCGGCAAACACATCCGGCCCCGGCCCCAGCAGCGCGCTGGCAGCCCAGACCGCGACAAGGCCTTTCAGCCCATCCAGCAGCAGGGTGGCAGCGGCCAGCGCCTTATTGCCGGTGCGCAGCACATTGGTGGCACCGATATTGCCCGAACCGATCTGCCTTATATCGCCCAGCCCCGCCGCGCGCGTCAGCAGCAGGCCAAAGGGGATGGAGCCCAGCAGCAGCCCCAGAATCACCGCCATGATGGATTCGAGGATCATGCAGAAAACACCTTTCGGCCGGCTTTGAACGTGGCGGTCACACGGCCTTCGAGCGCCCGGCCATCGAAGGGGGAATTCTGCGCCTTGCCCGGCAATTGGCCATCCTTCACCTGCCAGGCGCGGTCAAGGTCGAACAGCATGAGATCGGCCGGGGCGCCCACCGCCAGCCGCCCCGCCGCAATGCCCAGCAGCGCCGCGGGGCGCGAAGTCAGCATGGCCAGCGCCGGCAGAAGCGCGATATCGCCCGCATGCACCCGCGCCAGCGTGACCGCCAACAGCGTGGCCAGCCCCGCGCCGCCGGCCTCGGCCTGGGCAAAGGGCAGGCGCTTATCATCGGCATCGCGCGGCTGATGGTCGGAGACGATGGCATCGATCGTGCCATCCGCCAGTGCCGCCACCACGGCGCGGCGCTCCTCCTCCGGCCGCAGCGGCGGGCTGAGCTTGGCATAGCTGCGATAGCCGGTGATGGCGTTCTCGTTCAGGTCGAAATAGGGCGGCGCGGTGTCGCAAGTCACCGCGAGACCTTCCGCCTTCGCAGCGCGGATCAGTTCCAGCGCCGCCGCAGTGGAAACGCGCGAAAAATGCACATGCCCGCCGCTCAGCCGCGCCAGGGCGATATCGCGCGCCACCATCATCGCCTCAGCCGCCATCGGGATGCCGGGCAGGCCCAGCCGGGTGGCCAATTCGCCCTCGGTGGCCGCGCCATGCGCCAGGCTCGGCTCCTCCGGATGCTGCACAATGAAGGTGCCGAAGGCGCGGGCATAGCTGAGGGCCAAGCGCATGGTCCGCGCCGAGGCAATGGCATGGGCGCCATCGGTAAAGGCCACCGCGCCCGCCTCACGCAGCAGGCCAAATTCCGAGAGCTCCATGCCCTTGAGCCCCCGCGTGGCGGCGGCATAGGGCAGGATGGTCAGGCTGCCGGTGGCCTCACCGCGCCGGGCGATGAATTCGACCAGAGCGGGGTCGTCCAGCACCGGCTGGGTATCGGGCAGGGCGCAGATGGTGGTGATGCCGCCCGCCGCCGCCGCCAACGCGGCGGAGGCAATCGTCTCCCGATGCTCCGCCCCCGGCTCGCCCAATGCGGCGCGCATATCGATCAGCCCAGGGGCGAGGCATTGGCCACCGGCATCGAGCCTCTCGGCGCCATCGGCCGCGCCGCCGGTCAAGGAGGCAATCCGGCCATTCTCGATCAACAGCGCGCCCAGGCTATCGAGCCCTGAGGCGGGGTCGATCAGCCGGGCATTGTGGATGAGCAGTGGCGCAGGAATCATGACCCGTAAGGTGTCATGGCGGCAGCCTATTGACCAGCAGGGTTACCCTGCCTTCCCCGCCAGCAGCTTTTCCATGAATACCCGGGCAAACCCAGCCTGTTGCTCGCGATGCGTCTCGCGAAAGCCCAGCCGCGTATAGAGCGCGATGTTCTCGACCATTTTTTCGTTGGTGTAGAGCCAAAGGCGGGTTTGCCCGCGCCGAAGCGTCTCGGCCTCGGCAAAACCGATCATGGCGCGGCCATGGCCCTTGCCACGCGCGGCTTCAGCCACGGCGATATTGTCGAGCAGCAGCCCCTCTGCCGTGTCCTCCAGCACCAATGCGCCCATGGCCACGCCATCCTGCTCCAGCAGCCAGGCCTGCCCTGTGGCGATTCGCGCTTCGTAATCATCGCCCATCGGCGCCGGTTCGCGGCCCATGCGAGGCACGTAATGGGCATAGGCGGCGCGAACCAGGGCGCGCAGGGTGGCCGCATCCCCAGGCCGGGCCGGCCGCAGGCTCAACCGTTGCGCCTCAGCCCACGGGCCAGCACATCCAGCACCGCCATGCGCAAGGCCACACCCATCTCCACCTGCTCGCCGATCACCGAGCGCGTCGGGTGATCGGCAATGGCGCTATCGATCTCGATGCCGCGATTCATCGGCCCCGGATGCATCACGATGGAATCCGGCTTGGCAAAGCTCAGCTTCTCGGCATCGAGGCCATAGAACCGAAAAAATTCACGCGCACTCGGCACCAGGCCGCCCGAGGCCATGCGCTCACGCTGCAGCCGCAGCATCATCACCACATCGGCGCCGGCCAGGCCGCTGCGCATGTCGTGGAATACGCTGACGCCCAGACGCCCAACCTCGGCCGGCAGCAAGGTGGGCGGGGCCACCAGCCGCACCTCGGCCCCCATTGCGCTGAGCAGGTGGATATTCGAGCGCGCCACGCGGGAATGGCTGATATCGCCGCAAATGGCGACCACGAGATTGCGCAAATCACCCTTGTGGCGGCGAATGGTCAGGGCATCGAGCAGCGCCTGGGTGGGGTGCTCATGCGTGCCATCACCGGCATTGATCACCGCAGCACTCACCTTCTGCGCCAGCAGCGCCGGCGCGCCGGATTGGGCGTGGCGCACCACCAGCAAATCCGTGTTCATCGCGTTGAGGGTGCTGGCGGTGTCCAGCAGCGTCTCACCCTTGTTCACGCTCGAATTCGACACCGACATATTGATGACATCGGCACCCAGCCGCTTGCCGGCGATCTCGAAACTGGTGCGGGTGCGGGTGCTGTCCTCGAAGAAGAGGTTGATCAGCGTGCGCCCGCGCAGCAGGTCGCGCTGGGTCTTTCCCTGGCGGTTGAGCAGGGCATAGCTCTCCGCGAGGTCGAGAAGTGCCGCGATATGCGGCGCCTCTAGCCCCTCAATCGCAAGGAGATGGCCGCCGGGGAGGATGGGATAGGAGAAGCTCACAAGGCGCGAGCCTAGCCCGCGCCGGGCGACGAAGGAAGGCCGGGCCGCCGCCTGAAATCCTCAGGGCTGCTCAGAGGCCCGCGTGGCATCCAGCGCGGCCTGCAACGTATAGGCCGCCGCCGCCGCATCCACCACCTGCGCCCGCCGCGCCCGGGTCATATCCATCTCCTGCACCAGCATGCGGTTCACCGCGCTGGAGGAAAGCCGCTCATCCCACAAAGCCACCGGCAGCCCCGCAGCCCCGCCCATGGCCATGGCCCAATCCTTCGCCGCCTGCGCCGCCGGGCCAAAACTGCCATCCATCCCCAGCGGCAGGCCCACCAGCAGCCCGCCCACCCCCTCTTTGGCGGCGATTTTCGCCACCTCCGCCGCATTGCCCGCCAGTTTTCCCCGCGCAATCGCGCCATAGGGCGAGGCCAGCATGAGCGAGACATCGCTCAGCGCCAGGCCAATGGTCTTCGAGCCAGGGTCGAGCCCCAGAATCCGCGCATCGCGCTTCAGGCTTGCACGCAGTTGCAGCATGGTGAACAAGGCCATGCTTGAGCTTATGCCCTGAGGACATCGCACTGTCATGAGCGTGGATATCGCCACCATCAAACGCGTCGCCACTTTAAGCCGCATCCATGTCGAGCCTGCGGCGCTGCCCGGGCTTGCGCAGGACATCAACGCCATCCTGGGCTGGATCGAGCAATTATCCGAGGTCGATACCACGGGCGTGGAGCCCATGGCCGGCGGCGGCGCCACGGCTTTGCGCTGGCGCGATGATGTGGTGAGCGATGGCGGCCAGGCCGAAGCCGTCCTGGCCAATGCGCCGGACCGCGAGGGCGAGTATTTCGGCGTGCCGAAGGTGGTCGAATAATGCGCCCGACCGATCTTTCCCTCGCCCAGGCCCGCTTGGCACTCGATGCCCGGCAAATTTCTGCGCGCGAGCTGACCCAGGCCTATCTGGATGCCATCGCCGCCCTCAATCCGCGCCTGAACGCATACATCACCGTCACCGCCGAAGCCGCGCTCACCGCCGCCGATGCCGCCGACCAGAAACTGGCGGCCGGCCAGGGCGGGCCGCTGGAGGGCATTCCCCTCGGCATCAAGGATTTATTCTGCACGGCAGGCACCCGCACCACGGCGGCCAGCCGCATCCTCGGCGATTTCACCCCGCCCTATGAGAGCACCATCACCCGGCAGCTGCTGCGCGATGGCGCGGTGTTCCTGGGCAAGCTGAACCTCGATGAATTCGCCATGGGTTCGTCCAACGCCACCTCCGCCTTCGGGCCGGTGGAAAACCCCTGGTCGCGCCGCAATGACCCCGATACCCGTCTGGTGCCCGGCGGCTCCTCCGGCGGTTCGGCCGCGGCGGTGGCGGCGCGTATCGCACTCGGCGCCACGGCGACCGATACCGGCGGCTCCATCCGCCAGCCCGCAGCGTTTTGCGGCGTGGCCGGCATCAAGCCGACCTATGGCCGCTGCTCGCGCTTTGGCGTGGTGGCCTTCGCCTCCTCGCTCGACCAGGCCGGGCCAATCGCCCGCGATGTGATGGATTGCGCCGTGCTGCTGCGCTCCATGAGTGGCTTCGACCCGCAGGACAGCACCAGCGTCGATATGGCAGTGCCGGATTTCGCCGCCGCCGTGGGCCGTGGCGTGCGCGGCATGCGCATTGGCATCCCGCGGGAATACCGCATGGCGGGCATGCCGGCCGAGATCGAGGCGCTCTGGCAGCAGGGCATTGCCTGGCTGCGCGATGAGGGGGCGAGCATCGTCGATGTCTCGCTGCCGCACACCAAATACGCGCTGCCCACTTATTATATCGTGGCGCCGGCCGAGGCCTCCTCCAACCTCGCCCGCTATGATGGCGTGCGCTTCGGCGCCCGGGTGCCCGGTGCAGACCTGACGGAGCTTTACGAAAAAACCCGCGCCGCCGGCTTCGGCGCCGAGGTGCAGCGCCGCATCATGATCGGCACCTATGTGCTGAGTGCTGGTTATTACGACGCCTATTACCTCAAGGCGCAGCAGGTT
>Ga0114967_10003535_pt1 | contig 12797 bp, 39 predicted proteins | sample M_130628_MF_Meta_FD_92639 | JGI IMG/M metagenome (GOLD analysis project Ga0114967, IMG submission 92639) | Freshwater microbial communities from Lake Montjoie, Canada to study carbon cycling - M_130628_MF_MetaG | ecosystem: Environmental > Aquatic > Freshwater > Lake | place: Lake Montjoie... | reverse complement strand
TGTATGATACACATTTCTAAGCAACCCAATAAAAAAAAGTAGTGCGCCCATAAGGGGTCTTGTGCCCCGCTGCCCCGCCAACCACTAGATGTAGTGTTGTTAACCTTCTGTTAACCTAATGTTTACCAAATCGTTATCATTTTGTTATCAAAAATAGGGCAAAAATGGCAAAAAATGTCGTACCCCTGTGTTACAGTGAATACATAAGAACAAAACGAAAGGACAATAAAATGTCACTAGATTACTTAGACTTTGAGACAGTCACCAATACCAAATGCGTAGAGTGTGGCGATAAACTAGCAGAGTGGGAAGATAACCTCTGCATAATCTGCGAAACACTAGCAGAATAAGAAAGGATAATAAAATGTCAGAATTAGAAATTGGTAAAGAGGTAATTGTTCGAACCAATAAGGGTTGGAACTTTAGTATCGGTATCGTAACTAAGGTAACGCCTAAGTGGGTACACCTAGAGGGTACACATAGAACCCCTAAGAGTAAGTGGATACCTAGAGAAAACATTCATAGTGTAGACCTCTTCCGTAGTGGTAAAGCGGTTATCATTAGCCAAATGTATGACCACTAAAAATGTCGTACCCCTATGGTATAGTGAAACTATAAATAAATAGTAGTAGGTGAGCCTAGTACCTCTAGCAAATAAACTACTACACTACTAAAGAAAGGTTAGGTGAGCGTTATGGATAACACTAACACTTGTAAACAATGTGAGAGTAACACTAATGTGCCTCACGATAACTGCCTCTATAAAGGTAAGTCTATTGGGCATAGTGCTACACACTGCACCGCCGATAGTTGCTACTAAGCAACTTGAAGCTTCCCCGCAAAAAATGTCAGACTACTATGATAAGGTAATACCATGAATCAAATCGTATACATAATACTAATGACTCTTACCCAAGTATTCACCAATAGAGATTAGAAAAGAGAAATAAAAATGCTACTACTTAACATCGTATTGGGGTTAGCGGTAATCGTATTCGCCTCTATGCCATTCGTATTTATTTATTCTGCAAATGCAGATAACAAAGAAAAGGAAAATAAAAATGCTAAATAATTTTATTCATTCAGAGTATGTAATGCTAGTGCCTCTAGCCTTATTCATTATTGCTTTCGGTATACTTAAAGATAAGTAACCTATTAGCAACACCCCGCCTATAGTACCCCCCTCTATAGCACCCCCCCTATAGGGGGATCACCTATAACGACACGCCCGAGTGCGGGGGACCCCCGCTTTCGAACAGATGTTCTATTATAACGATTTGGTAAATTCTCTGGGATTATCGGCGTGTCGACTTGATTTTTGTCAGTGGTGCGGGGTAGTATTGTAGTATAAAGAAACTTAAGAAAGAGGTTTAGAAATGACTTACTTAGAATTTGACAATGTAGAGGTAATCACAAATGCAAAGTGTGCAGATTGTGGTGACAAACTTGCAGAGTGGGAAGACCGCTTATGCTGTATCTGCGAAGCAATGGCAGAATAAAAAATGTCAGACCCCTATGCTAAAGTAAAACTATTAGAAACAAACAAAGGACAGAAAATGAAAATTTACCTAATCTCATCAGACTATGAAGGCAACGCTAACATTGCATTCTCTACTCAAGAACTAGCCGAAGAATACCTAATCGCTAATGGCGGTGATGATGTACTAGAGGTAACTCTAGACGGTGGTTATTCATTCACCTATCCTGACCCTACCCCCGTACTTGTTGCACATAAAGAACAAATGCGACTAGAACAAATCAAGCGTGATGAAGAATTCCGCCAATGGCGAGATGTACAAATTCACAACGGTTGCGGTTTAACTAATCGTGAGTGCCAATGCTATGCAGAAACCTCTTGCGGTGAATTTGGTGGTGTTACTAAAAAAGGTACTAAGTGTTTAAATGATGTACTAATAAGCAACGGCGAGCGTTGTCACTTACACAAATAAGCAACACTCACTCGGGCGACACGCCCGAGTGCGGGGGACCCCCGCCTGTGGATAACTTGTGTATAAGTAAGATCTAAAAAAGCTCTGGATTGGATAAAATCTTTTTTAAAAAAGTTTTGCGACACGCCGATAAATGTCCCAAAAATGTCAGACCCCTGTGCTATAGTGGAACTATAAAGCAGTTAAGGGTGAGCCTGACAAAAGTCAGCAAATAAACCTTAACACAAATGAAAGGAAGTCACCCAATGACTGAACTTACATACATCGAAAACATCACTTCTACAAAATGCGTAGAGTGTGGTGACAAACTTACCGATTGGGAAACTACAGGTTACTGCATACTATGCGAACCTGATGAGTATGACTTCTCATAAAAAATGTCAGACCCCTGTGCTAAGATAAACTTATTAACAAAAACGAAAGAAGGCTCAAATGGCTACTTACTTAGATACTACCGATTACCCAAACTACGGCTTTTGGTGGAACGCACCAAATGGCGAAGAGATGTGGCTAGTAGAGCGTAAATTCCCACGCTCTAACCGCATGGTGTGCCTAATGGAAAATCTAGACGGTTGGTGTGAGTGGTTCGTATTCCCATACTAACCACCACCAAAAATGTCAGACCCTTGTGCTACAATAATTTTATAAACAACAAAAAGAAAAGAGAAACAAAATGTGGGACTTTAATTACATCACTTGGTTCGAATTTAATTTTACAAATTCAGGACTTTCATTATCAACTTGGTTGGGTGACTTCAACATTCCAATGCGTACTTTCATTCTGATTGCACTTGCTGTAATTATTTTGCGTGTGCGTAAGCGTGTGCGTGATGTTGTAAAACAACGCAACACAAATAAGCCCGTTGAATTTGTGCCACCTGTAAAATTCAAATCGGATTGGGATTTGTAAAATCCCGCCCGCTTGGGCGTGGCGACACGCCCGAGTGCGGGGGACCCCCGCCTGTGGATAACCTGTGTATAAGTAATGTGATGTAAATCACCTGAAAAATTATGGCGACACACCCCAAAATGTACCAAAAATGTCAGACCCCTATGGTATGCTGAAAGCATAGAAAGAAATTAGAAAGAGGTTCTAAAATGGGTTACATTGAAATTTTTGAGATGAATGAAGATGGTGCAGGTTTCACCAACTTAGATGAAATGGGTTTTGCCGATAAGGTTGAACTAGAGTTAGCACTAGCAACACCTAGTGCCGTTCAGATTGCTTGCGTAATTTGTTTTACACCAATTCCACAAGGTACAGGTAACACCTGCACACCTCACAAGGGTATGAAACCTAATTGGTAAAAAATGTCAGACCCTTGTGGTAAGATAAATTTATTAAACCGTTAAAGGTGAGCCTCTAGAGATAGAGCAAATAAACTTTAACAAAACGAAAGGACAGAAAATGACAGTTTATGTTTCTGATGATGTGCTTGACAATTTAGAGTTTGTCAAAAACAATCCTAACAATTCCCGCCTAGTAGACACCGCACTAGAATTTTGTGCAGAGTCTTACCAATGCCCTAACCGCTTCAAGGTTCGTGTAAAAGACTATGGCTACATCACTTGGTATTGCCCAGAGCATTACCACCTAGCACCTTGGGCTAACGACTAAAAAATGTCGTACCCTTGTGCTACAATAATTTTATAAACAACAAAAAGAAAAGAGAAAACAAATGTCAGTTTTATTAACCGCACTATTCGCAACACTAGTAGCAATTTTTATTTCGTTGCTAATCAACATTAACCTTGACCGACAAAATGCAATTGGGCAAAAAGTTTATGGCGAAAACTTTTTAGTTTTTGTTAGTATGTTTTTACCAATGCTAATTTTTATTGGTGTGTTGTATACAGGCGTAAGTCTGTAACACAACCCCCTCGGGGTGATCGAAGCTTCGACACGCCCGAGTGCGGGGGACCCCCGCCTGTGGATAACCTGTGGATTAAGATTAACCTAAAATTCACCTGAGTTTACGGCGTGTCGACTTGACAACATTTTCTGTGGATAACTTGTGGATTATTGTTCACCTAATGTTCACCTATTGTTTACCTAAAAATGCGTGTTTGTGTCAAAAAATGTCAGACCCCTATGCTAAGATGAAATCATAAAGTCGTTGAAGGTGAGCCTGACAAAAGTCAGCAAATAAACTTCAACATAACGAAAGGAAAGTGGTCACTATGGCTAACTTTGTAGATAATTCAGATTACCCAACCTATGGCGAATGGTGGACAGCACCAGACGGCTTAGAGTATTGGTTGCTTGAGCGTTCATTCCCACGAGGTAATCGTATGGTGTGCTTAATGCAAGAAATCGGTTCTGAGTTTGTGGAATACTTTGTATTCCCTTACTAAGACCCCCGCCAAAAATGTCAGACCCCTATGCTACAATTAAAACATAAACAAAACGAAAGGAATTCAAAATGAATTTTGATAAACTAAAAAACTTACTCCTAGACGGTTCTATCGTCTCGCAAAAATCAGGCGTACTGATTAGCAACATTCACACCGTTGAAGATAAATTCTTCGGTATCGTTGTAGGTGGCGAGGTGCTAACCGTTAATTGGAATAACAGCGTTACACGCACACCACGCTACACCACCATAGACCTATCTGACTACTAAAAATGTCAGACCTCTATGGTAAAGTAAAACTAACAAACAAAGGACAGAAAATGAAAAATTCAGAACTAGCGGAACTAATCCGCAATCGCTTTAGCCCATTCGCTTTCACTTGCGACTGCAACGGTATGCACATTGAATGTGCAACCGCTCGTGAAGATGTTGCGAGTTGGGTACAGTATGAAACCACTAACCGAATTGCAAAATTCATAGAGAGTATCGAGGAAAACTAAAATGAACTTAGAAGAATTCAAAAAGCACATTCAAGCCCAGCGTGAGCAAGAAAAAAAAGAACACGCAAAAAAAACTCAAGCCGTTGCAAATGCAACACGAAAGGAAAACTAAAATGATGACACGCAAGGACTATGTTTCAACCGCAGAAATTCTAAATAATTTTGTTGATGTAATTCCATCAGAAATTATGGTAGAACTAGTTGAAGATTTTGTTGAGATGTTTCAAAATGACAACCCAAATTTTAACTACGAAATTTTTCTAAAGGCGGTGACTAAATAATGAATTCATTAGTGATAACTATTGACGGTGTTGCATACACTTTCGAATGCCACTCATACACCAAAGCGTTAGAAATTTTGGCAGGACAGTATTCTGTCCACCCCGAAATTGACAAATTCGAATTGTTGTAAATCGGATACAATCCCAGTCGGCGTGGCGACACGCCCGACTGCGGGGTCCCCCGCCTGTGGATAAACTAATTACGTTGAAGCTGTAAATTCGCTGGAATAAAAACAAAAAATGTCAGACCCTTATGCTATGATGTAAGCATACCCACTACGAAAGGAAATCAAATGACGATTTCATTCCCTGCCCCTAAAACTTCAACACCAGATTGGGCTGGTACAGATTGCGATTGCAACGCCCTCTGGTGTCCATTCTGCGACCCCGACAGTTATGTAGACCAAATGCGTGAAGACGCTGGTTGTTGGGAAGACGCATTTGAGTTAGAGCCACCATTCTAACCCACTTGACACCCGCCTTCGGGCGGGATCCCCCGCCTGTGGATAACTTAATTACGTTGGATGCTAAAAATCTCTGAAAAATGTCAGACCCATGTGGTATGCTGTAAGCATCAACCAATTAGGAGTTCACATGAGCGAATTTTACACACAAGAAACAATGACCCAAATTTGGAACGAAGAATTGGAGGCTGAAAATTTGTACAACGCACTCATAGATGCTTACGACCCATACATGGATTTTGATGACTATGAAGATGAAGAAGAGCAAGAAGACTTCTATGAAGGTCGTGAAGACATTGGTATGGAAGCAGGTTTATTTGGTTGGGACGCATAGTCCCACCCCTGCGGGGGACCCCCGCCCTTGAAAGATTTATTTACGACACACCCAAAAATCTCCCAAAAATGTCAGACCTATGTGCTATGATGTAATTATACCTACCAACGAAAGCAGAAAAAAATGACTTACTTTAACCGCTACCTAGAAATCGCTAAGACCGCCACCGTTTCACAAATTGAATTGGCAGTGCAATGGTACGCAGACGCAGAATTAGTAGCACACGATGTTGCTCGTATTCTTAACGCTCGTGGCGTAAATGCAACACTTGAAGTAGGTGCTAGTGTTGTTTCATCATTCTCACCTCGTCAGCGTTGGAATCGAAATGTTGTTCAGGCATTAGAGTTTGCACACACAGGACACGCCAATGGACTAGGCAACAACCTTAAAATGGCTAACAATAGTTTAGTACTAGGGTTCGAAGCCCTTAAAGGCTTAAAGACAAATGCGTTCGCTCGTGCAATCGCTGGCGATGAAAATGCAGTTACCATAGATGTGTGGATGTGCTACGCAGGTGGACTAGATACCAATAGCCCAAATAAAACACAATACCGAGAAATGTCACAAGCCGTTGTGGATGTGGCACACGAAATTGGCTTAACGCCTCGTGCAACACAAGCCCTAATCTGGATTATCTTCAGGGGTTCGGCAGAATAAAAATGTCGTACCCTTGTGGTATAGTAGAACTATCAAATCAACGAAAGGAAAAAAATGTTCACTCTTTACAACCCTACCAAAACCGCCGACCTATCTGCCTATGCAGTTACTTCACGACCTTGCCCGACTTGCAACGAGTCTTTGACAATTGAAATCTCTACCGAAAAAATGTTTTTATACAATCAAGGTGGTTATGTTCAAGATGTGCTAAATAATTTTGATGTTGATGTGCGTGAGCGTTTCATCACAGGCACTTGTGGAACTTGTTGGGACGCTATGTTTGGTTCTGATGAAGATGAAGGCGATTTAGACTATCTCATAGATAGTTATGCAGAGGCTTCTTTGTTTGGTTGGGATTCATAATCCCACCCCCTGCGGGGGTCCCCCGCCCCCAGCTTCTTCAATTACGTTAGATCCAAAAATTCTCTGGAATAAATTCCGACACGCCGATGGAAATGCTAAAAAATGTCAGACCCCTATGATAAGATGATTACATCATCACAACGAAAGGACAGAAAATGTCAGACAAAAAATTACTTGCAGACCTTGTAGAAGACTTGGTAAATGTCACCTATAAGGTAGAAAAAATCAAATACCCTGCAACCGCAGACCGCCGTTTAGGTTGGGTAACTGCTGGCTACATTATGGCTTATTCCATAGAGTATGGCTATGGTAAAAATCAAATCCGCAATAAATTGCAAATTGAAATTGACGAAATGACTAAAGAATTGTCAGACCTATGTGATAAGGTAGACCTATGAAAAAGAAACAATACACAGCAACACCAGCAACACCTGAGCAACTTCAGGCACGATTAGGCTTGCGTTCAAGCAACGCTGCACAACCACACAAAAACAAAAAAGCGTACACACGCAAAACAAAACACAAAGGAATGGGATACTAATGGGATACAATACAGCAATCGGAATTGCAGAGTCAGATGTTACTTTCGAGCAACAAATTGCTTGGCACTTGCAGGGTAATCATTACCCACCAATTCCAACAACTATGGTACAACCTTGCATTAACGCTATTGACGCTTACAACGAAGATAACCCTAGTCTAGAAATTGAATTGCCTGAAGGCGTAATCTACAAAGGCAAAACTACTGCACCTGCTTGGGCAATTATTGAACAGCATCACCTTGACGCTTGGTGCTATTCTGAAGACTACATAGATGACTCTTGGCTTGACGAGGAAACCGACTAAAAATGTCAGACCCCTATGCTAAGATAGAACTATTAAATCAACGAGAGGAAACTTATGTTTCAGGATAAAGCAAATTGCCTAAGTGCAGAACCAAGTATTTTTTTTAGTGCAAAACTAAAAGAGCGAGCATTAGCATTGTCATTGTGCAACGCTTGTATTGTAAAAGATGAGTGCCTAGAGTTTGCACTCAAAACCGAAAGTGTAGACGGTATTTATGGCGGTCTACTTGGTGACGAGCGAAAGGTGCTACTAAAAAATGCAAGCGTGTAAAATTCACCCCATTGTAAATGTAACCGACAGAACAAACCCAACCTGTATGCTATGCGGTCATAGCGTACCCGAAGCGAGAGAAGACTACTAATGAAAACCTTTCAGACTAATTTACTTGTTACATACAAGCAACAACCAAAAAACTTTGCTAACCCTTATGAGTTTGTAGATGTTCACCCTGATAACCAATACCGTATTGAAAACGGAATGTTGTCTTTTGAAAACCGAAGCGGTGAAGAAATTATTTACATTCCCGCCGAAAGTATTTTATTTTTTCATACAGTTTGCGTTGAATTCCCCTTCTAGGAAACGGCGTGTCAATTTGACACCTGCCCTAGGGCGGGGATCCCCGCCAGGCAGCTTTGTCAATTACGTTGGGGACAAAAATTCGCTGGGATTTTCCTTGAAAATGTCAGTGGTATGTGCTAGAGTATGACTATGAGTTACATTAAACGCCTATTAGAAGAAATCGGAGAGCCACCTATGACTTTCAAAATTACAACCGCTATCGAAACAACCTATGATGAACTTGACATTATCCGAGAAATGCTTGCCACAGGTGAGTATGGATTTGGTTTGTCAGACATTACAACCGAAGCAGTCATTGACTTTATTGGTCGCCTAGAGTTTGGTTCTGATGTTATGTATAACAACACAACACACACTACATTTGCTAAGGCTGTTACATACCGTATCTATGATGAAAACGGTTCAGGTGATTTCTTTAACCGTTCGTTTGACGGTGTATCAGAAAACATTAGAAATGCACAAAATGGTACAGACCCAGAAGCATTAAATAAACTTATCAACGGATACTTTGAGGGGGAATAAGATGAGAGCAACAATCAGTCGTCAATACCGTGAGGGTAATTGGTCAATCTATTCAGAAGACATAAATCATCATTGGGAAAAGTTTTTAGAAGTTTGCCCATTTGAGTTTGATAAAGAAATCGCTTTGCACCGTTGGTATGCTGAAGGATTTGTCCAGGCACTCTTTGGTAGTACCGCTCAAATTTCTTTAGAATTTTAGTTGAAAATGTCAGACCTATCTGATAGGATAGTCCTATCAACCTACCGAAAGAGAGAAAATAATGGGTGCAAGAGTTCACTTTGTATTTAATGACGGAAGCAATAGTGCCGTAGTGCTTTATTCGCATTGGGGTGCAGATGGTTGGGAAGAAAGTTTAGCCCAAGCAATTCGTCACGCAGAACCACGCAAGGGCGATACATCATACTTTACTCGTATGGTTATCTCATCACTAATTAACCAGACAGGTGATGTAATGTCAGAAACAGGTTATGGTATTTATGCCATTGACCCTAGAGCAACAGACGCACTAATCTTTGATGAAGTTGTAGAGATTGACTTAATCAAGGAAACAGTAAATGGTTATTCATTTGATAGTATGATGATTTGGCAGGGGGTAAAGTAATGGGTGCAACATCAGTATGGAAACTACTAGAAGAGTGGGGAATTGAAAATCCCACCGAAGATGATGTTTGGGAAGCAATTGCCGAACTAGATGAACATAAACAAGATTACTATGCAGACGGGGATTTGACAGAATGGTTATAGATTGGGAAGCAGTTATTAACTGGGAAATCCTTGACAAAATGACTGATGATGAGATAAGATTACTACATAACATTCTAACGAAAGAGGATACTAATGCCTAATTATTACTTCTCGTCTAAACGAGTAACCGAGTTTGAGGACATTATAGAAGCCGATACGCAAGATGAAGCGATAAAGATTTTTGATGAACTTATGGCAGATGATTTGAAAATAGTAAGTCAGCACTTTGAGTATGATGTTTATGGATTGGAAATAGAGTAATGCAGTATCACTATGTTGTTTTGTATGATGAAGATACAGATAAGTTTGAGATAGATGTTGATACTACTCGCACATTATTTGAATCACAGGGTGTAGCGTTTGACCCTAATCATCAGGTATGGCATTGGAATGATGAACTTATGGAAGCAGACTACTTAGACTATGAGAAAATGCTTTCAGAGAAGTTAGATTCTTAAACTTCCCGCCTTCGGGCGGGGGATCCCCCGCTTTCTAGCTTTGTCAATTAAGACACGCATAAAAAATCTCTGGACTTTTTAATTATTTTGTGGTAGGGTAAGTGGAATGAAAGGAGTTATTATGAGCAATTATGAAGACGGTTTTACTGATGGTATCCGCCACTACAAAGACCAACTATTGGAATGGGCAGACACCTATGAAGATGCAGAAGACTACCAAGATTTCTACGAAAAATTAATTGAAAAACTTGAGCAATAACCCTTGACAAGACCCCCCTATCTGTGCTAAGATGTATTCATACAACCTAACGAAAGGAAGCAAAATGGACAAGTCGTCTATTACTATCGGCAGTACCCTTACAACCCTAACCTCAAAGGTTACAGGAACAGTAAAGGAAATTGTCAAAAACGCAAATGGCTCTTTGCGTGTTCGTCTTGATGTAGACGGACAAGACCGTTGGACTACCGTAAAGTAGTTTGATTGTGGGGGTCTGGCAAAAAATGTCAGACCCCTATGATAAGATTATTTCACAACCTACCGAAAGAGAGATAACAATGGGACTAGATATGTACCTATCAGCAAGCGAATACATTAGTCGTTATGATTACACAGAGGACTATGACCGTTCAGATAACAATTTGTTTGCACAGATTGTTTCACAGTTTGGCGTTGAAGTAGACCCAAATGGTCACGCAGGTTTGCAGATTGACTTCCCTATGGGTTATTGGCGTAAGTCAAATCAAATCCATAATTGGTTTGTCGAAACTATTGGCAACGGAATTGACGAATGTCAGAAGATGTTTGTCAATCGTGAAAGCCTAGAGGAACTACTTGACTTGTGCAAGCAGGTTCTTGCAGACCATTCATTAGCGGATGAACTTTTGCCAACAGGTGCAGGTTTCTTCTTTGGTTCAACAAACTATGATGAATGGTATTTCAAGGACTTAGAGCATACGGTTGAAGTGATTGACCGTTGCCTTGCTTCTAAGTTTGATTACTTTGAGTATCAGGCTTCTTGGTAATAAATTGGGTGGGGCTTTTTTAGCCCCGCCCCCACATTGGTCTCATAGCATAATCGGTTAATGCACCGCCCTGTCACGGAGGAGAGTGCGGGTTCGAATCCCGCTGGGATCGCCAGCTGCGGGGACCCCCGCCCTTTTGATTTGTCAAGTTACGACACACCCCAAAATTCGCTGAAGTTTACCAAAATAATCCTTGATTTATGTCGTACCCCTGTGCTATGATTAGTTTATCAAACAAACGAATGGAGATAAAAATGGCGATTGACCAAATCGAAGTCATCAACGGTAAGGCTTCTTACGCTTCTTTGCGTACACCTGCCTACCACCAACTTGGAACTGTTTTCCAAGATGAAGTTACTACCTCAGAAATGCTATCACTAGCAAATCTAAACTCTTGGAATGTTCGCCTTGAAGACATTCCACTACCCGACAATTACACAGCCAAGAAGTCTAACTATCTTGTTGTGCGTGACCACCCAGAAGACAAGCACCCAGATGTTTTGTCAGTTGTTGGACAGCGTTACAAGACTTTGCAGAATGAAGAATTGTTTGCTTTCGGTGACAACCTGCTTGACGGTGGTCGCTGGGAAGTTGCTGGTTCTCTCAAAGACGGGCGTATCGTTTTCGGTGCATTAGCCCTAGAGCGTGAAACAATCCTTGACCCAAATGGTGTTCGTGATGTTGTCAAGAACTATCTTGCAATTTCTACTAGCCACGATGGTTCTAGTGCTGTTCAGGCAACTGTCACACCTATCCGTCTAACCTGTATGAATACTCACACCGCCGTATTCCGCAAGGGTGCAAAGCACTCTTTCAAGTTGCGACACACACAGTCTATTGACGGTAGAGTTGCACAGGCTCGTGAAGCATTGGGTCTTGCCAATCGTTACCTTGATGAGTTTGACAAACTTGCACAGGCTATGATTGAAACCGAATTGACCAAAACACAATTCAACAAGATTGTAGACTTGGCATACCCTAAGCCAGAAGCAGACAAAAAGGGTGCGTTCACCAAATGGGAAAACAAGATTGAATTGCTTGATGAAATCTATGGTGGCGAAACCAACGGTATGATTGCTGGCAACGCTTGGGGTGCTTACAATGCACTAACCGAACGCATTGACTGGTTCAGAACTTCTCGTGGTAATGACGAAAGTCTTCTTATGGGTACAGCAGGTTTCGACCCTGTTGTAAATGCAGAGAAAAATCGTCTGTTGTCAATCGTAAACGAGGTGGCAGGGGTCTAACCCCTGCCCTTCGGGGTTTCCCTTGACAAATGGATCTGGCGGGGGACCCCGCCAAAGAGCTTCTTTATTTACGTTAGACCCAAAAATCTCTGCAAATTATCCTTGAAAATGTCGGTGCTATGGTGTATAGTAGTACTTGTAGATAGGGCAGATGAACAGTTGCGTTCGCTGAATAGAGTTGAAATCTGCAGACTAAACACTCGTTCCCTAACTACGCCAACCTACAACAAGGAGATAAAATGCCACAGTACGAAATTAACTTCACCGCATCAGTATCTGATAGTATTGTCATTGACTTTGATGGCGACATTGAAGACATTGAAGAGTCACACATTCGCAACAACTGGGACGGCTTGCCACTAATTAACAATGTAACTTATGACTGGGACGGCTTTGACATTTCTGTTGAAGAACTTGAGTCAGAATAATCCTTGACTTTCCCCCCACTTATCCACTAAGATAGTATTATCAACCT
>Ga0114967_10003534_pt1 | contig 12797 bp, 16 predicted proteins | sample M_130628_MF_Meta_FD_92639 | JGI IMG/M metagenome (GOLD analysis project Ga0114967, IMG submission 92639) | Freshwater microbial communities from Lake Montjoie, Canada to study carbon cycling - M_130628_MF_MetaG | ecosystem: Environmental > Aquatic > Freshwater > Lake | place: Lake Montjoie... | reverse complement strand
GTCGAAGGGTGATTTAGGTTTTGGAGATTAAAATCACCCTTCGACAAGCTCAGGGTGACGATTTTGGAAGGTCTAAATTAGATCCCGAAAACAAGCCCGGGGTGACAATGTTGGAAGGTCTAAATTAGATCTCAAAAACAAGTTCAGGATGACGATGTTGGAAGCTTTAGCAGAGGCCGTCATCCTGAACTTTTTTTCAGGATCTAATCTATACTTTAGCTAAAAATTCATTGCTCAAATTTTCTGGCACAATCGTCACTGGAACCGCGATTTTATTGCCGATTTTTTTAACGATTTTTGGTAAAACTATATTATCACTTTGTGCATTATCAGACTTGCCAAAAATCAACATTTTACAATCTGGTGTCGCTTTTATTTCACGAATAATTTCTGTTACAATATCGCCTTCACGCACTGAAACGCTTGGCATGATGCTGGTTTCTTTGCAAACGGCATCGATTAATTTTTTTAAATGTTTCTCTAGAATTTGTCTTTTATCATTGCCAATTGCTTTAGCGCCGAAAAGCAGGTTTTTGTGCGAAGCTTCCATTACGGCTAAAATCTGAACTGCAAAATTGTTGGTTTTAGCTTTGCGACAAGCGTAACGTAGCGCTGCTTCCGAGGCATTAGTGGTGTCGATGCAGACGATAATAGTTGGAGTTGATTCGGCGTTTAAGATTTGGGTCATGGTATTTTTTTAAATTAATTATTTACCAAGGAAACGTGCGAACAAATAGTTGGCCAGCCAGCCAAATATAAGAGCGATGGCAACTGATAATAGAGCGTAGAGAAAAGATTGTTGGAAAGCAAAATCCAAAACTTTGGCGCTAAATCCAACTTGATTTACATAGATTGGGATTGACTGGAAAGAAACCAGCGAACCTTCATTAATTAAATAAATTTCAACCGTGTAAATGCCACGGGAAATATTTTTTGGAAAATCCAACATTACTTTGAAAAGGGTTTCATTTAAGAAATCGATTTTATTGGAGCTGGTGTTGTAAAGATGATTTTTTTCCATGCGGTCAACTAGCTGTAGCTGAAATTCATTTTTTTTGACTTCATCAATTTCGCTGGAAGTTGAAAAATTTAGATTATTTCTACCCAGTTCTAATTCTTTTAAAAGATCGTCGATTGGTTCTTGAGCGTTAAAAGTGGAGAAAAGCGAATAAAGGCTATAAGTGTCTTTGAACTTAACGCGTTCACCGTTGTACCAAACTCCTAGCAGTTTGTGTTTTTTAGTGACCATGAAATTTCTTTTCGGGCCACGCACCGTAATTACAATTTCTCCAGCATCATCTTTAGCGCCAAAAAGCAGGATTTTTGCGCCACGGAATTTAGTATCAATATTGATTTCGTTGGTAGAAATGCCAGAAATAATCGGAGCAGCATTTGCCGCGAAAGAGGCGCTGATTAGTAACAGAAAAGTCAGGAAAATTTTTTTCATCATTTCAAGATCTCAATTACGTAAAGACTTTCTGGATGTTTGAAAAGCACAAAAAGCATTTTAACGCAAACGCCAAGAAGCAAGAGTGATAGAAACGAGCGCATGCTGTCAGCATCAACTTTATAGCCAGTTCTGGTGCCGATTTGCGCGCCGATTGATGAGCTGATAATCATTAAAAAAGCTAAAACAATATCAACGGTGTTGTTGGTAACTGCTTGTAAAAACGTGGCATTACTGGCGATGAAAACGATTTGAAAAAGTGAGGTTCCAACCACAACGGAAGAAGGCATGCGCAAAATATAAATCATTGCTGGAATCATCAAGAAGCCGCCGCCAACGCCCATTAAGGCAACTAAAATTCCAATGCCGATACTTAAAACAATTGGTACGATTAAGCTTACATTGATGTCGGATTTTGGAAAATGTGATTTCCAAGGCAGGCGATCAATTTTGGCTAAAAATTTATCAAGATTACCATTTTCATTTTTTTCCCAAGTCACGCCATATTTTTTTTCAACCAAGGTTTTGATGCTGTCAATCAACATTGTAACGCTGATTGTTCCGAGAAAAATTACGTAAGTCAAAGCGACAACTAAATCGATATGGCCGGTTTTTTGTAAAATTTTAAAAATGGAAACGCCGAGAGTTGAGCCAATAAAGCCTCCAATTACCAGCACTAATCCCATTTTAATGTCGACACTACTTTTGCGAAAATGGGCGAACACTCCTGAAACAGAAGAAGCAATAATTTGATTGGTTGAAGTTGAAACCGCGATTGCTGGCGGAATGCCGATGAACATTAAAAGAGGAGTTGCGATAAAACCGCCGCCAATTCCGAACATGCCTGCGAGAAAGCCAGTTGTAAGACCGAGTAACAAGATTAACAAAATGTTAACAGGAATCTCGGCAATTGGCAGATAGATTTGCATTAACTAATCACGGAAATTTTTTGTTCTGAAATTTCAAAATTCATGGCCGAATTTTGATCGTCAGAAATCTTGATTAAGGCGAGAGCGTGAAGCTCGGATTCATGGAAAACCGAGGACAGAATTATGCCAGCAGATTTTCCTTCGCAAGTTATTTCCGAATTTTTTGCGGCAATTGTGCCATCAATTTTAATGTGGAAAATTTTTTTGCGAATTTCACCACGATAATGGGTGCGAGCGGTTAATTCTTGGCCAATGTAACAGCCTTTTTGGTAATCTATGGCGTTTAAATTATCGAAGTCAAATTCCAAAATGAATGATTTATCGTAGGTTAAATCATTTTCGCTTTCAGGAATTTTTCTGGAAATGCGGGCGAAATGGTAAATATTGTCGGGAAAATTTTTTATTTCAGATTTGGGTTGGTAAAATCTATGTCCGAGCTTTTTATTTCTTGGATCGGGGAAGCCAATTTTTTCAAAATTATGAGTGACAATTAAAGCATCATTTTTGGCAATTGTTACTTTGGAGCGCAATTTATAAAAATCGAATTTTTGCATGATTTCATCGCGTCTGGCAGCAAAGCAATCGAGAATTAATTTTTCACCGATTTCGCAAATAAAAAAATCATAAAGAAAGCGACCTTGAGCGCTTAACATTGCGGAATAAATGAGATTTTGATCGGAGGCTTTAAAAATGTCATTGGTAATTAAACCTTGCAGAAATTTTTTACGATCTTCGCCGGTAATTTCAATGATGGCGCGCTCTTTTAAAGTTATAAAATCAGTCATTTTTTAGCATTAATTTTAAGTTTTTTTCCAATTTTTCTAAATTCACCAGCAAGGTCGCGTGATGAAAATCTTTGACTTTGCTGTTTTCGCCCATTTCGCATTCTTGGTAAAAATAATTAATATTTAACATGGAGGCTAGTTTGTAATAATCAGTTACTAATTTTTGCGAGTAAGGGGCACTGGCTAATTCTAAAACTGACGAATTTTCTTTCATAAATAAAAGGTTGGTAAGTCCAGCGCCGTGCGGGCTTATGAGATATTTGGCTTTATAACAAATAGCAATTTGTTCATCGTAAGAATATTTTTCGGCGATAATTTTTTTAAAACCATATTTTTCAAGCAAAGCCACAACTTCATTTTCATTTTCGACAAAACGCAAAACTTGTCCAGCGCGGGAAATGTAAATTTTATCGCCAAAATCCAAATTAGATTTTTGGTTTTGTAGTAAAATTTTACGGATTTCTTGAAAAATAATCGGATGTTGCTGCGAAGGGTCTACAAAAGGAACTTCCGCAGTTTTAATATTTGATTTGCGGCGTAAAAAAATGATTTGTTTTTCAGTAATTCCGAATTTTGCAAGTGACGGTAAAACAAACTTATAGCGCTGATATTTTTTAGGTAAAAAAAGTAAGACATCTTTGGCGAGTCCCTTTTCTTGCAAAATTAAAATTTTTTTTAAGGCGAAAATATGCCAATGATAATAGTTGCTGGTCCATTCGTCGGTGATTAGTAAAAATCTTTTGCGGCTAAAATTGAATTTGGGAAAAATAAATTTTAGGTAAAAACGAAAACCTTTGCGATATTTTTCGTAATTGCTGCTGATGCAACTTTCTTTGATGATTTTAAAATAGCTGAAAAGCACTGAATTAGTGCTGATGCGGATGTTTTTAAAAGTTTTTATTTCTGGTACAAAGCAATTATCAAGCGGAACATTTTTAAAAATATCAAATTCTGGATTGGTTTCGTCGAAATTTTTTGGCGACTTATATTGATAATTGATTGTTGAAAAGATGTTTTGCATTTTGCGAAATATTTTTTTTAAAACGAATTTATTGCATATGAAAATTTTAAACGCAATTCACGCGCAAGGTATTGGCGGAGTTGATCAGGTTTTTCGCAATTACAGTGAAATTTTGCTACAACAAAATCACGAAGTTGCACTTTTAATTTCGGATAATGGTTATGATAAATATGCGGCGAAAAAAATTTTTAAATTAAAAAATTCGAGCCAAATTTTTGATTGTATCAAGTTGCTTTGGATATTAATCACATTGAAGCCTGATATGGTTCTGTGTCATTCTCGTCGCTTGATGAAATGGATGAAAATTATGCGGTTTTTTTCAAAGACAAAATCGGTTGCGATCAATCACGGAATTAGTTTTGAAAGCTCGCTGAATTGCGATTATGTAATAAATATTAATCAGCAAATTTCCGATTTGGTTGTTGCAACTGGTTTTAGCAAAGAAAAATCTTTTGTGTTACCCAACGTAATTAAGGTTGATCAAAAATATCGCGCCAAAACTCTGAAAATTGCGCCGACAATTGGTATTTATGGTCGCATTGAGTCGCGTAAAGGTTTCGATATTTTAATTGAAGCGGCAGGAATTTTGCTAAAAAATGGTCACGATTTTCGTTTAAAAATTGGCGGCTTTGAAGTTGCGGGTGGATATAATTTAAATACGATTAAAGAATTTACTCGAAATAACGATGTTTTAGAAAAATGCGAATTTGTAGGCACGGTTTTAGATAAGTCGAAATTTTTTGAGAATGTTGATATTTTTTGCGTACCTTCGCGCGAAGAGCCATTTGGCTTGGTGATTTTGGAAGGATTTTTATTTTCAACTTTGGTGATTTCTTCTAATACAGATGGGGGAAAATTCTTGATTGAAGATGATGAAAATGGCTTGCTGTTTGAAAATGGAAATGCCGAAGATCTGGCGCAAAAAATAATTAAAGCTTTAAGTAATTCAGAAATTTACGCATCATTTACCAATAAAGCCTTTTCAAAACTTGAAAAAGAATTTTCTTTTGATTTTCTGGCGCAAGAAATTGAAAAAATCCTTACCAAAATTTCTTTAAAAAATGCTTAAAAAAATTTCCTTATTATTATTAATAATCTCGCTTGCTTCTTGCAGCCTTTTCGTTGAGAGAATGCCAAAAAGCTGGAATTGGGGAGCCAAACCGCGTCCATTAACTGGCGTAAGAAATTTTCCCTCAACCGATTCCGAATATGGTAAAGGTTTTAAAGATGGTTGCGGATCATCTTGGGACAGTGTTGCGAAGGGATTAATGAGTGACATCAACAGTAAAAGATATGATTTTAAACGTATGCAAAAAAGCCCCGACTACAACACTGGTTGGTGGGATGGATATGAACAATGTACATACATTATGGACTGGTACGTTGTATAAACGTACCTATTTTAAAACTCGAGGTTAACTGATAAAAAAGTGAAAAGTGCGACACTAATTTTAGCTACAATGTTATTTCTTAATTCTTGTCGTATGCCGGAAAGTTTTGGTTTTTACCAACCAATTACCATGAATCTTGCTGTTCCAGATGGTCCACCAGAATATAAGGCGGGCTGGTATTTTGGTTGTAGAACAGCTTTGGCTAACAAAACTTTTGCTAATGCTTTTGTTTATCAGGATGGCAAAGGACCAGATTTTGGTAATGGTATTTATCAACATGACCCCGCTTATCAAACAGGCTGGGGTCAAGGTTTTTATGCTTGTATACTTCACATTTCAGGATTTGTCGGCGAACCCGGCATGTTTAGAGCATTTGCTAAAGGACCATTGGAATGAAAAATTTTAACAAAAAACCAATTAGATTTTTCTTATTTTTAAGCTTAATGCTTATCGTCTCTGCTTGTAACAGAGAAATTGGCCGGATATTTCCCAATCGCCCCGATACTGAATTTACTGAAGATTTAAAAACAGCTTCTCCAGAATTTAGACAAGGTTGGGAAGATGGTTGCGAGGTTGGAATGTCAGGGGGAAGCGGCACTTTTTATAAAATATTTTACAGCAATAATAAAGTTGATGGTTACAAAATGACTGGCTCGTCGGATTATAAAAATGCTTGGGGCAATGCTTTTTGGTATTGTTATCGTTATGACTATGTAAAACAAAGTAGTTCAATTTGGGGCTCAACATTTGGTGGTTACAAATAATGAAAATTTCGATTAAAATTTTATTATTATTTCTCTCAATTCAAATCAACGGTTGCAAATGGTTCACCAATTCAGGCACGCCATATTTTGAATGGACTAGTTTTAAGATTCCGCAAGGAACTCCCGCTTTTCAAGCTGGCTACAAAGATGGCTGTTCTTCGTCTCTTTATGCTCGGGGTAACGTTTATTACCGCACGCGCTATAGTTATCGCTATGATCCGAAAATGATTGGCAATCCCGAATATCGCTTTGGTCATTCCAGAGGTTACAGTTGGTGTTTCCAACAGGTTTCTGCGGGAGTTTCTGGTCCAGTTGGTTCGTTTGATAAATATTTAAATCCGAACGGTTATGATGCAACTTTCAGTGCTGGAAATATTAACAGTGCTTGGGGCGGCATGTTTGATGGTCTTGATGCGCCGATCAAACCAAATCCGGGAAATGGTTTTGATGCCTTATTTGGTGTTTGGTCTGGCGGTTCAGGTGGTGGCGCACTTAGCGCTAATCCACTTTGGGCTGGCGGATCGCAAGGGCAATTTTTTGGGCAATAATGAAAAAAAATATTTTTGTAATTTTTCTAATCGCAACCTTCGCCATTTCTTGTGCGCCCAATTGGTATAAACCAATGGGTCAAACTTTATTTAGTCAAATGCCCAAAGGCGGATCTCCCGGATATAATTTAGGCTGGATTCACGGCTGTCAATCAGGTTTAGGATCGCAATTCGCTGGAGCGTTTTATATGTCATTTTATAGTTGGAATAAAGATTCTGACATAGCTTCATCAAATCCCGACATCGCCAAAATCAAAACGCGCTATAAAAAAGAATTAAAAGATGTGAACTGGAATAATCGAGCAGATGTCAATAAAAATTTCAGTGACTATAACGCAATTTTCTGGGGTGCTCACGCATTCTGCCGCCATTCTGCCGTTGGTATTTTGCAAACTGCCGGTATGGCTCCGCCCCTTCCGGGGGAAGAGCGTTACGATCCAATGGCTCACAGTGTGGGTAGTATTTGGAAAATTAACGGCAAAGGTGACACGCGTATCGGAACGGGAAATTGGTAGATATGACAAAGCCACTTAAAACTCGACTAGTTTGGTTTTGAAAGTGAGGCATAACTTAAAAAAATCTTAGTTTATTTTAACGCCGCAAAACCCCCCAACCCCCCTTAACAGGGGGGCTTTAGACCGAGCTCGGATTAAAGTCCCTCTGTTAAGGGGGGTTGGGGGGTTTTGCGATGTTTAATCATATAAAAAAGCAAAATCTTCGAGTTTCAATTAGCTTTTTTATTTACCAACTTTTCACTTTGATTTTTCACTTTCACTTATCTAATTTGCCGCGCTTTCCCATCTCAAATTCTTTCAAATTTTTTTCAAAATCCAATGCTTCTCAAGCTTACAATATTCCTGCCGCTTTTCGGCTTTTTATTTTCCGGATTTTTTTCGCGTATCTTGCCTAAAAATTTCGCCGATAAATTTGCCCAAATTTTTTCCAGCGCGCTTTTAGTTGTTTCAGCAATTTGCGCGATTCTGATTTTTCACGATGTCAGCACAAATCACGTCAATTCAACCGTAGTTTTAGTTAATTGGATAACATCCGGCGACCTTTCAGCCAATTGGGCTCTCAAGCTTGATTCATTAACCGCAATCATGCTGGTTGTTGTAACTATTGTGTCAAGTTTGGTTCACATTTATTCAATTGGTTACATGCATGAAGATAAGTCAATTGCGCGTTTCATGTCCTACCTTTCGCTTTTCACTTTTTTCATGTTGATTTTGGTAACGGCAGATAATTTTTTGCAGCTTTTTGTCGGCTGGGAAGGCGTTGGCGTTGCTTCTTACTTGCTCATCGGTTTTTGGTATAAAAAAGAATCAGCAAATAATGCCGCAATTAAAGCTTTTGTTGCCAATCGCGTTGGCGATTTTGGCTTAATTATTGCAATTGGCTTGATTTATTTAACTTTCGGAACCGTGCAATATGGCCCAGTTTTTGCCGCAGTTTGTAATCATGTTTTTGATAAATTCACACTTTTTGGAACCCAGTGGCGCACAATTGATGCAATTTGTATCTTACTATTTATAGGCGCGATGGGTAAATCAGCACAAATCGGTTTACATGTTTGGCTTGCCGATGCGATGGAAGGTCCAACTCCGGTTTCAGCCTTAATTCACGCCGCCACGATGGTTACGGCGGGTGTGTTTTTAGTGGCGCGTTGCTCGCCGCTTTTTGAATATTCTGAAAATGCATTATTAATGGTAACTTTGGTTGGCGCTGCAACCGCATTATTTGCCGCCACAATCGCACTGACGCAAAATGATATTAAAAAAATTATCGCTTACTCAACTTGCTCACAACTTGGTTACATGTTTTTTGCTTGCGGCGTTTCAGCTTATTCGGCAGCAATTTTCCATTTAGCAACTCACGCTTTCTTCAAAGCCTTGCTATTCTTGGGCGCAGGCAGCGTAATTCACGCAATGCATCACGAACAAAACATCCAAAAAATGGGCGGCATTTGGAAAAAAATTCCAATCACTTACGCCATGATGTGGATTGGATCTCTCGCGCTGGCAGGATTTCCGCCATTTGCCGGCTTTTATTCAAAAGATGTTATTCTCGAAGCTGCTTTCATGTCGCACAGCCCGCTGGGAAAATTGGCTTATTGGATGGGAATTTCAGCAGCATTCTTAACCGCCTTTTATTCTTGGCGTTTATTATTTTTAACTTTCCACGGCAAAACGCGCGCCGATCATCACACCTACGACCACGCGCATGAATCGCCGCTTTCAATGTTAATTCCGCTTTTCGTTTTAGCCGCTGGTTCAATTTTTGCCGGAATTATTGGTTCAAAAATTTATCATATGGTTGCGGCCGAAGGAAATTTCTTCAGCGGCGCGATCTTTGTGCGTGAAGGAAAAGCTGGCTTGCTTGAAGAAATTCATCACGCGCCGTTCTTGGTAAAAATTTCGCCATTGATTGTTGGCGTTGTAGCAATTGCTTTGGCCTATATATTTTATCTGGTTAAAAAAGATTGGTCGGCAAAATTGGCAAATGCCTTGAAACCTTTATATAAGTTATCTGTGAACAAATGGTATTTCGATGAAATCTATGACATGATTTTGGTTAAACCAACCAAAAAACTGGGCGACTTTTTGTGGAAAATTATCGATATGAAAATTGTTGATGGCTTGCCAAATGGCGCGGCAGCTTTTTGTAAAATTATGGCGGGAAGAGTAAGTAAGTTACAAACTGGTTATTTATACAACCATTCAATGTGGATGGTTTTAGGCTTGATTTCACTATTACTTTTCCTGATTTTATCCTTTAAGCAGTTATTGCTTTTTTAGAAATCACCTTCATTTCTTCGGATGCTTCTTTCGGAAAATAATTAAATTTAAAAAATGGATCACAGAAAATTACGCGATTGTCTTGGATTATTCTCAACCGGCGTGATTATTGCCTGCGCGCGACGTAAGAATTTTCTTGCGGAAACTTTTTCAACTGAAAAGTTTTTTGAAAGCAAGATTTTTTCCGAAAAAATCTTCAGCAATAAATCCTTGTGTGAAACGACTTTTGGAAAAAATTTTTTACAAAAATTAAAGAAAATCTTTGCTGATGAATTTTTCGGTATGACCATAAATTCATTTTCTTCAGTATCGCTGGAACCGCCATTAGTGCTGTTTTCGATTGATAACAAGTCTTCCAACCTGCCGCTTTTTAAAAAGAACCGCTATTTCTCGCTAAATATTTTAAGTCAGGAACAACAAGAATTGGCCAAAGCTTTTGCGACACCGAAAAATTCTAAAAAATGGACTGTTGAACCATATATTTTGGGAAAATTCGGCAATCCAATTTTTCAAAACTCACTAGGTTTTTTTGAATGTAAGAAGCAGCGTGTAATCAAAGCTGGAGATCATCATATCATTATTGCTGAGGTTATAGATTATTCTAAAATGAGTGACAAGAATCCACTGATTTATTATCGGGGAAAATTTTCTGCGTAAGAAAAATCGCCCTTAAAAAAAGCTGAATTTGAAGTGAATATATCATACTCAAACTTTCTCAAAAAATCTTAAAATAAGAAAATTTCTCAAATTTATTTTTTTATCGAAAAAATCTTTTGTTTAATGAGATTCCTACTTCTATATTCATCTCACCACCAAAAACCCAATATCTTTTTTAATATCTAGGAGTAATACAAATGTCAGGTCAAGTAACAGGTACAGTTAAATGGTTCAACGATGAAAAAGGCTTCGGCTTTATCGAACAAGAAGGCGGAAAGGATGTATTCGTACACCACAGCGCTATCAACATGGCTGGCGGCGGTCGTAAAACTTTGCGCGAAGGTCAAAAAGTGACTTTCGAAATCGTTCAAGGTAAAAAAGGCCCTGAAGCTGCAAGCGTTAACGCGCAAAACTAAATTTAACTGTTAGTTTAATTTTAAAATCTCCTTCGAATTTTTTTCGGGGGAGATTTTTTTTGCGTTGAGTTAAGTTCTTTCACGCCGTTAGGACGAGATTATAATCTCGTCCTGAGTTTTAGCTTTATAGAATCTCTAAATCGTTATTGTGATAAGTTGTTCAAGAATGATTCGTCTTTCAAAATATCATCGACAATTTCTTGAACCAATGCGTTTAGGATATTTGAATCAGTTGATTCAAGAGGAGCGATAAAATGTTTTCCATTAACTGCTAAAGCAAAATTTTTGCTGAATTTTTCCTTAGTTTTATTGTTGATAACAATAACTTTAAAGCTGGCTTTACCGCTAGAAGTTCCAATGAAGAAGTTGCGTTTCGCCATGTATTCAAGGGTTTCAATCCTAACTTCAACTGATTTGTCTTTTCCTTTTGAAAAACCTTTTTGAAGTAAATTGCTGCCGATTTTTTTCTGCAATAATGGCACTAAATCTTGATCAGAAGTGATTACGATTTTTTCATCGCCAAATCTTTTTCTGCCTAAAAATTCTTTATCTGTTCTATCGTCAAAAACGGCTACATCAATGCCAATGCCTCTTCCGATGTTTGAAGATTCGCCTTTAAATGAAAGATCAAAAGTAACTTTTTGGTTTTGGTGGGTGCAAGAAATTGCAGTCAGAAGTGACGCGATTAAAAAGAGTTTTTTCATAAAATCTAAATTTTAAGGTTTGAAGGAAATTGAGCTGAGTATAGTTCGCGTAAGAATTCTTAAACTAAATTTAAAAATTACTTTTACAAAGATTTTTAAAATAAAATTCAAGATCACGAAAAAAATAAAATCTATTTTCATTATCACGTTTCTTTTTTCTGGAACTGCTTGCGCTTATTGGCCATCTGGCAAAGAAGCGCCGCAATGTTATTGGATGGAAAACTTCTCTGGAGATTCTAAATGAGTTTCGGTGGAAGAATTTTTGGGTGCAAAATATGACAAGCGCAAATGTTATGAAGCCGATAGCTGCGATGGCGGAGTTGGTAAGATTGGTGCCGGATGTTATAAATGGTCAAAAGGCGTAAATAGCAAACGTCAAAGCTGGGATGATGTGAAGAATAAATAATTTGTATGCACTAATACGAAGTACATACAATGTTACTATTTAGCAAATAAACGCGACGCATCTTTAAACGCTTTAAACTCTAAAGAATTGCCGCTTGGATCTAAAAAAAACATTGTTGCCTGTTCGCCAACTTCGCCTTTAAACCTAATATAAGGCTCAATCACAAATTTGATATTATTCTCTTTTAGTTTCTCGGCAAATTGTTGCCAGTCATTCCATTCAAGTACCACGCCAAAATGTGGCACCGGAACGCCGTGTCCGTCAACATGATTAGTCGCCGCCGGAATATTACCTTCGCCTTTTTTTAAATGAGTTACGAATTGATGGCCAAAAAAATTCCAGTCAATCCATGATTCACTTGATCGACCTTCTTCCAAACCCAAAAATTCGCCATAAAATTGACGGGCTTTTTCTAAGTCATTAACTGGAACTGCGAGGTGAAATGGTTGAAGAGTCATGTTTAAAATTTTTAAAATTATTTTTAGGAAGGTCTAATTTAGATGACATCGGTTATTAATTTTAGAGAATTAATTAAGGGTCTAGACAACTTTATATTTAAAGAAAGTAGTAAAATTCCGATACTCCAAGAATGTTAATTAAAAAAGGGATGGCGCGCATTCGAAGGCTTTGGTTTATCAAGATCAAGTGCGTCAATTTTTTGTTTTTGAATAGCATCAAACTTTTCTTTAAAATCCTCGTAAGATTTTTCTAAACCATTTCTCGTTTCCAACAGCTGTGATTAAGAATAGCTTTTTGCTATTTCTAAGCTTTTTCATATAATTGTGCGGGAATTTTTCTAAGAGCCCGTACTATGTAAGAATCCACCGCGTTGTTTACATCTTCAAAAACTCTAAAAAGAGTTTCACGCGAATTTACGTGGTGGTGTTTTTGGAGTTTTTGTCGAAATATTCCAGTAATTTTTCGTAAGGTGTTT
>Ga0114967_10003532_pt1 | contig 12801 bp, 14 predicted proteins | sample M_130628_MF_Meta_FD_92639 | JGI IMG/M metagenome (GOLD analysis project Ga0114967, IMG submission 92639) | Freshwater microbial communities from Lake Montjoie, Canada to study carbon cycling - M_130628_MF_MetaG | ecosystem: Environmental > Aquatic > Freshwater > Lake | place: Lake Montjoie... | reverse complement strand
GTTGCTGATATTGGCTATGCAACTCCTCCTCAATATTTAAAACCAGCGTTAGAAGGCATTATACAAAAACTAATTTCATTATCTACTAAAATTTGTTTTCTTCACCTCTATAGTAATCATACATCACCTGAACGATCAGATGAAATTATATGGGAGTATGAAGAAGTTTTGGATTATTATAAGATACCATCCATCAATGTCCACGAAAAAATCAATTTAGGTATTCTGGATAAGGACTTTCAAGTATCAGATATCCTATATGATGGAGTGCATACGACGAATCAAGGAGCATTAATTTATTCAGATTTAATCATGAAAGCATTAATCTCAATATTAAATATTGGGACTGATGATTTTAGTCAACCTAACACTAGACTTGATAGTAGCTTTCGATATACGCAAATTGTTCTTCCTGAATCATTGCTTCAAGATACTTCTGAACTCTTAATAAAAGCAAGATTTAGGGGTTTGATTAAGTATATTCAAATGGGTTATGCATATACTTTTGAAACTTCATTGGATGATGGAATGATTATTGGTTTTTTTATTATTGCAGATGATACTTCTGGAGTGATTCATATTTGCTTTGGGGATAATTCATTTCACGTTCAAACATATGATCAATGGTGTAACAAGGAACGGATTCAAGCTGTTATTTTAGAAAAACCAGTTCCCCAATTTGAAAAATTTAGAATTTCATTAACAACTCTAGATAGCGCTAAAAGAGGTGCAAATGGCACACCAAATAATTATAAAAAAATGGGTAGTACATTTAAATTTATGGGATTGATGGTCGCTTATTCTAATGAACCAAAGCAAAAAGTAAGATTATGGTAAATGTAAATAAAGACCCTTTAGTGAGCGTCATTATTGCAACGCTAAATGCTCGCAAATATTTGCATGAGGCACTTAGAAGCATTTCGAATCAGACGTATCAAAATTTTGAAGTTTTGGTTATTGACGGGGGCTCAACAGACAATACCAAAGAAGTTGCCAATTCTTTCCCAAAAGTATCGTTCATCACACAAAATGGGAAAGGACTTTTTGATGCTTGGAATCAAGGTATTCAAATGTGCACTGGCGAGTTTGTTGCAATTATAGATAGCGATGATATTTGGGAGTCTACCACTTTGTCAGATCACGTGAATGCATTACTAAGTCATCCCGAAAAGTTAGGATCAGTTGGACATGTAAAATTCTTTTTAGAAAAAAAACAAACTCCTCCACCCGAATTTAAACTTTCCTTATTAGAAAAATCTCATCTAGCCTATATGCCAGGATGTTTTATGGGACGCAAAGAAATATTTAATAGAATTGGATATTTTGAAACGGAATGGAAAATCGCTAGTGATATTATTTGGTTTAGCAAGGTAAAAGATTTAAAAGATGAGATTTGCCTATTGGATCGTGTCGTCTTAAATAAAAGGGTTCACAAAAATAATATTTCATACAATTCGGTCGATGAAGATATCTATGGGCGCGAATTATTAAAACTTTTACGTTTAAAGCTAAAATCTAAAAGGGGATAATTGAACATATGAATTTCATTGAACGAATTGACCTGATTCAAAAATTAAAGGAATCTGTTGAACAAAATAAAGGGTTCGCTTTGGGGAAACTGGGCTTTTCGGAACAGTTTCTTTTGGGTTATTTGCCCTTTAAGGATACTAATCCTAGTGCTGTTCAATTAAAGGCATATGAAGCCATGTTACGTTACCATTGTGAATATATGTTTGGCATATTTCCAACTGATACTTCTTTTTTAAATGAATTTGCTCAATTTTATACCAAAAATATCCAGCAAATAGATATTCTTGGTCTTTTTCAGGCAGATCAAGAAGAAAAGATTATTAAAGAAAATGAAATAAATGCGCTCTTCATTCCATATCAATTTACCGAACCAGATAGGTCTATACCAGCAAGTGAATCTAATTGCTATTTGCGATTTTTTGAGGGCAAGAAAATACTATTTATATCGCCTTTTGCAGATTTATTAAAAAGTAGGGCAAATAAAGATACATTCGAGTCGGTTTGGAGTAATATTCATAAGAGTTGGTTTGGTCCCAGTGAAGTCAGTTCTTATGAAATTCCTTATTCTTATGTAACTTCAGTTAATACATATAAAAAATATACAAATTCAATGACTTTATTTGATTCAATTTGTACTAATATTAAAGAGGTGGACTTTGATGTTGCTTTTATAGGGGCTGGAGCTTTGGGGCTTCCAATTGCCGCTCATTTAAAAAATCAAGGTAAAATTGCAATTTCTCTTGGGGGACATTTACAAGTATTATTTGGGATTGGTGGTGGCCGATGGAGTAAAGATGAATTTTGGACAACCAATTATATCAATGAACACTGGATTGAAATGCCTAAAAAATATCACCCTGAAAATAAATCTGTTTTAACGGATAATGGCGCCTATTGGTAAATGTAAATACTTATGATTCAAACTCCCGTAGCCATATTTATATTTAATCGACCACATTGCACAGAACAGTTGGTGTATGCGTTGGCTGTCGTTAAGCCTGCTCATCTATTTGTAATTGCTGATGGTCCGCGAAATGCAAGTGATATTGAGCTTTGTGAACAAACACGTGCAGTTATTGACACTATAGATTGGCCATGTACTATTTTAAAGCTATATGCTTCTTCAAATATGGGTTGCAGAGAGAGTATCCCTAACGGCTTAAACTGGGTATTTGAACACGTAGATACATGTATTATTTTAGAGGATGATTGTATCCCTCAACCAAGTTTTTTCCCTTATTGCGAAGAATTATTATCTCTTTATAAACATGATGAGTGTGTAATGACCATAGGTGGACATAGGAGCGATGGGCCAAACGAATTAGGTACAGAGAGTTATTATTTCTCTAAATACCCAAGTATTTGGGGCTGGGCCACTTGGAAAGAAAAATGGGCTAAATATGATTTGAGCATGAGTCAATGGCCAGAACTTAAGAATTCTAACTGGTTGAATAAAATCTTAAAAGCTTCTAATGCTGTAGCATATTGGAGTCGTGTGTTTGATCAAATGAAAAATGGATTGGACACATGGGATTTTGCACTTAATTATAGCTGCTGGTTGCATAAAGGTCTTTCCATTCGTTCAAGGGTAAACATGATTTCAAATGTTGGATTTGGGAAGGATGCGACTCATACTCATCATTTGATTACGTATATTCAAAAGGATAATGCATATACTGGGGCCAATATGGGAGAAATTTATGCGAATCCCATAGATGTAAAATTTCCATTGACCCATCCCACTTCGATATGCTTAGACGAAGTCGCAGATAACCGGATTGAATGGGTAAGTTTTAGTGGTATGGATGAGCGTATGTTGCAAATAGTAAGAGACAGTATTCATAAATCAAGATCAAATGAAGGTTCTTGAAGTATTGCATTTGACAACTTATGAGTCTTTTGACGGTGCTGCAAGGGCTTCTAATCATATTTTATTTATCACGCGTTAAAGACTCAGCCAATTCCTTGTCAAATGTTAACTATTCTTAAAAATATCTATGGACGAGAGTATTTTGGTCGTTCAACCCAAAGACCCTCATGCGCAATTAATTTATATTCATGGTTTTTTGACGTCGAATCAAAAACAGAAACTTGGTAAAAATATAATTTTGGAATCTTATGGATAAATAAGTGGATGGATTGTTGACACGATAAATGCTCATCAGGCTTCGATTGCTCATTTACATTGGATATTTTTAAAAGAAGGGCTTGCCAAAAAGTTGGCATCAGCAGGTAGGAAAAATGTAATTGATAAATTTTCTTCAGAAAGGGTAGCTCAACAATATTATGGGCTAAACCAACAGGTTATTACCAAAAATTAGTGAGGGAATAGATATAATTCAAACTGATTGATGGACTGATAAACTTTATTTTCTGAACCCTTTGGATTCGAAAAGGGATTCATTCGAAATAGATTAAACACCTTCGATAATACTCTTGAAGTTAAATAAGTTATTACATGAATTGCTTGACTAACCTTATCAATCATTTTAACCAGATGAATTAGTATTAATAAGTGTATGATATAAATCAAGAAATTTTGACTGACAGAAAACATTAATTTATATTTTCTATATTCAGTATGATCAAACTCTTTTTCATTAATTTTATTTACAATTTTGATAGATTGTTCTACGAATTTTCCCAGTTTTAATAAACCTTCCGCATCTATTGTTAATGCCATTAATCGTTTTTTATCGAAATGGCTCGCAATACTGTTCAAATCATAAACATACTTGGTCGTGTATCCTCGTTTCCAATTATGAAGATTAAATGCATTTGCAACGGTGATGATATACCTATCTTCTATTGAGGGAATGTAGCAAGAGGGATATTTTTTTGCACGGACCTTTCGCTTCCAGAGGTTTTTAGTAAATATTTGAGAAGCGGATTTAGCTCCAGGAATAGCTGCAAAGTGCACATCTAAATCAAAAATTCTTTCTAATTTTTGAAAAGTTTCTGCATGTGACTTTATTGGACTATTTAAATAAGCCCATTTACGTGATTTCTCAGATTTATTCCAACCTAAATTTTCAAATATCTGCCTGCATTTCTCCCAGTCTTCTTCATGTATCAATAAATCTATATCGCGTGAAGTGCGCATATATGCAAGTGGGCTATCGTCTAACATTTCACATACTCCTTTTAATGCTAAAAATTCAATTTTCTCTTTATCAAGTACAGCAGCTATCTTTTGATATTCATTAATAATATATTGATTTTTTGTCCAAGTGTACCTAGGAAGGCCGGCCAAGAATTGTGCGTTCTTCGGAACAAATTGTTTCCATTGACCATCTTCACAGCTAGTTTGAATTTTTCTTACGGCAGAAGGCATTAGCTCTTTGCAAGAAAAGAGTAAATCTTCGTAGTCGTCAGTATTTTTCCACAACTGTTCCCAATGCTTGATTGCGTCACCTTCTTCAGATGAAATCAATTTCAAAATCTCCAATTCCTCATCAGTAGGCTTGAATTTTAATATTCCGAATGGAATTCCCTGGCTTAATTCAATTGAAAATTTATTTTCCATAATTTATTGTTGACTTCTTTTACGGTCTAACGCTTCTTTTAAAACAGCCACATATTGTTTGGCGTCGGGCCTGTGTAATCGATCAATATTCCCAGAATGTATTCTTCTAAACGCAAGCACATCAGGAAGTAAAAACTCTGATAGTCCTACATATTTAGCTCTATCATACCAGTCGATAAACTCAGCTACCTTCCATTTAGATTGAAAATCCCCCACCCGCAGAAAATCGTTTTTAGAAATTAAAAGAGCTATTGGACTATAACCTAAAAAAGTCTTAACCTCTTTTTGAAGATCTGTATGCCCTTTAATCGAAGAATCATAAAATTCTTTCACTTGTCCATAGACCATATTAATGTCAGTTCGATTAATCAAGACCTCTAACTGAAGTTTTAATTTGTTAGAAGCCCAAATGTCATCGGCATCTAAAAATGCAATATATTCGCCATTGGCATGTCTGATGCCATTATTTCTTGCTGCAGAGGCGCCTGAATTGATTTGTTTGATTAGTCGGATACGCGGGTCATTGAAGCCTTTTATTTTTTCTTCAAAATTATCCGTTGACCCATCATCGATTACTATAATTTCGAGTTTCTCAATTCCCTGTGACAATACACTTGTTAGAGCCTCTTGTATATATAGGGCATCATTATAAATCGGTATAATAACACTAATTTGAGGTGAAATAATAGACATACATTAGTTTTGATTTGGAACAATGATCAACAAAAATAGTCCTTTTTAGGTTTTTTTGAATCATATTTGTGTTTTATAACTAATACTAAATTGTGAATTCAAATTTTGGCATCTTCTTGTCACTTTATTATTTTGATAAAAGGAGCGTGATCCTAAGTATTTTCTTATCGATTACTCAGTCAATTAGCCTACTTCCACTTGGTTTAATTGTTCAATATTTATTTGATCATGTTCATGATAAGGCAAACCTTAAAGCACTTCCTATAGGTATTCTATTATCTATTATATTAATTTTATTTAATACAGTAGTTGTGCTTTATAACAAGCACATTTCATTAACTCTTATAAAAAGTTTCATATCGGATATTAGAGAAAAGCTAGTTCATAAATTACTCTTTCTAAATGCTCATTTTTATGTAAGCGAAGACCTTGATAAAATTCATAGCCAAATCGTTCAAGATACTGAGAGGCTTGATAATATGGCGGCGGCTTTACTTACCCAACTAATTCCATCTGTAATAGTGATTATAGGTCTTTCAGGAGTTCTAATATATTTGAATTTTAGTCTATATATATTGTTATTGGTTTTTCTTCCAATTGTGTATTTAGTAGGTGTTTTTCTAAGTAAGAAAATGAAATTATCTATTCACAATTATCATGAAGATTTTGCCAAATTTTCTGCAGGAGTAACATTTATTTTGAAATTTTACGAGTTAATAAAAAATTCGAGTGCAGAGATGAAAGAATATTCCAAGCAAAAATCGTTACTTAAATCCGTTCAAAAATTAAGCAAAAATGTGGCTTGGAATGCGAATACTTTTAATACAATACAAGGCAATTTAATAGTCATTGGTGGTTTTGTTGTATTGCTATTAGGAGGGTATCAAGTAATGAATGGGAAAATTTCTCTTGGAGCACTTATTTCGTTTTATGTTGTATTAAGCATCACTAGTGGATATTTTAAAACCATAATTACATTTATTCCAGTTTTGGTTGAAGGGTAAAATTCAATTAAATCTTTGGATACTATTTTAGATAACGAGGAGCTAGAAGCCACATCGTCAATTAATTTCAGGTTTCAAGAATCTATTTGTTTTAAAGAAGTTGAGTTTTCTTATGGTGACTTACAAATTTTAAAGAATATTAATTTTGAAATAAAAAAGCAACAGATTTTTGGAATTTCAGGTGAATCTGGTTCTGGAAAAACAATCTTAATTAAATTACTTCTTGGAGCCTATCCTGTATATAGAGGTCAAATTTTAATTGATGGGCAAAATATTGATAAGTTAAATTTTCAGGAATTTAGAAAGCAGATTGGTTTTCTTCCTCAAGACCCCATGTTTTTTACGGGTACGATTTATGAAAATTTAGTTTACGGTTTAGATGATATTGATCAGGCTGTAATTGAATTTTATTGCCATAAATGCTTGATTCATGATTTTATAATTTCTTTGCCTTATGGATATCAAACAGAGATAGGGAATAGTGGTAATAAAATTTCTGGTGGACAGAAACAAAGATTGGCTATTGCAAGAGCGTTAATTAGAAAACCAGAAATACTAGTATTGGATGAGCCAGATAAAAACTTAGATGAGAAAAGTGTTCTCGATATTTTAGCCTATATCAAGCAAATGAAAATTACAACAATTGTTATTACTCATAATTACAATCTATTGTCTGATATTGGAAATCAATTGAAACTTTGAGCTATATGTTTACCTCCCATTAATTGATTTACAAGTACGGGTCTTGATTTGAGATTTTCAGCTAATAAAGAAAAGCCAGAGAATTTAGCCAGATGTATATTTTCAGTCAAATTTGGGTAAAATAGATTTTTCGACTTTGCCATTCCTATAAGATCCGCTAACATATTTATGTTATTCAAGTGAATTGCTTCTTTCGATAATCCCCACTGGAAATGAGTCGGACTACTATTTGTTTTGCTCCTTGGGAAATATTTTTCAATCAATACGATTTGAGTTTGGTCCATTGTTTCTTTTGCAACACGAATTACATCGGGATTGTCCGTACATAAGAAAATCTTTCTACCTAAAGTTTTCAGTTTTACTTGTTCTAAGAAAGTGGCATATTCAGACTTATAGTCTGTATTACGGATATGTATAGCATCATAATCAACCCCCAAAAAATTAATTTTAAGATTAATTTTATTTATTATTTCATTTTTTAATTTAAGAATACTCAATGTTTCAATGGATTCCTCACCACCTCCAGACATGTGATGAACAATTAATTCTGCTGGATGAGTTTCTATATTATCAAACTGAATACAAATTTTCTTTTTTCGGATATATAGGTAGTTCGCTATGAATTTAAATTTCAATGAAATAGAATTGAGTTTGACATTTTTGAACACATAAAATAACAGCTTGATTAGGTTGTGGATTGAATTGAAATATCTCCAGGTATCCATTTTTTTTGAGTCAATTGCTGCAAATCGGTGATATATCCAGTCTATTTTACCTTCAAATTCATTTGGGAAGCACGTGAGTTTGTTTAATTTAAATAAATCTTCATCTCTCAAATTTAATTTAATTCTATGGTCTGGAATTAGTAGGTCAAAATAGTTGGATAAAGAATCTGCAAGTCCAGAAAGACGCGTGTCAATAAGAAGAGTTCTATTACTTATTTTGGAGAATTTGTAGGCTTCATTAATTTGACATAGAACATCATTGAATCCACATCCTTTAGGTATACAAACTACATATTTACCCTTCTTTAAAAGCATTTATAATATTTAAAATAATTAATTTGAGTGGAATTTACTAAGTATTTTTTCATAAAGTAATTACATTTAAATGAAATTTTCTTATTGTTTAATTTTTGACTTTCAAGGAATTGGTTGAATTTGACTAATCAGACAATTTGAGTTTACAAAACTAACTTCTTAATCCCAGCAAAAAATATATAATAAAGTTTGGTGAGTTATTTATTTAATTATTGTACACTTATTTATATTTAAGCCAAAATGCATAAAAGACCAGAATTGCTTATTCTTACAACTAAATATTTGAGAAATATTAAAAGTATTTTGCGATTTTCAAAATCGAGAAGTTTTTATAATATTTTTTATTTTTTTTTAAAATTCAAATTTTCAGATCGAGATAAAAATTCAAATAAATTAAATTATTATACGTTGATACCTAACTCTGGTGCTGGTATCGGTCATCAAATTGGAAATTGGAATGCAGGTTATTGGCACTCAAAACAATTTAATTTAAATTTCGTTCATTCGCCTTTTTCAAAAGGTAATTGGGAATCTTTTTTAGGTTTAGGAGAATCTGAGTCAGATCTAAATGAATTATTGGTTAAGGGATATAAAACAGTTCATTTACCTTTATTTAATGAATTTAATGCATTTGAAGTTATGATGCAGAAAATAATTATTCGGTCATTCTATAATAAAAAAGTTGTTTTCATTGCTAAACAAGACCAAGGTTATAAAAATCAGATTGGGGTTATGAAAGATTTAAAACTGAAATTTAAAAATGCCAAAGCTCGAAAGAACGATAATTTAAATTTTGTTAAATCAAAATTTAATATAGCAGTGCACATTCGCAGAGGAGATATTGTTTTAGGCCAAAAAAATCGGAACCCTAATTTATTAAAACGATGGCTTGATAATCTATACTTTGTAAATATTCTTAGTCAAGTATTAGAGAATCTTAAAATAGAAAGAAAAATTGCTATTTATTTGTTTTCTGAAGGATTAGAAGACGATTTTCCGGAATTCAATCAATTTCCTAATTTACAATTGTGTTTGAATTGGTCTGATCAAGATTCTTTTTTACACATGGTGATGGCTGATTTATTAATAACGAGTAAAAGTTCTTTTTCATATAATGCAGCATTATTGTCCGATGGTATTTTAGTCTGTCCCAAGGATTTTTGGCATGGATACCCACAAACAGACAACTGGTTTTTTTGTGATAATAATGGGATTTTGGATCATAAAAAGTTTAAAAATCAATTTTTTTAATTTTTAAACTTTGCAAGTTTAAGCAATAAGTGCAATTTTTTCATTTAGTACTTGATTAGAGGATAAATTGGTGGATTTCCTTTCGGGGTCTGATGTTAAATTTTCTTTCTTAAAGTTTATTGTCATTTTTAATAATAAGCAAAAGGTCTGTTTTCTTTGTGATACAATAATCAAGTTCCTGCAATTCATCTGTTTCAATTTATTAACCATAGTTTCAAAACTCTTGTAAAAGAATATCTTTTATTTTATTATTAACGACTTTGTTATCGACCAATCACCCCTTAAGGAAAAGTCTACTTTTTGCTGACGATTTAAACTAAAATATAATAATAAAAATGAGTTTAGAGGTGTGATTTATAAGGTTAGGGTGCTAGATCTGATTGAGGTTTAGTGCTTATTTGTTTTTAGTTTTAATTTAAACAAAGTTAGATTTCGACCCAAAAACACTCTGGTGCTACTCACTTTGCTACCACACCCATAAAATAAAAGAATCCACCCTTTTGAGGTGGATCTGGGTGGTCCCACAAGCCTTCAAAGGCTATTTACGGGTAGGAAATAAATCATGCTTGTTCATGATTTCCTGCAATTCTTGTGGCTTTTGGGTGCCAATTAACAACCTGGATCCATCCTTAAAGACTAATTGCAAACCTTGGTTTCCACTGACATTATAGACTTTACCTGCGCCTCCAAGACCATATTTGATCCCCCAACCCCCATATTCACCTAAAGGACTATAAGTTCTAATGTAGCATTCCTCAAGCTGATCCCAAGCGATAAAAATTTCTTTCAAATGAAACGGGATAAATCGCACATAGATTCCATTCTCCTCTACCCTAGTTTTAAGGGTTAGGAAATAAAATAGGACAGGAATGATAAAAACGGGGATAATTATACTGAAGTTGGTCCAATTAAAAAGGGAATCACCCATTTGAATCGTTTTAAAATTCGCATAAATCGAAAGGCCTAAAGCCCCTACTATGATTGCCCATATCCACCATTGGTTAAATCGTTGGCTTTCGTCAAAAATTATTTGATCCTTTTTCATAAATAAAAAATGGGTTATTCAACTTAACGCTAAATAACCCATTGTATTTCTAAAGTTTGATTACCAAAAATAGGTATACACTAAAGTTAAAAACAAGCAAATTACCACGGTACCAAAAATGAAGGTTGGCGATAACTTGAACATTTTTGCGTCGATCTCCAATCCTTGTGGATTATTTTTGCTTTCAGGATCTGATAAAGTAATGACCACCATCGAAACAATACAGAATATAAACACCCATCCCATACGATCCATAAAAGGAATCATCATGGTCCCTGTTTCATCGGCAAAAGCGGTATAAAACATGGTATCATTTAATCCAGTCCAGGTAGGAATAAATTTGGTGATAATGGAAAAAGTTACTCCCCCTAAAAGTGCAAATAAAGCTGCCTTTGATGTAGTTCTCTTCCAAAAGAAACCCATGGTAAACAATGCGAAAATACCTGGAGATACATATCCGGTATACTCTTGAATAAACTCAAAACCTCCTTTTTTATCGATGCCCATCAAAGGGGCAATGACCACAGCAGCAACCATTGACGCAACAACAGCGATCCGACCGATACGAACTAAGGTTTTCTCATCTGCGGTTGGGTTCAAGTATTTCTTATAAATATCTAAGGTAAAAATGGTTGAAATGGAATTTGCTTTTCCAGCCATCGACGCAACCACCGCAGCAGTTAATGCCGCAAATGACAATCCCTTAAGGCCTGTTGGTAATAAATTTAATAACACAGGATACGCGCTATCTTGGTTTAAAACCCCATCCTTTAACATTTCGGTTTGGAACATACCGTCTTTATATAATAAATAAGCGGCAATACCCGGTAAAACAACGATGATAGGCATCATTAATTTTAAAAAGGCGGCAAACAAAATACCATTTCGGGCTGTATTTAAATCAGCACCTAAGGCTCTTTGCGTAATGTATTGATTACATCCCCAATAATTCAAATTGATAATCCACATACCCCCCACCAATACCGCCAAACCGGGTAAACTTGGATAATTAGGATTCAATAATTTGCCATCGGGACCTAAATCCTTATTCAAAATCATGTGAAAATGCTCGGGTGCTTTGTTCAACAAATGGCCTATTCCGTCAAATACACCGGATCCACCAAAGCGATCTGTCACCATGGTCAAGGCTAAATACGAAGTAGCCAAGCCACCCAACACCAAGAAAAATACTTGGATTACATCGGTATAACCAATCACCTTCATACCACCCAACGTGATGATGATCGCAAAAACCGACATACCAATCATACAAACGGTCACGTCAATGCCCGAAATAGTAGTAATGGCTAAAGCACCTAAATATAAAATTGATGTAAGGTTAACTGCAATATAGAGCATCAACCAAAAAATGGCCATGATTAAACTCACAGAAGGACTATAGCGCTGCGCCAAGAATTGAGGCATTGTGAAAATCTTATTTTTCAAATAGATAGGCATAAAGAAAATAGCCACAATCAATAAGGTTGCAGCGGCCATCCATTCATAGGTTGCGATCGCCAAACCTAAACGGAAGCCATTTCCTGACATACCGATAAACTGTTCAGCTGAAATATTGGATGCAATCAAAGAAGCGCCAATCGCCCACCAAGTCAATGAACCCTCGGCCAAGAAAAAATCGTTTGACGTAGTAATTAACGCTTGTTTTCGTTGATAAATCCAATATCCATAACCTGCAACCACAACGAAATAAAATAAAAATACGAGGTAATCTAATGTTTGTAAACCTTGGGATTGCATAAATTTTTTGGTTAAATAAAGAGTCTTGTAAATGCTAATTTAGAGGAATAGTCAACAAAATAAAAGTTTTGTGAATTTTTATAGAGAAAATGATATTTAATCAATGAGTTCAGGTTTGACCAAAACGACTTCTTCCTCTCGATCCACAATCATCTGGCCTGCCAACAAATCTTTCGTTTTTCGCACATATTTTTTGGGAGTAACAATGACGGGACACAAAGAGTCAGATTGCCTTTTTGAAAAATAAGCAGC
>Ga0114967_10003530_pt1 | contig 12807 bp, 12 predicted proteins | sample M_130628_MF_Meta_FD_92639 | JGI IMG/M metagenome (GOLD analysis project Ga0114967, IMG submission 92639) | Freshwater microbial communities from Lake Montjoie, Canada to study carbon cycling - M_130628_MF_MetaG | ecosystem: Environmental > Aquatic > Freshwater > Lake | place: Lake Montjoie... | reverse complement strand
TTTTGCATTTCCAAAACTTGAAGGTGAAATTGCCCCTCAGATGAAATTTCGTGGAAAGGACCACTTAATTTGGAGCCTAAATAATTACCTCGGCTTAGCGAATCATCCTGAAGTACGCGAAACAGACACAAAAGCTACCGCTGATTTTGGACTAGCCTACCCAATGGGTGCTCGTATGATGTCTGGTAATTCGAATCATCATGAGTCATTAGAGAAAGACCTTGCAAATTTTGTCGGAAAACAAGACGCTTTTTTATTAAACTATGGCTACCAAGGTATAATGTCTGCCATTGACGCCCTAGTTGATCGCCATGATGTGATTGTTTACGATGCAGAATCACATGCTTGTATCATAGACGGTGTTCGCTTACACCAAGGTAAACGCTTCGTTTACACCCATAACGATATCGATAATCTGGAGAAACAACTAGAACGTGCAAGCCGTTGGACTAAAAATACAGGAGGCGCAATTCTAGTCATAACAGAGGGAGTATTTGGTATGTCTGGCGCACAAGGGAAGCTCAAAGAAATAACTGCCCTAAAAGGTAGATTTAACTTTCGCTTACTGGTCGATGACGCACATGGGTTTGGTACCATGGGAACCACTGGTGCAGGTACACATGAAGCACAAAACTGTATTAACGGCGTAGATGTTTATTTCGCAACATTTGCTAAATCGATGGCAGGAATAGGGGCTTTTATTGCCTCTACCGAAGAAATAACAAACTATCTTCGGTATAATGCACGTTCGCAAACTTTTGCTAAATCTTTGCCGATGCCGATGGTTATTGGCTTACAGAAACGTTTAGAGTTATTAAAAAATAAACCTGAGCTCCGCAAACAATTATGGAAGATTGCCACAGCCTTACAAACGGGCTTAAAAGAACGTGGTTTTAATATAGGTGTAACGAATACAATGGTCACCCCTGTATTTTTACAGGGAGAGTTATCCGAAGCAACCGCTATCACCATGGACTTGAGAGAGAATTATGGAATATTTTGTTCGATTGTAGTGTACCCCGTGATACCAAAAGGTATTATTGTGTTACGTTTAATACCAACAGCTATCCACACAATGGAAGATGTGAAACGCACCTTAAATGCCTATAGTGAAGTGGCCGTCAAGCTCAATGAAGGATATTATAAAGAACAAAAGGAAATGGCAGGATATAACGTTTAGCATCTTCGATAAAGCACACAATAACTTCATATATAACATGTTACACATTTTTGACAGAAAATAATATTTTTTTATTTTCAAAAATGTGGATAAAAAAGCTGTTCTGGCACATTTTTATTTTTTTGGTGTTTTCTTTTTTACAAAAAACATTATACATTAGCCTCAACTACTAATTACTAACCACTTAAAAACAAAAAAGGAGTAAACAAAATGAAAAAATTTACTGAAGCAAAAAACCTAATTGCATCTTTGGAAGGCGATGCTGACAAGTTTTACAACAAGGAAAACAGCGCCGCAGGAACACGTCTAAGAAAAGGAATGCAAGACTTGAAAAATTTGGCTCAGGCTATTCGCCTCGAGGTACAGGATATGAAAAATAAAGAAGAAGCAAAAGCTAAAAAGTAAAAGAATCAAGAAGAAATAGTAGCGACTAACTCGCTACTATTTCTTTCAAAAATCTCCTCATTCTTTATTTTTTCATATCAATGCTTTATGTTACTTTAAAACGTCTATTCTTCAGATTTAAAAACACCAATTGGTAGACTACTTATCAAAGGAAATAAAACAAACATCTACTCCATCAACTTTAGTGATGAGGTAATGGATAACCCCTCTAGCTCACTCACAGAACAAGCAAAGCAACAATTACAAGATTACTTTCATCTGACAAGGTGTCATTTTACCTTTCCAATGCTTCAAGTAGGTACTAGCTTTCAACAAGCCGTGTAGAAACAGCTTTCAGAAATAGAGATCGATAAGCCTATTAGCTATGCAACATTAGCTAAGTGAATGAATAACCCTTTAGCCATACGAGCTATTGCTGCGGCAAACGGTAAAAATAAATTAACGATTATTGTTCCCTGTCATCGAGTCATTGGAAGTTCAGGAGACTTAGTGGGTTACGCTGGCGGTCTGTGGCGTAAAAAGTGGTTACTGGAACATGAAATAAAACTGTCTGGGATAGGCCAATCAACATTAACTCTTTAGTGGTGCAAAAAGTGGTTACTGTAACAGTATCGAGTTCACATAACAACCTTTCCTATCTTTATATTTTCGAAATATAATACTATTAATATGCAACACTGGTTAGTAAAATCAGAACCCCAAAAATATAGTTGGGAGAAATTTGTTCATGATGGCCGTACATTTTGGGATGGTGTTCGCAATTTTCAGGCTAGAAATAATCTAAGATCGATGCAAGAAGGTGATTTGGCCCTCTTTTATCATAGTAATGAAGGAAAAGCAGTTGTTGGAATAGCCAAAATAGTGAAGGAAGCTTATCAAGACCCCACTACTGATGATAAAAACTGGGTTGCTGTTGACCTTATACCTGTTCAAACGCTAACCAATCCGATCACTTTAGATGAAATCAAAGCCGATGAACGGCTAAAAAATATTGCTCTTGTCAAACAAGGAAGATTATCTGTAATGCCCTTAAAAGCGGAAGAATTTGATCGAATACTTGAACTTGGGGAGTTTATGCCTCAATCCTAATCTTTATTTCTTTTTGAATGAATATGGATGATGCTTGCCTTTTGATTTAGAATATTTTTTAGTAGTATAAGTTTCAACAACTTTTTTTTCTGTATGATAGATATCCTTGTGGACTTCTTGAGTATTTAGTGCATCGTAAACAGAACTATAAACTTGTTTGCTAAGCAATGGCATGACCAATTGCTTAGGTCTTGCTTGTGATCCATTAATAATTTGTTTTTTATAGGAAGGATTTAAGGCACTAAGTATGATTAAATCTAGCTTAGCAGCCTTCGCAACACTCGCCAACGACACGACTCTATTTACTTCAATAACATCTGTAGCCGTATTAATTCCTGCTGAGGTAGGCAAAATATTATGTTTTTTATAATAGTTCATTACATAATTGGTAGCAATAAAAGCAGGTACATAGTTTTGTGTCTGTTTGGGCAAATAGGGTCTAATGCGCCAAAAATCAGCTATCCCTCCCGACTTTTCAATTGCCTTCGATACGATACTTGCACCACAGTTGTAAGCAGCAATGGCTAACAGCCAATCGCCAAACTGGTTGTAAACATCCTTGAAATAGGTAGCTGCAGCATAGCTCGCTTGTACCGGATCCTTACGTTCATCTACATAGTGATCCATCTGCAAGCCATACCCCTTCGCTGTGGCAGACATAAACTGCCAAAGGCCTTTCGCCCCTGAATGCGAAACAGCATTTGGATTAAGAGCTGATTCTACAATCGTAATAAATTTGATCTCTTCAGGAATCCCTACCTCCTTAAGTGCTTTTTCAAGAATAGGAAAATAGTATTTTGATAAACCTAACACTTTTCCAACTTGATCTTTGTGTTTAGAGGTGTATAAATCAATATAGTTTTGTACATACTGATTGTACGCCAAGGGGATTGTTTTTTGCAGTGAGTCTAACCTACGCTTGTAAATTTTATTTTGGTAAAAAGCTAAAGGACCCTGATTCACCTGAGGAAAGACAAGAGGGCCTCCTCTAAGATAACCCGGTAACTGAGTCTTTTCAGAAGTTTTAATGGAATCTGATATGAGTTTTTGTACTCTTGCTATTGAATGGTTAGAGGCAAACACAACAAATAAGACAATGGTCATTATTTTGTTTATCATAGCACTAAATGGTTAAAAAATTGCGACACTAATCGAGCACAGATAGCTCATTTTAATCCTAACCCACAAACTCCTCAGTAAATGCCAACAACTCGGCTTCAGCAAAACGTTTCGCCAAAAATCGTAGGCCTAAAGAATCCCCCCTTTGTTAGTAACAACTGGTAAAGATATAGCAGGAAAACCACATAAGTAGGCTTGAACCGTAAATATATCCGCCAAGTAATTCGCGACAGGATCTTTGCTTGTTTGTCCCAAAGGAAATGCAGGAGCTGGTGCAGTAGGTACGATTATAAAGTCATATTCTGTGAATAGCTATTTTGTTTTATCACGAATTAATCGACGTTGTTTCTGAGCTTTCGTGTAATATTATGCACTCAAAACAAAGGTACCTAGCATAATTCTCCTTTTAGCCTCTGCTCCAAATCCTCCGTAACATGATTTCTTGTACGTGGATTCCGAATCGACTGCCTGTGAACTACGATAACCATAATGCACACCATCATAACATGGTAAGTTAGATGATGCTTCAGCCATACTTCATACGACCTCTGAGGGCAACAAAAGTAGTTAAAATGATCTAACATTTTTAAATGATGCTGATCAGAAATTATCAAAAATAGTGATCTGCACTTTTTATCAAATAGGGAAACTCTTGTTACACAAAACATTTCCCTATTTAACAAAAAGTACTAGGATGCTTGTGGCGGAACAATAACGGAAGCGGGGCCTCCTGCGCCAGGACTATTATTGTTTACAGAAATGCAGCAACAAGAGCTACAGCAGCAACAACCCGCCGAAGCTACTAAATAATGTTTCATTGATCTTTTTAGTAGTGTTTTAACTTTCATAGTCAAAGATTTTTTGGATTAAAAAATATGAGCTACATTTTGATGAGGTATCGCTCTCCTCTCATTTAAAGATACATAAAAATAAATCTTAATAATAACTATTAGTTAATTTTATTAAATTAAATTTTAAATTACTTCTTCGAATTCTCAAAAATTTTCACAAAAAATATCTGTATAAAATATTTTTTGTGTCATTTTTTGCACTTGAAAATTTTTAAATAATTATTTAGCTTTTAAACCCTACTTTTGCACATTATGGCATTAGATATAGACAAAATAGATCTTCAAATCTTAAAAACTTTACAAGAAAATGGGCGAATAACCAATCTGCAACTTTCATCAGAAGTAGGCTTATCCCCTGCCCCAACCTTAGAAAGGGTACGAAAACTAGAAAATTCAGGCTATATCAAAAGTTATCATGCCCTTGTAGATGAAGAGCTGCTAGGCCTGGGTATCAAAACATTCATCCAAATACAGCTGGACTTCCATGAAAATAATACCATACAAACCTTTTTAGAGGAGGTTAAGCAAATACAAGAAGTTACAGAATGTCATTACGTAACTGGACAATGTGATTTTTTACTAAAAGTGTATGTCAAAGACATTAAGTCTTACGAACGTCTTATTTTAGAAAAAATAAGTAGGATTAGTGTCGTAAAAAAATTTCAGACCATGATGATCTTATCTACCAGCAAAAAAGAACCTGCTATTCCACTAAGATATTAGTCCAGCTGCCAGTCAATAGGTTTAAGATTATTATCTTGCAGAATTTGGTTTGTTTTTGAGAAATGACGACAGAAAAAGAATCCATTCGCCGCAGAATATGGAGAGGGGTGTGTAGCAGTTAGTATGTGATGTTTACTTTTATCGATTAGCACGGCCTTTTCTTGAGCAAATTTACCCCATAACAAAAACACGACGCCCATTCTACGTGCAGATAGCTCGGCGATGACTTTATCGGTAAAAATTTCCCACCCTTTTTTTTGATGAGATCCAGGCTTGTTAGCTTCTACTGTTAACGTTGCATTTAGCAATAAAACTCCTTGGTCTGCCCATTGAGTTAAATCACCATGCAGAGGAGTACGAAACCCAGGGATATCATCAACCAGCTCTTTAAATATATTCTTCAATGAAGGAGGAGTGTTAACTCCTTTTTGAACAGAAAAGGAAAGTCCATGTGCTTGCCCTTGCCCATGATAAGGATCTTGACCCAAGATAACCACTTTAACGGCGTTAAATGGGGTATAATTAAAAGCATTAAAAATAAATCGATTAGGAGGAAAAATAGTACGCCCTTCTTTCTGCTCATTCTGTATATAGGATAGTAAGTTTTTCATATAACCCTTTTCAAATTCGTCGACAAACACCTCTTTCCAACTTTGTTCCAGCTGAATACTCATTTTTTTAAATTTTTTATTGGTTAACCATTTAAAATAACCAGATATTTGCGCACAAATTTAACATAACAAAAGATCATGCCTAATTATATAAGATTGATTTTTGCATCCATATTACTGGGCGCATCCATTACACTATTTATTTTCGGCCACTGGGGGTGGGGAATTCCGATGATTTTTTTGATGCTACTCGTCGTAGTAACTTTTTTCTTCAATGAAAATATGCTTATTGCACAATATTTTCTTCGTAGAGAAGATGTGGAAAAAGCTAGTTTATGGCTCGATAAAATTCATGATTATGAGAAAAAACTAATTAGTGCACAACACGGCTATTATCATCTTTTGATTGGCATGATAGAGTCACGAAAAGCTCCTCTCAAATCAGAGAAATATTTCAAGAAGGCACTTTCATTAGGAATGACAATGGATCACAATATCGCGCTAGCCAAATTAAGCTTAGCAGGTATTGCCATGGCTAAGCGCAATAAAAGAGAAGCAATCATGTACTTAGATGAAGCTAAGAAAGCTGACAAAAATAAATTATTAGCCGACCAAATTAAGATGATGAAAAATCAATTGGGACAGCTGGATCGAACTGTTCAACAAACGAGAAGCTATAGATAAGAAAAGAGGTTGTCTCAAAAAGGCAATTTATTTTCTTATCTGATATATTTCAATCTTTTTCCTGATTTTACATCGGTTCACTTGATGATTTAATGTATTGAATGATGTCCCTAGGGGAGCTACTTTTTTATTTTTAATCACTTTTTTGTGATTTGGAATTGAGTTCTTCGATTCATTCTCTTTCCCTCCTCAGTGGCATTATCTGCAATGGGATTGCTTGCTCCATAGCCTCGATAGCTTAACACATTTGGTTTTACGCCACTGTATACCAAATAATTATAAACTGCCTTTGCTCTATTTTCTGAAAGTATTCGGTTCAAAGCCTCACTACCACGATCATCCGTATATCCTTGAATTTCGATTCCAACGCGTGGATTATCTGTTAAAAAAGCAATCACTTCTTGCAATTCTATCCTTGATTCTGGCAAAAGATCATATTTATTGGTATCGAAAAAGATATTGTTAAGCGTCGTTTTTCGGCCCACTTCTATTTTTTGGAGAACTATTTTAACATTAAATGGCTCATTGCTCTTTTCGTCTTTCAACGTGAAATTTTCGGAATGCAAAAGATAACCTTCTTTAGAAACAGCTAAACTGAATGATCTACCAACACGCATGGTTGCCAAAAAACCTCCGCTATCCGTATCACATACGTCATCAAAGACAAACTTTCCAGAGGTTAAATCATGCATCTGAATTTTTGCATTCAAAGGCTTTTTCGTATCCTCGTCAATGATAATACCCCTAACATATGTTACCGGATATGGACGAATTGATTCAGGTAGCTCAAAAGAATAAATATCTAATTTACCAAAAGTACCCTCACGATCTGCAGAGAAATAGGCCGCCTTTCCATCTCTGCTTACAGTCAATCCATTTTCTTCATTAAACGTATTAATGGGATAACCCAAATTAGTTGGTTTGCTCCACTGACCCTGTGCATTTACCCGACTAATGAATAGGTCTTTTTTTCCCAATCCAGGCCAACCGTTTGATGAAAAATATAAAGTTTGATCATCTGGATGAATAAAAGGAGCCTGTTCGTCATAGGGAGTATTAATGGAGGGGCCTAAATTTACTGGCACAGACCATGAATCATTCTCTTGAATATCTGATTTCCAAATATCATACCCCCCCATTCCACCAGATCTATTACTTGAAAAATAAAGTGTCCTACCATTTGCACTTAACGATGGTTGAGATTCCCAAGCTTGCGTATTCACAGGTTTCCCAATATTAAAAGGCTCACTCCACGCACTCTCTCCTTCCCGATTTGATATATAAATATCACATCTTCCCAATCCATCTGGACGATTACAACCGGTAAAGAATAAATACATTCCATCCTGAGAGATGCATTGTGCCCCTTCATTAAAGTCAGTATTAATCGTATCATTCAGAAATTTGGCTTGTGTCCACTTTCCAGCTTTTTGGGTGCTAGTATAAAAATTTTCACCATGACCAGATCGTCTGGTAAATATCATGGTTGCACCATCGGCGGTAACTGAAGGAAAATATTCATCATCTGCCGTGTTGACGGCACTTCCCATGTTTAGGGGATTAAATGACACTGGGTTTTTGATTGCTCTTAAACTGAACTCACAGTCGAGCATATACTTAGCACATATTTTTTTGCCGGCGTCTAATATGGGATAAGACACATATTTCGTAAAATGCTGCAGTGCATTTGCATAGTCACCTGTATTAAACTCACTTTCAGCAAGTCCAAAATAGGTTAACGGTAAAAAATCAGGGTTAATTTTTAAGACTTTTTCATAATTTTTTTTTGCGAGTGGATAGGCCCCTAACTTGCGATAAATATCTCCCAGTTGCTGATATGCAGAGAGGTATGTACTATCAAAGTAAACAGCATGATTTAGTTGCTCAATGGCCTCTTCATATAATTGCTGTCGAATATAACCGCTTGCCCGATCAGAAGCTTTATGCGCTAAATTAATAGATTGTCTTTTTTGTTGACCAAAAATAACTTGACTCACACAACATAATAGAATTATAAAGAGGTACTTCATAAGACGATAGGAACAATGTACAACCAACCATAAAATTAGCAAAAGTTTACGGTCGATAATACAAATAAATGCATCACTAAAGGTTTCATCAATAGTGATATAGCCTGTTATTCAAGTATCATACACATTTTATTTTTGTGGCCCTCAGCATTTCTCTTTTGCCAGGAGCGCCAGCTACTTTTTCGATGGAAAATCCTAACGCTTTAAGTGATCGTTTTAAATTGCCAGTGATGGCGTAGGTGACAAAAATACCACTCATTTTTAAAAACTGACAAACGTGTGCTAGTGATTCATCTGACCAGATTTCTGGTTGATGAGTGGCTGAGAATGCATCAAAATAAACAATGTCAAATCGTTTTTCCGATTGGAAATCCAACAATTTACAATGAGCCGTTTTCAGGGTGCAACGTCCCCCTAATTCAATGCTATGGTTGATAGATGAGGAATATTTTTCAATGAACCATTCCCATCATTTTGCAGAAACATAGTGTCCATATCCCGTTTGACAAATCAATGCGTCTTCCAATGGAAATGCTTCTATACCTACGTAATCGATACCTAACCCATTCTCCAAACAAAAATTTGCACTGAGCAGAAAATTTAAGCCAGTACCTAAACCTACCTCCAGAATACCCAGCTCACTTTTATTTTTATCCGCCAAAAAATGACGTAACCCCGCATTTAAGAATACATGCATCCCTTCTTGCAAAGCACCATGTCGAGAATGATAGGTTTCGCCAATTTCTGGATTAAAAATAGTTTTAGATCCATCGGCAGTATGTACGAGTTGAAGCATTATCTTGTCCTGAAATCAGTTTACGGGGCGTCGGAGACTCCACTCATTGCCAAACCTTAGAAAAATTCTACGGAAAGCTGCTTAAAAAATTATCTTTTTGTCTTGTCCTGAAAAATGATAAAACTTTATCTTTTTACCCCTCGTTCAAGCCACTGGGTCCATTTTTCACCGAATGGGTGCACTTCGGAAGTCTGCACACCGTTGGATTTATATACCGGATTACCTTGATTGACCCACTCAAATATTCCACCATAAAGATTGTAAACACATTTATACCCACCATTAACCAGTTTTTCGCCTATACTTTCGCCACGATTCCCGACTGAGCAATATACCACGACAGTTGCTTCGTAGGGTATATCGTAAACTTTACGCATATCAAACCAAAAATATCCGATAGGTCGCGCATTCTTTAAATGACTCACCTTAAACTCATTTTCCTCACGCGTATCTAAAATATACAGATTCGATTTATCCAATTTCTTAAAATCAGCAATCGAGATCAATGAAACGCGCTGCTTGCACAAACTGTCTAACACTTTTTTAAAGGCTGGGTTCTTGATCTGGGCCCAAATTTGGTTAGGAAACAAACAAATAAAGAAAATTAGAAGCTTATACATCCATCTCATTACGAATATTTAACAGGGAACTTGGTTACATAATCACTCATATCCAAAACAGGAACTTCTTTCACTTCTTGCTCGACCATGCTGGAACCTGCAGCAGAACGGTAACCACCAGCACAATGTATGACAATTGGCTTATCTCTTGGAATTTCAGAAATGCGCTCTCTTAATTCTGGCAAGGGTATAGCAATTGCATTTTCGAACAGCTTGCCAGCCTTTACTTCAGATTCATTACGAATGTCAACAATCGTAAATTTTTCAGGATGCGCAGTAAATTCGTCCATATCAAATGAAGGCGTCGTCACATCAAACCCGTTTTTTCTCGCAACAAATGCACCTTTTATTTGATTTTCATAGCCAATTTTAGCTGATTTACGAATCACTTTATCTAAAGAATCTTCATTAACTGCCGTCAAATAAAAAGATTCCCGAGGAGCGATAATAGAGCCCAGCCAGGTTTCAAATTTACCTCCATCCTGCAAATTGAATGCATTTTTCAAATGACCCGCCTTAAACTGATCTTGAGGACGGGTATCAATGATGGTGGTATTTTCATCCAGTTTGGTTTGAAGATCTATACGAGGTACTGCTGCGATACTATCAGCAAAAGCGGGAGCCCCTTTTTTATTAAGAACTACATCATACCCAAAATATTTAGGTATAAATGGCTGATCTTCGGTTATTTTTTTCACAAAATCCAATTCGTCCATTAATTGCAATGCATAGTTAGAACGAAGCTCTTGCCCGATAGTACTGTGTAATTCTGGACTCATGCTTTTTCCACAAAGTGATCCTGGTCCGTGAGCTGGGTATACCAACACATGTTCGGGTAGATGCATCAATTTTTCTCGAGTAGAACGATACATCGCTTTTGCTAATTCTTCTTTTTTTGCTTTTAAATTACCTACATCCTCACGCAAATCTGGACGACCAACATCTCCCACAAAAAGTGTATCTCCAGTAAACAAAGCATGTTCATGCCCTTGCTCATCCAACAACAAAACACAAATGCTATCAGGCGAATGACCAGGCGTGTTCATTGCTTTGAGCTTCAATTTTCCCAACGTGATTATATCCCCATCATCAAATGATACGTGTACATAATCTGCGCCCAACAAACGACTTGCGTAAATGGTTGCTCCCAATTTTTCATGGAATTCTAGATGAGAGCTCACAAAATCGGCATGTGGATGTGTTTCGATGACACCTGTAATTTCTGCATGGTGCTGTTTCGCAAAATTGAGATAAGGTTTAGGGTCGCGTGCAGGATCAACAAGCATCATCTTGCCATCACTTACAATGGCATACGATCCATGTGCTAATCCTTTGTCATAAAATTGTTCAATGATCATATCTTTGCGGAAATTGATGATTTAAGGGCCAAAGATACTAACCTGGTTCATTATCTAGGACAATTTAGATTTCACCAAACATATTTTTGACTATGAACATTATTTTTATGGGTACGCCCGATTTTGCAGTGGCTTCTTTGGATGCACTAATCCAATCTGGATGTACGATTGTGGGGGTTGTGGCCGCAGCAGACAAGCCTGCAGGACGCGGACAGAAATTGGGTGAATCGGCGGTAAAAAAATATGCTATTCAAAAGGGGCTAAAAGTGCTTCAGCCTAACAAATTAAAAGACCCTAATTTTTTAGCAGAATTAAAATCGCTGAACGCTGACCTACAAGTGGTGGTCGCTTTCCGCATGCTACCCGAAGTGGTTTGGAGTATGCCACCTAAGGGAACTATTAATTTGCATGCATCGCTCTTGCCTCAATATCGTGGAGCAGCACCTATCAATTGGGCTATTATAAATGGTGAGAAAGAATCGGGAGTAAGTACTTTTTTTTTAAAACACGAAATTGATACGGGTGATATTCTTTTCAGTCAACGCACCCTAATTCCAGATACGTACACCGCAGGAGATCTACACGACGAACTCATGCGGGTGGGTGCAAAACTTTTAGTCGAAACGGTGCAAGCTATTGAAAAAGGAAATTATCAAGAAATACCTCAATCTGCCGTACTACTTGTTGATCATCTGAAACATGCCCCTAAAATTTTCAAAGAGGACTGCGAAATCAACTGGAACCATCCTGTTCAAACAATTTATAACCGCATCAGAGGACTGAGCCCCTCTCCCACTGGTTTTACAAAATTGGATGGTAAAACTCTAAAACTATTTCGAGTAGATATAGATCCGATTCAACCAAAAATACAACCAGGTAAATTTATTAGTGACGGTAAAACCGAATTAAAGTTTGCTTGCACAGATGGTTTTATCTCGATCAAAGAGCTGCAGCTGGAGGGTAAAAAAAGAATGGGTATCGAGGAGTTTTTACGGGGAGTACGATTACAATAAGGTTGGTTTATGCTAGTATATGAGGAGAAAGCAAAGAGACCATCAGATACTAATGCCCAAAAACTTTAATTACCGTACATCGATGATACTATTAAAGCAGCTTGGTTGTACCCCGCAAAAACACCATATACTCCTTTTATTTGGAACTGATGTTACGCAGCCCCTATTTTTCATATTTATATGATAGACTATTTTTGCAAGATGTACAAAGCGAAGATTAGAGATTTATACACAGATTATTTGTTGTCAAGTTTGGGAAAAACTACGGCCACTGGCTTATCACGTTTATTAGACAAACTGGTGTCACACGATCAGATTACACGTTTTA
>Ga0114967_10003529_pt1 | contig 12811 bp, 16 predicted proteins | sample M_130628_MF_Meta_FD_92639 | JGI IMG/M metagenome (GOLD analysis project Ga0114967, IMG submission 92639) | Freshwater microbial communities from Lake Montjoie, Canada to study carbon cycling - M_130628_MF_MetaG | ecosystem: Environmental > Aquatic > Freshwater > Lake | place: Lake Montjoie... | reverse complement strand
AGCAGAAAGTTGTGCTGTGCCCGGAGTTGCTTCTGAATCCAAAAAGGGAACTATTGGGCTGAGCGTTGACGTCAAAGTAAATCAATAATCCATGACGAGCTCTATCACACCAGAACTTTTATGTATTGTTGGACCAACTGGCTCTGGCAAAAGCAATATGGCTATAAACATCGCACTAGAGCTAGCCAAAAAAGGTATCAAAGCAGAAATTGTGAATGCTGATGCGATGCAGTTTTATAGGGGAATGGATATCGGTACAGCAAAGATTCCAATTGATGAGCGCGCCGGGATAACCCACCACCTTTTGGACTGGTTGGAGATCAATGAGGAGAACACAGCCGCTAGGTATCAACTTGAAGCAAGAAAAATCATCGCAAAGCTCATCGAGGAAGGGGTTCTGCCAATAGTTGTTGGTGGTTCGATGCTCTACATCGCTGCACTGATAAACACTTTCGAGTTCCCTGGTCGTGACGAAGCGCTTAGAGCTCAATTAGAACAAGATTTGATAGAGCAGGGACCAATCGCTATGCACAAGAGATTGGAGCTTTTGGACGAGGTGGCTGCAAGCAGAATCGAACCTCAAAACGGTAGGCGTACAGTGCGTGCTCTTGAAATTGTGATGATTACTGGAGAGCCCTTTGCTGCATCACTGCCAGAGCAGTTTGAATCGTTCTTACCTGTCTTAGAAATTGGTTTGAACTCCGCTAGGGAGCATCTAGTTGATCGACTTGCAACAAGAGTTAGAGGAATGTGGTCAGCAGGTCTGAGTGAAGAAGTTCGTGGGCTGATAGATAAAGGCATCAGAGATTCAAAGACAGCTAGTCAGGCCATTGGTTACGCTCAAGCCCTAGCCGCAATCGATGGAAGAATCTCAGAGGAGGAGGCAATTGATGAAACCATTTTGCTTACTCAAAGATATGCCAGAAGACAAATGTCTTGGTTCCGCAGAGACCCGAGAATCAACTGGTTTGACTATCAATCATCAACCTTGCATGCCGATGTTATGAAACTAGTTTTTTCAAGCCTCGAGCCGAAGGCAAAGTAGGCTAAAGATATGAGCACGATTGCATTCACTAAAGGTCAGGGCACCGGCAATGACTTTGTGCTTATTTTGGATCGGGACGGCACAATAGATATAAGCCCCGCTCAGGTTGCCAGAATCTGCGACAGGCACTTTGGTATTGGAGCTGATGGCTTAATCAGGGTCGTTCCCTCACATCTCATTGCTGAAGGTGCTTCAGCCTTAGCAGAAGAGGCTTCGGCGTATTGGTTTATGGACTATCGAAATGCCGACGGTTCAATCGCTGAAATGTGCGGTAACGGAGTACGAGTTTTCGCAAGGTACTTGACCGAAAAAGGCTTGGTTGAACTTTCAGAGGGACAAGTTCTTCACATCGGCACCAGAGCCGGCGTTAGAGATATTCAAAAGAACAAAGCGGGCTTTGCCGTAGATATGGGTAGATGGAAGCCAGATTCCACAGATGTACTGGTTGCCGTCAGAGGACTAGATGTTGCCAGACCATCGCAAGGCATTAATGTTGGGAACCCTCACCTCGTAGTTGCTTTGGCTTCAACTGAAGAGTTGCAATCCTTAGATCTTTCTATTGCTCCAAGACTGAATCCAGAACCTGAGGCTGGAGCGAATGTCGAATTTGTGGTTCCGGCTGAGCCGATGATCACCAACGGTGTTGGAAAGATTTCGATGAGAGTGTTTGAACGTGGTGTTGGTGAGACTCTCTCTTGTGGCACAGGTATTGTTGCTGCAGCATTGGCCACAAGACTTTGGGCAGGTTCTGATGCCCCTAACCAATGGAGCGTTGAGGTTCCTGGTGGAACACTGGGGGTTCGGATGTTTGCCACCGAAGAAGGAGAGCATGTAGGACTAAGTGGACCTGCAGAACTTTCATTTGATGGAGTTATAGAACTTTAACTTCTAGTGACTTTCAGAACCCTAAAGGTTTTTGAACTATCAATTCTTGTGCTTTCAAAATCAGGTTCGAACTCTTGAATGAGCCATTTGTGCAAGCTGTCTGAGCCAAGATTCTTTTGAACTACCAGTCGAGCTGTTCCTCCTGAAGTTAGACGATTTATCCATAACGTCAAAATTTCGTGAAGGACTACCTTTCCAACTCGAATAGGTGGGTTAGACCAGATTTCGTCAAATTCTATTTCGCTAGGCACGTCTTCTGGTTTGCAAACAACAATGTTGGTCAGTCCAAGACGCTCTGCATTGAGCTTGGTGAGTTCTAGGCTGCGCTCATTGACATCAATTGCGTAGATTGTTGCCTTAGGGGAGTGCAACGCTAGAGCCAGTGCAATTGGACCCCATCCACAGCCGATGTCTAGGAAATTTCCCGACGGATTTGCTTTTTCTAAATGAGTCAAAAGAACTTGCGTTCCCTGATCTATATGTTCTGGACTGAATATGCCACCTGCGGTCAACACCGTGTACTTGTTGCCATTCAGGGTCACTGCTATTTCACGCGGGACTAAGGGGCCCTCTGGTGAGCTAGCAAAGTAGTGATTATCTGACACGATTCACACATTACTCCTACAGGACTATTCTTAAACACGAAATGACATCAAAAGATTCTGAGAGCCAAGAGCAACTCCAAGCCGAAAGCCTTCGCGAAGAGACTAACTCTGCTATTGACCGAATCCTTAGGCGAGATCAGAGAGCTCAGGCGCTGGGGCTAAGCGATGACCAGCCCAATGTTTTTGATGGTGACCAGCAAGACCTCCTTGATAGAGCTGCACTTGCTAGGGTTCCTGGCTTGTCCACTCAAATGCAGGACATCTCAGAAGTTGAATACCGCGAACTTCAGTTAGAGCGAGTGGTTCTAATTGGAATCTGGGGAGAGAACACCTTGAAGGATGCAGAGAACTCGTTACGTGAACTCGCGGCATTGGCTGAAACAGCAGGTGCTGAGGTTTTAGACGGATTACTTCAGCGCCGCTATCATCCAGACCCTGCCACTTTCCTGGGTAAAGGTAAAGCCGTTGAACTTCACGATCTGGTCAAAGAAATTGGTGCTGACACTGTTATTGCCGATACCGAGCTTGCCCCTTCTCAGCGAAGAGCTCTGGAAGATGTAGTCAAAGTTAAGGTGATTGACCGCACCGCCATTATTCTTGAAATCTTTGCCCAACATGCCAAGAGTCGCGAAGGTAAAGCTCAGGTTGAACTAGCTCAACTCGAGTACCTACTTCCTCGCCTTAGAGGTTGGGGTGAGTCGATGTCTCGTCAGGCCGGTGGTCGAGCTGCAGGCGGTGAAGGCATTGGTTCTCGTGGACCAGGTGAGACCAAGATTGAACTTGATCGCAGAAGAATCAACATTCGAATGTCGAAACTGCGTAAACAGATTGTTGCGATGAAGCCGGCAAGAGAAACTAAAAGGTCTAACCGTAAGCGACACGAAGTTCCATCAGTGGCCATAGCCGGTTACACAAATGCTGGCAAGTCATCACTTCTAAACAGATTGACTTCTGCAGGCGTACTTGTGCAGAACGCATTGTTTGCAACACTTGACCCCACCGTGAGACAAACTCGCACTCCTGATGGCCGCGAGTACACGCTCTCGGACACGGTAGGGTTTGTGCGCAATCTTCCTCATCAACTAGTTGAGGCCTTCAGATCGACTTTGGAGGAGATTTCAGACAGCGACCTGATACTTCACATTGTTGATGCATCGCATGTTGACCCAGGTGCTCAGATTGCAACCGTCAGGCAGGTCATTGGTGAAGTTGACTCAAGGCACATCCCTGAGTTAATTGTGTTCAACAAGGTTGATTTGGTCGATGAAGGTACATTGCTGGCATTGAGAGGTTTAGAGCCTAATTCGGTGTTTGTATCTTCAAGAACTGGTTATGGATTCGAGGAACTACAAACAGCAATAGCAGATCGCTTGCCTAGACCGAATGTAGCGGTGAAGGTATTGATTCCTTACAACAGGGGAGATTTAGTTTCAAGGTTGCACTTAAACTCTCAGATAAACAAAATCGAGTATCAAGAAACCGGAACCTATGTTGATGCTCTAGTCAGAGCAGACATCGCCAACGAGCTTGAAGCTTTTAAGCTCTAGATTTTACGAAGAACTGTTACTACGATTCCCATAACTTCTGCGTGAGTTCCATCGATTGGTTCATAGTTCCGATTCTGTGGCAACAACCAGATCTTTCCATCTCTGTTTCGGAAAGTCTTAACTGTCGCTTCTCCATCTAGAAGAGCGGCAACAATGTCACCATTATTAGCAGTTTTCTGTTGGCGGATAACTACCCAGTCGCCATCACAAATGGCAGCTTCCTCCATGGAGTCACCTTTTACTTTCAGCATGAACAATTCACCTGAACCCACCAATGACTTCGGTAGCGGGAAAATCTCCTCGACATTCTGGTCAGCGGTGATTGGGTAACCTGCGGCAATGCTACCGACCATAGGAACCATCGCAGTTGCAGCCATTGGAACACTGCTATCTGCCTCAATACTTGTGGCGTCATCCCAGCCCTCAGGTGCAATGAGAACTTCGACATTTCTTGACAGATTGTCCTGGCGTCTGATGTAGCCCTTTTCCTCCAAGTTATCTAGCTGGTAGGAAACACTGGCTACTGAGCTGAGCCCAACACCCTCGGCAATCTCGCGCATAGAGGGCACAATGCCTGATCTAGCTTTACTCTGAAGGATTGTTTGAAGAATAGCCTTCTGAGTTTCGGTCAATGAATCGCTGCTTTTGCGTGTCATTTGTTGCCTTTCTGCCTTATTTCTAGGGCATTTAGGGTCGTGTCGGTGGTTGCCAGTTAAATCTTCAATAAGGCAACTACCTTGAATGTATTTGAAAAGTGTCAAAAAATCAAACACATTTTCGAAAAAAAGAGAAATATTCTTGACTTTTTTCGAATAAAGGTCGTAATCTTGTTCGTATTAGAACAAATGTTCGGAGAAAGGTTCCAAATGTCAGCTCAAATCATCGAGTTCCCAATGAACCGTGTTCGTCCTGCTCAGCAGGCTGTTCGAACACCAGGGCAATACCGAACCAGACCTGCAGTCAGATCTGCTGCCAACACTCCAGTTCGCCCAATGGCCGTGGCCAAGGCAATTCTTGGCTGGGCCCTGATTGCTGTTGTTTCAGCAGGATTGCTTCTTGGGGCAGGAAAGTCGCTGCAGCCAGCCGAAGCTAGTTCAACTTTGACTTCCAGCACAGCTGCAACTTTTGAGTACGTGACAATCATGAGTGGCGACAGTCTTTGGTCAATTGCAGAACAATATGCCCCAAATCGCGACCCGCGTGATTTCATCGCTGAAATTGTTGCACTGAACAACATGAGTGACTCTGTTGTTGATGCAGGTATGCGTATCGCTCTTCCAAACAACTAAGCATTTTCCTTTCAAGGTTAGTAACCTTGACCAATGACTGAGTTAAATGATCTGCCAATAAGAGACAGCCTTCGTGGCCGAACTCCCTATGGTGCGCCTCAGTTACATGTTCCTGTTGCCCTGAACGTAAATGAAAACACCCACGAGCTATCTGAAGAGATTCTGGTTGATGTTATTCGCAGAATTGCTGAGTCTCTAAGCACCATCAACAGATATCCAGATAGGGAATTCACCGCGCTGCGTGAATTGCTTGCAGCTTATGTAGGTCACGGCTTAGATTCAAAAAATATCTGGGCAGCAAATGGCTCTAATGAAGTTCTCCAGCAGATCTTTATGGCATTTGGTGGGCCAGGGCGTAAAGCGCTCAGTTTCACACCTACCTACAGCATGTATTCATTGATAGCTCAGTCGACTGATACCGAATATGTTGAAGTTCCTAGGCTTGAGCGTTACGAGATATCAGCTGAACTAGTAACCAAAGCTATAGCTGAACACAATCCAGATATCGTCTTGATTTGTTCCCCAAATAATCCGTCGGGTACACCGGTTGATTTGGAAGTTATTGAAGCCGCATATGCTGCGACCAAAGGAATGCTAGTTATTGACGAGGCTTACTCAGAATTTTCTCTAAATGAAAACAGTGCGTTATCTCTCTTGGCAGGCAGACCTCGCTTGGTAATTAGCAAAACTATGTCGAAAGCTTTTGCTTTTGCAGGAGCAAGGCTTGGCTATCTAGCTGCTGACGAAGCAGTATGCGATGCGATGAGGTTAGTCCGACTTCCTTATCACTTGAGTGCATTGACTCAGGCAGCAGCAGAAGCAGCGCTTACCCACAGCGTAAAAATGCTTGAAACGGTTTCTGAGATCAGAGATCAAAGGGACAGGTTATTTGTTGCGCTCGAGGATCTATGTTTAGACCCTTACCGAAGCGATGCCAACTTTATCTTGGTAGGTGGGATATCTAACCCTGCTGAAATATGGCAGAAACTTCTAGACCAAGGAATTCTTGTCAGAGATGTAGGAATCCCGAACACGCTCAGGATTACCGCAGGAACTGAGGCAGAAACTAGCGCAGTCATAAACGCTCTTACTGAACTACTGGGCAAGAAGTAGAATTGGCTTATTGCCATAGACGTCAAGTTCTTCATTTATTTACAGGTTTGAAAGGCAATAACCATGAACAGAGTTGCATCCATTGAAAGAAAGACCAGTGAGTCTTCCGTCAAACTAAGCCTTGACCTTGATGGCACTGGCAAGTCAAACATTTCAACTTCAGTTCCATTTTTTGATCACTTGCTGACTGCGTTCTCAAAGCACTCAATGATTGATTTGAATGTTGAATCTAGTGGCGATACCGACATCGATGTTCACCACACAGTCGAAGACACCGCTATTGTTTTGGGTCAAGCCATCAAGCAAGCTCTTGGCGATAAGAATTCAATCTCACGTTTTGGTGATGCCACTGTTCCTTTGGATGAGGCTTTAGTGCGCGCTGTTGTTGATCTATCTGGCAGACCATTTCTCTCTCACACGGGGGAGCCAGCAGGTTTCGAAATGCACCTAATTGGCGGACACTTCACCGGATCTATGGTTCGCCACGTATTTGAAGCCATTTGCCTCAATGCAGATATGACTGTGCACATAAATGTTCTAGACGGAAGAGATCCTCACCACGTTGCAGAAACTGAGTTCAAGGCTTTTGCACGTGCACTGCGCAAGGCAGTTGAAAAAGACCCTAGAGCTGTTGGAATTCCATCCACTAAGGGAACTTTGTGACCAATCCCAAAATTGTTGTTTTAGATTTCGGAAGTGGCAACATTCATTCGGTAGTTAATGCCTTCAGTGAACTAGGTGCCGAGGTTGAGCTAACCTCCGACAGGTCTAAAGCCTTACAGGCAGATGGACTTGTTATCCCTGGGGTAGGGGCGTTTGCAACTGTTATGGAGCAACTCAATGCAGTTGGTGCGCCAAGCATTGTGGATCAAAGATTATCTTCGGGTAAAGCTGTTTTTGGCATCTGCGTTGGCCTTCAGGTGATGTTTGATAAAGGCTTTGAGCATGGTGTTGAGACTGAAGGGCTGGGTCAATGGCCAGGTGAAGTCACCAAGCTTGACTCACCAACGCTGCCACACATCGGTTGGAATGATGTTTCAGTTCCTCTTGGTTCAAAGTTGTTTGAAGGTGTTTCAGAAGAGCAGTTTTACTTCGTGCACTCGTATGGAGCAGCTACCTTTGTTCTTGAAGACGAGACACCTTTTGAGAAGCCAAAAGTTTCTTGGGCTGAATATGGTTCCAGATTCGTTGCTGCTGTTGAAAATAGACCACTGACCGCAACTCAGTTTCATCCTGAGAAATCTGGCCAGGCAGGCCTAACGCTTTTGAATAACTGGCTAAGAAATCTATAGAGGAATATTGTGAGCGAACGACTAATACTTTTACCAGCTGTTGATGTGGCTGACGGCAAGGCTGTTCGACTAAGTCAAGGTGTGGCAGGCAGTGAGACAGATTATGGTTCACCAATTGATGCTGCGAATGTTTTTATCGAAGCAGGAGCGGAATGGATTCACTTAGTCGATCTTGATGCTGCCTTTTCTCGTGGCGAGAATAGAGCAATCATTCGTGAGGTTGTAGCAAACAGCAGAAACGTAAAGATTGAGCTCAGTGGTGGAATCAGAGACACTCCTTCCTTAGAAGCTGCTCTGTCTGCTGGTGCAGAAAGAGTAAATCTTGGCACAGCAGCACTCGAAAATCCTGACTGGACTGCAGAAGTGATTGCCAAGTATGGTGACCAGATTGCCGTTGGGTTGGATGTTCGTGGCACCACACTAGCAGCGCGTGGCTGGACCGAAGATGGTGGAGATCTGTTTGAAGTTCTTGAAAGATTAGAGCAAGCCGGTTGCCCAAGATATGTAGTGACTGATGTGACTAAGGATGGAATGCTACTTGGCCCAAACATTGAGATGCTTAAAGAAGTTATGCGGAGAACAAACAAACCGGTAATAGCATCCGGTGGCATTTCATCTCTTGAAGACTTGGAAAGACTTAGAGAACTTGTTCCGCTTGGCCTTGAAGGTGCGATTCTAGGTAAGTCTTTGTATGCAGGAAAGTTCACACTTGAACAGGCTCTGAAAGTTGCCGGTGAGTAGTGTCTGAAACTGAACCTTCGAAATTTACTGACTCAGCAGGAGTACCTTGGGCTGGTCGTAGTTTTGATATCAATCCATACAGTGGTGATAACGGTGAGGCGGATGCAAATCTAATTGAAGCCATCGCTAAGTTTCAATCAGGTCAGCTAGGTGTAGAACAAGTATTGAAAGCTATTGGTCAAGCCAGATTATTGATTCCACTTATTGCAAATCTTGGCGAAGGCGAGCAAGGTGCGCACGGTCATCAAGTTGATAAGAGTGCAGACCTTTCAATAGTGACCGTACTCACTCCTGATAACCAAAGAGCACTTCCAGTTTTTAGTTCGGTAGCGGCAATGACTCACTGGAACCCTGAAGCTAGACCTGTGCCAAATGATGGTCGCAAGGTTGCACTAGCTGCAGCCAGCGAAGGAAACACCAGACTTGTTTTAGACCCAATGAGCGAGACTGAGTTTGTGGTGAGAAGACCTGGTATTGCCGCCGTTGCTCAAGACCTAGATTGGCTAGTGCCTGCAAATAACCCAGAGGTAGTTGAAATCATCAATTCAGTTTTGGCAGAGAGCGGAGCTGTTGAGAGCTTTACCTTGGTCGAAGGTGATCCGACCCACAAACTCTTAGGTCAAGAATTGCTGGTAGTTCTATATCTAAAGCCTGGCCTGACCGAAACACAACTGAAAGAGCTTGAAGAGGACTTCTTTAAGCAGATAGCCAGCTCGGAACGATTTGTCGAACTAGTTGACTCGGTAGAAGTGAAGTTCCTGCAGGCTAGTTGACCGGTCCGGTGAATTTCTCACCTGGGCCTTGTCCAGGTTCGTCTTTGATGACCGATGCTTCACGGAATGCTAGCTGAAGGCTACGAAGCCCGTCTCTTAGAGGCCTAGCGTGGTGATCACCTAGGTCTGGGGATGTAGCTGAAAGAAGGCCAGCTAAGGCAGTAATAAGCTTTCTGGCTTCATCCAGGTCACCTTTATAGCCACTTTCAGCAAGTCCCACCTGGACAGCAGCTGCGCTCATCAGGTGCACCGCTGTCGCGGTAATCACCTCAACGGCTGGGACTTCCTCAAGTTCTCGCATTGCTTGGGATTCAAAATCTTCTGACATTCTGGGCTTCACTTTCGCACGGGTTCTCTGCTAGGCTAGCCCATGGCTCTGGAGATCTCTGGTCTTCAGTCAGAAGTGGATTCATTTCCCACCCGCGTCCACCGACTTATTAGGTTGCCGGGTAAGCTTTGAACTTTTCAGTTCTGCGCGTTGACAAGGATTTCCTTGTCCCTACGTGGCCGTTTAAGTCACGTCAAAAGGAGCAGCAGATCAGCGACCCGCGTATCAACGAACGAATCCGTGTACCAGAAGTACGCCTAGTTGGCCCTAACGGAGAGCAACTTGGCATCATCAAAATCGAAGAAGCACTGCGTATGGCGCAGGAAGTGGACCTCGATTTGGTAGAAGTTTCACCAACCTCAGCACCACCGGTTTGTAAGCTTATGGATTTCGGAAAGTTCAAATACGAAGCAGCCCAGAAGATTCGTGAAGCGAGAAAGAACCAGACAAACACTGTCATCAAGACTGTTCGTTTTGGTTTGAAAATCGATGATCACGACTATGGCACTAAAAAAGGTCAGATCGAGCGCTTCCTGAAGGCTGGCGACAAGGTCAAAGTGATGGTCGTTTTCCGTGGCCGTGAGCAATCACGTCCGGAGATGGGTGTCAAGTTGTTACAGAAGGTAGCCGAAGAAGTTACTGATTCAGGCGTTGTTGAGTCGAGCCCATCGGCAGACGGCAGAAGCTTGGTGATGGTTATTGCGCCCCTTCGTAACAAGGCTGATGCGAAAGCTGATGCAAAAAGAGCTGCAGACAAGAAAGCGAAAGCTGAAGTTGCACCTACTGAGACCGAAACTAAGGATTCTGCGGCTGAAACCGCAGACTAGAAAAACAGGAGAGAAGTTATGCCAAAGCAGAAGACCCATTCTGGAGCGAAGAAGCGCTTCCGTTTCACAGGTTCAGGCAAGTTGATGAAGCAACAGATCAACATGCGCCACAACCTTGAGCACAAGTCATCAAGACGTACTCGTCGTCTAAACCAGGACCAGCTTGTAAGCAAGGCTGATTTCAAGACCATCAAGAAGCAGCTCGGCCACTAGTCCAAGCACATTCAGAATTTATTTAGGAGAAACTAATGGCAAGAGTTAAAAACGCAGTCAATGCGATGAAGAAGCGTCGTACCGCACTTGAGCGTGCAAAGGGTTACCGCGGTCAGCGTTCACGTCTGTACCGTATGGCAAAGCAGCAGGTTCTGCACTCCCTGGTCTATGCATACAACGACCGTCGCGATAAGAAGGGTAACTTCCGTCGTCTATGGATTCAGCGTATTAACGCTGCATCACGTGCGAATGGTCTTACCTACAACCGTCTTATTCAGGGCCTAAACCTGGCTGGTGTCGGCGTTGACCGTCGTATCCTGGCAGATCTTGCAGTGAACGAACCAAAGGCATTTGCATCTTTGGTTGCAACTGCTAAGGCAGCACTTCCTGCAGACACATCAGCTCCGAAGGTTAAATAACCCAAGTGCTGATTGATCCCAAAGCCGCTAAGGTTCGTGGGGTTGCCAAGCTAGTAAAGAAAGAAGCCCGTCGTGAGACCGGGCTCTTTCTGCTTGAGGGACCACAGGGTTTCCGCGAGGCACTCGAAAGACCGAAACTAGTTCTCGAAGCTTTTGCTACCGAGGAGGCTTTGTCGCGTCATGCAGATTTGTTTACCAAAGCTAAGGCTGCTCGAATTGAAGTTCAGTTAGTAAGTGATGCAGTTCTGGCAGCTCTAAGCGATACCAATACACCGCAGGGTGTTGTTGCAGTCTGCCACCAGTTCGATGTTTCTCTCGAAGATGTAATTGCAACTAAGCCAAAACTTGTCGCACTGCTATCACAGATTAGAGACCCAGGTAATGCTGGAACTGTTCTAAGAGCAGCTGATGCTGCTGGAGCTGATGCGGTTATCTTCACTTCAGGAAGCGTGGACATTTATAACACCAAGGTTGTTCGATCAACTACGGGTTCGATGTTCCACCTGCCATTTGTAGTAGATGTTGAAATCAATGAAACAGTCGCGGCCCTAAAGGCAGCCGGGATTCAGGTCTTGGCAGCTGATGCAACTGGAGACTCACTTCCAGTTCTAGCGCAGGACGGTTCATTGCAAGAGCCAACCGCTTGGCTATTCGGTAATGAAGCCTGGGGCTTTGAGCCAGAGATTTTAGCTTTGGCAGATCGGGTGGTGGCAGTGCCAATTTATGGTGCTGCAGAGTCGCTAAATCTAGCTACCGCTGCCAGTGTCTGCCTTTACTCTTCTGCTTTCGCGCAGAACTCAGTGGCCAGCTAAGCCTGCATTTAAAACTTGAAAGATATACTTGAGGTCTAATGTCAGAGAACACAGAGATTACTAAAGCAGCAGTTGATGCTGTTGTTTCTGATGCTCTGAAACTTATCCAGGGAGCTACAGACCTTGCTTCTCTAAAAGCGGTGCGATCTTCAGCGGTAGGTGAGAACTCAGGGATTACCAAGCTAAGTTCGCTAATGGGCAAACTGCCAGGCGACAAGAAAGCTGATGCAGGAAAGCTGATTACAGCTGCCAGGGCAGAGCTAAACGAAGCTTTCTCAGCGGCAGAAGCTCTTTTCTATCAAGCAGAGCAGAACCAAAAACTCCTTGAGGAAAGCGTTGATATAACTGCAGCCCCGCTGACTCAAGTACTTGGCGCTAGGCATCCACTTTCTCTACTTCAGGATGAAATTGCAGATGTGTTTATCGGTATGGGTTGGGAAATTGCCGAGGGGCCTGAAGTTGAAAGCGAATGGTTCAACTTCGATGCACTGAACTTTGATGCCGATCACCCTGCTCGAGCAATGCAGGACACTTTCTTTGTAGAGCCTGTCGAAGCTCATCTAGTTCTGCGCACACACACTTCACCTGTTCAAGTGCGTTCAATGCTTGAGCGTGAAGTCCCTGTATATGTTTTGTGCCCAGGTCGTGTTTTTAGAACTGATGAACTTGATGCAACTCACACACCGGTTTTCCATCAGGTTGAAGGACTTGCAGTTGATAAAGGTCTAACCATGGCTGATCTCAAAGGCACGCTAGAACACTTCGCTCGAATCATGTTTGGACCGGATGCAAAGATTCGTCTGCGTCCTTCGTTCTTCCCGTTCACTGAGCCTTCAGCTGAGTTAGATGTTTGGCACCCAGGTGCTAAAGGCGGAGCTCGTTGGGTCGAATGGGGTGGCTGCGGAATGGTAAATCCAAACGT
>Ga0114967_10003527_pt1 | contig 12813 bp, 12 predicted proteins | sample M_130628_MF_Meta_FD_92639 | JGI IMG/M metagenome (GOLD analysis project Ga0114967, IMG submission 92639) | Freshwater microbial communities from Lake Montjoie, Canada to study carbon cycling - M_130628_MF_MetaG | ecosystem: Environmental > Aquatic > Freshwater > Lake | place: Lake Montjoie... | reverse complement strand
GGCTTTTATTACTACGACGCGTTCTGTCAGGTGTGTGGTGATTATGTGTTGGAGCGTCCGGGGCATGTGGCGGATATGTTTGCCGATATTCACAATATAAGTTGTGGGTAGTTTTCTTGACTTGAATTTAAAATGCATACTCAAATAACTTGTCAACACCTTTAGATCGCTGAAAATTTGTATAAATTTTTCAAAACTTGACTCTCCAAAAAATCACATGCCACTGCCGATCAATTGGCCATCGAGTCCCAATCATCTGTGCCGTATTGACTAGTTTCAAGATGTGGCCCATGGTATTATTGAGGGTCTAGCAGATATTAAAAGATTTGTTTATTGAAAATCGATGACAAATTAATCGGAGGAACTTTGAAGTACACGCCGCCTATTACTTTAGTCTCGGGTAATAACCTTGAAGACTTAAGAAAATTTAACATCTCAACGGTGTTGCGAATGGTCCATCACCAACGCTCCATAACCAGATCAGAACTATCTACGCGAACCGGGCTCAATCGGTCAACAATATCTGCACTCATTAGCGAGTTAACAGCCCAAGGTTTAGTAAATGAAATTTCAGATAACAACAGCAAACGTGTTGGACGCCCAAGCACAATTGTCATGGCAAATCAAAATGCAATTGTAATTGCGGTAAACCCAGAAAGTGACGCTGTCAATATTGGGGTAATTGGGCTTGGTGGTCATGTTCACAAGCAATCTAGATTTGAAACAGTTGGCGCGCCAACAATTGCCGAAACAATAAAGATTACAAATGCGATAATAGATGGCTTAACTAGCGTCTCTAATGAAAATCTTCATATAATCGGAATTGGGCTAGCAATTCCAGAGCTAATTAGGAAAGAGGATGGCTTTGTCGGATCCTCACACCACCTAGATTGGAAGGAGGTTTCAATAGTCCAACTCTTCGAGAGTTCTACGGGATTTAAGACAAAGGCAGGCAATGAGGCGTTCCTGAGTACATTGGCCGAGCAAGTATTCGGTTCCGGCAATGGAATTAACGACATGGTCTTTATTAATGGAGGTCTCAGCGGTATAGCTGGCGGATTAGTTTTGGGAGGGCAATTAATTCAAGGGTTTCACGGATATGCAGGCGAAATGGGCCACACCAGAATAGCTTTAAACGGTGAGTCAGATTCTGCAAATGTTGTGGGAACAGTAGAAGCAGAGATCTCAAGAATTAAACTTTTATCTTTGTTAAAACTGAAAACAGCGGATTACGATCAACTCGATCTGGCACTACGTACCTCAAAGTCTCCTGCTGTTCTTAATGAGGTAGGACGACAACTCGAATATCTAGCCTTAGCAATGTCTAACTTTATTAACCTTCTTAATCCTGAGTTAATCATACTTGGCGGATTTCTAGGATCAATTTACAGCATGGATACCAAGAGAGTTCACAAAATTGTTGCAAAGAATACTTTGAAGCCTAGCTATGAATCTGTCCGAATCACTCGAGCAGCCCTCGGTGTAAATCAGGTAATCTTGGGAGCGGCAGAGCTTGTATTCCAGAAATTACTTTACGATCCTTCCAGTCCAGACTTTGCAAAGATCAAGATCAACTAATCCTGAGGATGGTAATTCACATTCCTGTTAAAGAATATGTAATTCATAACTCCAACGGTATGAGTGCCACTTTCTCAAATTTTGGTGCACGACTTGTCGAATTGACGGTGCCAGACAGGACTGGCAATTATGCAAATGTGGTGCTTGGATTTGATACGCATGACGAGTATTTGATCAATGTCGGAAACTATTTCGGTGCCACGATTGGGCGCGTCGCCGGAAGAATTTCCAAAAGTCTCTTCGCTGGGAATAATTTGAGTTTCCAATTGAAACCAAACGAAGGTGAGAATCATTTACACGGTGGTATCGAAAAGTCTCTAGACCGAGTTCTTTGGTCTGGCCAACTTTCTGAGATTTCTGGATCCGAGGCCATCAAATTTTCATATAAAAGTAAATCTGGAGAAGAAGGCTATCCTGGTAATTTATCCGTTGATCTAAGTTGCTCCCTTACAAATTCAAATGAATTAATTTTTGAGTATTCGGCAACAACTACTTCAGATACTCCAGTCAATATAACTAATCACATCTATTGGAATCTTAAAGACTCAGGGGCATCAAGCATTCTTAATCATAATCTGCAAATTAATTCAGAAAAAATAGTCAAAATGGATTCAAATCTTCTACCCACAGGCGGATATGTATCCTGTGCTGATTCAGGAATGAATTTTAAAGAACTTACTGCGATTGCGAATGCGCTGCCTAAAACCCCCAGTGAACCTTGGCCTGGGATTGATAACACTTTCATGCTTTCAAATAAAAAAACTGGTGAACTTACTGAAGCAGCAATACTTTACGATCCAGCTAGTGGTCGCAAAATGACAATTGTAACTACTGAACCTTCCTTACAGGTTTACACAGCCAATCGACTAGGAAATTTGATGGGCCGCCATGGAATAATTTACGCGCAAGGTAATTCGATTTGCATTGAAACACAGCGAGTTATCGACAACCAGGCTCTTCCAGAACTGCAAAGCATTGTCCTAAAAGTGGGCCATTTATATCAACATAAAACTATTTATAAATTTTCAACTCAATAAACTATTTTTTATTGAACGCAGATATTGCGTCTCTCATAATATCAATATCTTCTTCTGTGGTTCCACCCGAGATTCCAATTCCGAATCGTTCACCTGAGGAAACGATAAACGGAGCACCTCCACCAAACGCAATTAACTTGCTGCCGGAATTTACGGCTAGCCCAAATAGTGGCGCGTTTGGTTGCACTTTTGCGGTTAGGTCTTCCGTAGCAACGTTAAATGTTGCCGCAGTATAAGCTTTTCGAAATGCCATCTCTAAGGAGTGCATAGGTGCCTTATCCATCCGGTGCATTAGCGCGGCATTGCCGTGAACATCCACAATACTAACGACAACCCCAAGACCTAATTTATTGGCAGCCTCTTCCGCTAATTGTGCTATTTTTTTTAACTCTGCAAACATTCTCTAGTTCCTCTCAATTGTTATGTGTATTTGTGGTCTTGCTCTTTGATTACCTGCTACTCGATTAACTGCTTTTCTTTTAGTGCTGTCCAGAATTCTTCTGGAATTGATTGCTCAAACCATGAGTAACTTTCTGACTGTTGATCAATAGTTCGAGACCCAATGCAGACATTTGCAATCGCAGGTCCCCTTGCTGCAAATTGAATTGCAGCAGCTCCTAACGAAACTCCAAAAGAGTCACAGACCTCTTCAATTTTCTGTACCTTGGTAACGATCTCTGTCGGAGCAATACCGTAATCAAATTTTGCACCAACTGAAGAACCTGTTGCAAGAATTCCTGAACCAAAGACTCGACCGTTGATTATCCCGACACCCCGCTCTTTGCATCGTGGCAACAATTCATGACCTGCGCTTTGATTTAACAAAGTATAAGTTCCGGCGATTAGGAATGCATTTACGTCAACTTGATCCAAGGCGCTCAAACAAACATCAACCTCATTAACCCCAAAGCCAATTGCGTTTACAACCTTTTCATCTCTCAACTTAACAAGCGCCTTAGCTGCCCCTGCAACCGCTTCATCAAATCGGGCTTGATAATCAGCGCCATGCGTCCATCTATCGGTGTCATGTATCAAGAGAACATCTAAATAATACGTACCAAGCCTCTGAAGACTATCCTCAACTTGTCGCATAACGCCGTCATAAGAGTAATCAAATACAATTTTGAACGGAGGTGTATCAACCCACGGGGTAGAATCAAAAGTTCCTGGTTTAGATGGTACGAGAGTTCTTCCCACCTTGGTAACTAGTTGATAGTCTTCCCGCTTTTTACTTTTTAAAAAATCCATAAGGCGATACTCAGCTAGTCCGTGGCCATACATTGGAGCAGTATCAAAAAAACGTACTCCATCATCCCAGGCGCCCTGAATGAGATCGTGAGCGTCAGCGGAACTAACTGGCTTACCAAAATTACCTAGGGGAACTGTGCCAAAACCCATCAGAGTGGAATCCCAGCTCTGCCCACCAAATTTCACTCTATCTGAAATTTTAGACATACTTAAATATCACCCCCCATTCCCAAAAAGGTGAACTACCACGAAGCTGTAAAAAACTTCGGGGTAGTTCCCTCCCCCCACCATCAGTTAGATGAATTGTTTACAAGCTCGATAAATTCAGCAGTCGACATAACATCAGCATATTGAGCCTGCATATTACGCAAACCTTCCCAGTACTGGCCGTAACCTTCTGGAGTGTCTTTGTCATAAGCCGGATTGCGGCCACCACGATTTAAAGGAATCGCAGTTCCAGAATCGGCAAGTACGATGACTTTATATCCCAATTCAAAACCATCGCGTGCAGTTGTGGGTACACAATTACCAGTAGAAGATCCATTGATAACTAAATATTCACATTTTGCCTCGAGTAGCCATGAATTAAATGCAGTTTCAAAGAAGCTGCTATTACGATGCTTTTTCAAGAGCGCCTCACCTTTAGCCGGTACAAACCCGTCACACAGGGCACCATCGAATGTTCCATGATTAAAAGGTGAATCTGGCTTACGCCAAGACGGATACTTCAATCCCCAAATTCCGATGTCATAGCCATTTGGGTCCATACCCCACATAGACCAATTGACTGTGATTCCTTTTTCTCTCGCTAAATCCAAAACCTTCTTTGCTTGAACTAACGTTTCTTCTCCTGAAGGCGCTCCTCCCACGCTTTCTACGTAGTCGGAGCCTTTCTTGGATAGGCAAAGATTTTGAATATCTAAGCAGTGAACAACAGTTCGCTTTAGATCAATCTTGTTTGGGATAATTCTGTTGGAACGATCCACATACTTATCCAGTTTCTCTTGATGCGTTGACATTTTATACCCTTTCGTTAGTTTGAAATTAATTTATTTTCTTTTTTATCCCCAGTGCTAACTCTCTACCTCTAATTCCCCGCAGCAGACACCTCCCTCGGTGGCACACGAAACTTTGCAAACTGCAACGCCCTTGAAGTCCAACAGGAGTTCTGGCCAACTCACGTCATGGACGAAGTACGGGTCAGTTGTATAGGTACCATCAATTGTGTCTTTGAGGGACTTTGGACCAGGGAAGCCGATGACTTTCCAGCCAATTTGATCTTTGTTACCGCCATATACCGGATCAGAATAAAAACCTTGGCGAACATGCAAACAAAGAGTGTCGAAGAAAGTTTTATCTTGATCAGTATTTCCTTGAAGGCGAGAGTAATAAACCTCATGAATATCAAATCGAATAGGTTCTGGTTTCGGCCTACCACTTAACTTCTCCAAAATTCTATCTTGAGTCTCTGCAGGACTATCCTTAAAGTTTTTGGATCCAAAATCACCCGCTAATTGATCTAAGTCTTTGACTCCTTCTCGGTACATAGCCTTAAATATTTCATTACTAGCCCTAGCGGCAGTTGCATCTCGACCAGACATTCGCAAAAAACCACTTCCATCTGCCGCGGCATACACGTAGTCAATTCCTGATAGGTAACGATCGATGAAGACGATTACTCGTGCTTCTTTTGCTCCAGGATCATTATCAGTTGGAATGATTCGTGCGGCTGCGGCTTCAATAGTTTCCCACTCATGATCAGTGAAGAAAAGCTTCTTACTTGAGTCCGGATCGATAGTTAAGGGAACAATCTCCCACTCAGATTTCGAGATCATATTTTATTTCCTCCCTAAATTTTTAAGCGGTTCAAGAACAGTTTTCTCAGTTCTGCCCTTTAGATAAACTTTGGCGATGTAATCAGAACAGCGCCAAGAGTGAGCCATGATTGTTAGAGTTGGATTTACTCCCATTGCCGTTGGAAAACCTGCACCGTCTAATACAAAAACGTTCTCAGCAGAATGAGCTTGACCCCATTCATTGAGTACAGACTTTCTAGGATCTACTCCCATACGCACAGAACCTTGCTGATGGCAGGAATTTCCAGTGAATTCATCGCCCAGATAAACTGGCATAGTACGAATAGCGCCGGCTGCCTCAAGGATTTCGACATTTTTATTGATCTGCCAGCGGCTCATCGCCGTGTCGTTTATGTGAGGCTTATTTGTAATTCGCGCTACGGGAAGCCCCCACATATCTTTCACATCAGGATCCAAATCAACTCGATTACTTTCCTGAGGCATATCCTGAAGGATGAAACCTATTTTCATTGAGTAATTGAAGAAATTTCTATCCGAATCTTTTGCAGCCTGACCCCAACTAGGCTTGCCTGGCATGATCATGTTAATTGGTTGACCAATTTGTGTGGTTGCAATAATGCCACCACCGATATGGCCACGATTCTCATCTGTTTCATAGAATTCCATTGACCCACCGCTTTGATAATTTCCAGTAAATCCATAAAGCGGATCGGTAAAGTCTTTATCAAAAAGTCCTACTGCAAAAATGTATTCGTGGAATGTCGCATTCTTACCAACTAGTCCTGAATCATTGGCCAACCCATCTGGAAATCTGCGAGATTTAGAAAGTAACATCAATCTTGCAGATTCAATTGCGCCTAATGCAAGAATTACGACGCGCGCTTCTTGTCGAAATTCTATGCCATCGTCATCTACATAGATAACGCCTTTTGCGATCCCTTGATCATCAACAATCACTTCTTTTACAAAGGAATTTGCCCTTACTTCGAAATTTCCTGTTTTGATCGCGTCAGGTATGAATGTCGTGGCTACGCTTGATCGAGTTGCCGTAGGATCTCCATATTGATTCCAGAAACTTGTGCGATTTATTGCTTCTCGCCCCAACGCATTGTCTTTGGTGATGTGAGACATTGGCAATGGGAACGCGTTAATATCAAGTTTTTTGCAAGCGTCATAGAAAGCTTTTCCAAATCGAGTTGGAGGAAGTGGAGCGCTTGGATAAGGCTTGCTTCTAAAACCTGCCCCTTTCTCCGCGCCAGTTAAGCCTGAAATTCCATACTCCCATTCAACTTTGGTGAGATACGGTTCCAAATGTTCGTATCGGTAGGGCCAATCAGCCAAACTTGCGCCGTGTAAATCACCATGGAGACTTCTAAAAATAAAATCCGACGGTCTAGGTCTTGGCGTCCATCCAGCCATGTGGCTAGTTCCGCCGCCAACATTTGAGGGAACAGGTGAGAAATTGAAAATTCTAGCTTTGGAATTTACATCGCTGCGAACAGTGCGTGGCATAAGTTTTACATCTGGCCATAAATAGCTGCGGTTTTGAAACTTCAGTTCGTCGCCGGAATAGTGTTCTTCATGACGCAGCCATGGACCTTTATCAAACCCAACAACCGTGTAACCCGCCTCACTCAATACCTTTGCCGCGGGACCACCACCAGCACCTAATCCAACAATAACTACATCAACCGCATCTAACGTGCCCGACTTGTTCATTTCATTTCCCCTTCTAACTCCTTTTTTATTGAGGGTGTAGATGCCTGGCGCCGTAATTACTACGGCGCCAGGCGTCTACTAGTGGCTAGTACTTAACCTTTGTGGCTAACTCAGCCTTGATTTGTGATTGGAAGATATCGACATTGGTCTTGTCGACGATCACTGTTGGAACTCGAATGAATTTAGCGACATCCATGCCGAGTACTTTGTGTGCGAACATGGTACGAATCATGGTGCGTCCCATATCGGCATAACCAACATTTACTGTTGCAGTTAGATTTCCTTTACGGATTTCGTCCATACCGGAGACAAGACCATCGGCACCGATAGTGATGATTCCTGACTTGCCATCCCAGTGCTTTAAGCGCGCGGCGTCGATTGCTGCCGATGCTCCAAGTGCCATATCTTCATTTTCACCGTAGATAGCATTAATTTTTGGATACTTAGTTAACAAGTCTGCCGCAGCAGTCAAGCCTTTATCGCGAACGTATCCACCGTCAGCGGCTCCAACAATCTTAAGACCAGGGTACTTTTTAACTACCGCTCTAAATCCCTGCTCGCGCAGTTTGGTCCAGTCAGATCCTGCTGGGCCAAGGATCATTATGATTTCACCTTTGCCTTTTAGTTCATCAGCAATGTACTGCGCTGCTAGGGCGCCTGACTGCCAACGATTGTCATAACTGATGTTTGAAACGCTAGATAAGCCAGCTGTTGCATCAGTTGCTTGAGATTTCTGATTCAACTGCTCCGTTGAGTTAAACTGGTAGAACTCAACACCCTTCGCAGAACCTTGCTTATAAAGCTGTTGCATGACTGTAGCCGGCGCAGCAGAGCATACGAACACTGCGTCATACTTCTTAGCAACATAGTTCTGAATGAAGCCCGTTGTTTCCACACCGGAGTGGGCATTATTCAGCGGTGCTTCCTCTGTCCAGACCCACTTTACTCCGTACCGAGTCTCGTAATCTTTCATCTGGTTCCATGCACCCTGTTGTGCAATGGTGTAAGCCTCAGAAAGGATTGGAGGAGCAAAGCCGAGCTTAATTGTCCGACCGTTCACCAATTTACGAATTGCCGCATCTGTAGCTGCAGTGTCAACTGTTGCCGAAGTGCCTGTTAGAGCGTCTTGTTTTAATGTTCCTATGGCATTTGCGGCACTTCCGGTCATTGTTAAGGTCACCAATGAGGCAATAACAGCTAATACCAAAGTCTTTGTTTTTATAGTACTTTTCATTCCAATCCTTTCATTCGATCATTTTCATGATCCTTGTATTGCATTCTTCTACCCGACGTAGAAGAAATCTATGATTTCTTATTTGTACTTCGCATCAATATTTTTGTTCGCAAGGAAATGACAAACTGGTTCACTAAAACTGCCAGTAGCAAAATTCCACCTATAAAAATTTTCTGATAACTCGACGGAACACCTAAAAGATTGATGATATTTATCGTCATGGCAAGTACTACTTCACCCAGTATCGCTCCCAGTATTCGTCCACGACCACCCATCAGGCTTGCGCCTCCGATGAGTGCGGCGGCTATTGCAAGAACCTCGTAACCGCCCCCTAGATCTGGTGGCACTGTGGTATTTCGACCAGCCATGATGATGCCACTGAGAGCAGCACAAACTCCAGAAATCACGTAAGCCAAGATTCGTATCTTTGTAACATTTATTCCAGATTGTCGCGTCGCTAATCTGTTACTTCCTACTGAAAAAAGATGAACTCCAAATTTAGTTTTTTTCAACATCGCTCCCAAAGCGAATGCAATGACTATTGCTGTCACCATGGGCACAGTTACTCCGCGATAAATCGGAGCGAGGCCACCGATTTGCTTGTAAGTCTCATCCATATAACCCACAATCGGAGTGCCTTTTGTCCAGATAAATAGAATTCCCGTGGCAAAAGCCGACATTGCCAATGTTGCTATGAAGTCAGGTAAGCCAACAACTGTGACTAGAAGTCCATTTAGACAACCAACAAAAGCGCCGACTGCTAGTGCGCAAACTATTACTAAAGGAACAGACATTCCTTGCAAGGCCAATTTTGCAACTATTCCTGCACAGAGTGCCATGACGGCGCCAATAGATAGATCAATACCGCCGGATATGAGAACTACGGTCATTCCCATCGCTAACAACATCACAAAATAGCTGCCACTCAAGAAATTTGTAAAGTTCTGTAAGGTAAAGAAAACGTCAACAGTAAATGAGGCAACTCCACCAACGAGAAGTAATAATATAATCACACCTAAAATAGGATCCGATAAAAATTTTTTCATCGAAATGTTTAACCTTTGATTAGCCATGATCTCCCTCCTTTCGAGGAGGTTGCGCTAACACACGGCTATCAAATCTCGATCGCAATTGACCAATATCCTGAATTTTTTGGTCAAAGATGACGCCGATAATCAGTGCTAATCCACTCACTATTCCGAAAAAGATTGGCTCCACACCGATAAGTTGTAATCCTTGTGCCAACGTTCCGATGAAGAGACCACCAGCAAGGGCAGCTGCCGCCGAACCTCGCCCCCCTGCCAGACTAACGCCACCTACGACCGCACCTGCAATTGCCGTAAATTCGTAGCCAAGACCCAGAAAGGCTTGAACTCCACCAAGTCTTGCGGCCAAAAGCACGCCAGCACAACCAGCCAGAGTCCCTGATAATACGAAGGTCGCTAGTTTTACATTGCGAACATTAATTCCCGCGACATTTGCAGCAGCTCCACTATTTCCCATTGCAAAAATTCTTCTGCCCAAGATTGTCTTGAGCAGCAAAAATTGCATCAAAAGAATGATTGCTCCCGCGATGAAAAATGAGGTGGGGATACCAAAGAAACTGCCGTATACCAAAGAGGTAAAAAACTCAGATTCCGCTCCGTAGAGATCTGTAGCTTGGCTCAACACGATGAGTAATCCCCCAGAAATATTGAGCGTTGCTAATGTCGCGATGAAGTCATTTATTCCAAATTTTGTAATAATAAATCCATTCAGAAGTCCAAAAAATGCACCTGTTGCTATGCCTAGTAAAATTGATAAAGCGGTTGGAAGACCAGATGCCAATGTCCACATAGTTATTCCCGCACTTAATCCACAAACTGTACCGATTGATAGATCGATAGATCCACCAATTATCACAATTGCGGCACCCACGGTGAGTAAAAGAACAGGAACAAGATTTGTGATGTAGTCACCGACAGTTGCATTAAAAATTGGCACAATAAATTGAAACAGCGCCACGATAAAGATTAAAAGACCGAAAATTGGAATTCCTGTTATGGAGACACTTCGAAAAAAGAAATTCTTAAATTTCATTTTTTGACCTTTTTCCGGCAGATAAAGCAAGTACTTCCGATTTGATTTGTACGATTCGGGACTTTTCCTTAGATTCCTGAACATTTTCAATTCTTCCAACTATGGAACCATTTCTGAGTACTAAAATCTCATGAGAAAGTTCTAGAAGTTCTTGGATTTCTGATGCAATTACTATTGCTGCTCCACCTTTCGAAATAAAATCTCGAATAAGTTCGTGGACTTCGGTTTTTGCTGCGACATCAACACCTTGCGTTGGCTCATCAATGATTAAAATTGATGGGTTGGAATTTAGACATCTTGCAACAATTGCCTTTTGCTGGCTTCCACCACTGAGATTATTGATCTTTTGATTTACACTTGGAGTTCGAATAGAGAGTATCTCTTTATACTTGGTCGCTAATTCGCGTTCTTTTTTTCGGCTTATGATAAAGCCAAATTTGCTAACACTTTGCAAATTAGAGATTGAAATGTTTTCCGCAACCGATAAGCCAGAAATAATTCCTAGCTGCTTCCGATCTTCGGGAAGCATCGCAATACCCGCTTTGTAGGCAGAAGCAGATGATTTAAATTTAACTTCTTTGCCCATTAAAAAAATCTGACCAGAAGTTCGGTTATCAAGCCCCATGATCACTCTTGCTAACTCTGTTCTTCCGGCGCCCGCCAATCCAGATATCCCTATAATTTCACCAGCATGCAAGCTAAAAGAGATATCCCGAAGCACACTTGCTCGACTTACTTCATGGAGACTTAGAACCTCAGGTTTACTAGACGCATCATCTTTTTGTAAACGATTAGTTTTTGTTCTCAAACCCGCTTCATTGAATTGGATTCCAAACATTAAGTTTGTTATTTCTTCTACTGTGGAATTTGCTAAATTTAGAGATTCAAGTGTTCTGCCGTCACGGAAAATAGTGGCAACGTCTGCAAGGCCATGAAGCTCATCTAAATGATGGGTTACCCAAATGAGACCGACACCTCTGCTACGCAAATTACGCATATGATCAAATAAGTGAAGGCGTTCTTCTTCTTCCAAGCCAGACGTTGGTTCATCCAGAATTAAAATTCGAGCATCAAAAGTCAAAGCTTTAACAATTTCGATGACTTTCTTTTTCAAGGCTCCAAATTCGCTAATCGGGATATCAAGCTCATCCTTTGATATTCCAAATATTTGGGCAAGTTCAATAACTTCATTTTTCATTTTTTTGCGATCTAGCAATACCTTCATGCCTGCTCGCTCAATAATTAATTCCCGGCCTAGAAAGATGTTTTCAAGTGTCGTAAGTGCGGGTACCAAGGAGAGCTCTTGGTAGATAGTGGTAATGCCTGACTTAATCGCGTCCCTTGGATTTCGGGGTGCTAGCGCAGAGCCTTCTAAAAGGAACTCTCCAGAATCTGGTTGCGTGACTCCGGAGAGGATTCCAATCAAAGTAGATTTGCCTGCTCCATTGCCGCCCAAGACGGCATGGATTTCACCTTTTCGAACCTGAAGATTCGCGTTTTCCAGTGCGGCAACTCCTTGGTAACTTTTGCTAATTTGACGAATATCAAGGATTACCGGCGCTGATTCGGTAGGCGAAAACGCAAGCGGAGCACTCATTTTGGCCACTTCTCCTTATCTTCTTTCGCCCTTAAATTTGATCGCAACGTTGAACTTTTTACGGATCTACTTTTGCTTTTTGGAAGAATATGTTGTAGTCACAACATATGCAATAGATTCGCCACTTATTTTCCGTGTTTCTGCAAATTTATCGTAATAAGTTAGAGTGGCGCTCTTTGCCTAAATGCGACAATATGGGGCAAACCCTTTTTTGGGACAGCTTATTCAAGGGTAAACCCAAGGATTTACCCTTAGAAATGAACAGAAGAGCCCAACGCGATATGATTTTGGGTCGAGCTGTGATAATTTGTAGGCTAAGTCAACAAATAATCGATAAGAGAGCGGACGGTCGTGATGAATCTGACACCCACTAGAGCTGACAAGTTTTCCTTTGGGCTATGGACAGTTGGGTACAACGGGGCTGATCCATTTGGGGGGCCGACCCGAAAGGGCCTCGAGATTGAGGATGTTGTGACCAAGCTGGCCGAGATAGGCGCCTATGGC
>Ga0114967_10003521_pt1 | contig 12822 bp, 11 predicted proteins | sample M_130628_MF_Meta_FD_92639 | JGI IMG/M metagenome (GOLD analysis project Ga0114967, IMG submission 92639) | Freshwater microbial communities from Lake Montjoie, Canada to study carbon cycling - M_130628_MF_MetaG | ecosystem: Environmental > Aquatic > Freshwater > Lake | place: Lake Montjoie... | reverse complement strand
GCGATTTTTCCGGCAGGAATGATGACGGCGGAGCTGATGCCGGCACGGGCGGCATAGGCGGAGGCCGAGGCGGATGTGTTTCCGGTGCTCGCGCAGATGACCAGTTTTGCTCCTTTGGCTACGGCGTGGGTGACGGCCATCGTCATCCCGCGGTCTTTGAACGAGGCGGTGGGATTGAGTCCTTCATATTTCAGCCGGAGATCGATTTCCCCTTTCAGCGCGCTGGCCAGGCGGGGAGCGGGGAGAAGAGGTGTGTTCCCTTCAAAAAGAGTGATGGCGGTGGCTCCGGCGGGAAGGGGAAGTCGGTCCCGGTAGGCCTGGATGATTCCGCCCCAACTCATGAGAGATCTTCCACCCGGAAAATGCGGGCTGGGGAGCGGGAGTTGGGAAGCTTGGCGATCTGGCTGATGGCTTTATGCAGTGAGGACTCGGGAGCGGCTTCCAAGAGGAAGACAAGGGGGACAGATCCCGCCCCATGTCCCTCGGGTTGAAGAACGGAGGAGATGCCGATTTTTTCCGTGCCAAAAATTCCGGCGACTTGGGCGAGGACTCCGGGGCGATCCTCGACTTCGAGACGAACATAAAAACGCCCGACGGATTCTCCTTTCCCCATCAGCTTCATCTTTCCTCCGGCTTTGGGAAGGGCGGGTCCGGGAGATTTGTCGCGTAGATTTTTGGCGGCCTCGGCCAGATCGGCAAGCAGGGCGCTGGAGGTGGCATCGGGGCCGGCTCCGCGTCCCGTGAGTTGGACGGGGCCCGACAAATTTCCGATCAATCCCACTGCGTTGAAAGCCCCGTGGACCGAGGCCATTGGGTGGCGGGCGGGAAGCAGGGTGGGTGCGACACGGACTTCCACCCGATCCGATCCAACCGGGCGAACCATGGCGAGAAGCTTGATGACGTACCCGAGTTGGTGGGCGAACGAAACATCTTGGGCGGAAACATGACGGATCCCTTCGACGGGGATTTCGGAAAATTTCGGGAGGAATCCGTAGGCGAGGAGGCAGAGAATGGAGGCTTTGTGGGCGGCATCGATGCCGTCGACGTCGAGCCGGTCGTCGGCTTCCGCGTAGCCGAGATCCTTGGCCTGCTGTAGGGCGGTGGGGAAATCGGAACCGGCCTCCGCCATACGGGAGAGGATGTAGTTCGACGTGCCGTTGATGATTCCGTGGAGCCCGAGCAACTGGTTGGCGACGAGTCCTTCCCGGAGAGCTTTCAGAACGGGAATCCCCCCGGCGACGCTGGCCTCAAAATAGACCGGCGCCTTGGATTGGGAGGCGAGGGGTATGAGTTCCAGTCCCCGCTCGGCCAGCAGGGCTTTGTTTGCCGTGACGAGGGGTTTGCCCGCCTTGAGGCAGGCTTCGGCGATTTGGAATGCCTCTGCCGTTCCACCGACCAACTCCACCACGATCTGAACAGCAGGATCCGCGACGACTTTTTTCCAATCGGCCACGGCTTGGACCGGAAGGTTGGGGCGGGATTTCGAGGGATCCTTTACGGCGATGCCCCGAATTTCCAATTCGATCCCGAGCCGTTCGCCGATGAGGGCGTTGGCCTTGGGAAGGTTACGGATCAGTCCAGATCCGACCGTCCCACAGCCCACGAGGCCGATGCCGATCTTGTTCATCCTCTGATTCAACCCAAGGTGGCGCTCCGTCTCAAGCACGGGAAACGCGATGAGGGCAAATTAAGTTGGAATCAAACGTCGGCTCGGGGAGGATATCGGCATGTCGACATCCATGGCGCCCGATTTTCTGACGGAACTTCTGCATGCGCGGTCTCCTTCGGGGTATGAGGCGGAGGCCCAGGCGGTGTTTGATCGGCATGTGAAGGGTCATGCCGACCTTTATGAGAAGGATCCGATGGGGAACCGGATTGCGACCCTGAATCCTAAGGGAGATCCGACGGTGATGTTGGCCGGGCATATGGATGAGCTCGGGTTGATGATCATCTTCGTCAACAACGACGGGTTTTTGTATTTCGACACGATCGGTGGACATGACCTTTCGGTCATTTCCGGTCGGCGTGTGGTGATCCAGACGGCGAATGGGCCGGTGCTGGGGGTGACCGGGAAGCGAGCGGTTCATCTGATGGAGGATGAGGATCGGAAAAAGGTCCCGAAGAAGCACGAGATGTGGATCGATATCGGGGCGAAGAGCAAGGCGGAGGCTTTGAAGCGGGTGGCGATCGGCGATGTGGCGACCTACGACCATGAACTGCAGATGCTGGGGGGAAGTTTGGCGACGGCGCGTGCGTTCGACAACAAGGTGGGAGCCTATGTCGTGGGGGAGACTCTGGTGCGTTTGGCTAAGGAGAAAAAATTGGCGGCCAAGGTGGTCAGCGTGGCCACGGCGCAAGAAGAGATTGGGGTTCGCGGGGCGACGACGTCCGCCTATGCGATTCATCCCCATTTGGCGGTGGCGGTGGATGTGGGACATGCCACGGATCATCCCGACTGTGACAACCGGAAATACGGGGAGACCAAATTGGGTGGAGGACCGATTCTCTGTCGCGGGGCGAACATCAATCCTGAAATCTTTTCCCGACTTCAGAAGGCTGCCGAAAAGCTGAAGATCCCGTATCAGGTCGAGGCGGATCCCAGACCGACCGGGACGGATGCCCGGGCAATTCAGATGGTGCGTGGCGGAGTGGCCACGGGTTTGGTGAGCATTCCGCTGCGGTACATGCACACCCCGAGCGAGGTGGTGGATTTGAAGGATGTGGAGCGTTGTGTCCAGTTGCTGGTCGAGTTTGTGAGTGGATTGAAGTCGGGTGAGCGCGGTCACTGGTAGAATTGTCGGAGAGGGGCGTTGATGGGGGAGGTGGGTTTGTGTACCATTCGGAATGGTACGCGCAGGCATCGTGGGTCTCCCGAACGTTGGAAAGAGCACGCTCTTTAACGCCGTCACCCGGACGCGCAAGGCGCAGGCGGCGAATTATCCTTTTTGCACGATTGAACCCAATGTAGGGATGGTCACCGTCCCGGATTCCCGTTTGGACTGGCTGGCCAAGATGTCGGGAAGCGAAAAAATCCTGCCCGCCTCGATTGAGTTGGTGGACATTGCCGGACTGGTCAAGGGAGCGAGTCAGGGGGAGGGATTAGGGAATCAGTTTTTGACTCACATCCGTGAGGTGGACGCGATCATTCAGGTCGTCCGGTGTTTTGAGGATGCGGACATTCACCATGTGGCCGGAACGGTTGATCCGCTGAGGGACATTGAGACCATTGTGACCGAATTGGTATTGGCCGACCTGGGGTCGGTGACCAAGCGTTTGGAAAAACCCGGAAAGGCAGCCAAGCAGGGGGACGCGACCGCGAAGGCTGAGCTGGCGTTGCTGGCCCGGTTGAAAGAGCACCTCGACAAAGGGGTGCCCGCCCTGACCCTGGAAATGAACGATGATGAAAAGAAGCTGCTCAAAGGATTCTTTCTCCTGACATCGAAACCCACCCTCTTTGCCTGCAATGTGAAGGAAGATGAGTTGGGGGCCTTGAGCAAAGGTGGGCGGGATGGGAAAACCGGGGAGCAGGTCAAAAAAGTCGAGGAGTACTGCCGGACAAGACTATCGAGTAAATCGGTGATCGTGAGCGCGCAAATTGAGTCCGAGTTGGTTGATCTTCCGGAGCAGGAGGGCAGGGATTATTTGGCGAGTCTGGGAGTGGCTGAATCAGGCGTGGGGGCTTTGATTCGTGCGACCTATGATTTGCTCGGCCTACGGACTTATCTGACAACCGGACCCAAGGAGACCCGCGCTTGGACGATTCATGCCGGGGACAGGGCGCCCCAGGCGGCCGGGGTGATTCACACCGATTTTGAGAGGGGATTCATCGCGGCTGAAACCGTGGCGTTTGCCGATCTGCAATCCGCCGGGACGATGCTGAAGGTGAAAGAAGCGGGAAAATTAAGGGTCGAAGGAAAGGAATATGTGGTTGTGGATGGGGATGTGATGGATTTCCGATTTAACGTCTGAGGAGGAGTTGATTTTGAAGAAGAACCTGCACCTGATCCGGCATCCGTTGGTGCAGCACAAGCTCACGCTCATGCGGAGAAAGTCGACGAGCGTAACGGAGTTCCGCGAGTTGGTGGGGGAAGTGGCGATGTTGATGGCGTACGAGGTGACAAAAGACCTGCCCTTGACCAAGGCCAAGATTCAAACGCCGATGGAAACGATGATGTCTCCGGTGCTTCAGGGAGAGAAAATGGTTTTGGTTCCGATTCTCCGTGCGGGAATGGGGTTACTGGACGGGATGCTCAGAATTTTTCCCTCCGCCCGGGTAGCGCACATTGGTATTTACCGGGACCATAAGACGCTGGAACCGGTGGAGTATTACTTTAAAGCCTCCAAGACCCTCCGAGGACGGGATTTGATTCTATTGGATCCCATGCTGGCGACGGGGAATTCGGCCATTGCAGCCACGGATCGTTTGAAGGGGGCTCATCCCCGGTCGATCCGCTTTATGTGTTTGGTTTCAGCTCCCGAGGGGGTTCGGGCGTTCCAGAAAGCGCATCCCGATGTTCCGGTTTACACGGCGGCCATCGACCGAAAACTGAATGCGCACGGCTATATTCTGCCGGGACTTGGGGATGCGGGAGACAGGATTTTCGGGACGCTTTAACCGCCGTTTGACGAGACACGAAGAAGAATCACTCCGGTGATGACGAGGCCAAGTCCGGCCATTTTAATCCACGTAAAACTTTCGCTAAAAAAGAGAATTCCAACGGCAGCAATGAGAGCGGTGCCGACTGCCGACCAGATGGCGTAGACGGTGCTTACTTCGAGGGTTTTCAGGCAAAAGGACATCAATGTGAAGGTGGAGAGGTAAAAGACGATGACTCCAAGAATCGGAACCGGGCGGGTCATTCCATGGGACAATTTGAGGCAGATGGTGCCACTCACTTCGAGCAGAATGGCCAAGATAAGGATGAGCCATGGGTTCATGGTTCGATCCTAGGAATCAAGGGGGGTTAGGCAATCTGGTTTGCTCCCTTTTGGAGGGGAGATAGGATGTGGAGCTTATGAGATTTGGGATTTGGAAATTGGCTTTGATTCTCCTTCCTTTTTTTGCGGGATGCGCAAAGGAAGGCGGGCAGTTGCGTGAGGCTAAGAAGAACGTCGTGATGATCGAGATGACCGCCCAGATATGGGATTATCGGTTGCCGTGGAATCCCGGCACCGTGAGTTCGAGTCGGGGAGCGGGGTTTGTGATTGAGGGGAATCGGATTTTGACGAATGCCCACGTGATCAGCGGTGCGCGCTATATCACGGTCCAGCGGGAGGCAGATCCGCGGAAGTATCCGGCGAAAGTCCTCCATGTGGCGCATGACTGTGATTTGGCCTTGGTGGAGGTTCAGGATCCCGAATTTTTCAAGGGAACAACGGCACTGCCGATTGGTGGGATACCGGATTTGGAATCGGTCGTTAGTGTGTATGGCTTTCCCATTGGGGGGGATCGGTTGTCGGTGACACGGGGTGTGGTGAGTCGGATCGACTACAACTCGTACACGCATTCCGGACGGGAATCGCACCTGGCGATCCAGATCGATGCCGCCATCAATCCCGGCAACAGTGGCGGACCTGTGATGCAGGCGGACAAGGTTGTTGGCGTGGCGTTTCAGGGATTCCGGGGGGATGTGGCGCAGAATGTGGGTTACATGATTCCGACCCCGGTGATTCGACGCTTCCTCAAGGATGTGGAGGACGGGCATTACGATCACTATGTTGATATCGCGATTCGCTGGATGCCTTTGGAAAATCCCTCCATGCGAAAATATCTTCACCGTCCAAACGACGGGCTCGGCGTAGTGGTGACAGATATATTCTCGGAGGGTTCGTCGGATGGCGTTCTAAAAAAAGAGGATGTTCTTTTGTCGATTGATGGTCACCCGATTGAAAGTGATGGATCCGTCCGGTTGGATGGCCAACCGGTGCAACTGGAAGAGATCGTGGAAAGGAAATTTGCCGGGGACCAGGTCGAGTTGGAGGTTTGGCGGGATCAGTCCCTTCAAAAAGTGGCCTTGACCCTTCGGCCGGCCGAAATGTTTTCCATGTATGAAAATCTCTATGAAGAGGCGCCTCGATATGTCCTGTATGGAGGTTTGGTCTTTCAACCTTTGACGTCGAATCTTATGGCGGGCCTTCTCGGGGCGGCCGATTTGAGGCTACGGCAGACTTATACGTTGTTTGGTCAGGATCAGCTTTACCGGGAGACCCCTGAACCGGTGATTCTTTCCTCTGTGTTACCTGATCGGCTGAATGTGTATCTCGGGGGGATGGCAGGGCAGATTATTAGGGAAATCAATGGCCGAAGAATCCGCACCTTGGCGGATGTGATCCCTGCGCTGGAATCAGGTGGAGAAAGGACGGTGATCCGGTTTGAAGGGGATCAGCGTCCTGCGGTTCTAAAGAAGTCGGAAGTCGACCGGGTCATGCCCCGGATCATGGCGCAATACGGGATCAAGGAAACCAGTCGGACGGAAGTTAATGGCCGCCGTTTGGCCAAGGGATCTTTTTCTGGAGATAAGGCAAAATGAACCGGGTGTGGATGATCTTTCTTTTTGGGTGGGTGACGTTCGGAATGGCTGCAGGTCCGGCGGATGAAACCTCTCGGGGATCCTTGGTAAGGATTCGTGCTTCGATCCAGCCTTACGATCAGTTCCGCCCCTGGCAAAAAAAGGCACCCTTCGGGTTGAACGGAACGGGAGTGGTTTTGCCCGGAGGTAAGGTGCTGGCGACAGCCGCCTTGGTGGAAAACCGGACTGAAGTTGGATTAGAAAAACCCGGCTCAGCTGAAAAATGTGCCGCTGAGGTGGAGGCAATTGATTATGAGGCGAATCTTGCATTATTGAAGCCGACCGACCCCGACTTTCTTAAAGGATTTGCAGGGATGGGAATGGGAACGGCCCTTCGGAGTGGGGACAAGGCGGAGGTTTGGCAGTTGGAGCGAAACGGGGAGTTGTTGCGGAATCAGGCGGAAATTCTTTCTGCCGGGGTGGGCCGTTATCCTTCGGATGACGCGGGATTTTTAGTTTACGGGGTCAGGGTTTCTCTGCCCAAGAGGGATGACAGTTACATGCTTCCTTTGGTTCGAAACGGTCAGTTGGCGGGAATCATGATGGGGTACGATCGGGATTCACAGGAGGGATCGGCGATTCCGGTGCCAATGATCGAGCACTTTCTGAAAGATTCCGCCGATGGAAAGTACGAGGGATTTCCAACCCTTGGGGTGAGCTGGAGTCCTCTTCGGGATCCGAATCTTCGGGAGGAGGTGTTGGCACCCAAGTCGGGAGGCGTATTACTGACCCGGGTTAATCCTCGAGGAACGGCAGGCCGAGCGGGGTTAAAAGAGGGAGACGTTTTACTTTCCGTCGACGGATTTAACCTAGATGAGGACGGAAATTACCGGGACGTCTTGTACGGTCCGACAGCGGTCGGAAATCTTATCCGCACCCGCCCGACTGTTGGATCTGCCGCCAAGTTTCACATTTCGAGGGAGGGGAAGGAGATGGATCTGGTAGGAGTTTATGATCGCAAGGCGAGGGAAGAAGTGGCGATTCCAACCTTGCAGTATGATGTTCCTCCCAAATATGTGGTCGTCGGAGGATTGGTATTCCAGGAGTTGACTGGGACGTATTTGCAGGAATGGGGGGATAAATGGTCCGAGCGGGCCCCGCAAAGGTTGGTTCAACTTTTCACCTTTCAGCAGGAAAAACGACCAGATCCAGAGAAGAAGGTAGTTTTTCTGAGCCAGGTCCTGCCTTCTCCCACAACCCTGGGTTATCTGCAGCTGTCTGGTCTGGTGTTGGAAAAACTCAATGGGCGGGAAGTTCATGACCTTAAGGAGTTGGCCGAATGGGTGGATCAAACCAAGTCGGGGGATCTTGTGTTTGAGTTTACGGATGATCCGGGAAAACTTGTTTTGGATGCGGCGGAGGTGCGGGCGGTGCAGGAAAAAATCGGGAAGGACTACAACCTCCCCGCCTTGCGCCGACTCTGAGGGGCGATGAGGGGGGACGGGACTTGAGGCTGAGTGGCTGGGCCGTCTTTGATTTGGACGGCACCTTGGTCGACACCCTTGGAGAAATTGCGTCGGCCCTTAACCGGGTTTTAAAGAAACATGGACGAGCTGTGCTTGAAAAAGATATCGTCCGGGATTTGGTAGGGAAGGGGCCTCGGACATTGGTCGAAAGAGCGTGGCTACGGACGGGAATTCAGGCGGAGGAAAAAAGGCTCGAGGGATATATGTTGGAGTATTTGACTGAGTACCGGCTGAATCCTCGTCGAATGAGCCGACCTTTCCAGGGAGTGGATGCGGGTCTTCAGAACTTGATTCGAATGGGATGGAAGTTGGGGGTTTGTACAAACAAGGATGGACGGTCAGCCCGTTCCTTGGTGAAAAATCTTGGGTGGGAAAGATGGATCAGGGTCGTGGTGAGTGGAGATGATTCAGTCCGGAAGCCCGACCCAAGGCCTTTGCAAATGGCTTTGCAACGTCTGGGTGCCGACCGGGGGAGGCATGTGTTTGTGGGGGACAGCGAGGTGGATATGGTCACGGCAAAGAACGCGGGGATTGAGGGGGTGTTTCTTGGTCATGGGTATGGTGAGTCCCAGGGAATGGAGGATCACTATTTCGAGTCGGCGGTGGACATGTTTTCCTGGATGGCGCAATCCGGGCCGAAGAATTTGCGTCCGAAATCAGTTCCCAGCATTCTCTGAAGCGGATGAAAAAAGGTTTTTCAAAGAAAGACAAAGAAACGGAGGGGGCAACGCTTCGGGCTCTTGCCATGACAGCCAACGAAATCCGTATCGAACAGGCGGAGAGACGGCTCTACGCCATTCTCGATAGGCACACACGCCTGATTGAAGGCCTGACAAAGGTTGTGAAGCCGGACGAATTGGAAGAGGACATGCAGAAGAATCTGAAGGAAACAAACGGCATGTTGGATGATTGTTTTTGGCAGTTCTTAAGTCCCTTGGAGCCGGGAGATCAGGTCGTTTCAGCCTACGATACAAAAATGGTGGAAGGGGCGATTGTTTCGATTCAGAAAGAGTCGACTCATGTGGATTACGGGACGGCAGTGGTGAGGTTTCCAGGGGAGGGGGATAAGAAGATGGATGTGTGCGAGTTGGTCAAAGTATGGGGTTCGGTTCTTCACACGGAAACGGCTGTTCCGGGTCAGAACTGAATTGGTTATTTCCTGCGAAGCAGGGAGGAACCGGTCATCGCGGACGGTTTCGGGAGGCCCAGCATTTCCAGGAGTGTGGGAGCGATATCCGCAAGAATTCCATCGGCCATTTTGAACTGATCTGAGTCAGGTGCGATGTAGAGGCAGTGAACGAGGTTGGTGGTGTGGGCGGTATGGGGTGAGCCATCCTTTTCGAGCATCTGTTCACAGTTTCCATGGTCAGCCGTGACGATGGCTTTCCCACCTGCTTTGGCAAGGGCATCCAGTACTTGACCCACGCAGGCATCGATGGTTTCCACGGCATGAATTCCGGCGGGGAGCACTCCTGTATGTCCAACCATGTCGGGATTGGCGAAATTCAGAATAATCAGGTCGTCTAGGCCGCGTTGGATGCGATCGACCACCTTTTCCGCGAGTTCGGGTGCACTCATCTGGGGTTGCAGGTCGTAGGTGGCAACCTTTGGGGAGGGAACCATGACCCGTTCCTCTTTGGGACTGGGAGTCTCCTTGCCGCCGTTAAAGAAGTAGGTGACGTGAGGGTATTTTTCGGTTTCCGCCATCCGGGCCTGTGAGAGCCCATGGCCGGCCACGACTTCCCCCAATAGGTCGTTCATTTCCATCGGGGTAAAGAGAGGGCGGATTCCCAGTCGAGTGAAGTCTGCCTCGTAAGGAGTCATGGTGAATATTTTGACCTTGGGTCGGCGGAGGGACGGGATGGAATCGAAATCAGGATCGGCGATGGAGCGGACGATTTGCCGCATTCGGTCGGCCCGGAAGTTAAAGAAAAAGAGGACATCTCCATCGTGGATGAGGGGTTTCTGTCCCGGTTGTATCCGAAGCGGCGGAATGAATTCATCCGTGACCTTTGCGGCGTAGTCGGTCTGGAGGGCGGCTTCGCCCGACTTGGCGGGGCGACCGACTCCGTCGACAAAAAGATCCCGGGCGAGCTTGACCCTTTCCCAGCGCTTATCCCGGTCCATCGCGTAGTACCGACCGATGACCGTGGTTAGATGGCAACCTGGAATCTTTGTAATTCTTTCCTCTAGCCTCTGGACAAATTCCCGACCCGAGGTGGGTGAGCAATCCCGTCCATCCGTGATGGCATGAACGTAAATTTCTTTCAGGCCGGCTTGCGAGGCGAGGGGGAGAATGGCCAGAAGATGATCGATATGGGAGTGAACGCCCCCGTCGGAAACCAGCCCGATGAGGTGGAGGCGATGGTTTTGGGCGGCCTGAAAAGTGTCCAGAAGAGTAGGATTCCGTGCCAAAGAACCATCCAAAATGGCCAAATTGATCCGGGTTAATTCTTGGTAGACGATTCGTCCCGCGCCGAGATTAAGGTGACCGACTTCAGAATTTCCCATCTGTCCTTCGGGGAGGCCAACCTGAAGACCACTCGCTTGCAGGCGTGAGCCTGGAGAGGTGGCATAAAGGCGGTCATGGACTGGGGTTTTGGCTAGCAGTGTGGCATCTCCTGTGCGGGTCGCCCCCGCCTTACCGGCCGGATTGATGCCCCATCCATCCCGAATCAAGAGTAGGACCGGTTTTTTCACGAATTTAAAATGTAACCCAGATTTTTATGGAATCGAGTCGGGAAGACGGGAGTGGCTAAAAACTTTGGACGAAAAGACAAAATCGGGGGAGAATCAATAAGTGATTGAGTCTTTTGTTTTTAGTGAAGGCCGTCCGGTTAGTCATAATCTGGAATTGGAGGCTTTGCGTCTTGCCCGTGCCGACAAGGGCTTGATCCTTTGGATTGATATTACAGATCCGACTCCGGAAGAGACCAAGGAAGTTCTTGAAAAACTTTTTGAGTTTCATCCTCTGGCGATTGAGGACTGCGTGACGTTGAGTGAATTGCCTAAAATTGAAGATTATGAAGATTACCTTTTTATGATCATGCACAGCGTGGACATTACTCCAGAAAAGACCCTCAAGATCTCCGAGCTGAATCTTTTTTTGGGAAAAGAGTTTCTTGTCACCTTTCATCGGGAGGTGATTCCTGGGGTTTCCGTTGTCAAAGACCGTCTGGTCAAGGGGACCGGCCAGCAGGCGCGAGGTGCGGACCGTTTGGCGCATCAGGTTCTGGATCATGTGGCCGACTCCTATCTCCCGGTGGTGGAGGCGTTGACCGAGGACATGGAAGTCGTGGAGGAAAAAGCCCTTTCGGGTTCGGGCAAGGAGGATTTGGCGAAGCGCATTCTGCGTGCGCGGCGACGTCTTTCGAGTCTTCGGCAAGCGTTACGGCCCCAGAGGGAGGTTATTTCGCGTCTTGCCCGTGGAGAATCCAAGATCGTTCGGGCTCTGATGTTGCCTTATTTCCGGGACGTGCAGGATGCATTAACCCGGGTGGATGAGAGGCTGCAGGGATGCAATGACCGCATGATGGTGGCTTTTGATGTTTATACGAACCGTTCTGCCCATGAGGCGAATGAAGGGATCAAGGTTTTGACCGCATTGACCGCTGTCACCATCCCTCCCGTGGTGGTCGGCTCGTGGTACGGAATGAATTTTCGGCATATGCCGGAATTGGATCATCCTCATGGGTATCTGACTTTGATGGGGGTCACCTTGGCCTTGATGGTGGGGATGGGTTTGTGGCTGAAATTCAAACGTTGGTTCTGATTTCGGCTTGGGGATCTGAATGAAGTCCTCTTTTTTGGGGAAGCTTCTGGAGAGAGCCGGGCGGGTCGGACCGGAAGAGATTCATTCCCAATTTCTCAGGCTGGCGGAGGACAAGGGTTTCCTTGAAACGATTTTTAACACACTTCAGGAGGGGGTCACGGTGGTGGATTCGGAAGGCAAGCTCACCTACTGGAACAGGGCTGCAGCCCGGCTTCTTTCCCTTCCCGCGAACATGGAAGCGGGGGGGTGGACCTTGGCGCGGAGTTTGCGTGGGCCCGATTGGAAGAATCTTCTAGAAGAAAATCGTTCTTCTTCCGGAATGATCGAAGTTCATTATCCCGAGTCCCGCATTTTGAATTACTATCTCGTCCCTTTGGGGGAAGAGGGAAGGTTTGAGGGTAAGCACGTGGCGATTTTTCACGACGTGACGCGGGAAAGGGCAGAAACAAGGAATGCGCTTGAGGCAGGCAGAGTGGAAGCCCTGACCCTGCTCGCTGCCGGAGTTGCTCATGAGATTGGAAACCCCCTGAACAGTCTTCATCTTCATCTGCAGATCATGGAAAAAGATCTTCGGAGCCTGCCTGCCGATTCTGTGGAGCGGGTAAGGGATTCGATTCGGATTTGTCAGCAGGAAATCCGACGGTTGGACGGATTGATCACGCAGTTTCTGCGCGCGATTCGGCCTCACGCACCGCAAAAGAACCCGGAAGATCCAGCCCGAATTCTTGAAGAAGCCATCTTGCCCCTTCAGGTTGAACTGGCTGATCGGGGAATACTTTTGGAAAAGAAGATTGAGTCAGGGCTTGGTTGGATCCCTGTCGACCGGGAGCAGATCAAGCAGGCGATTTATAATATCGTCCGGAATGCCATGCAGGCGGCTGGTGAACATGGGTTGATCGGCATTTCGGTATTCAAGGAAGAGGGCTTTCTGGTCTGGGAGTGTCGGGATCAAGGGGAAGGTATCCTGCCGGAGGATTTGCCTCATTTGGGTGCACCTTTCTTCACAACACGAGGT
>Ga0114967_10003513_pt1 | contig 12833 bp, 10 predicted proteins | sample M_130628_MF_Meta_FD_92639 | JGI IMG/M metagenome (GOLD analysis project Ga0114967, IMG submission 92639) | Freshwater microbial communities from Lake Montjoie, Canada to study carbon cycling - M_130628_MF_MetaG | ecosystem: Environmental > Aquatic > Freshwater > Lake | place: Lake Montjoie... | reverse complement strand
GTTCTTCGAGCGGAGTTGGTGGTCAGGTTATCACGGTGCATGGGCGCGCAATGGCAGCGAGCCGACGCCGAAGGGTTGGTCCGCACACCACGGCGGCCGCAACCAGCTTTACCTCGACATGCACGCCGACTGGGTACGGAAAGACATTGATGCCAGCGCCGTGCAGTAAGCTCGCCGGGATTGTGGTCGCAACATTCTTTCGCTATGAAATTATTGAACACGTCAGTTTTCTCGAAACGCCCAGCCAGCCTCGCGCTCGCGCTAACTTTCTTCAGTCTCACGGCATTCGCGCAAACGCCCGTGCCTGTGCGCTCGGCGCAGCAACCCGTCAACGACGCCCTTGTGCGCACGACGGCAGGCCTCGCACCGAATACGAATCTGCTTTTCAACGGCTGGGGACTCACGCCCGCAGGCGAACACGTCCGCATCAGCGATCTGCCGCTGAAAATGGTGGTATCGCTGGACAAGAAGACGTTGCTCACGGCCAGTGGCGGTTTCAGCGACACCGGACTGAGCGTGTTAGATATCGCTACCCGCAAACGCACTCAGTTCCTGCCCCTGCCGCAAATGTGGAACGGGCTTGCGTTTAGTGTCGATGGCAAGCGCGTGTTTGTCGGAGGTGGCGACTCCGGGCAGATTTACCAGTTCATTTACTCAGCTGGAAAGGTTGCAGCGACAGAGACCGTTAAACCCGCGCCGGAGGAAACGTTGGTTTTTCTCGCGGGCATTGCGGTGCATCCAACCACTGGCAAGGTTTATGTCTGCAACGAGGCGAATCATGAGATCTGGGTGTTGAATGCTCAAACACTTATGCGTGAGGCAGCTGTCACCGTCGGCGAGCATCCGCATTCGTGCGCATTCGGAGCAGACGGACGGCATCTCTATGTGAGCAACTGGGGCGGGCGCAGTGTGAGCGTAGTGGATACGCTGAAGAATCGTCGCGTGCGCGACATCGCTGTGGGCATCCGCCCCAATGACCTAACGGTGTCCAAGGATGGCCGATTGTTCGTGGCGTGCAGCGGTGACAATACGGTTCATGTGATCCAGACAAAAACGCTGGAAGATTACGCTCCGGAAGCCAGTCCGGCACGCCGTTTGCCCGAGAACACGCGGGAAATCATTTCCACCTCGCTTTACCCGCAGTCCCCGGAAGGGAGCACACCCAACGCGGTCGCGGTTTCGCCGGATGGCAAAACGCTCTTCGTTGCGAATGCCGACAACAACAGCGTGCTGGTGGTGGACATTTCCAATGCCTTGTTCGAAGACGCCCAGCGAAATGGCGAGTCCGTCTCGGTGGTGAACGGTTTCATCCCGGTGGGCTGGTATCCATCGGCGGTGTGTGTCAGCCCAGACAGCCAGACATTGTTCGTGGGCAACGGCAAAGGCCTTGCGTCGCGTCCAAACTTTCCTTCTACCGACGAAACGTTCGTCAAAAAGAAGAACCGCAACATCTCGCCCCCCTTCGACTACATTCCTCGCACGTTGGAGGGATCGGTTTCCTTCATAGCGCGCCCGGATACCAAGCAGATGGTCGCTTACACTGAGCAGGTTCGGCGCAATTCACCTTACACGCCCGAAGCGCTGCATCGCGCGCCAATCCGCAGCGCGAGCGTGATTCCCGATCAGGTCGGCCAGCCGTGCCCGATCAAATATGTACTCTATATCATCAAGGAAAACCGCACTTACGACCAGGTCTTCGGGGACATGACGAACGCCTTCGGTCAGCCGATCGGCAACGGCGATCCTTCAGTCACGATTTATGGGGAAAACGTAACCCCCAACCATCATCAGCTAGCGCGCGAGTATGTGCTCTTGGACAATTTGTATTGTAATAGCGAGGTTAGCGTGGATGGTCACAGTTGGTGCGACGCCGCCATGGCGACCGATTTCAACCAGCGCTCGTGGATCATCTCGTATTCCAAGCACGGCAAGCTGCCGGGCAACGCGGAACTGGAGACACCTTCCGCAGGTTACCTCTGGGATTTGTGCAAGCGCCACGGGGTGACCTACAAAACTTACGGTGAAGGCTCGAAGAAAGTTCCGTCTGTCAATCGCGGGCGTTGGACTGGTGCGCGGGATATGGACAAGGTGAAATGGTGGATCGCCGATTTGCAGGAGGCAGAGAAGACCGGGAAGCTCCCGCAGTTCATGATCATGTCGCTTGGCGAAGATCACACCAAAGGCACAACCCCAGACGCATTCAAGCCCGATGCGTGCGTGGGAAGCAACGACCTCGGGCTCGGTCGTCTTGTCGCCGCCGCGTCGAAGAGCAAATTCTGGAAGGAGATGGCCATATTCGTCATCGAGGATGACGCACAGAACGGACCCGACCATGTGGACGCGCATCGCACGGTGGGTTTGGTCATCAGTCCGTATTGCAAGCGCGGCGTCGTGGACAGCACGCTATACTCAACCGCCAGCATGGTACGCACCATGGAATTGATTCTGGGCCTACCTCCTCTGACGCAATACGATGCAGGCGCGACGCCGATGTTCAATTGTTTCGGCAAAAGATTGCAGACCTCTGTGTATGAACCGCTCATGCCACAAGTGGAGCTAACCGCCAAGAACACAGTTAAATCACCGGGCTCCAAAGAATCCGCCAAGATGAATTTTCGTGATTACGATCGCGCCCCGGAAGATGCGTTGAACCGAATCTTGTGGGCGGAGGCCAAAGGGCCGGATGTCCCATATCCAGCGCCAATTCATCGCGCGGTGTTCACCGCGCCCGTTGACCCCGAGAAACCGTGAGTGCCGCCATGCTCTTGAAATTGCCGCTCCTGCCAAGTCGAAATGGATTAGTTTCACGGCTTTGCCTTATCGGATGGATGTCGTTCGTCTCCTCGACCGTTGGGGCGAAGTCACCCCTCATCATCGCACATCGCGGCGCGAGTGGTTATCTGCCGGAACACACGCTTGCGGCCAAGGCAGCGGCACATGCCATGGGTGCGGATTTTTTGGAACAAGATTTGGTGCTCAGCAAAGACAACGTAGCCGTGGTGTTGCACGACATCTACTTGGATACCATCACGGATGTAGCATCGAAATTCCCCGACCGGAAGCGCACTGATGGACGCTACTACGCACTAGATTTTACCCTCGCAGAACTCAAGCAACTCACGGTCAGCGAGCGCTTCAATCCCAAAACCGGCCTTGCGGTTTTTTCAAATCGCTTTCCCGTTAGGCAGGGAGCATTTCAGATTACTACGTTTGAGGAGGAGTTGCAATGGATCCAGGGATTGAATCGCAGCACTGGCAAGCAAGTGGGGATTTATCCCGAGATCAAAGCGCCCGCCTGGCATCGGCGAGAAGGTCGCGACCTCAGCAAGGTTGTGCTGGCGGTGCTGGATCGCTATGGCTATCGCACCAAGAACGATGCGGTGTATCTGCAATGTTTTGAATTTGCCGAAACAAGACGTCTTCGCAACGAACTCGGCTACGCCGGCCGGTTGCTTCAACTTCTAGGCAGTGGTGCAAATAATGATGATTTACGCAGTCCGTCGGGGCTGCAAAAGATTGCTCAAGTGGCGGACGGAATCGGCCCAGCGCTTTCTGACTTGGCCGTCGGTCAAACCAATGGAGCTTATCAGGTCACAGATCTAGTGGCGCGCGCCCACGCTTTGAAGCTCGCGGTTCATCCTTACACGGTGCGCGCGGATGACCTGCCTAAATACGCCCGCTCGCTTGATGACCTAAATCGCATCCTGCTCGTTGAAGCCAAGGTGGATGGCGTGTTCACGGATTTTCCCGACCGAACGGCAGCGTTTGTCCGGGCAATGGCCACGAATGTCAGCCAGCACCCGACATTGCCACTTTTGCTGGCTCATGCGCACAATGACTACCAACATGCGCGTCCGTTGCTTGACGCGCTGGACGCAGGCTTTTGCAGTGTCGAAGCGGACATCTGGTTGATGGATGGGCAATTGCTCGTGGCACATGATCGCAAGGATGTGACGCCAGAACGCACTCTGCAGTCGCTTTATCTTGAACCGTTGCGGGAGCGAATTCGCGCCAATGGAGGGCGGGTGTTTCGGGAAGTGCCAACGGTAACGCTGATGATTGATGTCAAATCCAAGGCCGCCACGACGTATGCTGTCTTGCGCGAAGTCCTCGCAAATTATCGCGACGTGCTGACCGAGTTCACGGGCACGAACACGACGCCGCGGGCTTTGACTGCTATCCTATCGGGCAACCGTCCGTTTGAAATAGTTGCGACTGAATCCGTGCGATACGTCGCGCTGGATGGCCGCCTGGCGGATCTTGATACCAAGGTCTCGCCGCACCTGTTTCCGTTGATCAGCGACAACTGGCAGCAACAGTTTAACTGGCGTGGCCGGGGTTCGTTTCCCGAACACGAGCGGATCAAGTTGCAGCAATTAGTAAAACGCGCGCACGAGCAGGGCTGTCGCGTCCGCTTCTGGGGCGTGCCAGATGAACCTGCTGGCTGGCACGAGTTGAATTCCGCCGGTGTAGACGTCATCGGCACGGATGATTTATCTGGATTGGCAAAGTTCCTCACAAGCACTGAGTGAGGTGTGGCATAGCGCCCACAAGCTTCGTCACTTCATTGTAACTAGGGTTTCACGTAGCGACTCGATACGTTTCCGTGTGATTCGATCCGGAAATTTATTGCTCCTGATTTTACTCTCGCTGCCAGGAATTCTCACGGCGGGCGGAACTGAAAACACATTCCTTTTCCACGAGGATTTCCAAAAGCCGCTTGGCTCGAAGTGGCAACACGTCAAATTCCACGAACCGACAGATTATCGCACCGTGGCTGATGGGTCCAACGCATGTCTCATGGCCTTCGCCAAAGGTCATTGCTCGGCTTACGCTACCAAGGTCAACATCCCGTCCCAACCCGACATCACTTGTTCGTGGCGATGGAAGATTGATCAATGTCCGCAGGGTGGTTCGGATGACAACATCGCCACGTTCGACCACACGGCCAGGGTATTAATCGTGTTCGACACATGGATTGGGACGCCGCGTTCGATTAATTATGTCTGGGCAAACACCACGCAGAAAAACGGGACATTTGATCATCCATTCTCGGGCCGGACAAAATTCATCGCCGTCCAGACAGGCAACAAGAACGCGGGCGGTTGGGTGACAGAACAGCGGGATGTGCAGAAAGATTGGTCACTGTTGTTCGGCGACGAGCCAATGCCCAAGATCGTGGCAGTGGGTGTTTTCACCGATTCTCACAGTACCAAACAGCCGGTGAAAGCGTGGTATCGTGACTTGGTGATCGCTAAGCTGCCACCCAAGCCTTGATGCGTTTCTGGTCGTTAGTTCAGAGGCTATCCCACAAGCGAAAAATCGTGCTCCATTAAATGTGCGGCCGGAGTTTTACCAATGATTCGTGCTGGGCGAATGAGACCAACTCCATTTGATAAACGGTAGAACTTCCGCCAACCCCTGACCCGACCTTTCGCCACCCTCTCCCCATCCGATGGGTTGAGGGACGGGGTGCGGGAACTTCGATGATTCGACCGATCTTTTGAGGCAGTGGGTATGACTGAAGTTTTATTCAGAACAAAGCAAAGCAGTCACTGGCATCGAAGGCACATTTGCACTTTGGCTGGGCATGTGGAATGCTCTTCCATGGGAATGACTGCTGAAAAAATACTATTGGCCGCGATGGTCGCAGTGGTATCGGTTTTTGCCATTGCCACACTCTGCCGAGAGCTCCTGCCATCACTCCGCGAACTCGCAAACCGGACACAACAACTCACGCAAACAGGGGATAGCTCCTTGAGTTCTCGCTCGATGACGTGGCTTGCCGCCACAGCCTTCGTGGGTGCGTTGTTAATCTGCTTTGTGCTTGTCTAGAGTGAATTGGCCTTTGACTGCTGGTCGGTGACGTGAATTACTCTCCTGCTGACGGATTGACCAAAGTCGTGACACTCCGTGGCAAATTGTCCCAAATATTGCAGGCTTCCAAATCAGCCAGATATCAAGCATCAATTCCGCACCGCCCGAAACATCCCAAACATCCGCTCCAGCATCCAAGGAGTTCCATTGGGTTCGGCAACACGTCGAGTAAAAGTAGGGACGGCTCGACGCTGAAGTTGCGGTTTAACATCATCCGCGGGGCAACGGATACGGTCTGCTACTTTCTTCATTGGATAACTTTTGAGCAGATAATCCGACGCACCTTCGCTCAAGGCCCTTTCACGCCGTTCTGAATCGAAACAGGTGGTGAACATCATTACGCGGGTTGAGGGGGTAAGCGCTTTGATCGGGCTCACGGCATCCAGACCATTGTGATCACCCATCTGAACATCCAATAGGATGACATCCGGTCCGGGTTCGCTGGCCAACGTGCTCAACAATTCGTCAGGACCGGAAAAATGGCGGGAGCATTGGATGCCGCCCTCGCGTTCTAGGAGTTCCCCAACAAGAGTCCGCAAGCGGTCGCTATCGTCAACAAGCCAGACGTTGACCTTTGGCACAATTGATTCGTGTGTCCCGTCTATCGTTTGGGTGGATAAAGATGGTGCTTTAAGCATATTCAAGAGGTTCGAGTTCATTGATTCAAATTGTCGCTGGCAATTGACGGGGCCCTCCCCTGACAGCACTTATTTAAACTGAGTCGCGTGAAGAACCGCTTTCAAACAAGTGACAAATCAGGAACGATTCCTCTTTGCGAATTCAAGCTTACTGCGCGACTTTGATCCGAAAGTATCTCTGCCCGCTCGCCGGTGCGCCGCCGGTCCACGTGAAGTCGTCTATGAAGGTTTGCGTTGAAGCTGTGCCTGTGGTCGCCGCATCCATCTCGTTTGCGAGCGGACGGACGATGTCGGTGAAAACGTTGTTGAATCCCGCGCCGTTGCCATCGCTGTATTGCACGCGGTAACGCACGCCGCCGATGCTTGCCCAGGTGATCGTGGTGTGACCGTTCGCGGCGCGGACTTCGCTTGTGATCTTCATGACGGACGCGGCATTGGTCGGGCTCGTGTTGGATTGATATTCTTCGAGATTATTTTTTCCGTCGCCGTCGTTGTCAGCGAGTGGATTGGTGACGCCATTGAGTGCTTCCCAAAAATCCGGCAAGCCGTTCGCGTTGGTGTCAGAGGGGGATACGATGGTGAGATTCATCGATGCAACACCGCTCGTGAGAAATCCATCCGTGGCGCTGTATGTAAAGCGATCTGTGCCGCGATAGCCGTAAATAGGAACATAACGGACCGTGCCCGCCGACGCGTTGAACGACTGCAACAGGCCGTGCGTCGGCAGCGTATTCGTCAGGAACGTGAGCGCGTCGCCATTCGCGTCCCCGACGGTGAGCACGAGATTGGTCGCAAAATCGCCGACGATGCTGCGGCTTTGATTTGTGGCCACCGGAGAGACGTTCGCGGTGTTGAAACGCCAAGTTGCGCTCGTCGCCGTGTTGCCGAAGTCATCCTTCACGACCACATACCATTCGTAATTCAGCCCGTTCGTCAGCCCGTGCCAGACGCAGCTTACGGTGTTGCTCGACGAAACGATGTTCGTGGCGATCGGTTGAAATGGTGCTGGTGCTGCGCCGGAGATGTTCATGTCGTAAGGAAGCGTGAACTGGCTGTCGGCATCGGTCTCGTATTTGTCGAGCCACGGCGAATAGGTGAACGCGCGGATCAAGTTATTGCTCGGCGAAAACGTGTAGTAACGCATCCAGCCATCGCCGCCGTTCGTGCGGCTCTGATAATCCGTGAGAATAGAATAGACCGTTTGGTTTTGAAAAACATCCGTGCGCTGACCTTCGCCCCCGATGTGGCCGCAGACCATGAGAAACAAATTCGCATTCGTCTTGAGCACGTTATAAATAGCCAGCCCCTGTGCGCTGAATGTGGCGTTGAAGCCGGTGTTCACAATCCAGTGGCTCGTGATGATGGCGCGATGGTTCGGATACATTTTCAGCAAATTATCGGCCCACGCGAGCACGGCAGCAGAAGGCGTCGTGTCGTATTCCATGTGGATGATGATGAAATCCATCCCGCCCGCACTGAAGAACTGAAAGCTGTTGTTATTGTTCGTCCCGTAATGCCCTCCGTAGTAATCGTAGCCGATGAAATGATTCACGCCGAAGAACTGGTTGAAGAAACTCGAATCACCCGCGTCGCCGGTTCCGATAGGCGTCTGGTCATGATTTCCGACACCCATGCCGTAGGGAATTCCGTTGGTCAGCAGCGTTGTGATGGGATTCTCCAGCCGATACATCGCGTTTGTGGCGTTGCGCCATTCGATGTTATTGCCGCCGTTCTGCCCGTTCTGCGTGATGTCACCGAGATGCGAGACGAACGCCAGATTCAAATTAGTGCGATGCGAAATGAGCCAGTCAGTCTGCGCCGTGAACATCGCGGGCACGCCCCCGTGCAATGTGCCGGAATAAAACTGCGTGTCGGGCAAAACTGAGATCGTGAAATCTTTGTTCGTGTTTTGTGAGAGCGGCAATGGACGGCCATAAAACGTGACGCTCAAATTCCCGGAAACCGGATTTGGAACACTGGCTTTCAACGTGGGTGAACTGCCAAGCCCAGTCGCCTCATCCGCTGGAGAAATCTGCGTCGCCGCGATTGACGGAATGAAAACCAACGACGCCACCGGATCAGCACCGCCGCCGGGCGTCTGCAAATTCAATGGAAGATTCGGCAGATCGCGCGATTGAATCAGCCAGCCATCGCCGTCAGCTTCGTAGCTGAGGATGTTATCGGAGTTTTGCGCACCACCGCCTTCGGGCGAAAGGATTAGCACCCCGCTGTTCGGATGCTGGCTGGGGATTGTCAAGCGCCACACGCCTTCGCTCGTATTTGTGATGGCAAACTTCGGCGACGAGCCGTTGAACATCAGGATTGCGCCATCTCCCCGAAATTTCCCTGAGATGATGGAGTTGTTCGTGCGCGGCACATAAACAAACGCGACCGGGTCTTGCTCGGAGCTGGTACTATCCGTGCCGTTGTCCTTCACCCAGACTGACCAAGTGCCGTTGGCGGAATTAGCCTGCGACGTTGCGAAGTTGTCCTCGTTCTTGCCGTGGCTCACGAGCAGGATGCCGTTGGTGCGCGAATCAATTCCGAAGCTGGTGAGATTGACAACGAACTTCCCGCCTCCCAACTCGACGAAATGAGTGCCTGGCACAATCCCCGGCGATCCTGTGAACAAATCGTTCACGCCCCCGTTTGTCGCCCCGGAATTGCGTGCCAGACCACCGAGCCACTTGTCGTAAGGAAAAAAGGCGGCGGAGGCGTTGATGTTGTATTCGCCGCCGGAGGGTGCGTTGAAAATGGAAATGAAGTAGCCACCTGCGTTGCCGCCAGTTCGAGTGTAATCAATGGTGCTGGTACAATAATTTGTTCCGGGATTGGAGACTTCGCGGTTATCGCGCCCGTTTTGTGCTATCGTTGAAATCACCACGCCAGTCGTGACATCGTCGGAATACTCATTACCGATTTGTAGATTGTAATCCGCTCGATTCGAGTCGCCGCGAATGTTCATGCCGTTGATCGCGACTGTTTCCGTCAGCTCCACCGAATCCACCGTATTGTTCGTATCTACTTGCACGATGCTGATGTTGGCCGCGGCGATGCCGTTTTGCGCCGTTGCGATTGAAGTTGAAATCACTAACAGAAACCCGGCTACGGTGAGGGCAAAAGTTCGAAAGATCATGATTTGGAAACTGTGCGGGCGTTAATTTGGACTCGAGCAATGCCTTCGCGCGCGCGCTGTTCGAGTTGCCGGGTCAGATCAAGACCGCGACGGATGGCCGGATATTTTTCGATTCCGGCAATCACTTGCTGAAACGTTTCTGTTGCTTCCTTAGCGCGTCCGGCTTGCTCCAACACTTCTGCACGCAACGTCAGCCATGGCTCTTTCACAGGATACTGGTTCACAAAAACAGCCACGCGTTTGAGCGCAGAATCAAACGCGCCGCGCTTACGGTCGTAATCCACGGCAGCAAGCTGCAATGCCGAGAATGTTGGTGAGTTCGTGATCGCCTCATCCAGCCCGTGCGCTGCGTCGTCGAATTTTCCCAGCAAGGCCTGTTGCCTCGCACGTTCCAAAAATAAGTCCGGCCCGGGCGCTAAGCACCTGGGTATGCCGTTGTTGTAATCAACGACGGAAGCCTCGGCGTGACCGAGCAGCGCATGACATCGTGCGCGAATGATCAGCGCCTCCCCGTGATTTGGGTTGGTTTGGAGGAAGGGTTGAATCTCCTCGTACGACTCCGCCGCGCGGCGGGCATCACACAACACACGAGCGCGATCCAGATTCAAGCCGGCGGTGTTTGTTTGGAGACGCTCTGCGGTCGCAATGTCGGCCAGCGCGGCATCGAATTGCGCATGCCGCCGGAAAAGATCAGCCCGCTTCAAAAACAGGGCCGGCGAATCGTCGTGCTCACTCAGTTGTTGGGTGAGGCTGGTGATTTGTTCCATTAAATCTGGATGGGCGGAGCATGGTAAATTGGAAAGCCAGAGAGCCAGGATTGAACAGGCACACTTCAGACGGCAAAGGAGTGACGAAGCCATAAATATTCGAAATATTAGAAAGGCAGACGCACGTAAGGTTCGAGCACGTTGCGAAACGCCTCTAGGTCGGGTGTTTCCATATCGACTATTTTCCCCATGTCGTCATAACGTCGACACCTCACTGCAGCTTCGTAGTGAGGATGTTTCTCAAACTCCCGTCCCTCATCATCCGTCATCGGGCCGCCTTGGAGTTCGAGGCTGCGTCGAGACGCCTCTGTCAGGCCTCTAAAATATTCTGGTTCACGCCAGCACAGATAACGTTTGGCCGTGACATGCAAACGCACCGGCTCGACGACTTCAGGAGTGAAGAATCTGGAAAGCTTGTTCGCGCCGACATTCTCATGCAAGGCATCCACACCACGTGCCGCGATGTCTTCGCCGAGTTCGTGACAGAGATGCCCGTAATCGTGAAGCAAACAAGCCGCGACGATGTGTGGTGCTTCCCCCGCGCGTTCGGCGAAAGTGGCACATTGCAGTGCGTGCTGCAATTCCGTCACAGCCTCCCCATACATTTTGTGGCCACGCTCGCGAAAGACCAAAAAAATATCATCAATGATTTGAGACCTACTCATGCCAGATCAGAATGAGCAGTCGGGGCTAGACAAACAAACGACCTTCTTGTGACATTAGAAACAATATGGTGACGAGAGTGAAAACATCTCTGCAAACATGGGAAGTTTGAGGCAATTACTGATCTGCTTCCCATTTATGGTGGAGCGGTTGAAGTTCTTCGTCACTTGAAGTCAGATTGCCTTTTGAACCTCGCATGCCCAGACCCTCAAAGCTAGCTCGGGTTGCTCGGTGATTAATTTGTTCGCGCTGCACCGCTCTCCGGATGGCAGGTGCCGCCCCCACCAGCTCGCAACTCGTGTGCTCAATTGGCTAGGCCGGCACGGACCGCTCAACGGGCATGGCGACGCGTCTATTTGTTCACGATCACCGCCGCGTTCGCGTAGGACGCGTCATCAGGCTCAAACAATTTTGTTCCAATCCACCGTTGCGGTATCGCCATGCCTCACAGGGCGGGCCAAGCATCAATGTCAGCCGCTATCGCGGATAACCTTGTTGAATCTCGCTTCGCGACTCGGCAAATAGAAAAGCTCGCTGACTTGCGTCAACGAGCCGTTGCAAAATTCTAATCCGGGAATTATCGAAACAAATCGCTGTGCGTGCCGGTGCGTTCAAAGCAGACGTGCGCATCTTGGTCGCTGAGGGTGTAGATCAGCACCCAATCCGGCTCGATATGGCAATCGCGGCTCCCAGCAAAGTTTCCGCGTAGCGGGTGATCCTTGAATTCAGGCGGCAATGGCTCGCCCTCGATCAGTCGTTCGAGCATGACCTTTAGCTTCGCCATGTCCTTGCCTCGCTTCTCAGCGCGTTTGACATCTTTCTTGAACTGACTGGTGCGGCTGAAAGTTCTCACAAGCCCAGGTCAGCGAAGAGCTCCTTTTTACTGCCAAACCGTTTCACGTTTTTGCCTGCCTTGCTGGCGTTCAATGTGCGCGCGGTCAGTGCATTTGGAATCCTCACGTCAAACGGCAATCCGCGTTGTAGTTTGATCTGCCGATACAGCAGGTGGACTGTTTCAGAAGCCGTCAGTCCCAATTGCGCTAGGATGTCTTCCACCTCAGTCTTCAGGCTTGGTTCGATGCGCGTTCGAATGGTCGCTGTTTTACTCATGGCGCAATTGTAGTCCTGTTGTAGCTACATTGCAAGCTGGCTTGTCACGTCGCTTGGTATTCGGAACTCAGGCTGCCATGTGACGTTGTTTGTCATTGGCAATGTGGACGCGTTTGAAACTTCGGTCTTTCCCGAATCACAACGTCAGTTCGCTTCGCTCGAAGTGTAGTCAGTTCGGTCTTCGCTCCAATAGCCGTCCGCTAGGACCTCAGCAACTACGAGGCGCGCAATTGGATTAGCGACGTCTTTTCTTGTTCACGATCACCGCCGCGCGCGCGATGCCTGACGGCCACCCTAGCACCTGACGGTGCTGGTTCGGGCAGCCTTCATCGGCTCGCGATTGTCCACTGACTCCTGCCCTTGGCCTACCCGCGCACGCGATTTCACACGCCACCACGCTCGATTGCATCCATGTCAGGTAACACTTCAGGTTGTTCCACGTTTGCGCGCGGGTCAGGCATCAATGTCAGCCGCTATCGCGGACCTATTATTGAACTTCTCGTCGCTGCGCTCCTCGGTTGTGGAGTGCGTCGGCACGACGACGCTTTGATCTGCGGGACACGTCACGCAGTTTCCCTGGCGTCACAGAGCCGACACTTGCGCGACGCAGTCGCATCCCTCACTGAAAGCGAATTGGACGTG